>Ga0137308_100087_pt1 | contig 162586 bp, 189 predicted proteins | sample Inofrocosms_June_FD_97181 | JGI IMG/M metagenome (GOLD analysis project Ga0137308, IMG submission 97181) | Mouse cecal microbial communities from Vienna, Austria - N-Acetylneuraminic and N-Acetylglucosamine D2O microcosms_June | ecosystem: Host-associated > Mammals > Digestive system > Large... | reverse complement strand
TCCCCCTGGTGCGTGGTGATGAAGCTGGAGGACTGGCTGAACCTCTACCAAGCGGCAGAAACCGGCGAAAACCGGAAATAATCGGAAAATTTACGAAAAAGGAGAATAATTATGCTGTACGTGAAAAGTGAATCCGGGGAGATGGTCCCCATTACCACGGGAGGCGTATTTGCCAAGTGCCCGACCTGTGGTGCTGTGCATCAAGTGGACCTCATAGGGATTATGGGACAGCACATCGGCAATATAGAGGGGTATTCCGCCTATTGCGAAGCTTGCTCCAAGAGACACCTACCCATGTTTGAGAATGCGGACAAGCTCCAGTCTATTGCAGACAGGTTTGGTGTTCATCTGAGAGAAGTACAGAGGATTGTCAAAAGTGGCCTTGACCGTGACCTCTCCCTGGAGGCTTGTCTAGTCGGTGCCCGGCTGGCCCTCTTGATGGAGAGCGGCAAGGAGGAACTTTTCAGTCTGGATGATATAGCCGCTGTCCTGGGGTGTAGCAGGGAGGAAGCCGCCGCCGAACTGGAGAAGCAGGGGATTCAGGGAGCGCAGATATCCACGCTCCCCGGCTTTGAATGGCTGTTAGGCCAGATGTGACCTCCCCCTTTTCCTAGCTGAAAAGTGTTGAAAATGCAGGAAAGTGCAAACATAAAAAAGACGGATCATTTTCCGGCGGCTTGGGAAAACTTGTGTTTGCTCGCCAACATGAGATTGAACCGCAGATTTCGCAGGCCCTAAAAAGAGCTGTAAAACCTTAGAAAACCTCAGATACAGCCAACATTGTTGCAAAAAGTTGCACTAAAAAAGGAGGACCACATGATTCAACTCACAGAGAAATTGGTAATGACAGCCGATAAGCACTGTTACATTGTGGGAGAGCCAAAGCAGAGGCCGGGGAGGCCCTTTGAGATCAAAGAACCGAAATATTACTCTACCGCCGCACAAGCCGTCCAGGGCGCTCTATACACGGCCATGCGACAATCTGTGGAGGATGGCAGTATCACTACACTGCAAGACTTCATCAAAGAGTTAGAGCGGAGGCATTCAGAGTTTCAAGCTATGATTGCACCGCTAAATGGTGGCTAGGCTGTGCAGAGCGGTGGAGAGGGCCGTCTAGCCTCTAGGGAGGGTAACTATACCCCCCAGTCATATATCCACTGTATCCTGCCTGTACATCAAAGGACCGGAGGATCATTCCCCCGGTCCTTCCTTCATGCAGCTTGTAAATAGTCGATGATTGCGACCTCGCACATAATGCTCCGCTTCACAGCCTCCACGATCTTCTCCAGCTGCTGGGCCACCTCGTCACTGTATGAAGTTTCCCCGCATTGCTGGCATACCTGGCCGGGGACGTTCTTCACAATCACTACGCACCGGCCCAGGTCAACAATGAACTTTGTCATTTGTTCAATCGTTTGTCCCTTGCAGTAAAAGCAACTCATTATTTCACCCTCCTTGTTTTCAAATCGCTTTCCCATTCGTCAGGGTCCGGATGATATGCGGTGATCAGCCAGACTTTACCCTCGCCTATTCCGCAGACTATGTGAAGGGCCTCCCCGGCCTCCGTGGTTCCCAGGAGTAAACAGCTGGGGTATGGGTAATCATCCGGGTACTGTTCTATAATCTCTCCGCTGCGGATGGCCTGGACCACACTGGCCTGAAAGATTCCTCGCTGCATAAGCCGCTTCAATATGTGGCCGGTCCAGCGGATGGAGCCGTTTTCACATAGCTTCTGCAAATCAGTAATTTCCATGCGCTATCCCTCCTCAGCGGCTGCAGGAGCGCCGCTGTCCCGCTCCATAGTCTCCGATATGGCCCGGTTGATAAAGCCGTTGACGGATTCTCCACGGGCCTCTGCGTGGGCCTGGATGGTAGCCTTGTGGCCCTTTGGCATTCTAATTCTTACTTCATCCAGCTTTTCCAGGTATTTGACCGATGCTTTTTTTTGGGCTTCACTGACTGGCATATATTCACCTCCCTGGGAAGCGCCGTTTTACTCGGACACCTCCTCCATTATGGTCCTATTATACCACGCTTGTCTATATGTGTCCATAGATAAATTAAACAAATATATGGGAACATATTTATGCGGTTTGTCAATAGACATCTATGGGAACATATAGTATAATAAGACCATAGCAAGGGAGGACAGCCCCGGTCAAGGCGGAAGAAACAATAGGGAGCGCAAGACAAGAGTTGGACAGGACACAAGGGACACAGAGAAGGTAAGGAACCCTTACAGCCCCCAGCCACCGGGAGCAATCCCCTAAAAATTAAGGAGGTTTACACAATGAGCATGACCGAACTGAACAGCACCGCCCGAGACCTTATGAGCGTCCGGGCCATGATCGCAGAACTGGAGGCGGAGGCCGAAGCCCTCACCGACAAAATCAAGGGGGCTATGGTGGAGCAGGGGGCGGAAGTCCTCCAGGGGGACGGCTGGAAAGCCACATGGAAGAACGTGGTCAGCAGCCGGTTTGACAGCAAGCGGTTCAAGGCCGACCACGGCGACCTCTACGGCCAGTACAGCAAGGCCACCACCACGACCCGCTTCACCCTGAGCGTATGAGGAAAGCCCCTTGCAAGAACGCCGACCAAAGCAACTTGCAAGAGGCCCCAGTAAACCCCGAGGGGGTCAGGGAGATTATACACCCGGCCCCCTCCAGAAAGCAAGGAGGAAAATTCAAATTGCACTGTGAATTATTGGATTCCATCAATAGAGCCTGTCAAGCCAGTATCAGCTATGGCTATCAGCTCCCGGAGCAAGAGGTGATCCCCACAGGCCTGCCCCAACTTGACGCCGTGATCGGCGGGGGCGTTCCCCGTGGCCGTATCGTGGAGATATTCGGCGCAGAGGGAAGCGGCAAGACCGCCCTTGCCCTGCACCTGGCCCAGCAGCTTCCCGGTCCTGCCCTCTATGTGGACGCTGATGGCGGGCTTTCCCCGTACATACTCAAGGGGCAAGACCTCTACCTGTTGCGGCTGGAGACCCTGGAGGATACCCTGGACGCCTGTACAGCTGCGGCGCGGACCGGTGCTTTCGGCTCTATTGTGATAGACAGCGTGTGCGCCCTGCCAACCAATGAGGAAATGAGGAATACCATCAATAGCAAATACTGGCCGGAGCAGGGGAGACGGCAAGCAAAGGTATTGTCCAAAGCCCTGCCCATCCTGGCCGGAGTGCTCCATTATACCGGCTGTACCCTGGTCCTGGTGAATCAGCTGCGGAATAAAGCCCCCTGTCCCTATGGACGTCCAGACCATCCCACAGGCGGCAGAGCCATAGCCTATTATTCGTCCCTGCGGTTGGAGACGCATGGGTATGAGGCTATCAAAGAAGCTGATACCATCACAGGCCAAAAGATATTGGTCAAGGTGGAGAAGTGCAAGTATGCGCCACCCGGAAAGAGGGCAACGGCCAGCCTGCTTTATGGGGAGGGGGTGTGTGCGTGAAGGAAGAGTTTATTTAGACGGCTATGGGGTAGTAAGTTTGCGGCAGAGGGCTGGGGGTGTTCCCCTGGTCCTCTTTATTGTCCCGCTCCAAGAAGGGTGCGGGAAATTTCCCGCAGGGAGGACGAAATTTCGTCCCACTGATGAACTGGGCTCAATTTTGAGCTCAGTGCGGTATCGCACCTATAGCCCCTCATTTGATAACACTGTCAAGCGAGGTCATTTTTGACCACGCTGCGGTTTCCCCAAATCTGGGGTCTGCTGAAAATTAAGCACTCCCCTGAACCGGGGAGCAAAAGCCGCAAAAGTAGCAAAAGCCCCATGCCCACAGATGGGCACATCACTGGAGCGGGATTTGCTGTCCGGCTTATGGGACACCTTTTACCCTTTAATTGACCCTTTAGCCGCTTTCCTCCCCTTTACAGAAATTTACTAAAATTAAAACATCTATCTTTCCTTCAATGCTGAATTTACAGTGTTTTACAGGATTTACCCAATAAAAACGGATGTTTTATAATTCGAATCCTTCTCCGGCTGCCAAAATAAGACAGGACCTGAGTACAGCAACACTGTGCTCAGGTCCTGTTATTTTTCCGGGCGGCATACCGCTTTGGCCGCCTGCACAATCCCTGCGCCGGCATTTTGTCTGACTTTTTGGGTGACTTCAAAGATTTTACGGTATTTTGATAGATTTTTTGTTGCTTTTTCAAAATACTGTGATATAATATCCGCGAACACTGGTATATAATGCCATTCCATGAACAGCGTTTTGGGGAAAAACGCTGCGTGAAAAGCCGGGCGAGGCTTGAAAGGAGGTGTCCCGTGGATGGATGAATATTCGTTTTCCCTCTTTCCCAACGAGAATTTTATGGACCTGCGGCTGTATCAATACGGCTGGGAGCAGTGCGCCCCTCTGCACTCCTTTGGCCCCTTTGTGCGGAACCACTACCTGTTTCACTATGTAATCTCCGGGCAGGGCAGTCTGGATTCCGACGATCTGGAGGGGGTAACCCGAAAGTATGAGCTGCGGGAGGGGGAGGGGTTTCTGATTTTTCCCGGGCAGGTTGCCACCTACGCTGCCAATCAGGAGGATCCCTGGAAATATGTGTGGCTGGAGTTTGACGGCCTGCGGGCGGCGGAGTATGTGGACAGCGCCGGGCTGGGGCAGTCCCAGCCGCTCTACCGCCCCCTGAGCAGGGCTCAGGGGGATGGGGTTCGGGACACCATGCTCTACATCGCCGACCACCCGGACGCCTCCGCCCTCCATCTGATCGGCCATTTTTGCCTGTTTATGGATGAGCTGATCCAGTCCTCCGCCAGCCGGAAGGAGCTCCACGGCGGCCAGCTCCGGGATTTCTACATCCAGGAGGCCATCACCCTGATGGAGCACAACTACGCCAGGGAGATCACTGTGGAGGAGCTGGCCGACATGTGCAAGCTGAACCGCAGTTATTTCAGCAAAATTTTCAAGCAGAATATGGGCTGCCCGCCCCAAGAGTTCCTGATCCGCCTGCGGCTGTCCAAGGCGGCCGACCTGATGAAGGGCACCAGCGGCTCCATCGGGGACATTGCCGCCCAGTGCGGCTACCCCAATCAGTTGCATTTCTCCCGGGCCTTTCGGAAGCGGTACGGCCTGTCTCCCAGGGAGTGGCGGGCACAGAACCAGATCAAACGAAAGCGATAGCGTTAACAGACGGGCACTGAACCGGTGAGGGTACAAGGAACACGATTGAAACCGCTTGGTTTTGATGGTGTTCCTTACATTTTCCATCAAAAATACCGCTTGCATGCAGGATGAAAACGACGTGAAATCCAAAGCGAATCCTTCTTGTATTTTTTCGGGAAATATCGTATGATAGAGGAGGACACACAGCGCCCGGCAGGCGGGCAATCATACATAAAGGAGGCCATACCATGGAAGAAAAACGAATGATGCAGGTAACTGTGGACGGCAAGGCGTACACCTATCCCCAGGGGACGCCCTACCGCGCCATTGCGGCGGATTTTCAGGACCGGTACCCCCACGACATTCTGCTGGTCAACCGGGGCGGGAAGCTCTGTGAGCTTCACAAAACCCTGGACCGGGACTGCTCGCTGAAAATGGTCACGGCCCAGGACAAGCCCGGCATCCAGACCTATGAGCGGGGCGCGGTTTTCCTGATGCTAAAGGCCTTCTACGACGTGGCGGGCCAGGAAAATGTGGAGCGCATTTCGGTGGAATACTCCCTGAGCAGCGCCCTTTTCATCCTGGCCAGGGGGAATTTTACCCTGGACCAGGCCCTGCTGGACCGGGTGGAGGCCCGGATGCGGGAGCTGTCCGCCCAGGCCCTGCCCATTGAGAAGCGCTCCGTCAGCACCGACGACGCCGTGGAGCTGTTCCTTAAGGCCCGGATGGTCCACAAGGCCCGGCTCCTCAGCTTCCGCATCAACTCCCATGTCAACATCTATTCGCTGGACGGGTTTGTGGATTACTTCTACGGCTATATGGTGCCTGATACCGGCTATATCCGGTGCTTCGGCCTGGAGCTGTTTGAAAACGGCTTTGTCCTGCGCCTGCCCACCCAGAAGAACCCTGACCGGCTGGGGGACTTCCTGCCCTCCCGAAAGGTCTTCCGGGAGCTGAGCGAGTCCACCCTCCGCTCCGAGGCGCTGAACGCCTCCAATGTGGCAGAGCTGAACACTACCATCTCCCAGGGTGGGGCCACCCCACTGATTCTGGCCCACGAGGCCATGATGGAAAAGAAAATCGGCGATATCGCCGCCGAGATTGCCGCCCGGAAGGAGGTCTGCTTCGTCATGATTGCCGGGCCCTCCTCCTCGGGCAAGACCACCTTCTCCCACCGGCTGTCCACCCAGATGCGGGCCTGCGGCCTGCGGCCCCACGCCATCGCCACCGACAACTATTTTAAAAACCGGGAGGACACGCCTCGGGACGAGGACGGCAACTATGACTTTGAGGGCCTGGGAGCCATGGACGTGGAGCAGTTCAACCAGGATATGGTCCGCCTGCTGAGGGGGGAGACGGTGGAGATACCCTCCTTCAACTTCAAGAAGGGAGCCCGGGAGTACAACGGCAATTTCCTAACGCTGGGGGAGGGAGACGTGCTGGTGATTGAGGGCATCCACTGCCTGAACGAGAAATTTACCTACTCCCTGCCCAGAGAGAGCAAGTATAAAATATACATCAGCTGCCTGACCACCCTGAATATCGACGACCACAACCGCATCCCCACCACCGACGCCCGCCTCCTGCGGCGCATCGAGCGGGACGCCCGGACCCGGGGCTACAGCGCCCAGGCCACCATCAAGATGTGGCCCTCCGTCCGGCGGGGGGAGGAGGAGAACATTTTCCCCTTCCAGGACAGCGCCGACACGATCTTTAACTCGGCCCTGATCTACGAGACCGCCCTGCTGAAGTCCTACGTTCAGCCCCTGCTGTTTGGCGTGCCCCAGGACAGCGAGGAATATATCGAGGCCAAGCGGCTGCTGAAATTCCTGAACTACTTCCTGCCCATCCCCGCAGACGATATCCCAAAAACCTCCCTCATGCGGGAGTTCATCGGCGGGGGCTGTTACCACGTATAAGATATCCGGCCTGTAACAAGGGCAAGACATACCGAAATGGTCTGTCTTGCCCTTGTTTTTTGATGGATCTGGACAGTTACAGCGCCCGCAGATACAGCTGCAAAGACTGATAGTCCCCATGGAACACAGGCAGGGGGTAGCCGGCGTTCATCAGCACATCGCCGGGGTAGGACGTCCCGCCGTTGACCTGGTAGGTCAGCTGGGGATCCAGCCCCTTGAGCCGCAGGGTGAGAAAGGGGGCGGCGGCGTGGATGGTGCCGGACACCAGGGACACCAGCGCCTCCCGGCGGTCGGGGGCCACCTGCTCCCAGGCGGTGTAGGGGCCGTCTGTGAACGGGTCGGTAAGGCGGTAGTAGTCCCCCTGCTGAATCAGGTCGTAGTGCTCCTTGAAGAAGGCGATCTGCTGCTTGATGGCCTCCCGCTCCTCCGGGGTGGTCTGGTTGGGGTCCATCTCGTAGCCGAAGGTGCCCGACATGGCCACGGTGCCCCGGGTCTCCAGAGGGGTGACGCGCCCGTTGGCCTCGTTGGGCACGGCGGAGACGTGGGCCCCCATGGCGCTCACAGGGTAGCAGAAGGAGGTGCCGTACTGGATGCGCAGGCGGTCGATGGCGTCGGTGTTGTCGCTGCACCAGATCTGGGGGGTGTAGTAGAGCATCCCGGCGTCGAAGCGGCCGCCGCCGCCGGCGCAGCCCTCAATGAGTATGTGGGGGAAGTCCCGGCGCAGCTGGTCCAGTATCTCATACACGCCCAAAACGTACCGGTGGTATACCTCCCCCTGGCGCTCGGCCGGCAGGGCGGCGGACCACACGTCGGACAGGCTGCGGTTCATGTCCCACTTTACATAGGCGATATCGGCGCTGGAGAGGACGGCCTTGATCTGCCCGTAGACGTGCTGCCGTATCTCGGACCGGGAGAAGTCCAATACCAGCTGGTTGCGGCCCCGGGCAGGGGTGCGGCCGGGGATGCGGAGGGCCCAGTCGGGGTGCTCCCGGTAGAGATCGCTGTCCTCGCTGATCATCTCGGGCTCTATCCAGATGCCGAAGGACATGCCCAGCGCCTGGATGCGGGGCACCAGGGCCTCCAGCCCTCCGGGCAGCTTCTTCTGGTTGACGGTCCAGTCCCCCAGGCCGCTGTTGTCATCGTCCCGCTTGCCGAACCAGCCGTCGTCCATCACCAGCAGCTCCACCCCCAGGGGGGCGGCGGTTTTGGCGAAGTCCACCAGCTTGTCAGCGTCAAAATCGAAGTAGGTGGCCTCCCAGTTGTTGATGAGCACCGGGCGGCGCGCTCCCGCGTGGGGGTCCTGGATCAGGTGCTCCCGGATGGCCCGGTGGAACTGGCGGCTCATCTGGCCAAAGCCCCTGGGGGAACATACCAGCGCCGCTTCGGGGGCGGTGAAGCTCTGGCCGGGCTCCAGGGTCCAGCAGAACTGGTAGGGGTTGATGCCCATCACCAGCCGGGCGTTGTCATATTGGCTGGCCTCCACCAGGGCCTGGAAATTGCCGCTGTACAGCAGCATGGCGCCATAGCACAGGCCGTAGTCCTCGTTGGCGTCCCGGTCGCAGAGGACCACAAAGGGGTTATGCTGGTGGCTGGAGGTCCCCCGGACGCTGCCCACCCCCTGGATGCCGGAGCGCAGCGGGGCCCGGTCGGGGGAGCGCTCCATGAGGTGGCAGCCGTTGAAGGTAATCAGGTCCAGGTCGGACCGGAGGAAGTCCAGGCACAGGGAGGCGCACTGGCACAGGCGGACGGGCGCCTTTCCGTAATTGTGTACTTCCACAGAACGGGTGATCAGGTCGCAGTCCTCAAACACGCCATAGGTCAGCTCCACCACCAGATTGGCGGCGAGGTCCTCCAGGTAGAGCCGGAGGGTGCTCCCCTCCGCTCCGTGGAAGAAGGGCAGGCCGTCCAGCTCATACTTACCCCGCTCCACCTCCCAGTCGGTCAGGCGCAGATCTGCCACACGGCTTCCGTCGGGATATTCAATTTCGATGGCGGGCAGGCGGAAATCCCCCACGCCGCAGGTGGAGTATTCCTGGGGGATGGTGTTCAGGGAGTAGGTCCGGTCCAGCCCCGCCTCGCTGGGGTTGGGGGCGCAGGCCCGGTCGGCATAGCGGACCAGGTAGGACAGGTCGCCGCCAGAGACCCGGGGACCGTAGTAGGTGTGGACCAGCACATTGTGCTGGTCGGCTTTCATCTGATAGGTGGTGTTTTGGGTGTGCAGAGTAAAAATTCTATTTTCCTTATCCAGCAGGATCATAGGGATACCCCCTGATAAAAAAGATTTGTCTGGCTGATTGTACGAAATTTTTACGGGATAAGCAAGGGCGGACTGCTAAAATATTTGACAAATCGACCCCCGGTCTTTGGGGTAAAATCGTGGGGTTTGTAGGGGAACAGCCCCGGCACACGTAAAAGGCCGGGGCTGTTCCAAAAAGGGAAGGAGAGAGGAGAACGCTTATTTGCCGCCTGTAGTGGCGATGCCCTCGATGAACTGGCGCTGGAAAATCAGGTACAGAATCACCATGGGCAGCATGGCCAGGAGGGAACCGGCCATCAGCACAGGGAAGTTGGTGGTAAACTGGCCGCGCAGGGTGGCCAGGCCGGAGGAGAGGGTCATCATGTTCAGGTCGGAGTTGACCACCAGGGGCCACATCAGGTCGCTGTACGCGAACACGGCGGTGAAGATGGTCAGGGCGGCCACCGAGGTGCCGGTGAGGGGGAACATCACCTTATAGAAGGTCTGCCACTGGGTGCAGCCATCCAGATAGGCGGCCTCTCCGATCTCCTTGGGGATGCCCATGTAGGTCTGCCGCAGGAAGAACACGCCGAAGGCGCTGACGATACCGGGGAAGACCAGGGCGAAAATGGTGTTAGCCAGTCCCATTTTGGCTACCATCTGGTACTGGGGGATGATGAAGATCTGGGAGGGCAGGGACATCTGCACCAGCACGATGCCGAACAGCAGCTTTTTGCCCCGGAACTCCAGCATGGCAAAGGCGTAGCCCGCCATGGAGCTGAAGGCCACGGCGCAGATCACCCGGAAGAAGATCATCAGGCCGGTGTTGAGATACAGCTTGAGGAAGGGCAGGCTTTTCATGGCGTCCCCAAAGTTGGTGGTAATCAGCTCCTTGGGGAAGATGGTGGGGGGCACCTGCATGCTCTCCGGGACGGTTTTCAGGCTGGTGAGGATCATCCACACGAAGGGGAAGACCATGATAAGGGCACCGATAATCAGGGCGGTGTAGGTGAGTATGGTCATCCGTTTTTGGGAGGCCTCTAAAGAACGGTTTTTCATCTTGTTTCCTCCTTATACGTCGTAGTTGACCCACTTCTTCTGGCCGTAGAACTGGATGACGGTAATCATGCCGATAAGCAGGACGGTCCAGATGACGATGGCGGAGCCGGTGCCGCGGCTGCCGGCGATGAAGGACTCGCGGTAGAACAGATACATCAGGCTCTGCACGCTGGTAACGGCCGGGTTGGTCTCCTCTACCATCATATAGATCAGGTCGTAGACCTTCACGGCGGACATCAGGCGCATAATCATAACCACGAACAGGGTGGGGGAGACCATAGGCAGGGTGATGGTGAAGAACTGCTTCACCTTGCCAGCGCCGTCGATGCTGTTGGCCTCGTAGAGGGTTTTGGGGATGGTCTGGAGCCCGGCCAGAAGGAGGACGGCGTCGTAGCCGATGTTGCTCCAGATGGCCACAACGGCGCAGGCGATCATGACAAACCGGGCGTCGGTGATCCAGCCCACGTGGGCGCCCAGCACCTGGTTCAGGATGCCGTACTCGCCGTTGAAAATCCAGCGCCACACCATGGTAACGGCGGCGGGGGCGCAGACCATGGGCAGGAAGAAGATGGTGCGGAAGCCGCCCTTAAACTTAATCTTGGCGTTCAGCAGCATGGCCACCAGCAGGGACAGGAACAGGCCCACAGGCACGGTGAGGATACAAAACAGGATGGTGTTCCAGGTGGCCTTCCAGAACTCAGGGGTCTGGAAAATTTCCGCGTAGTTGGCCAGGCCCACGAATTTGTAGTGGCCGAAGCCCAGATGCTCGCAGAAGCTGGTGTAGATGGTCTGGACGAAGGGCCACAGGTTCAGAACAATCAGGCCGATGATGGTGGGGGCCACCATGATCCAGCCCCAGTTTTCTTCCCGCCGGGCGGCGGGGGACAGTTTGTGTTTCACCAAAAGCCCTCCTCTCAGTCTCCCGCCAGCTTCTTGGCGGTCTCAGTGTCGATGATATTCTGTATGTTGGCCATGGCGCTGTCCAGGCTCTGCTGGCCGTTGTAGACCTTGTTCAGCTCATCCAGCACCGGGCTCTTCCACTTGGGCTTGGCGGAGTTGTTCACGTTCTGCACGCCGTACTCAAATTGGTCCATGACGATCTCCACGTTGATGTCGTAGCCGGCCTTGTCAAAGGCGTCGAAGTAGGGCTGTTCGGTGCCGTTGTAGGCGGAGATGGCCGCGCCGTAGGAGCTGGCCAGCAGTTGGGCCTCCTCAGAGCCGAAGAACTTGATTACGTCCAGGGCGATATCCCGGGTCTTGCCGTGGGCGGCGGTGGAGTAGCACAGGCCGTTGGAGATGGTGGCCCGGCCGTCGCCGCTGACGGGGTCGGGGCACTTGGGCATGGGGGCGATGTCCCACTTGCCGTCCATGTTGGGGAAGTTGATGCACTTGTTCATCAGCTCCCAGTTGCCCTCTACGTACATGGAGCCCACCTCAGAAAAGAAGGCGGTGCCGGGGGCGGTCTCGGCGAAGTATGTCTGCTTGGGGCACCAGTCGTTGTCCTGCATGCCCACGTAGAACTCCATGCCCTTCTTGGTGCCGGGCTGGTCAAAGCCGGCTTTGGTCTTGTCCTCGGTGAGGATGCAGCCGCCTGCCTGGTAGACAAAGCTCCAGTAGCCCATCTGGTCGTCGTTGTAGGCCATGAAGCCGTATTTGCCGGTCTTGTCATAGATCTGGGCGGAGGCGGCGGTCAGGTCGTCCCAGGTCCAGTTCTCGTCGGGGTAGGCCACCCCGGCGGCGTCGAACATCTCCTTGTTATACACCAGGAAGATGTTGTCCTTGTCCTTGGGCACGCCGTACATCCGGCCGTTGCTGCCCTGGGCGTTGCCGATGGAAATTTCAGAGAAATGATTCTGGTAGTAGTCCGCCTCCACGTCGTTGTAGAGGTCGGTGACATCGGCCAGCATACCAAAGTCGGAGTAGTACAAAATCTGGTTGGTGTGCATCCAGAAGATGTCCGGCATGGTGTTGGACTCGGCGGCGGCCTCCAGCTTGGTCCAGTACTCGTTCCAGCTGGTCACCTGCACCTCGATGGTCACGTCGGGGTTTTTGGCGGTGTAGGCGTCGCAGATGGCCTGCATGCTGTCGCGCTGGGCCACGTCCCAGATCTGGAATTTGAGACGGGTCTTGCCATCCGACGCGCCGCACCCGGACAGGGACAGCAGCAGCGTTATGGCCAAGACCAGGGATGCGATGCGGGGTATCTTTTTCATAACTCCACTCCTCTTTGCTTTTGTCGCACTTCAGAACGTACGCAACTCTGGAGAAATAATAATACCGCTTCCGCCCCGGTGTAAATAGACTGGATTTTTTGAAATATACCCAGATGTTAGAAAAGCGATGTTAGGTATGGCTTTGCCCAACATCTTGGTATATTTCTGAAAATTTCATTGAATATGCACAGCTGCAAGGGTTTCGCTTTGTGCAAAACGTAAATTTTTGGATGAAAGGGCGGAAAAAACCAAATCAAGACAAAAAAATATACCTCTATGTGTTGCCTGAGGCGGGCCGGGCGCGATTTCTCTCCCGGTGGCCGGAAGTATCTCTTGCGCGGCGGGTGCGGCTGTGATATAGTACTCAAAACTGAGGTCCGGTCTGGACTGCAATGATATGGGAGGAAGCGAGATGGCGAAAAAAAATTCTGTATTCAGCCGCCGGCTGGAGCGGCACCTGGACGAGCTGAAATGGCTGTATCAGGAGCTGTATCACGACGAACATTCCTTCAGCTACTTTTTGGAGATGCTGGAGCGGAGCTGGGGCGAGCGCAAGAGGCCCCTCCGGGACCAGGACGCCCGCCGGGAGGCCGACCCGGACTGGTACCGCCGCCGGGACCTGCTGGGGATGATGCTCTATGTAGATGCCTTCGCCGGAAATCTGAAGGGGGTAAAGGGCAAGCTGCCTTACCTTCAGGAGTGCGGGGTGAACTACCTCCACCTTATGCCCCTGCTCCAGTCCCCCAAGGGGCGCAGCGACGGGGGCTATGCCGTCTCCGACTTCCGCACTGTCCAGCCCGAGCTGGGCAGCATGGAGGACCTGGAGGACCTGGCCGACGCCTGCCGGAGGGCGGGGATCAGCCTGTGCCTGGACTTTGTGATGAACCACACCAGCGAGGACCACGCATGGGCCCAAAAGGCCCGGGCAGGAGAGCCGGGCTATCGGGAGCGGTATTTTTTCTATGACAGCTGGGATATCCCCCGGGAATTTGAAAAGACCGTCCCCCAGGTGTTCCCCACCACCGCCCCGGGCAGCTTCACCCAGCTGGACAACGGGCAGATCGTCATGACCAACTTTTACCCCTACCAGTGGGACCTGAACTATGCCAACCCCATGGTCTTTAACGACATGACGGAACATCTCCTCTTTCTGGCCAACCGGGGTCTGGACGTGATCCGTCTGGACGCCATTCCCTACATATGGAAGGAACTGGGGACAAACTGCCGCAACCTGCCCCAGGTCCACACTCTGGCCCGGATGCTGCGCATGGTGTGTGAAATTGTCTGTCCCAGCGTGCTGCTGCTGGGGGAGGTGGTGATGGAGCCTGCCAAGGTGGCCCCCTACTTCGGCACCCCGGAAAAGCCCGAGTGCCACATGCTCTATAACGTGACCACCATGGCCACCACCTGGCACACCCTGGCCACCGGGGACGCCTCCCTGCTGAAGCGGCAGATGGAGGCGGTGTGCGCCCTGCCCAAGGACTTCCTGTTCCTGAACTACCTGCGCTGTCACGACGATATCGGCTGGGGGCTGGACTACCCCTGGCTCCAGGAGCGGTTCCACATCTTTGAGGTGGACCACAAGAAGTACCTGAATGACTGGTTTACAAGCCGCTGGCCGGGCAGTCCCGCCCGGGGCGAGCTGTACAACGACGACCCACGCCTGGGGGATGCCCGGCTGTGCGGCACCACCGCCTCCCTGTGCGGGGTGGAGGCCGCAGACTTTGAGGGCGACCCCTTCAAGCTGGAGCGGGCGGTGTCCTGCGATGTGACCCTCCACGCCTGGATGCTGTCACAGAGCGGCATCCCGGTGATCTACAGCGGGGACGAGGTGGGCCGCTTTAACGACTACACCTACCACGGCGACCCGGACCGGCGGGAGGACAGCCGCTATCTCCACCGGGGGGCCTTCCAGTGGGGGCTGGCGGAGCTGCGTCGGGAGCCGGGCACCTATCAGGAGAAGCTGTTCCAGGGCCTGCGGCGGCTGGAGACCCTCCGGGCCGGGGAGCCCTGCTTCGACGCCGGGGCTGACGTCCGGGTGGAGGACAGCGGCGACAGCCGGGTGCTGGCCCTGTGCCGCCGGTCGGGGGACCGGGAGCTGGTCTGCCTGTTCAATTTCAGCAGCCAGTTTGTCCGCGCGGGAGTGGACCGGGCCGGGAGCTACACCGAGCTGATGTACGGCACAAAATATGACAGTATCCGCTCCATCGAGCTGTGGCCCAACGGCTTTGCCTGGCTGCTGCGGGACGAGGGGGCGCAGGAGGCGTAACCGGACCGCCGGAGGCGTCGGCCCTCGGCCGGCGCCTCCGGTTTGGCTTTGTTTTGTTAAGAAAGTGTATAGATGATTTTATTCTTGTTCAACCTTTGCCGGGCGGCCTTGACTTTGCCGGAGAGGTTGCTATAATGTGGGAGGAATGAGGGCGTCAGAGGGACGCCCAACAGTTGTTGATAGAGAAGGGATGTTATGAAGCAACACAAAAAAGCCCTGGCACTGTGGATCGGATCGGTGCTGGTCCTGCTGGTGGGGGCGCTGCTGGCCGGCTCGCCCGGCCGGACCGAAACCGTGCAGGAGGCCATGCGGGATGCGGTGCTCCACAGTGTCAACCGGATCAGCCTTCTGGGACTGAAAACGGTAAACCCCGGGATGATCTCCGCCTTTGTGGTCACTGCGGCCCTGCTCCTTGCCGCCGCCCTGATCCGCGTTTTTGTCATCCCCAGGTTCCGGTATGTGCCGGGAAAGTTCCAGCTGGTACTGGAGGAGGCGGTTGGCCTGTTCGACCGCATGTCCCGGGGAGACAGCCCCCACCGCTGCAAGTTTTTGGGGGCCTACATCTTCGCCGCCGGGGCCTACATCTTTGTGGGCACTCTGTTCGAGCTGCTGGGCATCCAGGCCGTCACGGTCCACGGGCACTCCATCACCCTGCCCGCGCCCCTGTCCGACGTGAACGCCGCCATCGCCCTGGGCACCCTGTCCTATCTGGTGATCCTCTCCGGAGGTATCGCCGGCAACGGGGTGAAGGGGGTGGGCAGGACGCTGAAGGAGTTTTCCCTGCCCATCTCCATGAGCTTCCGGCTGTTCGGCGCTCTGCTCAGCGGCCTGCTGGTGACTGAGCTGGTATATTACTATATCAGCCTCAGTTTTGTCCTGCCCGTGCTGGTGGGCGTGCTGTTCACCCTGCTCCACGCCCTGGTACAGACCTATGTACTCACCATGCTGGTCTCCATGTACTACGGGGAGGTATCCGAGCCTGGCGAGCCCAAACCGAAAAAAATTCACACCGCGCAGACATAATTTTGAGGGGGTTTTTATGATGAAGCATTTTCTGAAAAAAATTCTGGTACTGGGCGGGGTCCTGGTGCTGAGCCTGGCCCTGGCGGCGCCCGTTCTGGCCGCACCTGAGGCGCCCGCCGGGGACGAGCCCGCCGCCGTGGCCGAGAGCCAGACGGACAACACCGTTGGCCTGAAGTCCATTGCTGTGGCCCTGGCCATCGGTATCGCCGCCGGCGGCGGCGGCATCGGCATGGGTCTGGCCACCGCCAAGTCGGCGGAGGGCATCTCCCGCCAGCCCGAGGCGGAGGGCAAGATCCGCACCATGATGATGCTGGGTCTGGTCTTTATCGAAACAGCCATCATCTATGCCCTGCTGGTGGTTATCCTGATTATCTTCGTATTGTAAGGCAGGTGGAAGAAATGCCCTTGAATATTGACCTGCAGCAGATTCTGCTGCATTGGATGAACCTGGCCATTCTTACCGGCGGGCTGTATTTTCTCCTGTACAAGCCTGTGAAGGGATTTATGTCCAAGCGGGAGGAGCACTACCGCAGTCTGGACGAGGAGGCCGCCGCCAGGCTGGCGGCGGCGGAGCGGATCAAGGCGGAGTGCCAGAACAAGCTGGAGGAGGCTGACGAGGAGATTCGTCAGGAGCGGGCGAAGGCCCAGCAGTCCATCCAGCAGTCCACCGAGGACCAGCTGGCTCAGGCCCGGGAGCAGGCCCGGCAGATCGTGTCCCACGCCCAGACGGAGGCAGAGCACAGCCGGGAGCGCATCCTGCGGGAGTCCCAGCGGGAGCTGCGGAAGCTGGCCGCCCAGGCCACCAAAAAGCTGGCCTTCCACGCCGATCCCTTCGACCAGTTCTTAGACCTGGCGGAGGAGGGGGAAGAATATGAGGAGTGACAGAAGCCGCCTGACAGCCGAGCTGCGCAGCGCCAAGGAGCCAAATCAGGAGCAGCTGCGCCGGTTTGCCGAATTTCTTGCCCAGAAATACAGGCGCAAGGTGCCGCTGCACTGGGAGCAGGACGAGTCCCTGCGCTCCGGCTTCCGCCTTCAGGTGGGCTCCGACGTCTACGACTGGAGCCTGGAGGGCCGCATTCGCCAGTTCCAGGACTATCTGCGCCAGATTCAGCCGGGGCAGGAGGAGCTGGTGCCTCTGATGCGCCAGGCCGTGGACGAGTGGAGCCTGGCCGTGGTGCCCGAGGAGATCGGCAAGGTGCTGACGGTAGACAGCGAGATTGCCACCGTCAGCGGCCTGGAGCACGCCCAGTACGGCGAAATACTGCTCTTTACCTCCGGCATCAAGGGCATGGTCCAGGACCTGCGCCGGGGCGAGGTGAGCTGCATCATCTTCGGCGACGCCGAGGAGATCAGCGCGGGCAGCATTGTCCGCCGCACCAAGAAGACCGCCGGCATGCCGGTGGGCGAGGACTATCTGGGCCGGGTGGTGGACGCTTTGGGTGTCCCCGTGGACGGCAAGGGCCGAATTCAGGCGGAGGGCCGCCGGCCCATCGAGGCCCCGGCCCCCGGCATTCTGGACCGCCAGCCGGTCAACACGCCCATGGAGACCGGCCTGCTGGCCATCGACTCCATGTTTCCCATCGGCCGGGGCCAGCGTGAGCTGATTATCGGCGACCGCCAGACCGGCAAGACGGCCATCGCCCTGGATACCATCCTGAACCAGAAGGGGAAGGACGTGGTGTGCATCTACGTGGCCATTGGCCAGAAGACCAGCTCCATCGCCCAGATGGTGGAAAACCTCTCCCGGCGGGGGGCCATGGAGTACACCACCATAATCAGCGCCCCGGCGGGGGCGTCGGCCGCCATGCAGTACATCGCCCCCTACGCCGGCTGCGCCCTGGGGGAGCACTTCATGTATGACGGCCGGGATGTGCTCATTATCTACGACGATCTGTCCAAGCACGCGGTGGCCTATCGGGCACTGTCCCTGCTCATGGGCCGGTCTCCCGGCCGCGAGGCTTACCCCGGCGACGTATTCTACCTCCACTCCCGGCTGCTGGAGCGGGCCGCCCACCTCAGCGACGAGCTGGGAGGGGGCAGCATGACCGCCCTGCCCATTGCCGAGACCCAGGCGGGGGACGTGTCCGCCTATATCCCCACCAACATCATCTCCATCACCGACGGGCAGATCTTCCTGGAGGGCGACCTGTTCTTCTCCGGCCAGCGGCCCGCCGTCAACGTGGGCCTGTCGGTGTCCCGGGTGGGCGGCGATGCCCAGACCAAGGCCATGAAGAAGGCCGCAGGTACCCTGCGCCTGGAGCTGGCCCAATACCGGGAGATGGAGGTGTTCACCCAGTTCTCCAGCGATCTGGACGAGGCCACCAAGCGCCAACTGGTCTACGGTCAGGGGCTGATGCGGCTGCTGCGGCAGCCCCAGTACGCCCCTCTGGCCCAGCATCAGCAGGTAATTCTGCTGGTATCCGCTCTGGGCCACGTGATGCAGGACATCCCGCTGGACGACATCGACCTGTTTGAGGAGAAGCTGCTGGCCGCCCTGGAGGAGAACGCTCCAGACCTGTGCCGGCGCCTGGACATGACCGGCCAGCTGAGCCAGGATGACCGGGAGGAGATTCTCCACCTGGCCCATGAGTTCCTGGAGGAGTATCAGGCTGCTGGAAAGCGCGGTGGCTGAGATGGCGGGAACGAAGGAGATCAAGACCCGGATTCAGAGCGTGCAGGAGACCAAGAAGATTACCAGCGCCATGTATCTGATCGCCTCCACCAAGCTGCGCCGGGCCCGGCAGGAGCTGGAGCACACCCGCCCCTATTTTGAGGCCCTGCGGGGGGAGATCAAGAGCATTTTCCGCACTGCCAGCGATGTGGACAGCCGCTATTTCTACCCCGTAGGCGACGACACCCCCCGGGAGGGGACCTACGGCTGCCTGGTCATCACCGCCGACAAGGGGCTGGCCGGGTCCTACAACCAGAACGCCATCCGCCAGGCTCAGGAGCTGCTGGAGTGGCACCCGGACACCAAGCTGTTTGTGGTGGGGGAGTACGGCCGGCGCTTTTTCGCCCAGCGGAACATCCCCATTGAGCGCAGTTTTCTGTACACCGCCCAGAACCCCACCATGGCCCGGGCCCGGGAGATCAGCGCCCTGCTGCTGGACGGCTTCCACCGGGGAGAGCTGAAGGAAATTTTTGTAATCTACACCGACATGGAGAGCGCCATGTCCTTTCAGGCCAGGTCCGCCCGGGTGCTGCCCTTTCACCGGACCTACTTCGACACCCTGGACGGGGAGCGGGTGGCGGCGGAGCCCTTTGAGTTTCTTCCCAACGCAAATTCAGTGCTGGACAGCATGATCCCCAGCTATGTGTCCGGCTTTATCTACAGTGCCCTGATTGACAGCTTCTGCTGCGAGCAGAACGCCCGCATGACGGCCATGGACAGCGCCAACCAGAACGCTGAGGAACTGTTGGGGGAGCTGTCCCTCCGGTATAACCGGGTACGCCAGTCGGCCATTACCCAGGAGATCACCGAGGTCTCCGCCGGGGCCAGGGCCCAGCGGCAGAGGAAGGATAGGTGACGGATTTGGAAAGAGGTATTATCGTGCAAATCTCCGGTCCCGTTGTGGACGTGGAGATTGAGGAGGGTGAGCTGCCCAAGCTGCGGGAGGAGCTCACAGTTGAAATTGACGGCTCCCTGCGGGTGATGGAGGTGGCCCAGCACGTGGGCCGGGGCACGGTGCGGTGCATCATGCTGTCCCCCAGTGAGGGCCTGGCCCGGGGGCTGGCCGTGGATATCCCCGGCCACACCATTCAGGTGCCGGTGGGCCAGGCGGTTCTGGGCCGGATGTTCAACGTGCTTGGCCAGCCCATCGACGGGGGGGGCCCCCTGCCCGAGGGCACCCCGGTCCAGCCCATCTACCGCAAGCCCCCCAGCTTTGAGGAGCAGAGCCCGGCGGTGGAGATTCTGGAGACGGGCATCAAAGTGATTGACCTGCTGGAGCCCTACCCCCGCGGGGGCAAGATCGGCCTGTTCGGCGGCGCCGGCGTGGGCAAGACGGTGCTGATTCAGGAGCTGATTCACAACGTGGCCATGGAACACGGTGGCTACTCCATCTTTACCGGCGTGGGCGAGCGCAGCCGCGAGGGCAACGACCTGTGGCGGGAGATGGGGGAGAGCGGCGTGTCGGGTAAGACCGCCCTGGTCTTCGGCCAGATGAACGAGTCCCCCGGCGTGCGTATGCGGGTGGCCCTGTCGGGCCTGACCATGGCGGAGCACTTCCGGGATGTGGAGCACAAGGATGTGCTGCTGTTTATTGACAACATCTTCCGCTTTGTCCAGGCGGGCAGCGAGGTGTCCACCCTGCTGGGGCGGATGCCCTCCGCCGTGGGCTACCAGCCCACCCTGGCCAACGAGATGGGCGAGCTTCAGGAGCGCATCGCCTCCACCAAGGCTGGTTCCGTCACCTCGGTGCAAGCGGTGTACGTCCCCGCCGACGACCTCACCGACCCGGCCACCGCCACCACCTTCGCCCATCTGGACGCCACCACGGTGCTCAGCCGCCGCATCTCGGAGCAGGGTATCTACCCGGCGGTGGACCCCCTGGAGTCCTCCTCCCGCATTCTGGAGGCCGACGTGGTGGGCGAGAAGCACTACCGCACCGCCCGAAAGGTGCAGGAAATTTTGCAGAAGTACCGGGAGCTTCAGGACATCATTGCTATTTTGGGCATGGACGAGCTGAGCGAGGAGGACCGGAAGACTGTGGCCCGGGCCCGGCGCATTCAGCGTTTTCTGGCTCAGCCCACCCACGTGGCGGAAAAATTTACCGGCCTGCCCGGGGTGTACGTCCCCCTGCGGGACACCCTGGAGAGCTTCGACGCCATCGTCTCCGGCAGTCTGGACCAGTACCCGGAGGGCGCCTTCTACAACGTGGGCACCTGGCGGGACGTGGTGGAGAAGGCCAAAAAGATGGAAGCGGGTGAGGTGTGATGGACACCTTTCAGGTACACATCCTGGCTGCGGACAAGACCTTTTACGAGGGGCCCTGCGTAAGCTTGGTGGTCCCCACCACCGATGGGGAGCGGGGCATTCTGGCCCACCACAGCAGCATGATCGCCGCCATCCAGCCCGGCACCCTGCGCTATCAGGTGCCCGGGGAGGAGCCCCGGCTGGCCGCCATCTCTCCGGGGATGGTGAAGGTGGAGGACAATGACGTGCTGGTGCTGGTGGACTCGGCAGAGCGGCCGGAGGAGATCGACGTGGCCCGGGCCCAGCGGGAGATTGAGGAGGCCCAGGAGGCGCTGCTCCAGCAGCGGAGCCGCCAGGAGCACCAGATTGCCCAGGCCACCCTGGCCCGGGCGCTGAACCGCCTGCGGGTGAAGAACATGGGGATCGGCAGATAAGGAGGGACTATGGAGGGCGGTATGGACCGGTACGGCGGAGACATCCTCTATCATTACACCGACTTTCAGGCGGTGGACGGCATCCTGCGTCAGGCCCAACTGCGGGTGAACAACGTGCTGCGGATGAACGACTCGGCGGAGATGCGCCACTTTATGGACCGGCTGTGCGCCGCCGTGGCCCAGCGCCTGGAGGAGGACGGGGACCGGGAGGGGGCCGGACAGGTCCGGCAGCGGTTCCGGGAGGAGCTGAAAAAGGAGTATTCCGCCTTTGCCGCCTGCTTCTCCTTTCACCGGGACGACGCCGCCCAGTGGGAGCGGTACGGCAACCGGGGCCGGGGTGTGTGCATCGCGTTCCGGCGGGAATATCTGGAAAAGATGGCCACAGGGGCCCTGTCCCTCCAGATGGTCTTCTACCGCAACGACATGGCCGGCCACCCCATGGTGGAGGAGTTCTGCCGGCTGCTCAAGGAGGGGGCCGACCTGTCCGGGGAGGAGGTCCGGCGGGCCATGTGCGAGGCCTGGGCCTGCTCGGTGTCCTATAAACACCCCTCCTTCCGCTCGGAGTACGAGATGCGGCTGGTGGTCTCCCCCTTCGATAAGGAGGATCTGGAGGTCCAGCCCTGCTACCACGTGTCCAAGGAGCGGATCAAGAAATACTATCCCCTGGACCTGAAGGCCATGTGCGGGAAGGCCGGCATCTGCCTGGAGGACCTGATTACCGAGCTCATCATCGGGCCGGACTCCACCCAGTCTGCGGCCATCTTTCAGGACTACCTGCGGGACAACGGCCTGGCCCGGCTGGCGGAGCGGGTGTCCCTGTCGGACTGCCCCCTGCGGGTGCCGATTTAATGGAGAAAAGGCAGCGCCCTGTGGCGCTGTCTTTCAGTTTTTCTTGACATTTCCCTTCTGCCGCCCTAAACTAGTAGCATACGAAAGAGGGAGGAAGAACCTATGGAACTCCAGCAGACGCAGACACAAAAATTGAGCCAGCGGCAGCTGTACAGCGTGGAGCTGCTGCGGCTGAGCACCCTGGAGCTGGAGGGCTACGTCCGGGAGCTGGCCCAGGAGAATCCTCTGGTGGAGCTGGAGGAGGCTCCGCCCCCGTCCCAGGGGGAAGGGAAGGATGACCTGCTGGCCCGTCTGCGCTGGCTGGAGGACAACGACCGGCAGAACTGGTTTTATCAGAAGTTCAGCGACGAGGAATTGGACCCCCTGACCCGGGTGGGCACCGGCGGAGGGCTGGAGGAGACCCTTGTGAGCTTCCTGTCCCGCCAGCTGGACCGGCTGCGGCTGGAGGAGAGCGCCGCCCGGCTGGTGCGCTACCTCATCTACTGCCTGGACGACGACGGCTACCTGCGCACCCCTCTGGCCGAGCTGTCCCGCCACGGGGCCATCCCCCTGCCTAAACTGGAGGAGGCGCTGGCCGTGCTGAAGACCCTGGAGCCGGCGGGGGTGGGGGCGGCGGAGCTGTGGGAGTGCCTGGCCCTCCAGCTGGAGCGCATCGGTGAGACAGGGCCTGCCCTGACCATCGTCCGGGACCACCTGGAGGCCCTGGCCAAGCGCCACGACCGGGCCATCGCCGCCAAATTGAACATCACCCCCGCCCAGGTGGAGGAGGCCCGGCGGACCATCCGGGAGCTGGACCCCCGGCCCGGGTCGGTTTTCCAGCGGACGGAACAGGTATTTTACATCCAGCCCGACCTTACGGTGGAGGAGCAGGAGGGCCAGCTCACCGTCAAATCCACCCGGGGGGAGCGGCCCCCCTTCCGGCTGAGCCGCTACTACCAGAAGCTGCTGAAGCAGTCGGAGGACAGGGAAGTGCGGGATTATCTCAGCGAAAAGCTGCGCCAGGCGGAAAACGTGCTCTGGGCGGCGGACCAGCGGGGCAGCACCCTGCTGCGGTGCGCCCAGGTGATTGTGGAGCGGCAGAGCGACTTCTTCCGCTTCGGCCCGGAGGCCCTGCGCCCCCTGCGGATGGGGGAGGTGGCCCAGGAGCTGGGCCTCCACGAGTCCACCGTGAGCCGGGCGGTGCGGGAGAAATACCTCCAGTGCCCCCAGGGCCTCTACCCCCTCAGCTGGTTCTTTACCCGCTCTGCCGGGGCGGGGGAGGGGGTAAGCGGCACGGCGGCCCGGAAGCTGCTGCTGCGGCTGATCGACGGGGAGGACAAGGCAAAGCCCCTGTCTGACCAGCAGCTGTCGGAGCACATGGCCCGGGAGGGCTGTCCCATCTCCCGGCGGACGGTGGCCAAATACCGGGAGGAGCTGGGCATCCCCAGTGCCTCGGGGCGAAAAGGCTGAATCATACCGGCGCGGAACAGAATGAATTCCGGGCCGGTTTTTATAATTCTCTCTTGAAATTGTCGGGCAGTTGTGCTACTCTGACTACGGAAAAGACTTTTGTAAAAGAGAGTTGATTAAGATGGAACCGACCATGAACACCGCCGTTCTGCGGCAGACCAACCGCCGGCGGGTCCTCCAATACTTATACGACAGCGGCGAGCCGGCCACCAAGCAGGGGATCGCCGGGGAGCTGTCCCTCAGCCTGCCCACGGTAACGGGCAATCTGGCCGAACTGCTGGAGGAGGGGCTGGTGTCCTGCTCCGGCACCCAGGAGTCCACCGGGGGGCGTAAGCCCCGGACCTACGCCCTGGAGCCCGGGGCCCGGGTGGCGGTGGGGATCACGGTCCAGCGGGACGAGGTCCGTTTCCTGGCCATCGACATGCGGGCGCAGGAGCTGGGCTGCCGGGAGGCGCCCCTGGCCTTCTCCCACACCGCCGAGTACTATGAACGGCTGTCCCTGTATCTGGAGGCCTTTCTGGACGACTTCCATCTGGACCGGAACCGGCTGCTGGGGGTGGGGATCACCCTTCCGGGCATCATCGACCAGACGGAGGGCAGGCTGGTGATGGCCCCCACCCTGGAACTGTGGGACGTCCCCCTGGAGGAGCTGTACCGCTATTTTTCCCGCTACCCGGTGTTCATCGAGAACGACGCCAACGCCAGCGGCTATGCCGAGCGGTGGATGGATAAGGGGCAGAACAATATGGTCTACGTGGCCCTGGAGCGGGGCATCGGCGGGGCCATCTTCTGGGGGGATAAGCAGTATACCGGCGACCACGGGCGCAGCGGCGAGTTCGGCCACCTGCGCATCGTCCCCAATGGCAGGCTGTGCCACTGCGGACGGCGGGGCTGTCTGGAGGCCTACTGCTCCATTTCCCGGCTCAGCGACGACCTGGGCCTCACCCTGGGGGAGTTTTTCTCCGCCCTGCGGGAGGGGGACCAGCAGGCCGCCGCCATTTGGGAGGAGTACCGGGACCACCTCACCGACGCCCTGGCCAACCTGCGCACCAACTTCGACTGCGATATCGTCCTGGGCGGCACCCTGGCCCCCTACCTGAAGGAGCTGCTGCCGGAGATTTGCTGGGAGCTGGGGGAGAAGACCCTTTTCGAGGGAGACAGCTTTTTCCTCCGCCTGGACCACTTCGGTCCCCACAGTGCCTGCGCCGGCACGGCCCTGCGGTTTATTGACGATTTTCTTCTCACCTTTTGAGACGGGAAAAGACCCCTGAAAGGGCAATGCCGTATAGATATCAGAAAAGCCAGTCAGGTTAGCCTGACTGGCTTTTTTGGATGTATTTGTTAGTCTTCTACCCTTGATTCCCAGTCTTCTCCGTAATATTCCCCTTTTCGTGTTTTCATGCGGGCCTGCGGGGGACACGGAATCCCCCGCCACCGGACTGCGTCCGGCGGCCCTCCCCCCTTTGGCAAGGGGGACTTTTTGGTGCTGGCTGGTCCGTTCCTGCTCCGAAGGCCCCCTTGCTAAAGGGGGCTGGCACGGCGAAGCCGTGACTGGGGGATTCCGAATCCCCCTGACCGCCAAGGCACGCCCCCGCACGGGCCTTTTCCGTTACCCCAGCCTGGCGGAGAAGCTGGCCAGTGCCTCGGAAATTTTGATCCGCTGGGGACAGACCGCCTCGCAGCTGCGGCAGCCCACACAGGCGGAGGGCTTTTTCCCGTCGGGCAGCTGGGCGACGCGCATGGGAGCGATAAAGCCGCCGCCGGAAAAGACATGCTCGTTGTACAGCTCAAGCAGCATGGGGATATCCAGCCCCTGGGGGCAGTGGGTGGTGCAGTACCGGCAGGCGGTGCAGGGGACGCTGGTCCGTTCGGTCATGCTGTCGGCAATGTCCAGCAGGGTTTTCAGCTCCTGGGGATTCAAGGGCTTTTCCTCTGCGAAGGTATTCAGGTTATCCTCCACCTGTTCCATGCTGGACATACCGGACAGAGTGACGGTAACGGGGGGCAGGTCCAGAGACTGGATAAACCGGAAGGCCCAGGCGGGAATGTTTTCGTCGGGACGCAGCTCCTTCAGCCGGGCGGCGTACTCGTCAGACAGCTTTGCCAGCTTGCCGCCCCGGAGGGGTTCCATTACCCAGACGGGGATGCCCCACGCGTCCAACAGCTCCGTCTTGCCTCTGGCGTTCTGGAAGTCCCAGTCCAGCCAGTTGAGCTGGATCTGGCAGAACTCCATGTCCTTGCCGTAGGCCTCCAGAAAGCGCCGCATGGTGTCCAGGTCGCCGTGGGCGGAGAAGCCCAGGTGCTTGATCTGGCCTGCCTTCTTCCGGGCCATCAGTGATTCATAGATGTGAAATTTGGGGTCCAGATAGGCGTCGATGTTCATTTCGCAGACGTTGTGAAACAGGTAGAAATCAAAGTAGTCCACCTGGCATTTTTCCAGCTGCTTGTCAAAGATTTCCTCCACCTTGTCCATGTTGGACAGGTCGTAGCCGGGGAATTTGTCAGCCAGAAAGAAGCTGTCCCGGGGGTACTGCTTCAAAATCCGGCCCATGACGGTCTCCGAATTGCCGGCGTGGTAGCCCCAGGCGGTGTCGTAGTAGTTGACGCCCCCCTCCATGGCTCGGGCAATCAGCCGGGCGGCCTCCGCCTCGTTGACGTTGGCGTCATTGCCGTCCACAGTGGGCAGGCGCATACAGCCAAAGCCCAGGGCGGAGAGCTTTCTGTCCTGAAACTGCTTGTAAATCATAAAATCTTCCTTTCCATTGACGGATATAGCATCAGGCGCTATAATAGCCCTGTAAGTATGGAATGATTATACAACTTGAAGTCAACTTTAAGTCAAGCCTTTTGGGGGAGATTTTATGTTTTATACCATTGGCGAGATGGCCCGGAAGCTGAATGTGGCCCCATCTACCTTGCGCTATTACGATAAGGAGGGGCTGCTGCCCTTTGTGGAGCGGTCCAGCGGGGGTATCCGCATGTTCAAGGACGAGGATATGGAGTGGCTGCGGCTGCTGGGCTGCCTGAAAAAGGCTGGAATGCCGCTGAAGGAGATCCGCAGCTTCCTGGACTGGTCCCGCCAGGGGGACGCCACCATCAGCCATCGGCTGGAGCTGCTGGAAAAACAGCGGCAGTCGGTGCTGGAGCAGCAGAAGCAGCTGGAGGACACCCTCCTCATGCTGGACTACAAGCGCTGGTACTACCAGACCGCCCAGGAGGCGGGCACCTGCGCTGTCCATGACAGCCTCACTCCGGAGCAGGTCCCGGAGCAGTTCCGGGCACTGACGGCGGAGTGGGAGAAGGGATGACGATGGAACCAAAACAAATTCTGGACTGGTGTCTGGCTGATCTGGAGGGCACTGTTCTGGTGAACAGCTGGGGAGAGACAGGCGTCTTTTATAACCCGGGAAAGGTTTTGAAACGGGGCGTCTATGTCCTCACGGTCAAGGAGAAGGACGGGGACAACGACCGGGCGTCCCAGTTGGACCGCCCTGGTGTGTACCGGGTGAACCTGGGACCGAGAAAGCAAACTTATGTCAACCTGTTTGGCCCGGCTCCCAAGCGTCCGCCGAAAGGCGGCGCAGTAGAGGGGGATATGGACTTTACCCAGACGGATACCCTGCTGCCTCATCCGGTTTACGCCTGGATGGGCTGGGTGTGCGTTCTGAACCCTTCTGTACAAACCTTTGAAAGCATGAAACCTCTCATTCTGGAGAGTTATATGTTTGCAAAAGAAAAATTTGAGAAACGAGTGAAAAAAACAGGAGTTTGAATATGAGCGACTTATTTGAAAAATCCATGGCCACTCTGGAGCTGCCCCGTGTGCTGGAGCTGCTGTCCGGGTGCGCCGTCACTGACGAGGGCCGGGAGCGGGCCCGGGCGCTGCGTCCCATGGACGATATAGACGACGTAAAACGGGCCCAGGCGGAGACCACCGCGGCGGTAAAGCTGCTGGTCCTCCGGGGAACCCCCGGCTTCGCGGGTATCAGGCCCGTCGCCGCCAGCCTCCAGCGGGCGGACATGGGGGGCAGCCTGAACACCCGGGAGCTGCTGGAGATCGCCGCCGTTCTGAGAGCGGCCCGGACCGCCTCCGACTACGGGGCGGGGGAGGAGAAGACCCCCATATCCCACCTGTTTCGCGCCCTCACCACCAACCGCTTTCTGGAGGACACCATCACTAACTCCATTGTGGGGGAGGACGAGCTGGCCGACTCCGCCAGTCCGGAGCTGGCCTCCATCCGCCGGCACATGCGGGCCACCGAATCCAAGGTGCGGGAAATTCTGCAAAAGCTGATCTCCTCCAACCAGTCCAAGTATTTACAGGAGAGCATCATTACCATCCGCTCCGACCGGTACGTGGTGCCGGTGAAATCGGAGCACAAGAACGCCATCCCCGGCCTGGTCCACGATGTGTCCTCCTCGGGGTCCACCTTCTTCATCGAGCCTATGGGGGTCGTCAAAGCCAACAACGAGCTGCGGGAGCTTCTGGCCAAGGAGAAGAAGGAGATCGAGCGCATTCTGGCTGAGCTGTCCGCCCAGTGCGCCGCCCACAAGGAGGACATCGCCGAGGACTACCAGCTGCTTATCTGGCTGGACGCCATCTTTGCCCGGGCCAAGCTGTCGGTCAAGCTGGAGTGTACTGAGCCAAAATTATCTGACAAATATTTACACTTGCGGGGGGCGCGCCACCCCCTGCTGGACCCGAAAAAGGCGGTGGCCAACGACCTGGAGTTGGGGGAGCGGTTTGACACCCTGGTGATTACCGGCCCCAACACCGGCGGCAAGACGGTTACACTGAAAACCCTGGGGCTGATTACCCTCATGGCCCAGTGCGGCCTGCATGTCCCCGCCAAGGACGACTCCACCGTCCGGGTGTATGCCCGGGTGCTGGCCGATATCGGTGACGAGCAGTCCATCGCCCAATCTCTGTCCACATTCTCCTCCCACATGACCAACATCGTGGGCATTCTGGAGGAGGCGGACGGCGACACCCTCATCCTCTTTGACGAGCTGGGGGCGGGCACCGACCCGGTGGAGGGGGCCGCCCTGGCGGCGGCCATCATCGAAAGTGCCCGGGGCATCGGGGCCCAGGTGGCGGCCACCACCCACTATGCCGAGCTGAAGGTGTACGCCATGACCACCCCCGGGGTGGAGAACGCCTCCTGTGAGTTCAACGTGGAGACCCTGGCCCCCACCTACCGGCTGGTGCTGGGTATTCCGGGAAAGTCCAACGCCTTCGCCATTTCCCGGCGGCTGGGGCTCCCTGAATATATCATCGAAAAGGCCGCCGCCCGGCTGGACGCGGAGAATGTCCGGTTTGAGGACGTGCTCACCCGGCTGGACCAGCAGCGGCAGGAGATGGAGAAGGAGCGGGCCGAGGCCCGTCGGCTCAAGCTGGACATGGAGCAGAGTGCAGAGAAGGCTCGTGAGTACCGGGAGAAGCTGGAGGCCGAGCGGGCCAAGGTGGTGGAGAAGGCCAACGCCGAGGCCAGGGCCATCATCGAGGAGGCCCGCGCCGCCAGCGACCTGGCCATTTCGGAGCTGAAGGAGCTGAAAAAGCGCCAGGACCTGGACTGGCAGCAGGTGAACGACGGCCGGGCGGAGGCCCGCCGCCTGCTGAACGAGGCGGAGCGGAACATCGGCGGCCCCGCCCCGGAGGTGGAGGCCCCGCCCCCCACCCGCCCGGCGGTGAAGGGGGATACGGTGGAGCTTGTCTCTATGGGGACAAAGGCCACGGTGCTGTCGGTGAACAAGGACGGTTCCCTCCAGCTCCAGGCGGGGATTCTCAAAATCTCTGCCAAGCAGGAGGAGGTCCGGGTGGTGGAGGGGGAGACCCAGGCCCAGAAGGATGTGAGGCGCATCATCGCCAAGGCGGAGCACACCCTGCGCACCGCCGCCGTCCCCAGTCAGATCGATCTGCGGGGCATGATGACCGACGAGGCCATCGCCAACCTGGAGCGCTTTTTGGACACCGCCATGATAGGCAAGCTGGAGACGGTTACCATCATCCACGGCAAGGGCACCGGAGCGGTGCGCACCGCCGTGCGGACCTATTTGAAGCGCAGCCGCTATGTGAAGTCATTCCGCCCCGGCCGCTACGGCGAGGGGGAGGACGGCGTTACCGTGGCGGAGCTGAAATGAGCAGGACAGCCCCCTTTTTCAAGGGGGCTGTTGGCATGTCTATTTCCTTTGATACAGGTGCAGGTCAGCCGGTCCAGCGCCTCCAGCCGGCAGATGCCCTCTTTTGGGGTTTTCCAGGCGTAGGGCGTCATGTGGAACAGGGCCATGATATCGGCGCCGGCGTCCAGATCAGCTGTATAGCGGATTTCCCTTACACCCCGCCAGACAAAGCCGGGGTAGTCCTCCCGCTTCGACGGGTTCTCATAGGGTTCCCGGTAGAGGACCTCCTTCATCTCCCACAGGTGCCGGGCGGAGGGCACCGCATAGCAGAACAGCCCGCCGGGGCGGAGCACCCGGGCGAACTCCTCCGCCGCCAGCGGGGAAAAGATGTTGACCAGCACGTCTGCGGACCGGTCCGGAAGGGGCAGATGGTACACCGACGCCACGGCGAATTCCGCCTCCGGGAGGCGCTTTGCCGCCCGGCGCAGGGCGGCTTTGGACAGGTCCACCCCGGCGATCCGGGGGGCGAGCCCGGCCTCTGTCAGCCCCTGGAACAGCCCGGCGGTGTAGTAGCCCTCGCCGCAGCCGCTGTCCAAAATGACAGGAGCGGATCGTCTTTCGATATACTGTAAAATCACTTTACACAGGCTGTCCCGCAGGGGAGCATAGTATCCCTTGTCCAGAAAGGCGGACCGGGCAGCCACCATGGCCTTGTCGTCGCCGGGGTCCTTGGAGTGCTTCTTGTTGGCGGGGAGCAGATGGACATACCCGGCGGCGGCCCGGTCGAAGCTGTGCCGGTTGGGACAGAGCCAGCGGGTTTCCTCCCGCTCCAGAGGGGTCCCGCACAGGGGACAGCGGAACAGACTTTTCACAGACAGTCACCTCGTTCCTTCATCATAGCGGGAAGGGCAAAAAAATACAAGGGGATTTTGCCAAAAACCCTCGAAATGTCTCCGGGAATGTGGTAGAATGGGAAAAAACATCCGAGAGGTGATTCGTTATGAACAAGACGCCGGAGGAGGTCCGCGCCATTGTGGAGGAGCTGAAGGTGCTATATCCCGAGGGCATCTGCTCCCTGGAGTATAAGAAGGACTACGAACTGCTCTTTTCCGTCCGTCTGGCTGCCCAGTGCACCGACGAGCGGGTGAATAAGGTGACTCCTGCCCTCTATGCCCGCTTCCCCACCCTGGAGGCGCTGGCCGAGGCGGATATCTCCGAGGTGGAGGAGTATATCCACTCCACCGGCTTTTTCCGGGCCAAGGCCAAGGATATCGTCCTGGCCTCCCAGATGCTGCTTCGGGACTACGGCGGCAAGGTGCCCGACACCATGGAGGACCTGCTGAAGCTCCCCGGCGTGGGGCGGAAGACGGCCAATCTCATCCTGGGGGACGTGTACCACACCCCCGGCGTGGTGGTGGCCGACACCCACTGCATCCGCATCACCGGCCTGCTGGGCCTCACCGACGGTACCAAGGACCCCGGCAAAGTGGAGACCCAGCTGCGGGCGGTCCTGCCCCCGGAGGAGTCCAACGACTTCTGCCACCGGATGGTCCTCCACGGCCGGGCGGTGTGCATCGCCCGGAGACCCCAGTGCGCGGACTGCACCCTGCGGCCCTGGTGCGACCACTTCGCTAAGAACGGTTAAAGCCCCCCTTGCCAAAGGGGGGAGGGCCGCCGGACGCAGTCCGGTGGCGGGGGATTCCGATGACTGGTACGGCTCAGTTGTACGGAATCCCCCAGTCACGGCTTCGCCGTGCCAGCCCCCTTTAGCAAGGGGGCCTTTCTCTTATCCTAAAATTTATTGATAAACAATAAAAATATATTGACAATCAGTTTTTCCTGTGTTAGGATGGGGCCAACCGAAAGGGGGAATTTTCCATGGAAAAGACGGCTGTCCAAAGGCTGGCCCGGATTTTAAAAATCTTGGTCATCGTGACTTTGATGTGCAATATTGTTGTATTGCTTATGGTTCCCGCGCTGGTTACGCTAAAAATGAACTGGTGGGAACTGTTACAAATGGCGAAGGACCCCCACGAGCCGATTTCGCCGGTTTTAGTTGTAGTCTTTATGTGGCCGGAGGTCCTTCGGCATCTGTATCAGGGTTGGAGCAACCCCTATGTCATGCTGACGCTGTTTCTGGTGTTCTGTGGGGTCTGCACCGCTGTGATTCTTTGGCAGGCAAAAAAGGTGCTGGACACAATTTTGAAAGGAGAGCCCTTTACCCTTGGCAATGCGGTCAATTTAAAACGAGCAGCAGTATGCTGTTTTCTCATTGCTGGGGCGGCGTTGACCCGGCTGATCTGGGGACTGGCCTACTATCGAAGCATTGGTCCGTTGCTGAATTACAACGCCCTGTTCATCCCTGTATTTTTTATGGCTGGGCTTGTATTTATGGTCATGTCCGCCCTGTTCCGCCAGGCGGCGGAGCTGAAGGAGGACCAGGACCTGACCATTTAGGGGGTGTGCCTGTGTCAATTATGGTAAACCTGGATGTGATGATGGCCAAACGGAAGATGTCCCTGGGGGAGCTGGCACAGAAGGTTGACATAACTATGGCAAACCTGTCTATTTTGAAGAACAACAAGGCCCGTGCGGTGCGGTTTTCCACCCTGGAGGCCATCTGCAAGGCCCTGGACTGCCAGCCGGGGGATATTCTGGAGTTTGTGCCCGACGGGGAGGAGAAGACATGAGAGAGAAGGGAAGGACGTTTTTGAAAGCCTTATGTAAACTTGCGATTCAGGCGCTGGCGGTTCTGGCCGGGGTATTGGCTGCCCTGTGGCTCTTTGCGCACATCATTTTCCTGGGAGGACCGAGGCTGCTATGAGTTGGAAGCGGTTTCAGCGGGGAATCTGGACCCTGCTGGCGGTGTGCGCCGTCGGTGTATTCCTGATGTGCGTGGTCAGCGGCAGGGGGTACACGCTGGTGTTCGGCCAGGTGGACGACGGGACAATCACGTGGACCCTGATTTCCGTTTTCCTGCTGGCCCTGGTGGTCTGGGGAGATGGGGCCATTGTGGCCTTCACAAGGGGCTGGGAGCGGGTTGTTTTTCTGATTTTTGTCCTGGCGGCGGAGGGGCTGCTTCTGCTGACGGTCCTGTTTTTCTCGTTTTACTTCTATACCAATCCCACATATTACCCGATTTATGACCCCGACGGGGAGGTGGGGCTGGTGGTCCGGCACGAGAGCTGGCTGTTCGACTGCTGGGGGCAGTTCTATCTGCCCGCAGGCCCCTGTCTGCTCCGCCGGACCGGCGTGACCTACGCGGCCCACGACCTCTGGCCCTTTCACGACGGCTATTATGAAATCCAGTGGACGGAGGAAAGCATCGTCGTTCACTACAACACCGGGATGGGGGAGTGGGAGACCTGTACCGTGCCGCTGGACTGAGACTTTTGGAGGAAGTGCAATGAAAATTGTTATTATGTCAATCGGAGCCCTGCTGTGCCTGACGCTGTCCGGCTGCTGCGGGGGAGAACATGCCGACCTGGTAGTGGTCAACAACAGTGACCGGGATGCCTGCTCCATCGTTCTGGAGTACAGCGGCAGTACCGAGACGGTCCAGGCGGCGGACGGCAGCACCCTGCTGAAGCCGGGCCAGACCTACGGCCTGGAGCTGGAGGAGGGGGAGGTGCTGGTTACCCTCCGGGACCGAGCTCAGAGGACCATCGGCCAGGGCCGGGTCACCCGCCAAGAGGGAGAGCGGCTGTTCCTCACCTTCGACGGCGTGGCGGAGGGCAGCCTGAGCGTGGAGGAGTGGCCCCATGGGTAATTTGTTTGTTTGGTTGGCGATAGTGGGCATCCTGGTGATAATTGGGGTTGGGATTTGGTGCCTGCGTTCCTGTGAGGGAAAGCTGCGGACCTGTCTGTTTTGGGACACTGTAGTATTTCTGGCCGCACTGGCGTTTCATTTTGGCGGGAATCTTGCGCTGGGCTTTTTCGGGCTGGCCTGGCGGAATCTGCCGGGGAGGATACTGCCGACGGTATTGCTGGGCAGCTCTTTGACCTGGATTCTATTAGCCTTGTGTTGCTTTTTGCCTCAAACAGATGAGATTGGCTGGGTCAACCAAGGGATTGTCACATTATTTGCCGCGGTGGCATTCCTGATCGTTCTGTGGATGGGGCTGTTTATCGTTGGTTTTCGATATTCAAAAGAGGAACGGATCGTGCGGCACCAGGGCCGGACTTTTGTGGAGGAGTGTGACAGCTTCCCAAACGAATCCTACACCTATTTTGAATATTACGGCCCCTTGGTCCGTGGGTCGAAAGGGTTTTATGGTTCGGGACACTATGGGAACCTGACGGGATCGGAGGAGTGGCTCATCGACAGCTGACTCTATTAATAAAAGGCAGAAAGTTTCACCTCTCCCCGGCATAGAGATAGGGGAGAGGTGATTTTTATGAAGCCCCGGAGGTTTGGATTTTTGGAGCGGGCGGCGGAGACCTTCGACCTGCCTGCCGACGCCCTGGCCGGTCTGCCCAAGGTGGAGCTGGTGGGGGATGGGGAGCTGCGGGTGGAGAACCACAAGGGAATCTTAGCCTACGGACAGGAGGAAATCCACGTCAGCGGCGGGGTGTTCCTCATCAAAATCGCCGGCCAGGGGCTGGAGCTGCGGGCCATGACAGGCATCGAGCTGCTGATTACAGGGAAAATTTCCCAAATCACGCTGTCGTAGGAGGGACCCATGAGAAGGCTGATGAATTTTCTCCGGGGAATGGTGATCCTCCGGCTGACGGGCCCCTTTCCCGAGCGGCTGATTAACCTGTGCGCCCAGGAGGGCATCGACTTCTGGGCCATGGAGTGGCTGGACGAGAACACCGTCCGCCTCACCACCCGGCGGCACACCCTGGCCCGCTTCCGGGAGCTGGCCCGGAAGGCGGGGTGCGAGATGGAGCGGGAGGCCAGCCGGGGCCTGCCCGACTTTCTGGGCCGCTTCCGCACCCGGTATGCCTTTCTGGCGGGGCTTGTGATCGCCCTGTGCGCGGTGAGCGTGCTGTCCCGGTTTGTGCTGGTGATTCAGGTCAGCGGAAATCAGGAGATACCCTCCGCCGTCATCTTCAGCCAGCTGCGGCAGCTGGGGGTGCGGCCGGGGGTGTACGGACCGGGGCTGGACCGCAAGCAGCTGGCCCAGGAGCTGCTGGTCCGTCAGGAGGGCCTGTCCTGGGCGGCGCTGAACCTCCACGGCACCCGGCTGGAGGTCATTGTCCGGGAGGAGATCAAGACCCCGGAGCGGGTGGACGAGTCAGGACATTTCGACATTGTGGCCCAGGCCGATGGGGTAATCACCCACATTGAGCCCGAGCTTGGGGACGCCCTGGTGAAGGACGGGGACGTGGTGGCCAAGGGAGACGTGCTCATTTCGGGCACCGTGACCATGGAGCCGCCCAAGTACAGCGGCCGTCCAAACCGCTACTACCAGACCCACGCCCGGGGCCGGGTGTGGGCCCGGACCTGGCGGTTTCTCACCGCCGCCATCCCGGTGGAGACGGCGGTAAAGGAGTATACCGGGGCGGAAAAAAGCGTCTGGTCGCTGAATTTTTTAGGCCGGCGGGTAAAAATTTTTGGAAAGACTAGCATTTCCTGGGCAATGTATGATAAAATAACCACAGTAAATCAGGCGGTCCTCCCCGGCGGGGAGGGGCTGCCCCTGTCCCTGAGTCGGGAGACCTTTCGGGAGTACACCCCCAGAACCGTGGAGGTGGACCGGGAGGCCGCCCAGGCCCTGCTGGAGGAGCAGCTGCTGGAGCAGTTGAATGTCCTGATCGGGGAGGACGGAACGGTGGAGTCCACTCAGTTTGCCGCCCGGGTGTCCGGCGGACGGCTGGAGGTCACCCTCACCGCCCAGTGCCTGGAGGAGATCGGCGAGGAGCGGCCGGGGGCGGAAATCGGATAAGCCTCCCCCTTTATGGGGAGGTGGCTGGCCGGAGGCCAGTCGGAGGGGGTCTGCCCCCTCAGTCAGCCTGACGGCTGACAGCTCCCCCACAAGGGGGGAGCCTATTTACAGCCAGACAGGAGATCATCTACCTATGACAGAACAGACCATCAGCTTAGAGCGTCTGGAGGAGACCATCAACGTGTTCGGCTCCTTTGACGAAAACATCCGCATTATTGAGCATGAGATGGGGGTCACAGTGGTGAGCCGGGACTCCATGCTCAAGGTGGCGGGGGAGGACCCGGAGGGGGTCATGTACGCCGTCAAGGCCATCGAAAACCTGATGACCCTGGCCTCCAAGGGGGAGACCATCAACGAACAGAATGTGCGCTATATCGTCCAGCTGGTCCGGGAGGGCAAGGAGAACCAGATCGTCCAGCTGGCCGGGGACGTGATCTGCGTCACCGCCAAGGGCAAGCCCATCAAGGCCAAGACCCTGGGGCAAAAGAAGTATGTGGAGGCCATCAAAAACAATGTGGTCACCCTGGGCATCGGCCCCGCCGGCACGGGCAAGACCTACCTGGCGGTGGCCGCCGCCGTGGCCGCCTTCCGGGCCAAGGAGATCAACCGGATTATCCTTACCCGTCCGGCGGTGGAGGCGGGAGAGCGGCTGGGCTTCCTCCCAGGCGACCTGCAATCCAAGGTGGACCCCTACCTGCGTCCGCTGTACGACGCCCTGTTTGAGATGCTGGGCCCCGAGACCTATCAGAAGTATCTGGAGCGGGGCAACATTGAGGTGGCCCCCCTGGCCTACATGCGGGGCCGCACGTTGGACGACTCCTTTATCATTCTGGACGAGGCCCAGAACACCAGCCGGGAGCAGATGAAAATGTTCCTCACCCGGCTGGGCTTCGGGTCCAAAATCGTCATCACCGGCGACATCACCCAGATCGACCTGCCCACTGACAAGGTGTCCGGCCTGCGGGAGGCCATGCGGGTGCTGAAGGGGGTGGAGGATATCGCCATCCTCCGGTTGAATGAGTCCGACGTGGTCCGCCACGCCCTGGTGCAGAAGATTATCAAGGCCTACGAGGTGGACGAGGACCGGCGGAATCCCAAGAAGGACAAGCGTTAGTTTCCCAGGCAGGCCGCACCCAGCTGGAGGCCCATCCGCAGTCCGCTGTAGAAGGACCAGAGGCCGTGAGCCTTGACGGGGTTGTCTCTCAGATGTTCGGGCCACAGTTTCGGGTCGGGGCCGGTGACCGTGGCGTAGTAAAGAAGCTCTGCGATTTCGGGGATTTCAACGTCCATATGTAACCTCCATTTCGCGGCAACGGTAGATACGCGATTATTATAACACGACACTATAAACGTGTCAAGGGGATGTGCATATGATTTTTAATGATAGACTTAAAATTTTGCGAAAAGAAAACGCCCGGACACAAGATACAACCGCAAAAGATTTAGGGATGCCTGTCAGAAGCTATCAGCGGCTGGAAATGGATGGGGCCAAAACCCATTACGACACCCTGCTGAAAATCTCGGATTACTACGACGTATCGGTGGACTGGCTCATGGGCCGCACGGACAAGCGGGAGGTCAACCGTTAAAGCCTTCCCCCTTCCAGGGGGAAGGTGGCACGGCCGCAGGCCGTGACGGATGAGGGTGCGCGGCAGGTTTTTGCCTCTTATCGAAAGAACTGCTTGCCCGCCCCGCCCCCTCATCCGCCCCAGTGTGCCCCTTCCCCCCGGAGGGTGGAAGGCTTGCCCTGCGGGGGACGGAGGAGTTTCATCCCCTTACGGGGATAGGAATATGTAGGGGCGGACAATGTCCGCCCGCGGGCGCACTCTGCGCCCCTACAAATCGTGCCAATTTTCCTGACTGTGATAAAATACACGGTAGGACACTCCCTGACACCGGAAAAGATTGACACTGCCAGGACGGGCGCGTATAATAACAAAAGATCATATTTGGGGAGGAACCAGCTGCATGAAACAGTATTATGGCATGAGCAGAAGCGGAAATCTTGCCGAGGCAATACAGGGTCTGCACAGTCCGCAGTTTATTATGCTGTTGTCAAACGATATCCAGTTTGAGGAGCATGTCGCCGCGCTGGAAAAGGCGTTTCCCGGCGTGCCCAGCATTGGCTGCATCGGGATGTGCTACCTGACCGACGTGGTGGAGCACGGGGTAGGGGTAATCGCCTACTCAGACGGCGTTACCGCCGCGGCCAACGTGCTGGAAAACGTGTCCACCATGCCGGTGAAATACATAAAGCGCTTGGAGCAGGACATCCAGGCCGTGGGCGGCTCCAGCCGGGACACGGTCTGCATCGACTTCTGTGCCGGCAACGACGCCTGTGTGCTTACCACCATCCACACCGTTCTCCAGCGCCGGGGGATATCCCTGGTGGGGGGGACCGGCGACCAGAGCAAGGTGTCGGCCAACGGGCGGGTCTACCCGGACGCGGTGGCCTACGGCGTGGTGCGCAACCAGACCGGCCGGGTGAAGACTTATAAGGAAAATATCTACCATCAGCTGGGCAATTACCGCTTCATCGCCTCCGACACCGACCGGGCCAACTACATTCTGGGCGCCCTGAACGGCAAGCCAGCCAAGCAGGTGTATAAGGACATCCTCCACGTGACCGACGAGGAGATCCTCACCCGGACCTTCCAGAATCCCTTCGGCAAGATCAACGGGGACGACACCTGCATCATCTCCATCAAGGACGTCCAGGGAAACGCCCTGGCCTGCTTCCGTCAGGTGAACGACTCCGACGTGCTGATTTTGCTGGAACTGGGGGACTACCAGGCCATCACCCGGAACACAATCAAGCAGATTTGCCAGGATTTCCCCCGCCGCTCGGCCATTTTCTCAATAAACTGCCTGTTCCGCTATAAGCTGTTTTCCGAACACAACTACATGCAGACCTACCTGCGGGACATGGCGGCCCTGGGCTGTCATGCCGGCTTTGTGGGTTACGGCGAGCACTACAACAACCGCTTTGTCAACCAGTCCATGACCTGCGTTGTATTTGAGTGAGGGAGGAAACGGCAATGTTATTTGGTAAAAAACGGCGGGAGCCTGCTCAGGTCCGGGAGGAAAAGAGCCTCTACCCGGTGCTCCATGTGGCAGGCAGTCTTCAGGAGTATCAGAAGGAGCTGGTGAAGAAGGAGGTCGCCTCCCTGTGGGAGCTGAACATGGTGGGCCGTGCCTTCGCCGGCGTGGTGAAGGAGGCGGACCAGTTCCAGACCAAGCTCCAGGACCTAGGGCTGTCCTTTGCCAACATCAACCAGACGGCGGAGCAGTTCAATCAGGTGCGGGGGGCCGTCGCCCAGACTGTGACCGAGGCCCAGAGCCAGATGGAGGAGCTGGGTCAAACCTCCATGCAGGTCCAGCAATCCTTTAACGAGATGTCAGAGACCTTTTCCCAGCTCCAGGCCGCGGTGAGGGAAATCCAGCAGTGCATGGGGAAGATCGTCTCCATCGCGGACCAGACCAACATCCTGGCCATCAACGCCTCCATTGAGGCGGCCCGGGCCGGCGAGGCGGGAAAGAGCTTCGCGGTGGTGGCCGCCCAGGTAAAGGAGCTGGCCAGAGAGATTAAGGAGCTGGCTGGCGAGGTGGACACCGGCATCAACGACGTGGAGAGCAGCTCCAGCCAGCTCAGCAGCAGGATATTGACCTCCCAGGAGACCCTGGGGCAGAACACCGATATTCTGGCCCAGGCCGACGAGAGCTTTCACCGGATCACCGAGGCTGCCGAGGGGGCCGTGTCGGTCCAGACCGAGATTGCGGGGGTTATTCAGGTCTCCCAGCAGGAGCTGCAAACCCTGCGCCAGTTCTTCGACCGGATCAAGGACCAGTACCAGGAGGTTGTGGTACATATTGATACCGCCAGCCGCATGGGCACCACAAAGAGCGCCATGTTTGAGGATATGGAGAACATGATCGCTCAGATTCCCCCTCTGGTCAAGGACCTGGAGCGGGATATTTGAGCAGGTTACGGAATAGAAAAGGGTAGATCAGGCGGCTGTCCCCACGGACAGCCGCCTGATTTGTTTTATTAAGGCCTCAAAGATGGTGTAATTCTGAAACCCTTGTTTGCCCGGCTCCATATCGCAGCTGAAGGAGCCCAACAGGGGAAACAGTTCCCCTTCCTGGATATTGATGGAAAAATCAGGAATTACGGTCACGCTGCCGCAGCGTTTGACGGCGTAGCGAATGGAACTGGTTACACGTATAAAAATCAACCGCTTCTTTGTATAAAATGTATAATTTGTTTCTTGTTTACAAAAATATTTTCGTGTTTTCGCCCCGCTTTTGACTACCTAACATATTGTCCGACTGGAAAAAATCGTACAGATTTATCGGAGAGACTATGGGCATACTTTGACATATTTGACAACGACAAAATAATTGCACAATTCCGCAACTTCTCTAAAATAAATCTATCACAAAAAGGTGGAGCAGTATGAACACGTATGGATATGTCCGGGTCTCTACCAAGGACCAGAATGAGAGCAGGCAGTTGGCCGCCATGCAGGAATTTGGTGTGAGCAGTAACTACATCATTTTGGACAAGCAGAACGGCAAGAACTTCGACCGGCCCGGCTACCGGCGGCTGATGCGGAAGCTACATCACAGGGATTCGCTATGGCCTCTTTGACTATCTGGAGACGCGCTTTGGACTGGACACCAAGGGCCGGGCGGAGCTGTTCGCTAACGTGGCCCCCTACTACGACATCAGCTTTCCCTATCTGGGCCGCGGGACGGGATTTGAGCGCACAGTGGAGTGGTTTTCCGGTGTGGAGTACGGGGTTCCGCTGCGCACCCAAACCCAGATACACAACGATTTTCTCCGTATGTACCTGAATATTGGCTTTGTGGGGTACTGGGTCTGGCTGTGGAGCTGGCTGCCGGCCCGGCTGAGCTACTGGTTCCGCCGGGCGGGGAAGGACGTGGGCTGTCTTTTTCTGGGCATCTGCGTCTACTGCTTTGTCCTCTATGCCACGGACAACACTATTTATTATCCCTATACGATGATTGCCTGCGCCCTGGTCCCCATGGCCTGCCAGCTGGATGCCCAGGCGGAGGCCGCCCTGGAGCGCCGCTGCGCCCAGTGGAGCGGCGGGGCCGCGCGGGGCCAAACGAGCTTTGAGAGGTGAGGGTTTTGAAGGACAGGAAATTACGGGTCTGCTTTGCCGCCTCCTCCGGGGGGCACCTGGCGGAGCTGATGATGCTGTGTCCCCTGATGGAGCAGTATGACAGCTTTCTGGTGACAGAAAAGACGACCTACCGGTCTGCGGCAGAGGGGATGCGGTGCTATTACCTTTTACAGGTGAACCGCCGGGAGGTCTCGTTCTTTCCCCGGCTGCTGGTAAATGCCCTGCGCTCCCTGAGGATCTGCCTGGCGGAGCGTCCGGACGTGGTGGTCTGCACCGGCGTGCTGGTCACGGTGCCCCTGTGCCTGCTGTGCAAGCTGTTTAAGAAAAAGCTGGTGTTTATTGAATCCTACGCCAAGGTGGAGCGGCCCACCCTGACCGGAAAGCTCCTCTATCCCTTTGCAGACCGCTTCTACATCCAGTGGGGGGAGCTGCTGGAGTTTTACCCCAAGGCCGTGTGTGTGGGCGGCGTCTTTTGAGGTGGACGGTATGATATTTGTAACAGTCGGGTCCCAGAAGTTTCCCTTCGACCGCCTGATCCAGAGAGTGGACCAGATGCTCCGGGAGGGCCTGATTCAGGAGGAGGTATTCATCCAGACGGGGGCCAGCCGCTGCGTTCCGTCCTGTCCGCATCAGGCCTTCTGCGAGGGGGGGCAGTTCCAGACGCTGCTGGAGACGTGCAGCGTGCTGATTACCCACGGGGGCGCGGGCACAATGGTGGACGCGGTGAAGCGGGGGAAGCGGGTGATTGTGGTACCCCGCCTGGCCCGGTATGGGGAACACGTGGACGACCACCAGCTGGAGCTGGCAAAGCGGCTCCACGGGATGAACCTGCTCCACGCCTGCCTGGACGTGGAGCAGCTGCCCCAGGCCCTGAGCCAGGTCAGGACCCACCAGTTTGCCCCGTTTCAATCCAACACCCAGGTGTTTTTAGCGTCCCTTGACGGCTATATCCGCTCGCTGTGAGCAGGAGGTTCCCATGAGAATTTTAGAGATTGGCCCCAGCGAGACCCGCTCCCGGGGCGGAATGGCCGAGGTCATCCGGGACATCCGGGAGAGCGAGGTACTGGGCCGGAGCTTTGAGATTGACAGCTTTCCCTCCTACATCGACGGCAGCCTGCCGGTCCGGCTGCTGTACACCCTGTACGGCTGTCTCCGGTTTTTGACCTGCTGCCGGAACTACGACCTGTTCCACATCCACATGTCGGAACGGGGCAGCGTCTTCCGCAAATATTTCTATCTTCGGACGGTGAAGCGGGCCGGAAAGAAGGCGGTTGTCCATATCCACGGCGCGGAATTTCTCACCTTCTACGACGGCCTGTCCGGCGGGAAAAAGGAACTGGTAGACAACCTGTTCCGCCAGGCCGACCTGGTGCTGGCCCTGTCCGGCCGCTGGAAGCAGGAGCTGGAGGAACGGTTTCAGATGAAAGCATGCCGGACCCTGTATAACGGCGTGGACCCCGCGAAGTTCCAGCCGGCGGTTTCCGACCCGGCGGAGCACCGGAACGCCTTTCTGATGCTGGGCCGGCTTGGGAGGCGGAAGGGGACCTACGACCTCCTCGCTGCGGCAGAACTGGCCATCCGGCAAAACCCGGCGCTGACCCTTTGCATGGCAGGGGACGGTGAGGTGGAGCAGGTCCGGGCGCTGGTGCGGGAGAAGGGGCTGGAGCAGAACATTGCCGTGCCGGGCTGGATTGGCGGGGTGGAGAAACTGTGCCTGCTGCGGGAGGCCGCCACCGTGGTGCTGCCCTCCTGGCATGAGGGGCTGCCCATGGCCATCCTGGAGGGGATGGCGGCGGGCAAAGCTATCATCAGCACCACCGTAGGGGCCATTCCCGAGGTAGTGGGGCCGGAGAACGGCATTCTGGTGGAGCCCGGAGACATTCCCGCCCTGGCGGAGGCCCTGCTGCGGTGCAGCGGCGACCCCGAGGGCCTTGTGCGCATGGCCGAAAGCAGCCGGCAGAAGGTGGGGGAAACCTTCAGCGTCCGCCGGACCCACGAGACACTGGCTGGATACTACAAACAACTTATGGAGCAGGGAGGCCGGGATGGAACAACCGTTGATCAGCGTGATTGTGCCGGTGTATAACGTGGAGGGCTACGTGCAGCCCTGTCTGGACGCCCTTCTGGCCCAGACCTGGCCGAAGCTGGAGCTTGTCCTCATCGACGACGCCTCCATAGACGGCAGCGGGGATGTCTGCGAAGCCTGCGCGGCCCGGGACAGCCGGGTCCGGGTGGTCCGCTTCCCGGAAAACCGGGGGCCATCCGCCGCCCGGAACGAGGGGGTCCGCCGGGCGGCAGGGGTCTATATCGCCTTTGTGGACGCCGACGACCGGGTGGAGCCCAGCCTTCTGGAGAAGCTGTACCGCTGCCTGGATGAGACCGGGGCGGAGGTCAGCGCCTGCGGGGCCGACGGCCTTGCGCTGAAGGGCGGTCCCGCTGCCGTCTACAACCGGGCGGAGGCGGTCCGCTGCCTGGCCCGGGGCGTCCCCTTCAATATGGTTCCCTGGGGCAAGCTCTACCGGGCGGAGCTGGTGAGGCAGTGCCCCTTTGACGAGGCCGTGTTCTACAGTGAGGATCTGCTGTTTCTCTATACGGTCCTGAAGCGGGCCCGTCGGGTTGCCTACCAGCCGGATGTGCTGTACCACTACACCCAGCGGACGGGAAGCCAGGTGCAGAGCGGCATGACCCGGCGGAAGTCTACGGCGCTTTCCGCCCACGATCAGGTCTGCACGGACGCCGCCGCAAGCTTTCCGGAGGCGGTGGAGGATTTCCGGCAGCTGGTGCTGGAGGCGGACCGGAACATGGCGGTGCTGGCCGTGAAAAACGGCTGTGAAGGCGGGCGGACCTTCTCCTATCTGAAGCGAATCCAGGCGAATGTCCGGCGGCATTTCAGCCGGCGGGCTTTGGCCCTGTGTCCCGGCAGGAAGGAGGCGGCCCGCTGTCTGGCCTGGCGCACCCGCTTCCTTTGGACGGTCTGGGGCAAGCTGTTCCCGGCGGAGCTGGTGAAGGGTATCCCCTTTGACAGGCAGGCGTTTTGCTGCGAGGACCTCCTGTTTTTCTATCAAATCCTACGGCGGGCCGGCCGGATCGCCTATGTGCCGGACCCGCTCTATCACTATGTCTACCAGGAAGGGAGTATGGTTAACAATGGTGTGACCAGCAAACGCTGTACGGTGTTCTCCGTGCTGGACGGGATCTGTGAGGATGCCGCCGTATGCTTTCCGGCAGGTGGCCCTGGATACCGCCGCCCGTCTGGCCATGCAGGCCGTGGAAAGCGGGGCGGAGGGCGGTCTGGAGGACTGTCTGCAGCGGTTTCGGGCGGATATCCGCCGGCATTTCCGCTGGCGCGCGTGGGGTCTGTGCCCGGACCCAAAGAGCGGGGCGGCGGAGCTGGCGCTGCTGGCCGGCGTGCCGGTGTTTAAGATACTGTCTGCGGCCTACCGGCGGTAAAACGCCTGAGGCAGAAGAGAAGGGGGTGACGGAGCCGGATGGACCAGGGGGCGCGTGTCAGAAAAAATATCAAATATGCCGTGGCGGGGGAGCTTCTGCTGGCCGCGCTGAAATTTATATCCCGCCGGAGAGTTAGGCCGATGCCTGCCGCTCTGACGTAATAGGCACTGTTTCAAAAATTTGCAGGGACAGGGCTTGGGTTGGTGTTGCCTTTTTACCGCCAACATAGCCTTTTGTCCCCTATTTCCCTTGAAATTTTCTTGCATCACCTACTTGACTTCATACCATTAGACTCTATTATCTGTTTCTTGCTATCGCGGCCACGGTGGTACAGAACGCCGCCGTCTCGTGGAACGCTGACCGGCTGTATCCCTGTCTGCGGGAGAAGGACGTCCGTCCGCTGCCTGCGGAGGTCCTGGCGGAGCTCCGCCGCAACGTGCGGGCCATGCTGCTCCACCGCATCGGGGCGGTGGCGGTGTTTAACACGGACAATCTGCTGATCTCCAAGTTTGTGGGGGTGGCCGCTGCCGGGCTGTACTCCAACTATATGATGATTCGGGGCTTTCTGAATATTCTGGTCAGCGCGCTGTTCGATGCCATTACGCCCGCCCTGGGAAATCTGACCGCAACGCGGCCGGAGGAGCACAGACGGGCGGCCTTCCGCCGCCTGAATTTTTTCTCCGCGTGGCTCTTTGGATGGATGAGCATATGCCTGTTCTGCCTCTACGACCCGTTTATTGATATCTGGCTGGGCCAGGGCTATCTGCTGTACAGGCCTGCGGTGCTGCTGATTGTGCTGAATTTTTATGTAAACAGTATGCGGATTCCTGTAAATAACACCAAAAGCGTCCTGGGTCTCTTTTGGGATGACCGCTACAAGTCAATTCTGGAGGCGGTTTTTAACCTGGCGCTCTCAGTGCTGCTGGCCCGGCGGTGGGGCGTTGCGGGTATTCTGGCCGGGACGCTTATCAGCACGTTGGCCTTCCCCTTCTGGTGCGAGCCGCTGGTTCTATGCCGCCGGGGGCTGCGAATTTCCCCCGGGGCGTACTTTGCCGGCTACGGGGCGCATCTGGCGGTGACCGCCGCCGCCGGAGGTCTGACCTGGCTGCTGTGCCGCCCGGCCGGCGGCGGATTTGGCTGGTTTTTGTGGCGGTGCCTGCTCTGTACACTGGCGCCCAATGCGGTCTACCTGATTGTATACCGGCGAACAGAGGAATTGACATTTTTTAAGAGGGAAGGACGGGCCGTTTTAAAGAGGCTGCTGCAGGGCCCGGACGCCTGCGGCGGCCCAACAGGGTAAGAAGGATTTTGGAAAAAAGGGCTTCCCTTTTTGAAAGGGCTGTGGTATACTGAACCGGCAAAGTCTCCCACCTCTGCCGGAGGGAAATTCCCGTGTCGCTCCGGCAAATCTGGCAGGCTTTTCCTGCGCATTCGGATAAGATTTTATAAAGGAGCGAGAAAGACGTGGCCTGGAAACATGCGGACTCCCGAGTCCGGGAGAAAAAGAGAAGTCTCAACGGCAGAATTTTAAAGAATACCATCCTGAATATTCTGGTGCTGGTGGTGGTATGCTGCGGAATCATGGCGGTGGCCATGCAGTCGCTGGCCAACAGCATCCTGCTGGACAGCCTGCAGCCTATGGCCCGGCAGTCGGCCAAGACGGTGGAGGCCAATATCCACATGCTGGCCGACCGCATGATGACCATAGCGGGGGACACCCGCATCACCGAGCCCGCTGACAACAGCCGGGCCGTCCGTCAGGGGGTGCTGGAGGAGGCGGCTGAGATCTATGAGCTGCATACCATCGGCTTTTATAACCTGAACGGCAGTCTGGTCCAGGGGATTGACGGCGCGCCCGAAGGCCTGGACAGCAGCTTTTTCGCCCTTTTGAAGGAGACCGACAACCTGACCACCGACGACTCTACCATCTACCAGGGCGGGCTGGGTATCACCATGGGGATGCCGGTAAAGGCAGACGGGGAGACCGTTCTGTATGTGGTGGGCGTCTATAAATACGACACCCTCAACGACGTGATCAGCAGCATCAACCTGGGCCGGCACGGCATGGCCTATATGGTGAGCCACGACGGAATTGTCACCGGCCACCCGGACCAGTCTGTGGTGCTGTCCGGCCGGACCCTGTCCCAGATGTGTGGCGAGAGCCAGAAGACGGTGGACCGTGTGGTCAGCCACGAGACCGGCGCGGCGGAGTTCCGGGTGGACGGCAAGACCATGCTGGCCGCCTTTTCACCCATTCGGGGCACCGAGTGGTCCCTGGTGATTCAGCTCCCCAAGGCGGATTACAGCTCCTATATCAACGGCGCCATGGTGGTGTCGGTACTGGCAACCATGGCGGTGCTGGCGGTGTCGATTCTGGTGGTGCTGAAGCTGGCCCGGTCCATCTCCCGCCCGGTGAAAAGCGTCACCGACCGGATGGTGGCCCTGTCGGGCGGCGACCTGCACACCGAGGTGATCCAGGTCCAGTCGGGCGACGAGCTGGAGGTGCTCACCCAGACCCTGGGGGTAACGGTGGAGAGCGTCAACCGCTACATATCGGACATCCAGCAGGTGCTGACCCATGTGGCGGGCGGAAACCTGCGGGCGGAGCCCCAGGTGGACTACAAGGGGGATTTTGCCCTGATTCGCACCAGCCTGAACACCATCATTCAGTCCATGAACGAGACCATCCTGGGCTTTGAGGCGGCGGCCAGCCGTCTGGCGGAGATGTCTGAGGAGCTCAACGGCCAGTCCGGCCAGCTCCAGCACGCCTCGGTGGAGCAGACCAAGTCCACCGAGGAGCTGGTACAGGAGGTGGCCCATGTAAAGGAGCGCCTGGCCAGCGTTACGAACAGCAGCAATCAGACCCGGACCAAGACCGGGGAGATCGCCCAGTGCATCCAGGAGGCTAACACCCGCATGGACGCCCTCTCCGAGGCCATGGACGGCATCAGCGCCAATGCCCAGAAGATCACTCAAATTGCCAAGTCCATCGAGGACATCGCCTTCCAGACCGGCATACTGGCCATCAACGCCTCGGTGGAGGCGGCCCGGGCGGGCAGCGCCGGAAAGGGCTTTGCCGTGGTGGCCGAGGAGGTCCGGCAGCTGGCCTCCCGGAGCAGCGAGGCCGCTCAGAGCGCCGCGGATACGGTGAACAGCACCAGAGCTATGATCCAGGCCGGCGTGAAGCTGACTGCCGACACAGCCGGCTCTCTTCAGGACATTTCCGCCGTCTCCAGCCAGATCGGCGGCATCACCGACCAGCTGGTGGCGGCCGTCCAGGGGCAGGAGAGCGCCCTGGCCATCATGGAGGAGCGGATCGGGACCATCTTCTCTATCGCGGAGCGGAACCTGCAAAACGCTACCGGCACAGAGCAATCCAGCGGGCTGTTGGCCAAAGAGGCGGAGGCCCTCCGCTTCCAGGTGCAGCGGTTTAAGGTAAAGGAGGAACGGGGCAGATGAAACGGATACTGAGTCTTGTACTGGCCCTGCTGCTGGCGGTGTCACTGACGGCCTGCGGCGATAAAACAGCCCTTCAGGACGGCTACTACACCGCCCAGGCCGCCGAGTTCAGCCACGGCTGGAAGGAGTTTATCACCATCATGGTGAAGGGCGGCAGCATCGTCTCGGTGGAGTACAATGCCGAAAACGCCAGCGGCTTTATCAAGAGCTGGGACAACGCCTATATGCAGAACATGCTCCACAGCAATGGGACCTATCCCAACGAGTACACCCGCTATTACGCCGGACAGCTGCTGAAGGGGCAGGGGGAGGGCACAATCGACGCCCTGGCCGGGGCCTCCTCCTCCCACAGTTCCTTCCAGAAGCTGGCCGCCGCAGTGGTGGAACAGGCCCGGAAGGGCGATTCCAGCATCGTGTTTGTGGATACAGCCCACTAAAACCAGGAAGCGCCTCCGCCCGAGCCGGCGGGGGCGTTTCCGGCTGTTGCGCTTGTCTCATAAATTTAGGAAAACTGACGAATGCAGAACGAGGGCTCTGCCCTTGCCTTATTCCGTCGCCGTCTTATCCCCTCACGGGGATAGGCAGGGGGAGAATCCCTGCCCTGCATGACGTACGGGGTTGCCTTTTGGAGGATATTCTGGTATGCTCCCAGATAATTGAACGGAAAAGAGGACGGTTCCATCGTGAAGCTGAAACCAATATCCTGCGCGGTGGCGCTGTTCAGCAGCGCCTTTCTGGCCTTCGGGCTGTACCATGTCCACTCCTTCTCCGGGGTGACGGAGGGAGGCGTGCTGGGCATGACCCTGCTGCTGGAGCATTGGCTCCACATCTCCCCGGCGGTGTCCGGCTTTGTGATGAACGCGGTGTGCTACGCGGCGGGATGGCGGCTGCTGGGCCGGCCGTTTATTGGCTACTCCGCCGTCGCGGCTGCGGGCTTTTCTCTGGCCTATAAAATATTTGAGCAGTTCCCGCCCCTGTGGCCCGGTCTGGCGGACCTGCCGCTGGCTGCGTCAGTGCTGGGGGCGGTGTTTGTGGGCGTGGGAGCGGGGCTGTGCGTCCGGGTTGGGGGCGCCACCGGCGGGGATGACGCCTTGGCCATGTGCCTCGCCCGCGTGACCGGCTGGGATATCCAGTGGATCTACCTGCTGTCCGACTTCTCCGTGCTGGCCCTGTCGGTGAGCTACATCCCCCTGGAGCGCATCGGCTGGTCGGTGCTGACGGTGGTGCTCTCCGGCCAGATCATCGGGGTGATTCAGAAGGTTAAGAGAAAAGATTTCTGAACAACCGTTATTTCCGCCCGGATTTTTGCCGATAGTTACATCAGTGACAGACGGGAAGGGGGAGAAATGCTGTGAGTGGTATGAGCATATCGGGGGTTGGAGGAGCTGTGGGCTATCCCGGCCCGGCCGCTGCCCGGCAGCCCGCCTCTCCCGCAAATGAGGAGCAGCAGGCCCTGGTGGATGCCCTCCGGGAGGAGCAGGAGGGCCAGCCCGACCTGGCGGAGATGATGAAGGAGGCCCGGGAGAAGGCGGCGGAACGGGAGGATATGTTTAAGCTCCCCAAGAACAGCCGCCGGTACGGCGATACGGCCATCATCGCCTACTCCAAGCTGGCCCGGGCCAGGAGCCTGGGGGAGGTGGACGCCGCCTCCGGCTACGCTCGGCGGCAGATCGCCCAGCTGCGGGCGGCCAAGCGGAGCGACAGCGACAACGCCGGCCGCATCCAGGCGGCCATCAACCAACTGCAAAAGGCAGTAAACCGGGCGGGGCGGAAAAAGCGGGAGATTTCGCAGGAGAAGCTCACCGCCAAGCGCCATGCCAGGCTGGAGAAGGAGAAGCGCACCCGGGAGGCCAAGCGCCTGCGCCACCAGCTGAAGTGCCGCCAGACCCAGCGGATGATCCGGGAGTCGGGCTATCTGCGGGAGGCGGAGGTTGACAATCGCTTTCAGGACCAGATTGCCGCCAGCAAGCTGGAGATGCGCAACCAGATGCAGGAGCTGATAGACCAGACCAAGGTGCCGGTGGAGACCGCCGTTCAGCAGTACGCCGCCGCCTCGGCGGAGCCTGCGCCCGCCCCTGAAATCAGTGTGGAAGCATAAAACGAAAACCGCCGTGGAAAAAATCCACAGCGGTTTTCTCATGTTGCAGAAAGCCTGTAAGCCGGGTTCTGTCTTTTAAGACAGCCATCTATCTCGACGCGCCATTGCTGACGCGCTCTAGCCGCCTCCCCGGGACGGCCGGGCCGGCCTGTATGTCCCTCCACGGCGTTGCTCCGGATAGAGTTTACAGCGATGGGCACTTTTACGCGCCATCGGGTGAGCTCTTACCTCGCCTTTCCATCCTTACCGGCCGGCGAAAAGCCGGCCGGCGGTCTATTTCTGTTGCACTTTTCCTAGGGTCGCCCCCGGCGGGTGTTACCCGTTATCCTTGCCCTGCGGAGCCCGGACTTTCCTCACAGGCGGGCCTTTCGCCCCGCCCGCGCGGCTGTCCAGCTTACTGCAGGGAGTATCATACAGGAAAATGGACTGAATGTCAAATGCCAGGAAAAATTTTCTTCTCCGGGTTGAGTATTTTTTTGGAATGTGTTAGAATATCTTACTAATGATAAAATGACGTTGATATGCCTATCTCCGGGGAAGGTGCCTTCCCCAGATTCTGAAATGAGGGATTGATCAATGAAAGTTTTAGTGTTGGCGGGCGGCTTGAGCCCGGAGCGCAATGTGTCGCTGTCATCCGGGGCTATGGTGTGCCAGGCCCTGCGGGACCGGGGCCATCAGGTGGCGCTGATGGACCTGTTCTACGGCCTGGATGGGGCGCTGAATGGGGACAATCTCTATGTGGCCCCCATTCCCGACACGTACAAGCGGGTGGCCCGGGAGGCCCCCGACCTGGAGCAGCTGCGGGCCAGCCGGCCCGGCCCCTCCGCCATCGGCGACGGCGTTCTGGAGATGTGCGCCGGGGCGGACGTGGTCTATCTGGCCCTCCACGGCGCCTGCGGCGAGGACGGCCGCATCCAGGCCGCTCTGGATCTTCTGGGAACGCCCTACACCGGCTCGGGCTGCCTGGGCTCCGCCATCGCCATGGACAAGGACCTCACCAAGCGGCTGGTAGCCGGCAAGGTGAAAACCCCCCGGTGGGAGACCGTCACGGTGACGGAGGAGAACATCGCCGAAATTATGGAGCGCACCCAGCTGCCTGTGGTGGTGAAGCCCATCGCCAGCGGCTCCTCTATCGGGGTGTACATCGCCAAAAAGCCGGGTGAGCTGCAAAAGGCCCTGGAGGCCAGCGTCAGGCTGGGGGGGCGCACCGTGATTGAGGAGTACATCCGGGGCCGGGAGATTCAGGTGGCGGTGCTGGGGGACAGAGCCCTGCCCTCCATCGAGATCATCCCCCGGGAGGGCTTTTACGATTACGCCAACAAGTACCAGCCTGGGGCGGCCCACGAGATTTGCCCCGCCCACATCCCCAGGGAGTGGGAGCAGGCCATCGGCGACGCCGCCCTCACCGTCTTTCGCACCATTGGCCTGTCGGTCTACGCCCGGGCCGACTTCATCGTCACCTCGGACGGTATCCCCTATTTTCTGGAGATCAACACCCTGCCCGGCATGACTCCCACCAGTCTGGTGCCCCAGGAGGCGGCGGCGGTGGGCATCGACTATGGCAAGCTGTGTGAAACCATTATCCAGATGTCGCTGGAGGCCCGGAAGGAGGGACTGTGATGGAGACCATTACCCTGAAGCAGCTGCTGGAGGCGGTGGACGGCCGTCTGCTGGGGCCGTTCACCGCTCTGGACACCCCCATCTCTCAGGTAGAGACCGACAGCCGGTCCATTCACCCCGGCGCCCTGTTTATCCCCCTGGTGGGGGAACGCTTCGACGGCCACGCTTATATCAACCCCGCTCTGGAAGGGGGAGCCCTGGGCTGCCTCACCGCCCATGAGCGGGACAGCTACCGCACGGATCGGTTTTACGTAAAGGTAGACGACACCGAGCGGGCCCTGGGCCGCCTGGCCGCCTGGTATAAAAACCGCTTTCCCATCCCCTTCCTTGGGGTGACGGGCAGCGTGGGCAAGACCACCGCCAAGGATATGCTGGCCGCCGTGCTGGGCGTGAAGTACAAGGTGCTCAAAACCGAGGGCAACCACAATAACAACATCGGTCTGCCGCTCACCCTGCTGAAGCTGGATTCCAGCCACCAGATGGGGGTTCTGGAGATGGGCATGGACAAATTTGGGGAGATTGACTATCTGGCCGGCATTGTGGAGCCCGATGTGGGGATCATCACCAACATCGGAGACGCCCACATCGAGCGGCTGGGCAGTCGGGAGAATATCTTTAAGGCCAAATGTGAGCTGCTGTCCCATGTGAAGGGGGACGGGGTCCTGGTCCTCAACGGGGACGACCCCCTGCTGTCCACTCTAAAGGGCAACACCCCTGTCCCGGCCCTGTTCTGCGGCCAGGGGGAGGGGTGCGCCTACCGGGCCCAGGTGACAGGGGGGGACGGGGTGAGCCACATCCACTGCCGCCTGACCACCCCCCGCATGGACCGGGAGGTGGAAATACCCGCCCTGGGGGAGCACATGGTCTACCCCGCCCTTATCGCGGTGGCGGTGGGGGAGCGGTTTGGCCTCACCCCCGACCAGATTGAGGAGGGCATCCGCCAGTTTGTCCCCACCCGGATGCGCATGAACGTGCTGCGCCGGGGCGCGGGCGTCACCATTCTGGACGACACCTACAACGCCAACCCCCAGTCCATGCGGGCGGCCATCAGCGCCCTGTCCGACAGCCGGGGCAGCCGGAAGGTTGCCATTCTGGGCGACATGCTGGAGCTGGGGCCCTTCGCCCCCGCCCTCCACGCCGGGGTAGGGGAGTACCTGGGCCAGGCCCGCATCGACTGTCTGGTGGCGGTGGGAGAGCTGGCCGGGCACATCGCCCAGGCCGCCCGGGACGCCGGGGTGCCCCAGGTGTTCCAGTGCCGGGACCGGGAGGAGGCCAAGGCCGTCCTGCCCCAGGTGCTCGGCCCCGACTGCACCGTGCTGGTGAAGGCCTCCCGGGGCATGAAGCTGGAAGAACTCACCGCCAGACTGCTGGAGCTGACGGCGGAGGGACAGCGTTAGAGGCGGTGCAGTTCCATGCCGATGGATAGTCCCGCCCAAAATGCGCTGTGGCGGTCCAGACAGGCCAGGATCGTAAAACCGTCTTCGATGCGCTGGGCCGCGTCGCCCATGCCACGGATTTTCAGTTCTTCCATAGCGTTGCGGACCATCTTCTCATTTTCCTGCCGCTCCTCTGTGTCGCGCAGAGAGTATGTATCGAAACGGTTTGTCATTGCATAGGCGTAAAGGGCATCAAATAAGGATTCCATAAAATTTCCTCCCAGTTTGTATTGCGAAGTCTTATTCGTGTCTCTATAATAACGCGAAGAACTATTCGTTGTCAAGAGGGTGTACAAAAATTGTCTGTTTTTTCTGAACGGTTGATTCAACTTAGAAAGAGTAGGGGAATCTCTCAAACTGCGCTGGCAAGAGAGGTTGGTGTTTCTTCCCGCATATATCAGGAGTATGAGTACGGAAAATCTGAACCCAAAATGAGCAATTTGGTCAGTATTGCTGACTTTTTTGGCGTTAGTATGGATTACCTGTCCGGCAGAACAGACACGCCCTAGCGAATAAAAAAGCCTCCCTCTCAGAGGGAGGTGGCACGGCGAAGCCGTGACGGAGGGAGTCCAGAGCTTACCAGGTGCTTCGGCTGACTCCCTCAGTCTGGCCTGCGGCCAGCCAGCTCCCTCAGGGAGGGAGCCTTTTTGAGGCACCCTGGATTTTGGGAGGAAATCGGTATGTCGCTTCCTTACAAGAATGTGTTAATTCCGAAGGCAAAGGAATTGCGTAAAAATGCAACAAAACAGGAAAACCACCTTTGGTACGACTATTTACGTACATACCCAATCCGCTTTCAAAGGCAAAAGGTGATATCAGGTTTTATTGCCGATTTTTACTGTCATCAGGCCAAACTTGTAATTGAACTGGATGGCTCCCAACATTATACTCAGGATGGTCGGCTTTACGATAAAGAGAGGAGTATGGTCTTTGCCAGATTTGGCATACAGGTGCTCCGATTTTCAAATGCGGAAATTGATGGGCAGTTTCCAGCGGTCTGTGAAGTGATTCACAGGGAAACGCAAAAAAGAATGCTGAAATAAAGCATTCAGCGTTAATTGTGAACCAGCCCAGTCAGCTCCCGGTCAAAGGGTGGGCGGAGCACCCCCCGCTCGGTGATGACGGCGGTGAGCAGCTCATGGGGGGTCACGTCAAAGGCGGGATTCCAGGTCTGAACGCCGGCAGGCCCGGTCGGAACCCCGGCGAAGCCGGTTACCTCCTCACCGCCCCGCTGCTCCACCGGGATGTGGCCCCCGTTGGGGATGCTCCGGTCGATGGTAGAGGAGGGCAGAGCGGTGTAGAAGGGGATGCCGTGGTATTTGGCCAGCACGGCCAGGGAGTAGGTGCCGATTTTGTTGGCAAAATCCCCGTTGGCGGCCATCCGGTCGCAGCCCACCACCACCAAGTCGATCTTGCCCTGGACCATGAGATACCCCGCCATGTCGTCGCAGATCAGGGTAACGGGAATGTGGTCCTTTACCAACTCATAAGCGGTGAGCCGGGCTCCCTGGAGCAGGGGACGGGTCTCGTCGGCGTAGACCATGGACACCTTCCCCTGGGCGTGGGCTGTCCGGATGACCCCCAGGGCCGTCCCGTAGCCCCCGGTGGCCAGCGCCCCGGCGTTGCAGTGGGTGAGGATACGGGCCCCCTGGGGCACCAGCTCCGCCCCCGCCTTGCCCATGGTCTCGTTCATCTGGACGTCCTCCCGGTGAATGGCCCGGGCCTCCGCCTCCAGCCGGGGCAGGTCGGGCCCAACGGACAGCCAGAGCTTTTCCATCCGGTCCAGGGCCCAGAACAGGTTGACCGCCGTGGGCCGGCTGGCGGCCAGGGTCTCCTTGGCCCGGGACATAGCGGCAGGGAAATCTGCTTTACAGGCGTTCTCCTGAGCGGCCAGGACCGTGGCGTAGGCCGCCGTAATCCCGATGGCGGGCGCGCCCCGGACCACCATGGTCCGGATGGCGTTTGCCACCTGACGGTAGTCGGTGTACCGCAGCCACCGCTCCTCAGCGGGCAGGCGGGTCTGGTCCAGGAGATAGAGGGCGCTGTCTTCCCAGCGGATAGCTTCCATAAAAAGGCCTCATTTCTAAGTGTGAATAAGATATTTTACCACGAAACACCCCCTGTTTACAAGCCCACGAAAGAAGGTATCTCCGTGATGTACCAGCGTGAACCCTTCGCCGCCCACCTGGACACTCTGGTGAAGGAACTGAAAAAACAGGCCTTTTGGAAGACCGCCCTCTTTGGGGTGGTTCTGTTGGAGCGCCAATGGCCGGTGTATGAGCGGCTGTCCATAGGGCGGGAGTGGGGCGCCGCCAGAGAGGTCCGCAAGGTGCTGGACCGCCTCTGGAAGGGGGTCCCCACCGGGGTGCGCATCGGGGATAACTTCTGGATGCTGCTGGAGGACAATCCGGTGGAGCCCACCTCTCAGCCCTGGGACCCGGCGGCGGCGCTGACAGTCAAAGACGGCCTGCGGCTGATGGAGATTTTCCGGGAGAAGGACAAAAAGGCGGCGGGGGAGTTGGCTGAGGGAAACCTGATGTTCCTGGCCCAGGCCCTGTCCGCCTGCGGGGAGGAGGGCAATTTTACCCACCCCCTGTTCCAGGCGGAGCTGGAATTCCAAGCCGCCCTGTGCGCCCGGCTGTGCGGGGTGCCAAACAGTGAAAAAGTGGAATTTGTCAATGCCTGTAAGGGAGAAATGGTTGACAGCATTATGGGGGAGCTGTGGTTCCCTGATTACCCGGATTACAAGCCTTTGAAACGAAAGAAAAAGCAGGAAACGGTCTTGCGCTACACCTCCAAGCAGTATGACGCCCTTCTGGAGGAGAAGGGGCGATGCTGGTGGGATCGCCGTCAGCTGGACATTCAAGAGCGCGAGCGGCTGCTGGAGAAGCGTGTCTGGCCTGATTGGGCGGACGGAACACCGGGGCGGGCAATGACCGCCACCGATGTGGTGTACACCTATGATGTCTTGCAGTGGGAGTACAGCGCAGGGGCGAAGGAGTGCCTGCTGTCCAACGGCGACGGAGTGCGGGCCAAAGCCCTCTACGGCCTGGCCGCTCAAAGCTGTGAGGCCCTTCTGAGCCTCATTGACAGGGGGTGGCCCACCGAGAAGCGGGGGACCGACGGCTTTGGCCGGGACCTTCTCTTTCCGGCTCAGTGCGCCTATCTGGCGGGGGATATCCCCCTGGCATTGAAGCTGCTCCAGCGGAGTTGGACCACCGAATACCAGGGGCCAAACTGCCAGATGCTCTGCGAGCCCCAAACTGGCTGGCTGGACCGGGAGGAGATTCGCGTTTTTTATGCGCTCCTGCAAGGGCGCGACGCCGAAGCTCTGACACTTTTGAACGCCTCCGGGGAGCGCTGGGCGGAGCCCTACCGTCTGCTGTTGGCAGAGGACGGGGGCGGTTTATACAAATTCATTGTAAAACAAATCCGTGCCCTGCGCGGACACTATGAGTATCAGGCCTACCGCCCTACCGTGGCCTTTTTCAGTCTTGTGCTGTTGAAGCTGGCGCGGAAGAAGGGCGTAGCGGTGGAGGTCCCCCAGGTGGTGGAGCTGCCGCCGGCTCTGCTGGACGACGCTCCGGCGGACACAAAAAAATGGTCCCTGGCCGGGCAGACGCTTTTAAAAGAGGCGCTGGGTCCCGACGGGGACAAGCTTCTGGCAACATTGAAGCTGCGGGAACGATTTCAAAATAGAGGATAAACTATGATCGACATATCAGTATCCGGCCTTGTGAAGGAGTTCGAGGTCGGCAAAAAAATATTGGACGGGCTGACCTTCCAGGTGGACGCCGGGGAACGTGTGGGCCTGCTGGGCCCCAACGGCTGCGGCAAAACCACCTTCCTGCGCATCCTGACGGGGGAGGTCCACCCCGACGAGGGGGACATCGTGGTGGCCCCCAACAAGCGGATGGGGCTGATCTCCCAGATTCCCGTCTACCCGGCGGGCTACACCGTGGAGGACGTGCTGGACACCGCCTTCGCGCCCCTGCACCAGATGGAGGAGGAGATGACGCAGCTGTCTCAGCGGATGGCGGAGGGGGAAAGTGATTCCACTTTACTGTCCCGCTATGACAAGCTGTCTGCCGCCTTTCAGGCCGGGGGCGGCTACGAGACGGACACCAATAAGAACAAGGTGTGCAACGGCCTGTCCATTCCCGGGGACATGCGGGAGCGGCCCTTCGACATGCTGTCTGGCGGGGAGAAGACCCGGGTGAACCTGGCCCGGCTCATCCTGGAGGACACCGACATTCTCCTCCTGGATGAGCCCACCAACCATTTGGACCTGCGGGCCACCGAATGGCTGGAGGAGTATCTGGAAAAATTCAAGGGCACCGTCCTGGCCGTTTCCCACGACCGCTACTTCCTGGACAAGGTGGTCCGCCGGGTGGTGGAAATTCAGGAGGGCAAGGCAGAGTTTTACAGCGGAAATTACAGCTTTTACGCCGTGGAGAAGGAGCGGCGGTATGAGGAAAAGCTGCGGCAGTATGAAAAGGAGCAGGCCAAGATCCAGCAGCTGGAGAAGGCGGCGGAACAGCTGCGCATCTGGGCCTACTCGGGCAACGACAAGATTTTCAAACGGGCTCAGTCCATGGAGAAGCGCATCGAGCGCATCCGCCAGACGGACAAGCCCAAAAAGGACCGGAAGATGGCGGTCCGCTTTGGAGAACGGGAGTTCCGGGGGGACGAGGTGCTGTCCATCAAGCACCTGTCTAAGGCCTTCGGGGAGCGGACCCTGTTTGGGGACGTGAACCTGGAAGTGGAGGGCGGCGAGCGCATCGCCCTGCTGGGGGATAACGGCACAGGCAAGTCCACCCTCATCAAAATCATCATGGGCGAGGAGGAGCCGGACGGGGGAAAGCTTAGAAAGGGGCCCACTGTAAAGGTAGGCTACCTGCCGCAGATCATCCACTTCGACCACCCGGAGCGCACCCTGGTGGATACCATGCTCTACGACCTGGACTGTACCGCCCAGACCGCCCGGAACCGGCTGGCCTCCTTCAAATTCCGGGGGGAGGACGTATTCAAGCCGGTGTCCGCCCTGTCCGGCGGGGAGCAGTCCCGGCTGCGGCTGTGCATGCTCATGGACAGCAAGATCAACCTCCTTATCCTGGATGAGCCCACCAACCACCTGGACATCCAGAGCAGGGAGTGGATCGAGGAGGCGGTGGAGGACTACGAGGGCAACCTGCTGTTCGTCTCCCACGACCGGTACTTTATTGACCGCTTCGCCACCCGCATCTGGATGCTGGAAAACGGCGCAATTACCGACTTCAAGGGCACCTATCAGGAATACTTGTCCGCCAAAGAACGGGGAAAATTTTCTGTGGGGCGCGACGACCCCGGCGCGCCTTCCTCAGTAGGGGGCGGCCTCCGCGCCGCCCCGCCATCCCCAGAGAAAAAACCCAAGCGCCCTGGCGGCACCAAAAACCTGGAGAAGGAAGTCAACGCCGCCGAGCGGGCGGTGGCCTCCGCCGAGGAGAAGATGTACGATTTGGAGCAGGCCATTCAGGAGGCGTCGGCGGACTATTTGAGGCTCCAGGAGCTCTACCAGCAGCGGGAGGCCCTGGAGGAAGAGCTGGCCCATCTCTACGCCGTGTGGGAGGGGCTGGCGGCAGACCTGGAGGAGGCGCGGGGATGAGCGATCAGAAGTCAAAAATCGAGGTGGCCAGCTACAAAGGAAAGCGGCTCCCGCCGGCGTTTAAAATCCTGTTGGCCCTGTTTCTGGCCGGGGTGCTGGCCTTCGGAGCCCTGCTGGGTCTGGTGCTTGGCGGCGCTCACGACAGTATCGACGGCAGTCCCCGGGTGATGATTATTCTGGGCTGTCAGCTCCACGACTGGGGCCCGTCGGTGATGCTCCAGGACCGGCTGGACAAGGCGCTGGACTATTTGAAGGATCACCCGGAGGTAGTGGTGGTGGTGTCCGGCGGGCAGGGGGAGAACGAGCCCACCACCGAGGCCCAGGGCATGGCCGACTACCTGGTGGACCACGGCTTTGCCCGGGAAAACATCCTTTTAGAGACCCAATCCCACAACACCCATCAGAATCTCACCTACTCAGCCAGACATCTGGAGGAGGCGGGGGTGGATATCAGGGAGGGCGTGGTGATTGTGTCCAACGGCTTCCACCTCACCCGGGCCAAAATGCTGGCCGGACGGGCGGGGTACGAGAACGTGTCCACCCTGGCCGCTCCCTCCAGCCACCTGCCCTCCCGGCTGAAAATGTACATCCGGGAGCCCCTGGCCCTGGTAAAATCCTTTGTGTTTGACCGCTAGAGGCGTTGCAGGTCCATTCCGATGGCCAGCCCGGCCCGGAAGGCGCTCTGGCGGTCCAGGTGACGGAGGATCATAAGGCCGTCCTCCAGCCGCTCCGCCGCATCGCCCAACCCGTTGGCGCTCAGCTCCTCCCGGGCGAGACGCACCATGGTTTCGTTTTCTCTTCTCTCGTCCTCATCGGGGAGGAAATAGCCGTCAAACCGGTATTTTAGGGCATAGTTATAGAGGGCTTCCAGTAAGGGTTCCATAGTGATACCTCCCAAGTGAATGTTGCGATGTATTCATCGTAATACTATAATAAACGATGAATACATCGTTGTCAAGAGGATGTGACAAAAATGTCAATTTTTTCTGAGCGGTTAATTCAGCTTCGGAAAGATAGGGGCCTGTCCCAGGTGGCACTTTCTAAAGAAATCGGTGTTTCTTCCCGCGTTTATCAGACGTATGAGTACGGAAAATCGGAGCCGGGAATGAGCAACCTGGTCAGTATCGCTGACTTTTTCGGTGTAAGCCTGGACTACTTGACAGGGCGGACAGACACGCCCTAGAGGGCACTAAAAAGCCTTCCCCTTTAGGGGAAGGTGCCCCAGTGGGCACACTGGGGCGGATGAGGCCGTCTGACGGAGCATCCCGGTTATCGGCCTCATCCGTCACGGCTTCGCCGTGCCACCTTCCCCTAAAGGGGAAGGCTTTTCCGCCTGCGGGCGGGGACGAGAGAGAAGGAGGGCTGTCCATGCTGGACAAGCTGAACGCCATTGAGGCGAAATACAGTCAGATCGAGGCCCGGCTGGGGGCGTCGGAGACGTACAACGACCCGGAGCTGGTGGCCAAACTGAATAAGGAACAGGCGGAGCTCCAGCCCCTGGTGGAGGTCTTCCGCACCTACCGGCGCACCCTGGACGCCAAGGCCCAGGCGGAGGAGATGATGGCCGACCCGGAGCTGCGGGAGCTGGCCCAGGAGGAGTACCAGACGGCCCTGGAGACGCTGCCCCAACTGGAGAAGGAGCTGCAAATCCTCCTGCTGCCCCGGGACCCCAACGACGGCAAAAACGTAATCGTGGAGATACGCGCCGGGGTGGGCGGGGAGGAGGCGGCCCTGTTCGCCCACTCCCTGTTCCGCATGTATTCCATGTATGCCGAGTCCAAACGGTGGCACACTGAGGTTGACTCCGCCAGCGAGACCGAGCTGGGCGGTGTAAAGGAAATTGTCTTTACAATCGAAGGGGATGGAGCCTGGTCCCGGTTCAAATTCGAGAGCGGCGTCCACCGGGTCCAGCGGGTGCCTGAGACCGAGTCGGGCGGCCGGGTCCACACCTCCACGGTGACGGTGGCCGTCCTGCCCGAGATGGAGACGGCGGACGTCCAGCTCAACCCGGCGGACATCGAGATGCAGGTGTTCCGCTCCTCGGGGGCGGGGGGCCAGCATGTGAATAAGACCTCCTCCGCCGTGCGGCTCATCCATAAGCCCACCGGCACGGTGGTGGAGTGCCAGCAGGAGCGCAGCCAGTTTCAGAACCGGGACAAGGCCATGCGGCTGCTGGCCTCCCGGCTGTATGAGACGGAGCAGGAGAAGATTTCCAGCGAGTACACCGAGAAGCGCCGCAGCCAGGTGGGCTCCGGGATGCGCAACGAGCGTATCCGCACCTACAACTTCCCCCAGGGCCGGGTCACCGACCACCGGATTGGCCTGACACTGTATAAAATAGATCAGGTAATGGACGGCGCTCTGGACGAGATCATCGACGCCCTGGCCGCCGACCACCAGGCCGAGCTGCTCAAGGAGCAAAAATAAAATAAAAGGAGACCGATTGACATGGAAATGTATATTCACTATAACTCCCTCCCCGAGGGCAAGACCCTGACCGACGTGGTGGGGGAGCTGAACGAGGTTTTGGAGGACGTGGGCTCCGTCTGCGGCGGCGAGGCCGGGCGGATTGACCTGGACCTGGAGGACGAGCGGGCCAACCCCAAGCACGCCCAGGTGGCGGTGAAGGCCTACCTCCAGCGGGCGGAGTTTCCCCGGGACACCGCCGTGGAAATCGGCGGCATGGAGATTGGAGTGTATGAGTAGGTAATGCTATGAGGCGCGACGACCCCGGCGCGCCGCGGGGCTTTGGTATTGTTGGGGCAGACGGCGTGCCCAGTGGTCACGCCCTACATAAGGAGTTTTCACATGTATAAACACGTTATTTTCGACCTGGACGGCACCCTGCTCAACACCATCGACGACCTGGCGGCGGCGGGCAACTGGGTGTGCCGGAACCACGGCTGGCCTGTCCACACGGTGGAGGAGTACAAATATTTCGTGGGCAACGGCATGGCCAGGCTGGCCGAACGCTTTGCCCCGGAGGACTGGCGGACTCCAGAGCGGATTGCCGCCCTTCTGGAGGAGTTCATGCCCTATTACAACGCCCACAAGGAGGACAAAACCGCCCCCTATCCCGGCATTGCGGCGCTGCTGGACCGGCTGAAGGGGGCGGGGGTGAGGATGGCGGTGCTGTCCAACAAGGCCCATTCCCTGGCCCCCGCTATCATCGAGGGTTATTTTCCCGGCGTCTTCGCCTTTGTCCAGGGGGCGCTGGAGGGGGTGCCCACCAAGCCCGACCCCACCCTGCTCCACCGGCTGATGGGGGAGATGGGGGCGACCCCGGCGGACACCCTCTTTGTGGGGGACAGCAGTGTGGATATCCGCACCGCCAAGAACGGCGGACTGGTCAGCTGCGGCGTGCTGTGGGGCTTCCGCACCCGGGCCGAGCTGGAGGCCGAGGGGGCGGAGTTTATCGTGGAGACTGCGGAGAAACTGGCGGAGCTGATTTTGCAATGAAACGGATGAGCTGTTATGAGAACGAATCTGTTGACAGTCAATGAGTTTGAGGCCGCCGCCAGAATCATCCGGGTGGGCGGTCTGGTGGGGATTCCCACCGAGACGGTATACGGCCTGGGGGCCAACGGCCTCAACCCGCTGGCGGTGGGCCGCATCTTTCAGGCGAAGGGCCGGCCCCAGGACAACCCGCTCATTCTCCACATCCCCGACCCCTCCTGGCTGGAGCGGTACTGTGAGGACATCCCGGAAGCGGCCTGGCGGCTGGCGAAACGGTTCTGGCCCGGGCCGCTGACCATGATCCTCCGCCGGAAGCCCATAGTGCCCGACGTGGTCACCGCCGGGCTGGACACAGTGGGGATGCGGTGCCCGGCCCACTCCGTTTGCCGGGCGGTGATTCAGGCGGCGGAGGTGCCGGTGGCCGCCCCCTCGGGGAACCTCTCGGGCAAGCCCAGCCCCACCACCGCCCGCCACATGCTGGACGATATGGACGGGAGGATCAACGCCATCCTGGACGGCGGCGACTGCCAGGTAGGGGTGGAATCCACCATCATCGACCTGACCTGCCGCCCCCCCCGGCTGCTGCGGCCCGGCGGCGTCCCGCTGGAGGAGCTGCAGGCGGTGCTGGGGGAGGTGGAGGTGGACCCCGCTGTGGTCCGCCCCCTGGGGGATGGGGAGCAGCCCCGGGCCCCCGGCATGAAATACCGCCACTACGCCCCCAAGGCCCCGGTGACTGTGGTCCGGGGGGACCCCATGCGCAGTGCCCAGTATATCCTGGACCACATTGCAGACAGTTATTGGGAGGGGGTCATCTGCTTCAACGAGTTCGCCCACTGGTTTGAGGATCACCCGGTGGAGCAGCTGGGGGGCTCGCTGGACCGGTTTGAGCACGCCCGGCGTCTGTTCCGGGCTTTGCGGGCCATGGACGAGAACGGGGTCAAGCACATCTGGGCCCAGTGCCCCGACACCGCCGGCATGGGGCTGGCGGTGGTAAACCGGCTGAGCAAGGCGGCGGGCTTCCACATTGTAGACGCCTGAGCGCAGACCGACTATCCCGGAAAAACGGCCGACTGTCCTAAACCCCTTGCGTTTTTCCATTTTTTTCGCTATGTTGGAGGGGCAGAAAGGAGCGGTCGTATGAATTGGGGCAACCTGCTTTGGATTCTCTACGCCGCGGCCCACACCGCCGCCGCAACCTTTTCCACGTTTCTGGAGATAGATCTGATCAGAATACAGCGGTCCGGCCTCTGGGCCTGGGCCGTCCCCGGGGTATGCCTGACCCTGCTGGCCCTGGACCTGACCGGCCGGCTCAGCCTGCGGGGAAGCGGCGGAAAGATGCTGGCCGCCCTGGCGTTCCCCCTCCTGTGCAGCTGCGGAGAGGCGCTGATTTTGGACGAGTACGTTCTGGACGCTGCGCCGGCAGTTTGGGCGTGGGTCTTCTCCCCACTCCTGCTGGCGGGGTATGCCCTGCTGGGAGAGGAGAAATCGGACGCCCCGCGAAACAAAGCGGAGACCCTGCTGGAGCAGGGGAGTACGCTGGGGGTGATGATCGCGGTCTGGCTGACGCTGATAGTCGGCGCAGTCCTCTTTATGTCCACCGTTGGCCTGCTGCTGTCTCTGATCGTGGGAGGTCTCATTTCCACCCGGAACGGTTTGCTGGACTACGGCGGGATAAAGGGGTTGCTGCTGGGGCTGCTGGCTCTCCACCTGGCCCAGTGCCGGATGTTCTGGCGGGGCCTGTGGACAGTCAGACAGGAAGAGCCCGACCTGGCTGGCCGGTACGCCCTTCTACTGCTGTGGCTCCCGGTGGCCAACCTGATCTGGGCCGGCCGGCTGAAAAACCGGCTGTGGAAGCGGCGGATGGAACGGGAAAACCCGGCGTGGAATCAGCTGTAGAGGAGGTAACCATGACTGTTATCGGCATCACCGGCCCCACCGGGGCGGGGAAGACCACCCTGCTCCAGGAGGTGGAGCGGCTGGGGGGCGGAGTCATCGACTGCGACGCCGTCTACCATGCGCTGCTGAAAAGGGATACCACTTTACAGGACCGGCTGGAGCAGGCGTTTGGCCCCCTGCGGGACGAGGCGGGAGCCATCGACCGGAAGAAGCTGGGGGCGGTGGTCTTCTGCGACCCAGAGAAGCTGGAGACCCTCAACGCCATCGCCTGGGAGGCGGTGGTGGCCCGGACGAGGGCGCTGGTGGAGGAGTACCGGGCACAGGGGAGCGCCCTTGTGGCCATCGACGCCATTGCCCTGCTGGAGAGCCCCTTGAGGGAGCTATGTCAGCTGACAGTGGCCGTCCTGGCTCCAACCGAGGTCCGGGTGCGCCGCGTCATGGCCCGGGAGGGCATTTCGGAGGAGTACGCCTGGGCGCGGGTCAAGGCCCAGAAGCCGGACAGGTATTTTGTGGAGAACTGTGACCATGTTCTGGTGAACGACTGCGAGACGGCGGAGGAATTTGCGCAAAAAGCCCAGGAATTTTTGGAACCAATCTACACACAATCATTATGATAAAATGCAGGGGGCCGGTCCGCTGACCGGTAAACCCCGGGCCGCCGAGGGAGGCGGCCCCTACAAAGAAGGAGGAACATCCCATGAGCGAAGAAAAAAAGGAACAGACCCGAGGCGAGCAGCTGCGTAAGGCGCTGCTTTACGACAAGAAGAACGGCTATGACCGGCTGGTCCCCGGCGAGCTGGAGGCCATCACATCCTACTGCACCGGCTACAAGCAGTTCCTGGACGCAGGCAAGACCGAGCGGGAATGTGTGGACCGGACGGTGGCCCTGGCGGAACAGGCGGGGTTCAAGCCCTATGTCCGGGGCGGCGAGCTGAAGCCGGGGGACAAGGTCTACCGGGTGAACAGGGGTAAAGCAATTACACTTGCCATTATCGGCAAGCGCCCCCTGTCGGAGGGGGCCAACATCGGCGCCGCCCACATCGACTCCCCCCGCCTGGACCTGAAGCAGAATCCGCTCTATGAGGCGGAGGAGCTGGCCTATTTGAAGACCCACTACTACGGCGGCATCCGCAAATATCAGTGGGTGACCATCCCCCTGGAGCTCCACGGGGTGGTGGCCCTCAAGGGTGGGCAGACCGTCCGGGTGTCTATTGGCGGGGGGGAGGACGACCCCCTGTTTACCATCGACGACCTGCTGCCCCACCTGGGGGTGGAGCAGTCCAAAAAGCCCCTGGGGGAGGCCATCCCCGGTGAGAGCCTGAACATCCTGGTGGGCAGCCGCCCCCTGGCCGACGACGAGGGCAAGGACCGGGTGAAGCTGGCCGCCCTGGAGCTGCTCAACCGGAAGTACGGCATTGTGGAGGAGGATTTTATCTCCGCCGAGCTGTCCGCCGTCCCCGCCTTCAACGCCCGGGACATCGGCTTTGACCGCTCCCTCATTGGCGCCTACGGCCACGACGACCGGGTGTGCGCCTACGCCACCCTGGCCGCCATCCTCCAGCTGTCCGCCCCGGAGTACACCGCCGTGTGTATGCTGGCCGACAAGGAGGAGATCGGCTCCGAGGGGGTGACCGGCATGAAGTCCGCCGCCTTCGACACCTTTATGGAGGACCTGTGCCAGGCCCAGAACGTCCCCCTGCGGGCCTGCTTTGAGAAGTCCTTCTGCCTGTCCGCCGACGTCACCGCCGCCTACGACCCCAACTTTGCCGACGTCTACGAGAAGCGCAACAGCGCCTTTGTCAACTACGGCATGGGCCTGTGCAAGTACACCGGAGCCCGGGGCAAGTCGGGGGCCTCCGACGCCTCCGCCGAGGTGGTAGCCCGGGTGCGCCGCATCCTGGACGGGGCCAATGTGGTCTGGCAGATGGCCGAGCTGGGGAAGGTGGACGCCGGCGGCGGCGGCACCGTGGCCGCCTATATGGCCGAGCGGAACATCGACACCCTGGACGCCGGCGTGCCGGTCCTGTCCATGCACTCCCCCTTCGAGACGGTGGGCAAGCTGGACTGCTATATGACCTTTAAGGGCATGAAGGCAATTTTTGAAGCGCTGTAATTAGAGAAGAGCCCGCCATCCGGCGGGCTCCTCTCTGGTTATTTCAGCTTTTTTTCCAGCCGCCACACCTTCACAGCCAGAACAGCGCAGACGGCCAGCAGAAGCAGGGGGATTCCGATTTCCAAAAACGTGGCCAGGGGGGAGAGGGGACGGGAGGCGGTGAGGATGGCAGTGGGGCCGTCCGCGCCGCCGATGACGCCGATCTCTGTGGCGTCGGCAGGGGCCCATTGTCGGCTCATCCGCCAGAACATGATATAAATGAATGCTTGCGGGGTCAGCAGCAGCAGGCACAGCCCGCAGAAGGCGGTCAAAAACCACCGGAACAGCCGCAGGTATCGACGGGCGGTGGTTCGCTCCGACTGTCCCATAGCCTGGGAGACCACCGCCCCCGCCTCAGCCACGGTGAGGGTGTCCGTCTCCTGGCGTTTCCCCTGCATCAGCTCCACCAGCGACACCCCCAGCGCCTGGGCCAGCGGCTCCAGCAGCTTCACATCGGGAAACCCCTTGGCTGTCTCCCATTTGGAAACGGCCTTGTCGGTGACGTTCAGCTTGTCGGCCAGCTCCTTCTGGGTCAGCCCCTGCTCCCTTCTCAACTGGGCGATAAAGGCCCCAAATTGTATGTTGTCCATAGTGTTCACTCCTTTCGATGCCTCAAGTTTAGCGCAGGACAGGAAAAAAGGCAACCTACGAAAAGTAGAGCGGTATTTTTGGTGTAAGAATCCCGTTTTTGGCACAGACTACACCAAAAAGGAGGGAACATCCATGGATGAGGAAAAAGACCAGCTGCCCCAGGAGGAGGACATCCAGCCCATTATAGACCTGGGGTCATCAATCATCCGGGGGGACCGGGGGACCGTCTACGTGCTGACCATCGTGGGCCAGATCGAGGGCCACCAGCTGCTGCCCCCCACCAGCAAGAGCACCAAGTACGAGCACGTCCTGCCCCTGCTGGCCACCATCGAGGGCAGCGGGGAGATCGACGGCCTGCTTATTCTGCTGAACAACGGCGGGGGAGACGTGGAGGCCGGGCTGGCCATTGCGGAGGTGATTGCCTCCATGTCCAAGCCCACCGTCTCCCTGGTGCTGGGGGGGAGCCATTCCATCGGAGTGCCCCTGGCGGTGTCGGCCAAGCAGTCGTTCATCGCCCCCTCGGCGGCCATGACCATCCATCCGGTGCGGCTCAACGGCCTGGTGATTGGCGTGCCCCAGACCTTCTACTACTTCGAGCGCATCCAGGAGCGCATTTTACAGTTCGTCACCGCCAACAGCCGCGTGAAGCGGGAGGCCTTTACCAAGCTGATGCTCCAGACCGGGGAGCTGGCCGCCGACGTGGGCAGTGTCATCTACGGCGAGGAGGCGGTGGAGCTGGGCCTCATCGACCGCATCGGCGGCCTGTCCGACGCCCTGGAGTGCCTGTACGGGATGGTGGAGGAGAAGAAGTAGGGGGCGGCCTCCGCGCCGCCCGCGCCGCTCCGTCCCGCGCCGCTGCAACTGACAAAACAAAAAGCCGGGGATAACCCCCGGCTTCTGGTACTTAATAATGTATATTTTAAGGGACACACCTCGAAAAAAAACGGAATCCCCCCGCCACCGGACTTCGTCCGGCGGCCCTCCCCCCTTTGGCAAGGGGGCCTTTCAGCGCTGGCTGGTCCGTTCTGCTCCCAAAGGCCCCCTTGCTAAAGGCTGCGCCCGCAGGCGCGTTTCGAGGCCAACCGCCGCAAAGCGGCGGCTCTTAGGCCGAGATGGCTGGCACCGCCGCAGGCGGTGACTGGGGGATTCCGTATCTCCCTGACCGCCAGGGCACGCCCCGCGTAAAAATCTGTGAATGGATATTCCCCCGAAATAAAAACACTGGAATTTTTCCCCGCCTTGTGTTAATATAGTAATTAGTGATTTTATGGGCGCCTGCCCGTTTTAGGGGGTACATAATTTTGACCTATTTCATGTCCGCAATTCTGGGCTTTGTTCAGGGCGTGGCCGAATTTCTGCCCATCTCCAGCTCGGGGCACCTCACCCTGTTCCAGCACTTCTTCGGCATGGAGGAGCCCGACCAGCTGTTCAATGTCCTGCTCCACTTTGCCACCCTGCTGGCGGTGTGCGTGGTCTACTGGCGGGACATCTGGGAGATGATTGTGGAGTTTTTCTCCTTCTTCACCGACCTGTTTTCCCACCGGCGCTACCGTGGCAACCCCCCGGAGGCCCGGCGGATGGTGCTGCTCATCATCGTGGGCACCCTGCCGCTGTTTCTGGTGCTGCCTATCCAGGACAGGGTGGAGGCCTTCGGCAGCAACCCCATGTTCGTCTGCGGGGCTTTGCTGGTAACGGGCTGCATCCTGTTTCTCTCCGACCAGATGGCCCGGGGATACAAGACCGCCCGGAACGCCACCCTTCTGGATGTGCTGCTGGTGGGCGTGGCCCAAGGCTGCGCCACCATTCCGGGGCTGTCCCGGTCGGGCTGCACCATCTCCATGGGCATGGTCCGGGGGTTCGACCGGAAATTTGCCGTGCGCTACTCCTTCCTCATGTCGCTGCCCGCGGTGCTGGGGGCCACCCTGCTGAAGGTGCTGGACGTGATGGAGCTGGAGGGGGGCGTGCCGGCGGAGAACCTGCCCAAGTACCTGCTGGGCATGGCGGTGGCCGCCGTGGTAGGTTATTTTTCCATCCAGCTGGTGAGGCTGCTGACCAACAAGGGCCGCTTTGGCGCCTTCGCCTACTACTGCTGGGGGGCGGGCGCGCTGTTCATCCTGCTGAATATCATGGACTGGACCTTTGTGCCAGCGGCATAGGCTCCCTCTTTGAGGGAGCTGTCAGCCGTAAGGCTGACTGAGGGAGTTTTTGTCACTCCCTCTGTCACGGCTTCGCCGTGCCACCTCCCTCAGAGAGGGAGGCCAGTATGAAAGGAACGAGTATATATGGCAACACAAAAGAAAACAGGGGGGAGCCGGTCCGCCTCCGGTGGAGGACGGGGCGGTTCCTCCCGCTCCGGCGGGGGGAGTCGGGCAAAATCCGGCCGGACGTCCAGCGCCCAGCGCCCGGTCCGCCGGGAGGTGGGCGCATTGGTCTGCCTGCTGCTGGCCGTCTTCTCCGCCCTGGGCTACTTCAATATGCAGGCCATCTTCATCAGCTGGTTCTGCGCCCTGCTCAAGGGCCTGCTGGGCTACGGCTTTCTGCTGGCGCCCCCCGCCCTGGTGCTGGCGGCCTATATTCTGGCCTTCCACCGGGGGCGTCCGGTGCGGCTGCGGGTGACCTGCGCCCTGCTGCTGCCCCTGCTCTTCTCCTGCCTGCTTCATGGCATGCTCATTGAGCCGATGGAGTGGAGCGCAGCCCTTTGGGGCCAGATGATGGAAAGCGGAAAGGCTTTACACTCTGGCGGGGCGCTGGGCGGACTGATTGCCCAGAGCTTTGTCTCCCTGTTCACCGCCCTGGGGGCCACCGTTGTCTTCGCCCTGGCCGGGTTCTTTGTGGGGCTGGCCGCCTTCGACCGCTCCATTGTAGATGTGGCCGACTGGGTGTTTAACCGCCCTGCCTACGACTACGAGCCCGAGCCGGTCCGCCGGAGCCGCCGCCCGGAGCGCGGGGAACGGGAGCGGTATGAGGAGCCCGTCCCGGCCCGGACGGGCAGGCGCGCCGCCATTGATATCCCGGTGGGAGACGAGGCCCGGCCGGACCGGGAACCCCTTCCGCCCAAAAAGAAGGGCTTTTTCAACAAGAGTCCCCGGGTGCCGTCCCCCGACCAGCTGCTCCGCCCCGAGACGGCGGCGGAGGAGCCCGCAGTCGAGGCTGCGCCCCAGCCCAAGGTGCTGGAGGTAAAATTCCCCGCCATTTCCAAGCCGGAGCCCATCACCCACCCCGGTCAGGCCCCGGATATCGTCCGCCCGCAGGACGGGCCTGTCCCGGCGGAATCCCCTGTAGTGGCGGAGGCTGTCCGCTCACAGAATACCGATGTTCCCTTGGAGCGGACAGAGCCCGCCCGCCCCGCCCGTGCGCCGGAGCCGTCCCCCGCGCCGGCAGGGGGAGGCGTCCGCACGGAGCCCGTCCCCACGCCCAGCGCCATGCTGTCCAAGGTGACGGCCCAGGAGGCGGCCAGCGAGGCCGCCCAGCTGGGGGCGGAGATTGAGCAGGCCATGGGCCAGAGCCCCCGGCCCTACCAGTACCCGCCCCTGTCCCTGCTCAGCGAGAGCGCCGGGGAGATCGGCGGCGAGGCCCTGGGGGAGCTGAACGCCAACCGCCAGCGGCTGGGGGACACCATCCACTCCTTCGGTATCGACGCCAACATCATCAACGTGGTCCGGGGGCCGTCGGTCACCCGGTATGAGCTGGCCCTGGAGCAGGGGGTGAAGCTGAACAAGCTCACCAACCTGGCCGACGACATCGCCCTGGCCCTGGGGGCCACCGGGGTGCGTATCGCCCCCATCCCGGACAAGATCTCAGTGGTGGGCATCGAGGTGCCCAACAAGGTGGTGTCGCCGGTGAGCATCCACTCGGTAATCGCCTCAGACCGCTTCACCGGCAGCCGGGCCAAGACCTCCTTCGCCGTGGGCAAGGACATCAGCGGCCAGGCCATTGTGGGGGATATTGGCAAGCTGCCCCACCTGCTCATTGCCGGCACCACCGGCTCGGGCAAGTCGGTGTGCACCAACACCATCATCACCTCCCTGCTGTACAAGGCCACCCCGGAGGAGGTCCGTCTCATTATGGTGGACCCCAAAATGGTGGAGCTGGGCATCTACAACGGCATCCCCCACCTGCTGATTCCCGTTGTGACAGACCCCAAAAAGGCGGCGGGCGCCCTGCAATGGGCGGTCACCGAGATGATGAAGCGCTACCGCACCTTCTCCGAGGTGGGGGTGCGCAAGCTGGAGGAGTACAACGCCTACGCCGACCGCACTGAGGGGGTGGACCGCATGCCCTCCATTGTGGTGCTCATCGACGAGCTGGCTGACCTGATGCTGGTGGCCGCCAAGGAGGTGGAGGAGTCCATCTGCCGGGTGGCCCAGATGGGCCGCGCCGCCGGGATGCACCTGGTTATCGCCACCCAGCGGCCCTCCGCCGACGTGATCACCGGCCTGATGAAGGCCAACATCCCGTCCCGCATTGCCTTCGCCGTGGCCTCCGCCATGGAGTCCCGCATCATTCTGGACACCCAGGGGGCGGAGAAGCTGGTGGGCCGGGGGGACATGCTCTTTGCCCCCCTGGGCTCCGGCAAGCCCCAGCGGGTCCAGGGCTGCTTTATCTCCGACCCGGAGGTGGCCGCCGTGGTGAACTTCGTCAAGCAGAACAGCGGCGCGGCCCAGTATGACAACGCCGTGATGGAGGAGATCGAGCACAACGCCGCCGAGAAGGACAAGGGGTCCAAGGGTGTGGGCGGTTCCGCCCCCGAGGAGGTGGACAGCGAGTTTGACGAGCTGATCGACGCCGCCGCCGAGGTGGTGGTGGAGACGGGCCAGGCCTCGGTGTCCATGCTCCAGCGGCGGCTGAAGCTGGGCTACGCCCGGGCCGCCCGATTGGTGGACCAGCTGGAGGAGAAGGGCATCGTGGGCCCCTTCGAGGGCTCCAAGCCCCGGCAGCTGCTGGTCACCAAGGAGCAGTGGCAGGAGATGAAGTACCGCCAGGGCATCACCACCCCAGGCGACGCTTTCACGCCCCCCGCCCCCGCTGAGCCTGCCCCGGAGGCCGCGCCTCCCTTCGATGTGGAGGACGCCCTGGATAGGGCGGAGGAGGATACCTTATAAGCCCCCCTTGCCAAAGGGGGGCGGGCCGCCGGACGCAGTCCGGTGGCGGGGGGATTCCGATTGCTGGTACGGCTGGGTTGAACGGAATCCCCCAGTCACCGCCTGCGGCGGTGCCAGCCATCTCGGCCTAAGAGCCGCCGCTTTGCGGCGGTTGGCCTCGAAACGCGCCTGCGGGCGCAGCCTTTAGCAGGGGGGCCTTTGGAACAGAAACGAACCATTCAGCGCCGAAAGCCTCCTTTTGAAAGGAGGTGCCCCAGTTCGCAAACTGGGGCGGAGGATTGCATTTTGGCGAAGCCAAAATATGCGAAGCAAGCGAGGAATCGGAAACTTTTGTGGGGCGGGACGACCTCGGCCCGCCAAATCGGTACGCTGGAAAAATGGCGCGCCGGGGTCGTCGCGCCCCACAGATGGAGCGAAAACATTGTTTACTGCGTATGTTTTGCTTCGCAAAACGCAATCCTCAGTCAGCCTGCGGCTGACAGCCCCTTTCACTGCGCAGCCGTTGGCGGCTCTGCCGCCTTACGGATGCGGCGTCCCCCTTGCGGGGAAAAGGGGCCTTGCCCTGCGGGGGACGAGAGCTTTTAGGAGAGAGACACATGACCCAACAAAACCGGCAGCGGGCGGTCCGCGTATTTGTGGCGGTGCTGGCCCTTACCGCTCTGGCCAACGGCCTGGGCAACAACATACTGTCCAACTACTTCAACGAGGTCTTTCACATCGACTCGGTTCAGCGGGGGTTCATCGAGATTCCCCGGGAGAGCCCCGGCATCCTGTGCATGGTGCTGGTGGCCGCCCTGGGCTTTTTGGGCAACCTGTGGATGTCGGTGGTGGCCCAGGGGCTGGTGCTGGTGGGCTTTATCGTCATGGGCTGGCTGTCTCCGGGCTACGGGATGATGCTGGTGTTCATGTTCGTCCACTCCCTGGGGATGCACTTTTTCATGCCCCTCAACGACGCTATCTCCATGGACCTGGCGGAGCAGGGGAAGGTGGGGACCACCCTGGGGCGGTTCAAGGGGGTCACCACCCTGTTTAACCTGGCGGCGGCGGTGCTGGTATTTTTTGGCTTCCGCACCGGCTTTTTCAGCTTCCACACCCGGACCATCCTGCCCTTTGCCATCGGCGGGATATGTACCGCCGGGGCGGTGGTGTTGCTGGCGCTGCTGGCCATGTCCAGCGGACAGAGGGGCGCGGTGAAAAATCACAGGCTGCTGTTCCGAAGGCGGTACATGCCCTACTACATGGTCACCCTGGCCTACGGCTGCCAGAAGCGGATCAAAATCGTCTTTGCCCCCTGGGTCATCATCAATTTGCTGGGGCAGGGGGCGGACACCGTGGCCCTGCTCACCATCGCCGTCCACCTGGCGGGCACCTGGATGGCCCCCGTCATTGGCAGTCTGCTGGACCGGCTGGGCGTGAAGAAAATGCTGCTGGTGGAGGCGGGGTACATCGCAATTTCCTTCTCCACGATGGGCCTGGTGGCGGGACTGCTGGCCTCCGGCGGCATCGACCCGGCCAGCTGGCAGACCTGGCTGGTCTACGGGGCCTACGTGCTGTGCGTCCTCTTTGAGCAGTTCAACATGGTTCACTCCTACATGATGCGTTCCATCGCCCTGGACCCCGGCGAGGTGACCCGCACCCTGTCGGTAGGGCTGAGCGTGGACCACGTGATGGCCATTATCGCCTCGCCGGTGATGGGGATGATCTGGCACGCCTGGGGGGTGCAGTATGTGTTTGTGGTGGCGATGCTGTCCGCCCTGTTCCAGGTGGCCGCCGCAGTTATGACAGAGCGGTAGGGACGCATTATGATGCGTCCGCAATCCCCGCAGGTCCCGTGCGGAAGCAGACGTGCGCCTCCGCCGGGCTTTGGCAGGGGCAGAAATATTTCATTTGTGTTAAATTTCGTCAAAGCTCTTTACATCGACAAAGTTTTGGAGTACACTAGGGGCAAAGCTACATTTGGGAGGTGCTGATATGGACGAGATGGATTTCACCCGTAAATTCAGCCTGGGCGATCAGCGTGATATGGAGATTAAGGCTATTCTTACTTCGGTGTATCAGGCGCTGCAGGAGAAGGGCTACAACCCCATCAACCAGATCGTGGGCTACATCCTGTCCGAGGACCCCACCTATATCACTAATCACAACAACGCCCGGGCCCTCATCCGTAAGGCGGACCGGGACGAGCTTCTGCAAACCCTGGTCAGGTACTACCTGACCCACTAAACAGACCAAAAACGGCCCGCCCACCGGCGGGCCTCTTTTCATAGGAGGGACATACATGAACATCTTAGTCAGCCACTGCTTTTTGGGGGAGCCCTGCCGGTACGACGGGCAGAGCCGGCTGGACCGGCAGGTTATCGAGCTCCACCGGGCGGGGCACAACCTGATTCCCGTCTGTCCCGAGCTGCTGGGGGGGCTGGACGTCCCCCGGAGCCCCGCAGAGCTCCAGCCCGACGGCCGGGTCCTCACCCAGGACGGCCAGGACGTCACCGCCGCCTACCGCGCCGGAGCGGAGCGGGCGCTGGAGATCGCCAGAGAGAACGGGTGTACCGTGGCCGTGCTGAAGGCCCGTTCCCCCTCCTGCGGCTGCGGGGAGGTGTACGACGGCACCTTTACCCACAGGGCGGTCCCCGGCTGGGGGGTGACCGCCCGCCTGCTGGCCGGCGCCGGCATCGAGGTAATGGACGAGGAGCACCTTCAAGCCCGGCTGTACCTGTAGGGGCGGACATTGTCCGCCCGCGGGCGCACTCTGCGCCCCTACAAATTGTGCCAATTCTCCTGACTGTGATAAAATGCGCGGTAGGACACTTCCTGTAGTGACATTGTATTGACATCTCCCCGGGGAAGGGGTATACTTCTCTCAAAGGAGCTGATACCATGGATATTACGTCTGCGCCCAAGACTGCGACCTTTCAAATGCGGATCAACCCGGATATCAAGCGGCGTGTGGAGGAGATATACGCCCGGCAGGGGCTGTCCTTTACCGACGCGGTGAACCTGTTCATCCAGCAGTCCCTGAACATGGAGGGCCTGCCCTTTCTGGCCTCGCCCGAGAATGAGGCGTATTTACGGGCAAAGGCGGTGCGCCGCCTGATGGAGGAGGTTCAAAGAGGCTGGGACTCTGCGGAGAAGGAGGGCTGGGTCTCGGAGGAGGCGGCGTACCGGCTCCTCGGGGAGGAGACATGAGGCTGCGCTACACCCCGGAGGCCATTTCAGACATACGCAGCATCAAGGCCTATATCCGGGACCAACTCCACAACCCCAGGGCCGCCGCCCGGATCGGAACCATGATTTTAGACCACTGCGCCGCCCTGAAGACCTTCCCGGAGCTGGGGGTGTCGGTGGAGGGGAAGACCGGCTGGCACACCGACCTGCGGCTGCTGGTCTGTGAAAGCTATGCGGCCATCTACCGCCGGGACGGGGATGTGATATCGGTGGTCCGTGTGTTTCACGGCAGACAGGACTTCCTCCGCATCCTTTTCTCCGGGCCATAAACCTGCAAGGCGGCAAAAATCCATCGAAAACGGTCTGACGATAAAAAATTTAGGTCCGGTCAAAGCGGTATGAAAGACCTCCCCCCGGAAATACTGGAAACAGTATCACACCGGGCGGGAGGTTTTTTCCATCATGCAGCACAAAGTAGAGATATGCGGGGTGAACACTGCCAAGCTGAAGGTGCTGAAAAGCAGCGAGACCCAGGCGCTCCTTCTCCGGGCCAAGGCGGGGGACGCCGCCGCCCGGGAGGAGCTCATCGCCGGCAACCTGCGGCTGGTGCTGTCGGTGATTCAGCGGTTCGCCAACCGGGGGGAGAACGCCGACGACCTGTTTCAGGTGGGGTGTATCGGCCTGATCAAGGCCATCGACAACTTCAACACCGACCTGGACGTGAAGTTTTCCACCTACGGCGTCCCCATGATTGTGGGGGAGATACGCCGCTACCTCCGGGACAACAGCACCATGCGGGTTTCCCGGGCCATGCGGGACACGGCCTACAAGGTTCTCCAGGCCAAGGAGGCCTACATGGCCCAGCACCAGCGGGAGCCCTCCATTGAGGAGATTGCCAAAATCCTGGACATCAAGCGGGAGGACGTAGTGATGGCCCTGGACGCCATCCTGGAGCCGGTGTCCCTCTACGAGCCGGTGTACTCCGACAGCGGGGACACCATCTGCGTGATGGACCAGGTGAAGGACAACAAGAACAACGATGAGATGTGGGTGGAGCGCATCGCCCTGAAGGAGGCGGTGGGCCACCTCACCGACCGGGAGCGAAAGATTCTGTCCATGCGCTTCTTCCAGGGCAAGACCCAAATGGAGGTGTCCGCCGAAATCGGCATCTCTCAGGCCCAGGTCTCCCGGCTGGAGAAGAACGCACTGCGGCAGATTCGGAAGGAGATGTGAGGGGCTGCGCGCGTCCAAAGGCCCCCTTGCCAAAGGGGGCTGGCATTCGCGAAGCGAATGACTGGGGGATTCCGTTTCCAGAAAGGCTCTGCGGAATCCCTCCACCACCGCCTTCGGCGGCGGTCCCCCTCCCTTTGGCAAGGGAGGCTTTGGAGCTCTCCTGCACTGCCGAAAAAGTCCAGAGCGATCTCTCTCTCCCCGCCGCCCACAAAGCGGCACTGTTACATTAGCATTAGCATTTACTTTTTCTTTTTCATTTACATTATAGTGCTCTTAATTGCACACAAACGTACAACTTTCTCCCCAATCCCGCCTAGGGTAAGGAGGATGAAGAAATGTCAGTTACCAAAAAAGGTTTTGTGGTTTACTTCAACAACTATCCGCTCATGTCGGCGCTTCCCTTTGAACAGCAAGGAATGCTGTTCTCCGCCCTCATGATCTACGCCGACCGGGTTTGGCGGGACCGCTCTGTCACTATGGAGGAGGTGCTGGAGGGTTTTCCCAGGCTGTCCCCGGAGACCCGGATGGCCTGCGGCTTTATGGGCGCGGCCATCCAGCGGGACACGGACGCCTGGCTGAACAGGTGGGAGTACCGCCAGCAGAGCAAGCCGGGCTGTCAGAAAAGGGGGGACCCGGAGACAGCCGACCGCCGGGCCAGAGAGGACATGGACCGGCTCCGGCGGCTGCTGGAGCAGGAGACAGCGAAGGGAGAGGTTTAGCCCCGCCGCAGGTCCTCGCCCTGATAGTACCGCTGTAACGGGCGGTAGCTCAGCGCAGCCACGATGCCGGTGATGATGATTTCCGGCACCATGTAGCTGGCATTGTAGGAGATGGACCAGATGGGCGGAGCCCAGCCCAGCTCGTTGGGCCACAGGACCTCCCACACCGCCACGCCGGAGATGTAGTGGCAGGCCAGCCGAACGAGAAAGGTGACTGTGATGCCCAGCACCAGCGCCGCCTGCTGGTTCTTCAGCCGGTTTTTGAACATGGCCGCCAGCCCGATTACCGAGTAGGCAAACACATAGTCAAAGAGGATAATCAGGATGGCGGTCCACACATTGGTGGCGTACTGTACATTGGAAATGCCCAGCAGCATCTGGAGCAGGCTGTGGACGAAGGCGGTGAACAGCCCCCAGCGGCAGCCGTACCGCCAGGAGACCAGCACCAGGGGCAGCATGGAGCAGAAGGTGATTCCGCCCCCCAGCGCCCAGGGCCCCTTGAACTCGAACATGGACAGCACGGTGCCAATGGCGATCATGACCGCGCTCTCCACCAGGCGGCGGGTTTGCAGGTTTGTCATTGTCGATTCCTCCAAATAAAAAAATACCGCATTACATCCGGACGGGTGTAGTGCGGTTTTAGAGGAGACGACGGCACGGTCTCTCTTTCACTTCCTACGCCGGCATTACCCGGATCAGGTTCAAGGGACCGGAGACAGCTGTGTTTGTCTCTGCATCTCAGCCGGGAACTAGGCTCCCAGCGCCCCTGTGTTCGATTGTACTGCGGTTCGCAGTTCATTGTAGACCCTGCCGGAGGGTTTGTCAATCTTTTTTTATCCCAGTGCCACGTCCAGAATCATCATCATCAGAAACCCCGCCATCACCCCCAGGGTGCCCGAGTGGCCCCCCTGGGACAGGTTGGCCTCGGGGATGAGCTCCTCCACCACCACATAGAGCATGGCCCCGGCAGCGAAGGAGAGCAGCCAGGGGAGGACCAGCTGCACCGTTCCCGCCACCAGCACGGTGAGCAGGGCGAACACGGGCTCCACCACCCCGGAGGCCGCCCCGATGAGAAAGGATCTGCCCTTGCCCATCCCCTCCTGGTACAGGGGCAGGGAGATGGCCGCCCCCTCTGGAAAGTTCTGGATTCCGATGCCCAGGGCCAGGGCGGTGGAGGCGGTGAGGAGGGCGGCGTCGCCGTTCTGGGCGGCCAGGGCGAAGGACACCCCCACCGCCATCCCCTCGGGGATGTTGTGCAGGGTGACGGCCAGCACCAGCAGCGCCGTCCGGCTGGGACTGGCCCCCCGGTGAAAGGACTCCGGCCCGAAGTGGGGGAGGAGGAAGTCCATCCCCAGCAGGAACCCGATGCCCAGCAGCGAGCCCCCCGCGGCGGGGAGCCAGCCTGTCTGACCCAGCTCCTCCGCCTTCTCGATGGCGGGAATGAGCAGCGACCACATGCTGGCCGCAATCATCACCCCGGCGGCAAAGCCCAGCATCACCCGGTGGAGGGTCTGGGAATTTTTCCTGTGGAACAAAAAGACCACGGCGGCCCCGGCGGCGGTCATCAGGGCGGTAAAGCCCGTGCCGGCGGCGGCCCAAGTAAGTGCCTGTAACACGATGTAAGAACCCCTTCTGGAAGACTCGCAGGCGGGCGCCTGTACGGTTGCTTCCAGATTAGGCTATGCGCAGGAGAGGGGAGGGGTGCGCTGACGGACAAAATGCCTCCCTCTCAGAGGGAGGTGGCACGGCGCAGCCGTGACGGAGGGAGTCCTGCGGAGGGTTTTTACCATCTTCGGCAACTCCCTCAGTCTGGCCTTTGGCCAGCCAGCTCCCTCAAGGAGGGAGCCTTTTTTCTACGCAGCCAAAAACACCCGCGCCATCCAGTAGCCGATGGCCATGCAGCCGGGGAAGGTGAGCAGCCAGGCCAGGGCGATTTTTCCGGCGGTAGCCCAGTCGGGGCGGTTCCCCCCGGCGGAGCCCACCCCCAGCAGGGCGCAGGTGCGGGTGTGGGTGGTGGAGACGGGCAGGCCCAGCAGGGTGGCGGTAAAGAGACAGGCGATGTTCCCCAGGTCGGCGGCCAGCCCCTCCCGGGGGCCCAGAGACACCATCTCCCGGCCCACAGTGTCGATAATCCGCCGGCCTCCCATCAGGGTGCCCAGGGCCATGAAAAAAGCGCACAGGGCCATGAGCCACAGGGGCACCAGGAAGGTGCCCTCGTCGGCCCGGCCCTGGGCCAGGGCAGCCCCCAGCAGGAAGACGCCGATGAACTTCTGGCCGTCCTGGGCCCCGTGGAGGAAGGCGGTGACAGCCGCCCCGGGAAGCTGGGCCAGAAGGAATGTACGGTTAGAAAGCTTTACAGCTTTCAGGCGGCTTTGCGCCCCCCGTCCCGCCCAGAAGCCGGCGGCGGTGGACAGGACAAGCCCCAAAATCACCCGTGCCCAGCAGTCCCAGCGGATGCAGGAGAGGGAGCCCTCCAGGGCCACCGCCGCCCCGGAGATGCCGGCCACCAGGGCGTGGCTCTCGCTGGTGGGGATGCCGAAATACCAGGCCGCCGCCGCCCACAGGACGATAGCTGTCATGGCGGCACACAGGGCGGTGAGGGCAGCTTTGGGGCCTCCGCCGAAGGAGGCGATGGCGTATACCGTCTCGGCCACCGAGGCATTTACCGAGGTGACGCACAGCACCCCCAGAAAGTTGCACACCGCCGCCAGCGCCACGGCAGGCCGGAAGGGGAGGGCCCCCGTCACCACCGCCCCGGCAATGGCGTTGGGGGCGTCGGTCCAGCCGTTCACCAGCAGGACGGCCAGGGTGAGCAGAACTGTGCCAAACAGGGCGGGATTCCCGCCTAACTGGCCTAAAAAGTTAAAAAACGACAGGGGCATGGACAACACCTCCATGTCCCAGATTATGCTACCGAATTTTTGAATAGCACTATTTATGGCTCCCTCTCTGAGGGAGCTGTCGCCGCCGCAGGCGGTGACTGAGGGAGTTTTCCCGACTCCCTCCGTCACGGCTTCGCCGTGCCACCTCCCTCACAGAGGGAGGCTTCCCCCCGGCGGAGGGGCGTGGCGCTCCTGGCCGGGGTCCCGGGGGGCGGAGGCGGGGGCGATGGCCCCGGGGCCGTACTTGGCCCGGATGATGTCCAGGGTGTTCTCCAGCCGCTCCAGCCGGCGGCGCTTGGCGTCCTGGCCGGCGGAAAACAGGTCCAGCTGGGCCCCCGCCTCGTCGGCGGGAATGAGGTAGATAGCGGTCACTGTCAGGGCCCGTACCGGGCTGTCCATGTTCCAGCAGCTGTCCGCCAGCTTCATGGCTGCCTGGGTCAGCTCCCGGGCCAGATCGGTGGGCGGGTCCAGCCGGGCCTGGCGGCTGATGTCCCGAAAATTAGGATCCCGGATGGCAAGGGAAATTCCTTGACACTTCATGCCGCGCCTGCGCAGACGGCCCGCCACCTGGTCGGCCAGCTGGGCCACTCCCGCCTTGATCTCCGCCCGGCCCAGGAGGTCGTTGGGGAAGGTGTAGCCGTTGCCGATGGACTTGGGGGGCGTGTACTGGCCGGCGGGGGCCACAGGGGAGCGGTCCTGTCCGCTGGCGAAGTCGTGGAGCTGGACGCCGTTTTTTCCCAGAAGCTGGAAAAGCTGCGCCCGGTCGAAGGCGGCCAGGTCGCCGATGGTGCGCACCCCAAACCGTTGGAACACCTGGGCCGCCGCCCGGCCCACGTAGAGCAGGTCGGTGACAGGAAGGGGCCAGACCAGCTTCCGGAAATTTTCCCGGGTGATGACAGTGGTAGCATCCGGCTTCTTGTAGTCGCTGCCCAGCTTGGCGAACACCTTATTGAAGGACACCCCCACCGAGATGGTCAGGCCGAAGCGGCTGCGTACCTCGTCCCGCAGGCGGTTGGCCAGGGCGGCGCCGTCGCCGCCAAAGAGGTGAAGGGTGCCGGTGACGTCCAGCCAGCTCTCGTCGATGCCAAAGGGCTCCACCAGGTCGGTGTACTCCTGGTAAAGGGAATTTACTTTACGGGAAAAATCCTGGTACAGCCCGTGGTGGGCGGGGAGGAGGACCAGGCCGGGGCACTTTTTCTTGGCCTGCCAGATGGTCTCCGCCGTCTTTACCTGGAAGATCTTGGCAGGCTCGTTTTTGGCCAGGATGATACCGTGGCGGCTGGCCGGATCGCCGCAGACGGCCACAGGCAGGTGGCGCAGCTCTGGGTGGGACAGCAGCTCCACCGAGGCGTAAAAGCTGTTCAAATCGCAGTGAAAAATGACCCGGTCCATGGCCGCACCCTCCTTTGCGGCCATTATACAGCAGCGGGGAGAAAAAGTCAAACTTTTGTTCTATTTTTTCTTGACAAATTTTTCGTAAGCTGGTACAATAGACAAAAGACTGACGCAGAGGAGCGCACAAAATGAGCAGAATTTCCTTCGATGAAATAGACAATTTGTCCTTTTGGATCAACTATTTTGGGTGCAGTTACCTGAATCTATACGATGAGGAAGAGGAGGCCTCCGTCTCTGAGCTGATGGAGGAGCTGTGTACTGAGGAGGTCCGCGAGTGGTGGGAGAAATTTACAGGCTGGTATGACGGGGTTTTGGATGAGAGTGACGGTTATTTGGACGACCCCGCCTTTCTGGAAGCCCCGCTGCCCCAGGGCAGAACGCTGAAAATTGAATTTCATCCGGGGGACACCCTTTACTATGTGAACGGGGAAGAAATCGGGAGCACAGGCCCCCACTGGAAGCTGGGAACAGTTCCCTACAAGGAGCTGGAGAAGCTGCTGCCGCTGGAGCAGGGCTGGCAGCTGTTTTTGCTGCTGCTTCCCCTCGCTTCGCTGGAGCGCAAGGAGGCCCCTGCGGCCCAACAGTTGATTAAAGTGCAGATGATGCACTGTTTCGGGGCGGATTTGTGCGAAAGTGTCTCGAAATGTATCGTTTCTGGACTGCATGAGGCGTAATCATGGAATACATCCCCGCCAAGCACCTGCTCCACCGGAGCAAATCCACAAGCTGGTTTGGAACCGACCACACCATGAACCTCTACCGGGGCTGCTGCCACGGCTGTCTCTACTGCGACAGCCGCAGCGCCTGCTACCAAAATCCGGACTTCGACCGGGTAAAAGCCAAGGCGGACGCCCTGCGCCTGCTCCGGGACGACCTGGCCCGGAAGGCGAAGCCTGCCTTCATCACCATGGGCTCCATGAGCGACCCCTATAACCCCTTTGAGGAGGAGCTCCAGCTCACCCGCCACGCCCTGGAGCTGATCGACGCCTACCAGTGCGGGGTGGCGGCGGCCACCAAAAGCGACCTGATTGTCCGGGATGTCGACCTGTACCGGCTGATTCAGGACCACTCCCCGGTAATCTGTAAACTGACCGTCACCACCACCGACGACGCTCTGGCGGAGAAAATCGAGCCCCACGCGCCGCCTCCCAGCCGCCGTCTCAGGGCGCTGGAGGAGCTGGCAAAGGCGGGGATTTTCTCCGGGGTGCTCCTCATGCCTGTGCTGCCCTACGTGGAGGATTCGACGGAAAATGTACTGTCAGTGGTGGACAGCGCCGCCCGGGCGGGGGCCAGGTTTGTCTATGCCGCCTTTGGCGTCACCATGCGGGACGGCCAGCGGGACTACTTCCTCGGCGGCCTGGACCGGGCCTTTCCGGGGATGGGGGAGCGGTACCGCAAAAAATACGGCTCCCGCTACTACTGCTCCAGCCCCAAGGCCAAGGAGTTGTGGGAGCTGTTCTCCGCCCGGTGCCGGGAGCTGGGCCTGCTGTACGAGATGCGCCACATCATCTCCGCCGCTACCCGGAGCTATGAGGACCGGCAGCTGAGTTTTTTTGATTGAGGTTTTTGGGAGCGCAAAAAAGCCTCCTTTTGAAAAGAGGTGCCCCAGTGCGCACACTGGGGCGGAGGATTGCATTTTGGCGAAGCCAAAATATGCGAAGCAAACGAGGGGTCGGGGACTTTTGTGGGGCGGAAACTTTGATTACTCCGTATGTTTTGCTTCGCAAAACGCAATCCTCAGTCAGCTTCGCTGACAGCTCCTTTCCAAAGGAGCCTTTTGCCGCTGCGGCGGGACGATAAGGAGCTGCTTTCTTCCAGTGCTGGCAGCTGAGCTTTTTTAACGAATGATTGGAACACAAAACTCACATAAATGCTCCGCGATTTTTTGGGAAGAATAGCGTTCAATGATCGGTTTTGTATTGTCTATGGACAAGGTGAGCTGCCCAATATTTTGCCAGAAGGATGATACGCCCTGTTGTGTATGCTGAACTTCAAAGACAGCGTATGTTCCGTCGTCGATGCTGCGGGTGGGCAGGGGAATGACCGCATGCACAGGGACGATCAGGCCGACATCATATCTTAATTGTTCTGCCGGTGTGATAGTCGGGTCATCCAGCGGAATACCTAATATGGTGCTTTTCTCGTGAAGCAGGCCGTGCTGCGCTAAAAAGGCCTTCAAATTCTCCATTAGCTGACGATTTTCGGGCCCGTATGCCCCAGTGCGGCGCATATAAGCTATGGTAATGCTCTGAAATGTCTCGATTTTCAAAATGAATTGCCTCCAAATTATATTTAATTTTCTGGCCAGATAAGTTGATAATACAGGCAATTAAAATGAATTTCAAGCATTTTTTAACAAAACAGGCCCGCCCCAATGGGGCGGGCCTTCGCTTGGAAAAATTACTTGGCCAGAACCTTCTTCAGGCGGGCGAAGCGGGGCAGAGCGTTCTCGGTGGGGGCCTTGGCGTCGCCCTGGATGAGGGGCAGGGCGTAGTCGATGAAGGCCTGGGTCACGCCGTTCTGCTCGGCGTTGATCCACTCCAGGGGGACCTTCTTCTCGAAGTTGGCCACCTCGGACAGGTTGAACAGCTTGGTCTGGCAGACGTACTTGCCGCCCTCGCGGGAGCACTCGAAGCCCACCATCTTGTCGGTCTCGCCGGCCACGGCGGCCTCCACGGCGGTCTTGCCGGCCAGGAAGGACTCGTCAATGTCGGTGCGGGAGGCGACGTGAGCGCCGCAGCGCTGGAGCAGGGACAGCTCGATGCCCCGGACCTTGGCGCCGGTCTTCTCCTTGACCACGCTGGCCAGCAGGGCCGCCAGGCCGCCCAGCTGAGCGTGGCCGAAGCCGTCGGTAGCGGAGGTCTTGGCCTCGGAGACGAAGGAGCCGTCGGCGTAGTGGATGCCCTCGGAGACGGCCACGATGCAGTTGCCATTGGCCTTATAGATGCGCTCCACGTCGGAGAGGAACTTGTCCATGTCGAAATTCACCTCGGGGAGGTAGACCAGGTCGGGGGCGCAGCCCACGACCCCCGCCAGGGCGGCGGCTCCGGCCAGCCAGCCGGCGTGACGGCCCATGATCTCGATGATGGTCACCATGCCGGTGTCATACACCCGGGCGTCCTTATACACCTCGGCGCAGGAGGTGGCGATATACTTGGCGGCGGAGGCGAAGCCGGGGCAGTGGTCGGTGCCAAACAGGTCGTTGTCGATGGTCTTGGGCACGCCCATGATGCGGCACTCGTAGCCCACCTTCTGCATATACTTGGAAATCTTGTTGCAGGTGTCCATGGAGTCGTTGCCGCCGTTGTAGAAGAAGTAGCGCACGTCGTACTTTTTGAAAATCTCAAGGATGCGCTTGTAGTCGGTGTCGTCGGCGTCGGGGTCGGCGATCTTGTAGCGGCAGGAGCCCAGCTCGGAGGAGGGGGTATTGAGCAGCAGCTCCAGCTCCTTGGCGTCCTCCTGGCCCATGTCATACAGCTTGTCATTCAGCACGCCCTTGATGCCGTGGGCCGCGCCGTAGACGGCAGTGATGTCAGGGCAGTCCAGGGCGGTGCGGATCACGCCGTAGGCGCTGGCGTTGATAACGGAAGTGGGGCCGCCGGACTGACCGATAATCAGGGCGCCCTTTAATGTGTTGCTCATGTTGTTTACCTCCAAATTCAAAATATCCTTTGTGGGATGGTGATAACCGAAACAGGAATATTATAACAAAGATTCCCGCTGTTGTAAACGGGAAGAATAGCCGACCTTGTCTTGCATTTTAGCGCTGATAATGGTAAAATCAGAGTAGAAACAGGCGCTGTTTGAAGGGATAATTTGAAAGGATAAATAATATGAAGAAAAAATATATTATCCTCATCATTTCGTTCTTCGCTGTGACTGCGGGAATCACGGGTGTTTATTTGCTGGCCCGGCCCACCGTATTAGGCAATATGAGCAACCAGTATTCAAAGCAGGTCACAACAACTTCTGACATCTCCTTCACAGGAGAAGCAGGCAGCAGAATCAAGTTTGTTTTGCAATCGGATGTTATGAGCGGAATTTTGGATATGACTCTGTATGATGCGGCTGGCAATGCGGTATATACCTTGGATAACGCAAAAGAGCTGGCGGCCTATTTTACGCTGGAACGTTCTGGGACATATACGCTGGTCGCCAGTTGTGACAATTTTGTCGGAACGTATAAAGTTATTGTGTATTCAGACAAAATAAACACATCGACAGCTTCCAGCTGAATGAACAGGGTTTACACTCGCCGTCTGATTTGCTATAATGGATTCAGCAGTTATAAGCGGATTGATCTAACGAAAGGAGATGTTACCATGTCGGATAAAGAATTGATGGGCGTCATGATTGACCAGTACGGTATGTTACAGCGCATTAAAAAGGCAAATGGGGACCAGATGAACAGCGAGCTTGATTATGAGTTAAAGTTAATTGTCGCCAAGCTGTCATCCTGGGGCGTGAATGTGGAGGATATCACGCTGAACTGACACTGAATTTCTTCACAAATCCCACAAAACTCCTGCCTGTCGGCGGGAGTTTTTTCCCGCTGGGATACTGCAATTTAAAAGGAAAAAAGGAGGGCCCCGGCTATGGCGCGCTGTATCAGCTGTCGAAGTGACATTATTGATTTTGTTCAGGAGCGGTTCGAGGGCTTTCAGGTCACCTTGCCCCTGCCAGACCTGAAACAGGATAACTTCTATCACACCTATGACCCCAAATACAAGGAGCTGAACGGCTCCGTCCACCGCTTTGCGAAAGAGCGCCCGGAGGGGAGCTTCTGCCATCTGGAGGTCCGCCGGGCCTTTGCCAGGGAGAAAATCTATTTGCAGCTGGGAGGCATTCTGGTCAGTTACATCAAGTACGACTGGGGCACGGCCCAGTGTACCGGCAAGGTGCTGAACAACAGCCGTTACAGTCAGCTGTCCCAGCTGTCCCCTAGATTTCAGGTGCAGTCCCCCTGGTTCCTGGCGGATAACGACCGGGACAGCCTGCACGGGGCACTGGAGGAGCTGGGGAAGTGGTATCGGGAGCATCAGGGTGAGATTCAACAGTCCTATGACAAGCAGCAGGGCTTTTTGGACCGGGAGTCCCGCCACTTCCGTATTGTCCGGGTCTTCCTGCGGGAGCACATTGGGGAGCTGACAAAAGAGGACGTCTGGGCGGTGTACCGCTGTGTGGACCAGCTGGCGGATGAATATAAGGAGCAATACGGAAACCAGAAACACATTTTCTCCGCCCCCTCCCAAACCGTGTTTTTTGAAGATTACTGCTATGGCAAGCTGACGCCCGCCCTCAACGCCTGGGTGGAGGAGCTGTCCGCCGCGCTGCAGAAGGGGAAGAAGGGGTATGACGAAGAATTTGCCCGAAAATTCACCGTGACCGCCCTGCTGTACTTCTTTCACGACATGCAGAAGGAGAAATGGCCCAATATTTTGGTGGACAAACTCTGGCAGATTGATTGACCCTGTCTTGATTTTTGCTGTCCATAATGGTAAAATCAGAACAAATTTTAAGTTTGGGATAAAAATGGAAAAATCTAAGCTAGTTTGCAATTATTCGGAGCAAAATAATCAGTGTATTGGAAAACTTTGCCCGTTTTCGGCCCCGATTCCATGCACGCTGCGTCACAAAACCTTAATTGAATTATCTAGGGGAATATGGTAATATATTTAATCGGAAGAAAATAATGGAAGGAGGACGTTCTATGTCCACCATGTCTGAATATTTGGAGAGCCTGCGGGGCAAGTCCATTGCCGTAATCGGCATGGGCGTGAGCAATACCCCGCTGATTCGTATGCTCCTGCGGGCGGAGCTGAAGGTGACGGTTTGCGACAAGTCCCCCCGGGAGCGCGTGGAGGAGCAGGCCTCTGAACTGGAGAGCCTGGGGGCCAAGCTACGGCTGGGCCCCGACTACCTGGCCAAAATACACCGGGCTGACATCATTTTCCGCACTCCCGGCCTCAGTCCCAACACACCGGAGCTGCAAAAGGCGTTGGAGGGGGGGAGTATCCTCACCTCTGAGATGGAGCTGTTTTTCCGGCTGTGCCCCTGCCGGATTATCGGTGTGACGGGCAGCGACGGCAAGACTACTACCACCACCCTTATCAGCGAATTTTTAAAGGAGGCAGGCCTCAATGTCTATCTGGGGGGCAATATCGGCCGGCCCCTGTTGCCCGATGTAGACGGTATGACCGCTGAGGATGTGGCGGTGGTGGAGCTGTCCTCTTTCCAGCTGATGAGCATGGACCGCAGCCCCAATGTGTCGGTGTTCACCAATCTGTCCCCCAACCATCTGGACTACCACCACACCATGGAGGAGTACACAAGCGCCAAGCTGAACATCTTCTGCCATCAGAAGCCGGAGGACCGGGCCATCTTCAACTATGACAATGACATCACCCGGTCCCTGGCCAAGACCGCCGTCGGACAGGCGATGCTGTTCAGCCGCAAGCAGAGGCTGGAGGAGGGGGTGTACCTCCGGGACGGCGCCATCTGGCTGACCAACCGCATGGGCAGCCGGGAGGTTTTGCCGCTGACGGACATTCAGATTCCCGGCGTGCACAACATTGAAAACTACATGGCCGCTATCGCCGCGGTGGACGGCATTGTACCCGACAAGTGTGTTCGGGCGGTGGCCCAGCGGTTTACCGGGGTGGAGCACCGCATCGAGCTGGTGCGGGAGCTGGACGGGGTCCGCTACTACAACGACTCCATCGGCACCAGCCCCACCCGCACCATGGCCTGCCTGGATTCTTTCGATCAGAAGCTGATTCTAATTGCCGGAGGGTATGACAAGGGTGTACCCTTTACACAGCTTGGGGTGGAGATCGTTCGCCAGGTTAAGGCCCTGATTCTCACCGGCGACACCGCTCCCGCCATCAAGAAGGCAGTGGAAGAGGCTGAGGGCTATATAGAAAGCGGCCTACAGCTCATTGAAACCGAGGACCTGGCCACCGCCGTGTCCGCCGCCCGGGAGATTGCCCGGGAGGGGGATGTGGTGGTGCTGTCCCCAGCCTGCGCCGCTTTCGACCGGTTCAAAAACTTTATGGAACGGGGCAAGGTGTTTAAGCAGCTGGTAAATGATTTATAATTGAAACAGAAGGACTGACAAGTGAAATGCTTTTACAGATAAATGACCGCGTCAAAGCCATGGGCGACCAGGCCCAGGGCCAGTTGGCCGAGGAATTTGCCCGCATCGACGCCATCGCCCAGGAGAACACCGCCCGGGTGCTGGCCGCCTTTCAGAAGCACCGGGTGGCAGACGGCTATTTTGCTGGTACCACCGGCTACGGCTACGACGACTTGGGCCGGGACAAGCTGGACGAAATTTATGCTGACCTCTTTGGTACGGAGGCTGCTCTGGTGCGCATCCAGTTCGTCAACGGCACCCATGCCATTGCCTGCGCTCTGTTTGGAGCCCTGAAAAGCGGTGATGTGCTGTTGTCCGCCGTGGGCGCACCCTACGACACCCTGCTGGGGGTAGTGGGGGCGGTGGACAAGGGCCCCGGCTCCCTGAAGGACTACGGCGTGGAGTATAGGCAAGTAGAACTCCTTGACAACAAGCCCGACCTGGACGGGATGGCCAGAGCCGCCGCAGACCCCCGGGTGAAGGCGGTACTCATCCAGCGCTCCAAGGGTTACTCCACCCGTGCGTCCCTGTCGGTGGAGGAGATTGGGGAGATGTGCCGCGTGATTAAGGAGGCCAACCCCAGTGCCGCCATTCTGGTGGACAACTGCTATGGCGAGTTTGTGGAGACCGTAGAGCCTACCCATGTGGGGGCCGATCTGGTGGTAGGCTCCCTCATCAAAAACCCTGGCGGCGGACTGGCCCCCACCGGAGGCTACATCGCCGGGCGGCGGGACCTGGTGGAGGGGGCCGCCATGCGGCTTACCGTCCCCGGCATCGGCGGGGAGTGCGGCTGCACCCTGGGTCAGAACCGGCTGCTCTACCAGGGGCTGTTCCTGGCCCCCCACACGGTGGCCCAGGCGGTGAAAACCGCCGTCTTCGCCGCAAAGGTGATGGAGCTGCTGGGCTACGAGACCCAGCCCCATTCCTCGGCGGTCCGGCACGACATCATCCAGATGATCCACATGCGGGAGCCGGAAGCTCTGAAAAAGTTCTGTAGGGGCATCCAGTTCGGCGCGCCGGTGGACTCCTATGTCACCCCGGAGCCCTGGGACATGCCGGGGTACGACTGCCAGGTCATCATGGCAGCGGGGGCCTTCATCCAGGGGGCATCCATCGAGCTGTCCGCCGACGCCCCCATGCGGGAGCCCTACACCGTCTACCTCCAGGGCGGTTTGACCTTTGAATCTGGCAAGTTGGGCGTCCTGCTGGCGGTGCAGGAGCTGCTGGGCGGCAGCTCTTAAGTTCCTCGGAAGGAGGTCAGAATGAATCGTAAAGATATCATAAAATATTTCTATGAAGTTGTCGTTTCCCAAAATATGCTTGATGAACTTTTCAAATACGTTTCGGAGGATTGTGTGCTGAGAACCGGGGAAAAAGAAATTTTTATGGGGATAGACGGAATGAAACGACATCTTTTGGCATTGAGAGAAACTTATCCCGACTACACCATGAAAATTATTCGTCAATATACAGCAGATGATTATGTTATTTCAGAATTTGTCATGAGGGGAACACACAAAGGGAATTTTGCTGGAATAACACCTACGAATCAAGTTTTGGAGGTTACAGGAGTAGATATTGACAAAGTGATAGATGGAAGAATCGTTGAGCATGGCGGCGCTGCGAATACTTTTGAGACCTTTTTTGAGCACCATTTAATTAAACCTGTATAGGCCAAGCCCACTCTGGAATATCCTGACCCATAGGGGGTGAGGGTAATGCGTCCATGGCGGCGGGAGCTGGTGCGGTATCTGCGGCGTCCGGTACGCCGCCGGCGGGCGGCTTGGACGGGCCCCGGCCCTGAGCTGAAAATTCCTCCGGTGTTGATTACCCTGGCGGTAGCCCTGGTAGTGGCGGCATCGGTGATTGCCCTGCTGGAGCACAAGCTGCGCCCGGTAGTGGCGGAGATCGCCGCCGCCCAGGCGCAAAATAACATGACCGCTGTGGTAGAAAATGCCGTTACCGCCGACCTGGCCGCCCGTCAGGTCAGCTACGTCGATTTTGTCACCATCCAGCGGGACGAGGGGGGCGCCATCACCGCCCTGACCACCGACATGGCACGGATGAATCTGCTCCGGTCGGAGCTCACCGCCGCTGTCCTGGAGGCCCTGGAGGGGGTGGACGTGTCCGATGTCCAAGTTCCCCTGGGCAGCCTCTTTGACCTGGAGCCCCTGTGGGCCAAGGGTCCGGCGCTGAAAGCCAAAGCTATGACGGTAGGCACGGTGCGGGCGGAGTTCGACAGCCAGTTCACCTCCGCCGGGGTAAATCAGACCCTCCACCGCATCTGGCTGGAGGTGGACGTCCCCATGACCCTGCTGCTCCCCGGCGGGGAGGTGGAGGCCAGCCTCCACACCCGGCTGTGCGTGGCTGAGACGGTAATCGTAGGGAAGGTGCCGGACACCTATCTGCAACTGGGACAGCAATGAACAAAGGAGAGAAAGCGCATGTTGGAAGTGGCGCAGGACGTGTGGAGATATGTGACGCAGATGATCCCGCTGGGTTTGAGCGCCCTGGTAATTCTGATGCTCCTGCGTCCCATGCGAAAAAAGCGGCTGAGCCAGTTGAATCTGGTCAGCTCCGCCTGGCGGGAGACCGCACTGGTCCTGTTTGTGGTGTTTTGCGCCGGGCTTGCGGCACTGACCCTGTTTCCCGCCAATATCTGGTCCTATGTCATTTCCTTCGGCCAAGGATGGAATGATGGGGTTTCGTTTTTCAGCTTCTATCCCAGCTGGGAGGAGACTGCGTCGCAGTTTGCGTACCTGCCCAACATGCTTACGCCCTTTGAGGAGATATCCCGGGCGCTGAACCGGCGGAGCTACTGGCTGCTGTTCATGCTGCTGGGCAATATCATCATGTTTATGCCCCTGGGCTTCTTCCTGGCCCTGCTGTGGCGGAGGTGGAAGTGGTGGAAGTCTCTGCTGGCGGGCTTCTGCACCTCCGTTTCCATCGAGTTTATCCAGTTTTTCATCGGCCGCAGCACCGACATCGACGACGTGATCCTGAATACCACTGGAGCCTTGGTGGGCTTCTGGATTTTCTGTCTGCTGCGGCTGCTGTTACCAACAAGGTTCACTGAAAAGTTTCAATGTCAGCCCAAAGGAGGGTATTATTGTGGATGATTTTGCAGAGATTCAGGGGCTCCGCCGGGAACTGACCCAGGCGGGCTATGAGTACTATGTGCTGGACAAGCCCACCATGTCCGACTTCGACTACGACCACAAGCTCCGCCGCCTGGAGGAGCTGGAGGCGGCACATCCGGAGACCGTCACATCCGACTCTCCTACCCAACGGGTAGGTGGGCAGCCCCTGGACGCCTTCACCCAGGTACGCCACCAGGTGCCTCTGGAGTCCCTTCAGGATGTGTTTGATTTCCAGGAGCTGGAGGCCTTCGACCAGCGGGTGAAGGGAGTTGTCCCCGAAGCGGAGTATGTGGTGGAGCCCAAGGTGGACGGCCTGTCAGTGGCTCTGGAGTATGAGGACGGCCTCTTTGTCCGCGGAGCCACCCGGGGCGACGGCCAAGTGGGGGAGGACGTCACTGAAAACCTGCGCACTGTCCGGTCCATCCCCCTGAAAATTTCCGACGCCCCGCCCCGGCTTATCGTCCGGGGAGAGGTGTATATGCCCAAAAAAGTGTTCCACGCCCTGAACGAGGAGCGCGAGCGCAGGGGAGAGGCCCTGTTTGCCAATCCCCGCAACGCCGCCGCCGGCTCTCTGCGCCAGCTGGACCCCAAGGTGGCCGCCTCCCGCAGGCTGGATATCGCGGTGTTTAATATCCAGTGGCCCCAAGAGGAGTTTTCCACCCACCTGGAAACGCTGGACTACCTGCGGAACAAGGGGTTTAAAGTGATACCACATTACAGCTGTGCCCAGGTATCTCAGGCTACGGAGCGCATCACCGAGATTGGGGAAACCAGAGAGACTTTCCCCTTTGATATTGACGGCGCAGTTGTAAAGGTAAATAACCTGTCACAGCGTGCGGTGCTTGGCTCTACGGCCAAATTTCCACGCTGGGCCGCCGCCTACAAGTACCCCCCGGAGGTCAAGCCGGCCCAAGTGGTGGATATCGTGATCCAGGTGGGGCGCACCGGGGTGCTCACCCCCAAGGCGGTGCTCACTCCCGTCCGGCTGGCGGGCACTACCGTCACCAACGCAACCCTCCACAATCAGGATTTTATTTCGGAAAAGGACATTCGCATCGGAGACACCGTTCTGGTGCGCAAGGCGGGGGAGATCATCCCCGAGGTGCTGTCAGTGGTGGAGGACAAGCGTCCGGAGGGCACGCAGCCCTGGTTTTTACCCAAAACCTGCCCGGTGTGCGGGGCCCCGGTGGAACGGGACGAGGACGGGGCCCACACCCGCTGTACCGGAGCGGAGTGCCCCGCCCAGCTGCTGCGCAACCTGGCCCACTTTGCCAGCCGGGACGCCATGGACATCGAGGGCCTGGGCATCGCCGTGGTGGAAAATCTGGTCAATGCCCAGCTGGTTAAAACTCCGGGGGACCTGTATTTCTTAAATGAGGAGGATGTGGCCCAGCTGGAGCGGATGGGCAAGCGCTCCGCCAAAAAGCTGCTGGCCGCCCTGGAAAAGTCCAAGGAGCAGGACCTGTCCCGGCTGATTTACGCCTTTGGCATCCGTCAGGTGGGGCAGAAGGCGGGCAAAATTCTGGCGGCCCGGTTCCAGACGCTGGAAAACCTGCAAAATGCCACGCTGGAGGAGCTCACCGCTGTGGACGACATTGGAGAGATCACCGCCCGGAATATTCTGGACTGGATGGCCAGCCCCCAGAGCCGGCACCTGATCGACCGGCTGCGGGAGGCCGGCGTGAACATGACGGCGGCGGAGCAGGGGAGCGACCGGCGGTTTGAAGGCATGACCTTTGTCCTCACCGGCACGCTGGAGAAATTCACCCGGGACGAGGTCAGCGAGATGATCGAGGCCCGGGGGGGCAAGTCCTCCGGCTCGGTGTCCAAAAAAACCACCTACGTGGTGGCAGGGGAGGCGGCCGGCTCCAAGCTGCGGAAGGCCCAGGAGCTGGGAATCCCCGTCCTCACAGAGGAAGAATTTTTAGCGCTGCTGAAATAATAGAGAAAAGGGGAGAGGCCGGGTGAAAAAAGGATATCTCTATATTGCCGTGGCAGTGGTGATGTTTACCTCCTTCGAGGTGGTGCTGAAATTCATCGCCGGACAGATCAACCCGGTCCAGCTGACGTTGTGCCGGTTTGCCATCGGCTTTGTGTTTCTGCTGCCAATGGCCCTGCACAATCTGAAAAAGCGGGGGAAGCGGCTGGACGGCAAGTCCATGGCCTATTTCGCCCTGCTGGGCCTTATCGGCATCGCCCTCTGTATGCCCATCTTACAGATGGCGGTGAGCTATACCGGCTCCTCGGTGTCGGCGCTGATGTTCAGCTGTAACCCGGTATTTGTGGCGTTTCTGGCCTTTTTTCTGTTAAAAGAGCCCATTAAACCCCGCCATATTGCCGCCCTGACCCTGGAAATCATCGGCACAGTGGTGATTATCAGCCCCTGGAACACCAGGGTGAACATGACTGGCGCCGCCCTGGCCCTGCTGTCCACCCTGCTGTTTTCCCTGTACGGGGTGATGGGCAAGCGGAAGGTGGCGGAGTTCGGCGGGGCGGTGGTCACATGCTTCGGCTTCCTGTTCGGCAGCCTGATTGTGCTGGCCTTCATCCTGATCTCCCACATCCCGGCGGTGGCTCAGCTGTTTCAGGCTGCCGGCCTGGAGAGCTTCGCCAACATCCCCGTCTTTGCGGGCTACACCCTGCAAAATCTGCCCTATGTCCTCTTTGTGTCCGTGGGAGTGGCGGGGCTTGGCTTCTGCGCTTACTTCCTGGCCATGGAGTACCAGCCGGCCAGCGTGGTGTCGTTGGTTTACTTTTTCAAGCCCGCCCTGTCGCCCATTTTAGGATGGGCAGTCCATGGGGAGGAAATATCCCAAAACATGCTTCTCGGTATCGTGCTCATTGTGATCGGCTCCCTGTGCGCCATTATCCCGGGGATTCTGGAGAGCAGACGGGAAAAATCATAATGTCCTCTTGACTTAAAGGACACTTCATATGATATAGTTCTAACACATTTACTTAGAAGGAGAGGCAATCATGGAAAAAGCAAAGGTTTATTTTACCGATTTCCACACAGAGGCCTTTGGCGATGGCCTGCCCACCAAGCTGAAAAAGCTGATGAAAAAGGCGGGCATCCAGGAGTTGGACCTGGAGGGCAAGTTTGTGGCCATTAAGATGCACTTCGGCGAGCTGGGCAACATCAGCTATCTGCGGCCCAACTACGCCCGGGCGGTGGTGGACGTGGTCAAGGAGCTGGGGGGCAAGCCCTTCCTTACCGACTGCAACACCATGTATCCCGGCAGCCGGAAAAACGCTCTGGAGCATCTGGAGTGCGCCTGGCAGAACGGCTTTACCCCTCTTACCGTGGGCTGTCCCATCCTGATCGGCGACGGCTTGAAGGGCACTGACGATGTGGAGGTCCCTGTGGAGGGAGGCGAATATGTGGACAAGGCCAAGATCGGCCGGGCCATCATGGACGCCGACGTATTCATCAGCCTGACCCACTTCAAGGGCCACGAGATGACCGGTTTTGGCGGCGCCATCAAGAACATCGGCATGGGCTGCGGCTCCCGGGCGGGGAAGAAGGAGCAGCACGCCAGCGGCAAGCCCCAGATTGCCCCCGACGCCTGCCGGGGCTGCCGCCGCTGTCAGAAGGAATGTGCCAACAGCGGACTGGTCTTCGATGAACAGACCCGGAAGATGCACGTGGATGAGGCCCACTGCGTGGGCTGCGGCCGCTGCCTGGGGGCCTGTAATTTCGACGCCATCTACTTCACCAACGACAACGCCCAGGCCGCTCTCAACTGCCGCATGGCGGAGTACACCAAGGCGGTGGTGGACGGCCGGCCCCAGTTCCACATCTCCCTGATTGTGGATGTGTCCCCCAACTGCGACTGCCACGGAGAGAACGACGTGCCCATCCTGCCCAATATCGGCATGTTCGTCTCCACCGACCCCCTGGCCCTGGACCAGGCCTGCGTGGATGCCTGCCTGGCCGCCCAGCCCATGCCGGGCAGCCAGCTGGCCAGGCACCTGGCCGACCCGGAGTTCTACGACCACCACGACCACTTTATCAACTCCACCCCGGAGTCGGAGTGGCGCAGCTGCCTGGAGCACGCCGAGAAGATTGGACTGGGCACGCGGGAGTATGAGCTGATTGAGATGTAAAGGGAAAGCGCCTGTCATAAAATGCCCGTAAAAATTAACGGACGCCGCAAGGATTTTTTCACCTGCGGCGTCCGTTTTATGATTTCCATGGGCGTTGCAGGTGGACCCTGATGGTTCTGCCCGTGTATGATGGTTATTTTCAATTCAGTCACTTCTTTTTTCGCTGTTATCGTCAGAAAACGTATTTTTCAGCAGCAGGTCCACCATGAACACTGATACGCAGAACAGCGCCATTTGCCCCACAATGAGCCACATCCAGAAGGTGGAATAGTTCTCCTTAAAGAAGACCATCAGAAAGGCGCTGGCCGCTCCGCTGATGATTCCGATACGCATCCACAGACTGGAGCAGTGGCGGTGGGCTGTGGACCAGGCCTCCGGGTCCTTCCGGGTCAGCTCCGTGCTGTAGGCCAGGCCCTTGGACTGATAGGGGGGAGGGGAAATTTTCCACATCAGCCCCACAATCACCATGGCTGCCGGGGCCAGCATGATGACGATAAAATAGAGTGTGTACATGGTAAAACCTCGCTTTACTCGGATTCTTTCTCTTTTTTAGGCTTTTTCCGCTGCTTCGCGCCCCCTAAGGGGTTGGCCTTGGCGGCGGCCCGCAGGTCCTCATTGTCCACATGGGTGTAGATCTGCGTGGTGTTCAGGTGGTCGTGGCCCAGCACCTCCTGGAGAGTACGCACATCCACACCGTTTTGCAGCATCAGGGTGGCGGCGGTGTGGCGCAGCTTGTGGGAGGAATACTGGGTGCTGTCCAGCCCGGCAGCGGTCAGGTGCTTCTTCACCAGCTTGTGGACTGCCGCTGTGGAGATGCGCCGGCGGTTCTGCAGGGTGACAAACAGGGCATTCTGGTCCACCAGAGTCATGGCGTCCCGCTCATCGAGCCAGTCTGCCAGCGCCCGCTGACAGGCGTCGTTCAGATACAGCATCCGCTCCTTGTTGCCCTTACCAAGCACCCGCAGCTGATCGCCCCGAACATCTGTTTTATTCAGCCCAACCAGCTCGGAGATACGCAGGCCGCAGTTGAGGAACAGGGTCAAAATGCAGTAATCCCGATTGGCATTTTTTCCGTCCACATTGTCCAAAAGGTCCAGACTTTCATCCAGATTCAGGTATTTCGGCAGGGATTTCTTCAATCTGGGCGAATCCAGGTCCTGGACGGGGTTTGTCTCCAGCAGCTTGGCCTTGTTGGTGAGGTACTTATAAAAGGACCGGATGGTGGCCACCTTGCGGGCCCGGGACGTGTTGTTCAGACCGCGGTCCCGGGACAGGTAATTCATGTAGGAATAGATATCCGTCAGAGTGACGTCCCGGACCAGAGACAGGTCCACATCGTCAATGGAGATATCGTCCAGCGGGATATCTTTGAACGCCGGACGTTTGTTCTGTTTCAGGAAGCGGAAAAAGTTCCGCAGGTCCAGACAGTATTCATCAACCGTCCGGCGGGAGTGTCCCTGAATGGTCTCATGGTAGACCAGAAAATCCCGGAGAATGGGCGGCGCTTCGGTGCGGTAGTCCATAGACAGGCCGGATTCCTCAAATAATAGCGTTCAGCCTCCACTCAGGTCAACAAAATTTTTATTTTGTTGACCCGATGCTCTGGGAGAATTTGAGGTCCCGGCGTCCCTCCTTTCTATCCATTCCAGCTCATGGTGTACTCTGATTCCGACGTCTGCGGGTCAACGCCCTCTGCGTCGATTTGAAAACCTCGATTGCGATAAAACGATACCGCTGTTACATTCTTTTTGTAGACGCTCAAGCTCAGCTTCTGGCGGTTTTTCTTGGCGCGGTCGAGCAGCTGACTGCCGATCCCGTTCGTCCTGGCGGAGCTGTCCACAAATATACCCGCGATGTAGTCGCCTGCAATGCCGATAAAGCCGTTGATTCCATGGCCGTCTTCCGCAACATAGACCTCCGCCTGTGGGATCATGGCTTTGACCGTGTTGTAGCAGCTTCTCCAGTATTCCGGGTCAACAAAATGATGGGCTTCTATATTGGCGTTCAGCCAGATGGACATGACAGCGTCCAAATCGCCGGCCTGAAATGTTCTTACCATAATTTTCTCCAAAAATCCAAAGGTTGTTTAGTAGTATAGCACAATTGCGATGTACGGTCAACAAAAGTATACTCCCCTGCCGTCTGATAATCTTGTTAAAATGCGATGGGCGCGATATAATGAAGCAATAAACGTGAATGACAATGCTTCTGCCTTTTGCGTGGCAAAATATGACGAAGAAATCAGGAAAACGCTCCCATATTACGAGGATTTTTATAAGCAGGTGGACCGGTTTTTATCCAATTTGAAGATATTTTACAAGCCAGCAGTGGCGGCGGCTGGTATAATGGACCGCAAGGAGGCAGGTATGAAACGAGAGATAAGAACTGTAGTATATGATGAAGATCTTCAAATTGAGGCCTACCGCTTTGAGGGATTTGTGCGGCCCTTCCCCGGCCATTTTCACGAGTACTATGTCATTGGGTATATAGAATCCGGACAGCGCGCCCTTACATGTAAAAATCAGGAGTACGCCGTTCGGCCCGGCCACATCCTGATTTTTAATCCCGGCGACAGCCATGCCTGTGTGCAGAGTGACGGCGGCTCATTGGACTATCGGGGATTTAACATCTCCAGAGATGTAATGCTGAGCCTTTTAGGAGAGCTCGACAACAACCAGGACCTGCCCGTTTTTTCCCAAAATGTGATTTTTGACAGCGAGACGGCCAGCTGTCTGCGCACCCTCCATGATCTGGTCCTCAGCGGCTCCAGAGAGGGCGACAAGAGGGAAAATCTCTTGCTGCTCACGGCGCTGCTGGTTCAGAAGTACGGGCAGCCTCTCCCCTGCTGTATCCCCCGGTATAGTGAGGAAATCCAACGGGTGTGCCGGTTTATCCAGCAAAATCACTCGAAACGAATCTGTTTGGATCAGCTTTGCAGCTGTGCCGGGCTGAGCCGCTCCACCCTGCTCCGGGCCTTTACCAGGCTGAAGGGCGTTACGCCTTACCGCTATCTGGAAAATGTCCGTGTGGGCCAGGCAAAAAAGCTGCTGGAGCAGGGAGTTCCCCCTATTGAGGCGGCCCTGCAAACCGGCTTTTCAGACCAGAGCCACTTTACCAATTATTTTGACCGTTTCCTCGGCCTGTCCCCCGGAGCCTATCGGAATATTTTCTCCAGGAAAAAATAGAAAGAGGGTTTGAAATGGACTGGAAAAATGAAAAATGTGTTATGATTCTTGATGAAAGCCTGCCCTTGGGCCTGATTGCAAATGCAGCGGCGATTATGGGCATTACCCTTGGGAAGCAGCTGCCGGAGGTAGTGGGCACAGATGTTGCGGACCGGAGCGGCAACCTGCATCTGGGAATTATCGAGTTCCCGGTTCCGATTCTGAGAGGTTCCCCGGAGACCATCAAAGCGGTGCGAGAAAAACTCTACCAGCCGGAGTTTCAGGAGCTGACTGTAGTTGATTTTTCCGACCTGGCCCAGGGGTGCAGGACCTACGGGGAATATATCTGCAAAATGGAACAGGTCCCGGAGGACGGGTTACAGTATTTTGGCGTGGCTATCTGTGGAGCAAAGAAAAAGGTCAATCAGCTCGCCGGAAGTATGCCGCTGCTGCGATAAAACAGGGAGAGGCGCTTTGCACCTCTCCCCTTTTGCTCACATATGGGCCCGGTGGTACACCTTTTTGCCCTTCTTCATCATCAGGCCGTCGCCGGACAGGTCGCCGGCGGTATAACTGACGGTCGCAGCGGCCACCTTTTCGCCGTTGACCTCCACGCCGCCCTGCTCCACCAGGCGGCGGGCCTCCTTCTTGGAGGGGGCCAGCTTGCACTTGACCATCAGGTCCAGCACGCCGATGGCGCCGTCGGTGAGGTCGGCCTCCGTCAGCTGGGTGGCGGGTACGTTGGACATGTCGCCGCCCCCCACGAACAGGGCCTTGGCGGCCTCCTGGGCCTTGACGGCCTCCTCCTCCCCGTGGACCAGCTTGGTCAACTCAAAGGCCAGAATCTCCTTGGCGGTGTTCAGCTGGCTGCCCTCCCACTTGTCCATCTCGTCAATCTGCTCCAGGGGCAGGAAGGTGAGCATCCGCAGGCATTTCAGCACGTCGCCGTCCCCCACGTTGCGCCAGTACTGGTAGAACTCATAGGGGCTGGTCTTGTTGGGGTCCAGCCACACCGCCCCCTTGGCGGTCTTGCCCATCTTCTTACCCTCGGAGTTGAGCAGCAGGGTGATGGTCATGGCGTGGGCGTCCTTGCCCAGCTTGCGGCGGATCAGCTCGGTGCCCCCCAGCATGTTGGACCACTGGTCGTCGCCGCCAAACTGCATATTGCAGCCGTAGTGCTGGAACAGGTAGTAGAAGTCGTAGGACTGCATAATCATGTAGTTGAACTCCAGGAAGGACAGGCCCTTTTCCATCCGCTGCTTGTAGCACTCGGCCCGGAGCATGTTGTTCACCGAGAAGCAGGCCCCTACGTCCCGCAGGACCTCGATATAGTTCAGCTTCATCAGCCAGTCGGCGTTGTTGATCATCATAGCCTTGCCGTCGCCGAACTCGATGAACCGCTCCATCTGCTTTTTAAAGCAGTCGCAGTTGTGGCAGATGGTCTCCTCGGTCATCATGGAGCGCATGTCGGTGCGGCCGGAGGGATCGCCGATCATGCCGGTACCGCCGCCGATAAGAGCGATGGGCCGGTTGCCCGCCATCTGCAGCCGCTTCATCAGGCACAGGGCCATGAAGTGGCCCACATGGAGGGAATCGGCGGTGGGGTCGAAGCCGATATAGAAGACCGCCTTCCCCTCGTTCACCATCTTGGAAATTTCTTCCTCGTTGGTCACCTGGGCGATAAGCCCACGGGCCTTCAGTTCTTCATAACAGGTCATGTTGTTGTCTCTCCTTTATCATTATAGTTTACTTCCATTGTTCCCGGTTGCTGCCGGTCTCATAGCTCAGGGGAGCGGTATGGGGATAGTCCTCCTCCAGCTTTTTGTGCTTCAGGGCCCAGGCCCGCGGCGGAACGTAGAGGAGTGCTTCAAATTCCATGTTCCATATCTCCTTTGCTCCCCCCTGCTTCGCCTTCTCGTAGTAGCCAGGTCCGTTCACCAGAGCCACACAGCGGGAGTACAAAAAAGAATCGTCGTTCATAAGGGGCTCCGCTGTTTCACACTGAGCCGCCAGCTTTTGGGTGTCCAGCCCATACAGGAGCTCGGACATGAGATCGTCGAACAGAAAAATCCTGTCGTCTTCCTGCTGCGCCAGATATTGGATGACAGGTCTCAGTACCTGACCGTCGTCTCCCTCATGGGACCAGTCGCACAGCTCCATGGTATCCCAGAAAAATTGAAATTTCTTCATAGTACGCCCTCTGTCTCAGACGGCTCTGTGTGGCGGGCCAGCATCACATTGTACAGCACCACGCTGCCCACCACCACCATGGCCCCCACCAGAGCAACGGGGCCGATCATCTCATGGTAGAACACGGCCACCAGAATGGGGTTGAGCACCGGCTCGATGCCGGAGACCAGGCTGGCGGTGACAGGCGGGGTGGTTTTCAGGCCCTCCACCATCAGGATATAGGCTATGGCTACCTGAAACACGCCCAGCACCAGCAGGGCAACGAAGATGTTCCCGGAAAACTCCGTCTCGTACCCCAGAAACGGCAGGCCCACCACCGCGCTGATGACGTCGCCCCAGAAGACGGAGGAGATGGGATCGCTGTCAGGCATGTCGTTCATCATGAACACGCCGGCATAGGAAATTCCGGACAGCAGAGCCAGGATATTGCCCAGCATCCCTCCTGCCGACAGACTGTCGATGAAGAACAGCAGCACGCCCCCCAGCACCAAACCGCAGGCTGTCAGGTCCAGTTTTTGGGGCTTTTTCCCAAAAAAGAGGACGGAAAACAGGATCACAAAGATGGGAGCGGTGAACTGGAGCACGATGGCATTGCCGGCGGTGGTCAGCTTGTTGGCGATGGAAAAAAGGATGTTGGTGCCGCAGACGGCCAGTGCCCCCACCAGCACCCACAGGTTCATTTTGGGCCTGTGGCCGGTCAGTTTAAGATACAGTCCGATAACCACCAGAGCAATAGCGGTACGTGCGCCGTTAATGGCCATACCGCTCCAGGGGATCAGTTTGATACAAAGTCCCCCGATGCTGTACAGCACAGCGGCCAGGAACACACACAGGGTTCCTCTTTGACGCGCTGACAAAACAATCACTTCCTTATAAAAAGCCCTCTGCCCGGAAACCGGACAGAGGGCGTAATAACGCGGTACCACCTCTGGTTCATCCGTCCCTCGCGGGGCGGACCTTGGGGAGCACTTGGCTCCGGCGCGGTAACGGGCGCGGCCCGGCCTGTCCCCTACTGAGCCGCAGGCGGCTGTTCAGGCGGCTGCTCCAAGGGGTATTCACACGGCGCTCCCCTCCCCCGTTCCACCAACCCGGAGGCTCTCTGTGCAGGAGCTTGCTGTGCTACTGGTCCTTTTCTTTGCAGTACCACACACTCTACCACAGTTTTGGGCCTTTGTCAACGGAAAATCCCCACAAGTTCATTGTAAAATCCAAACTTGACCGTCCGGCATGGACATCAGGCTGCCTGGAATACGATCCAGGATCTCCCCTGTCTCCAGCTTCCGCACAACGACCTCATCGGCCTCGCTTCCATCTGGGCCCTCACGCCAGTCGGCAAAATACAGCTTATTCCCCCGGCGGAACCAGAAGGATTCTCTCCCGCCGATTGCAAAGGAAGCCTGCTCCGGCCATACAATTTGAAAGGTATCCTCGCCTCCCTGCCGGGTCAGCATCAGCGGAGCGGTCTGCAGCATCAGATTGTAGCAGTCCTCCACGGCGGAACGGGGAATTTCCCGCCGCTCCAGCATATGCTCCAGCCCAATATCAAACTGCATGATCATGATCTGTCCGGCGGGAAAATCGACCATCAAAATGGCTACCCTGTCATGATAGCAGATAGGGCGGCCAAAATACTGTCCCTTTTGAGCCACTACCGGCTGGACAACCTTTCCATCCGGGTAGTGGACAAACAGCAGCTTATTCTGGCTCACTGGATGCCCCATCAAAAAGAGCTCCTCCGCTTCATACAGGTCGCCGCTCATATAGTCTGTACCCCAATACCAATGCTGGCTGCCTTTCAGCGGTTCCAAATAGGTGATTCCCTGGGTCTCAATCTGCTTCATCCATTGCTCCATTCCGTCTAAACACCATCTCCGCAAATTGGCCGTACTGCTTGACCTCCACCAGATAGAACCGCCGCAGGGCCTCCTTCTGGGTAAACAGAGGGACGCCCTCCCCCAGCAGTACGGGGGCGACTTGGACGATCAGGTGGTCCACCAGGTCCGCATCCAGCAGCGGGGCCAGGACAGTATTCCCGCCGACGATCCAGATGCGCTTCTCACCCAGCCCCTTCACGAACTCTACCACATCCCCGCTCACCGGGACAAATCCCCTCTGAGACAGGCTGGCAGAATGAGTGAACACATAGTTCTCCGTGGTAGGATAGACGCTGGACGCATCTTCCAAGCGGGCAATTTCATCATAGGTCCGTTTGCCCATAATGGTGACATCCATCCCCTGGTAGAAGCTGTCGCAGTCCGTCTCGTCCGGGCTGCCCGTCTCGTGGAGCCAGGACAGTCCGTGGTTTTTGTCGGCCAGATAGCCGTCCAGGGTGACACAGCCGTAGAAAAATACGCTCATGGTCTCTCCTTTCGCGTGTGTTACACGATATCCTCACCCAGCAAAATTTTGGGCATTGTGGTTAAGCAGCGATTCCATCTTTTGTAAAACAGCTCCAGACCAAGCTTTGAAACGCAGGCATGGGCTTCTTTGTCCTCGAGGGTCCAGTGCAGAATGTAGGTGACCTTGCCCACCCATTTTGTCAGGCGAATGGGCGGTTTTCCCTCTTTGACAGCGATAAAGCTCTCTTGCCGGTGCGTGCGTTTGATGTACTTCACATCAATCACTCCGGGCTGTGAACGATAGAAGGCGGCAACCTCTTTCATTAAAGCTTCAATTTCATCCTGTTTATCAACTTTTGCCTCGTAGATACAAATTTCGTGAAACATTCCAGTACCGCCTTTCACGATTCCGGTCTGAATACAATGGTATCCGCCAGAGGGAGTGTCAGCGTTTCCTCTCCCCAGGGCATTGCGATGTGCAGTGTATCGCCGCCCGTGATTTTGGCGATAGCAGAGGGCCCATCTATCTCCGCCTCCCAGGTTTCGGACGGATAGACACGAAATTTGTGCCTGCTGAGCGATTTGGATTTTACGTCCAGGATATTGATTTCTCCGTACTGAAAATAAGGAACGCCCTCCTCATCTTGATAGGCGTCCTCGACGTACCAGGGGCCGAAGCCGCCCAGCAGGGACTGAAAAAGGACCCCTTCGTCATCGGAAAACAGGTAGCTTGCCCCCTCGCCGTAGAAGTACTCCGACTCAAACAGCGGGACCAGGCGGCTGTCCTCAATTTGGAACAGGCTGAAGCCCTCCTCCGATTGTCCCGAGAAAAAGGAAAAAATCAGGTATTGCTCCGAGGGCGACAGCAACAGCGTCCCGCCGCCATAGCCTCCCGACGGGCAAGTAAACGGATAGGAGGAAAGTGTCTCATGACCGGAGCAAAGCAACAGCAAAATCTCCTCATCGTCCTGCAAGAGGATTTCTCGTCCATCCTTCAGTGTGAGGTGTGTTCCTTCTTTCATCGCTGTATCCCCTTTCCATTAAATCCTTGCCACGCCGGACCTGCGGGCGGCCTCGGCCACCGCTTTAGCCACGGCGGGGCCCACCCGGGGATCGAATGCCTGCGGGATGATGTAGTCGTCCCGCAGCTCCTCCGGAGCGATCAGATCCGCCAGGGCGCGGGCGGCGGCCAGCTTCATCTCCTCGTTGATATCGCTGGCCCGGACATCCAGCGCACCCCGGAACAGCCCCGGGAAGGCCAGCACGTTGTTGATCTGGTTGGGGTAGTCGCTGCGGCCGGTGGCCACCACCCGGGCCCCGCCCGCCTTGGCGTCGTCGGGGAAAATTTCGGGGGTGGGGTTGGCGCAGGCGAAGACGATAGCGTCTTTGTTCATGGTGGACACCATCTCAGGAGTCACCAGATTGGGGGCGGAGACGCCAATAAACACGTCAGCCCCCACCATCATGTTGGCTAAGGTCCCCTGACGCTTCTCCCGGTTGGTCACCCTGGCGATCTCCTGCTGGGCCCAGTTCAGCTGGCCGCAGCCCTCATACACCGCACCGAACTTGTCCACCAGGGTGATGTCCGTAAACCCGGCCAGCAGCAGCAGCTTGGTGATGGAGATAGCGGCGGAGCCCGCCCCGGAAAAGACCACCCGGACCTCCTCCTTCCGCTTCCCCACCACCCGCAGGGCGTTGGTCAGCCCGGCCAGGGCGATGATGGCGGTGCCGTGCTGGTCGTCATGGAAGACGGGGATGTCGCACAGCTCCTTCAGCTTCCGCTCAATCTCGAAGCACCGGGGAGCGGCAATGTCCTCCAGGTTGATGCCGCCAAAGGAGCCGGAGATGTTGTACACGGTCTGGACGAACTCATCCACATCCTTGGTTTTGACGCACAGGGGGAAAGCGTCCACCCCACCGAAGGTCTTGAACAGCACACACTTGCCCTCCATCACCGGCATCCCGGCCTCGGGGCCGATATCCCCCAGACCCAGAACGGCGGAGCCGTCGGTGATGACGGCCACCAGGTTGTGCCGCCGGGTGAGCTCGTAGCTTTTGGTGAGGTCCTCCTGGATGGCCAGGCAGGGCTGGGCCACCCCGGGGGTGTAGGCCAGGGACAGAGACTCCCTGTCGTTGGCAGGCACAGTGGCCACTACCTCGATCTTGCCCTTCCATTCGCCGTGCAGGCGCAGACTTTCCTTCGCGTAATCCATATGAACGCTCCCTTTCTGCTGAAATATGTATAGTTTTCACGGATGCTATTATACTAAACTCTGGAAAAAGTGCAATGGTCACTTCGTTTTTATGCGCTTCCTCGGCTTTTTCCTCACAAATCCTCGCTTTTTTTGCCCAATTTTATCACTTTCACCGTTGACGGGGACGGATAATTCTGGTAGAATGGCGTTTAACTGGCATTTCAGTGTGAATAAATTGTAAACAGGAGGATATTATGGAAAAACATCATAGAGGAGAATGGGGCAGCAACCTGGGCTTTCTTATGGCCGCCGTGGGTTCTGCGGTGGGCCTGGGCAACATCTGGGCCTTCCCTTATAAAATGGGTGAGGGCGGCGGTTTTGCCTTTCTGGTCGTCTACCTGATTCTGGCCGCTACCATCGGCTTCAGCATCATGCTGTGTGAGCTGGCCATCGGCCGGCGGGCGGGACGGAGCGTTCTGGTGAGCTATCAGCAGGTGGGCAGTAAAATGGGTACTTTCCTTGGCTTTTTGGCTATGCTCTCCCCCTTCCTGATTCTCAGCTTCTACACCGTTCTGGGCGCCTACTGCATGGAGTATATGTCCCTGAACCTGGCCGACCTGGCCTTCGGCGTGGCGGCCATGGCGGGCATGTCCGGCGGCGACACCTTCAGCGCAGTGCGCGTCAACCAGTTTGGCGCGGTTGCTTTCACCTTCCTCTTTATTTTCATCTGCTTCCTGATCATCCGGGGCGGCATCAAAGACGGAATTGAAAAGTTCAATAAGGTTGGTATGCCCGCCCTGTTTATTATGTTGGTCATCGTCATCGTCCGGGCCGTCACTCTGCCTGGGGCCGGCGAGGGTCTGGCCTTCATGTTTGCCCCCAACTTCGCCCCCCTGAAGGACGACTTCTTTAAGGTACTCTCTAAAGCCGGCGGTCAGATGTTCTTCTCTCTCTCCCTGGCCATGGGTATCACCGTCACCTACGGCTCCTACCTGAGCAAAAAGGAGAGCCTGATCAAGAACTCCCTGATCATCATTATCTCCGACACCATTGTGGCTATCCTGGCCGGTATGGCCGTTTTACCCGCCGCTTTTGCGTTAGGCGGCGCCGGAGCGGAAAAGCAGGGCCCTGCCCTTCTGTTTATCACCCTCCAGGATGTGTTCAATGCCATGGGTCCCACCGGCCCCCTGTTCGGCGTGCTGTTCTATCTGCTGGTGATTCTGGCCGCTATCACTTCTGCCATTGCCCTGCTGGAGGTGTTGGCCACCTTCTTGTCTGACCGTATCGCACTCAAGGGCAAAACCCCCAATCGGGCCAAGCTGGTCACCATCGTCTGCCTGGTAGTCTTTGCGGAGGCTGCTCTGGTGGCCGCCGACGGCCTGGGTAAAAACGGTCTTTGGATTCCCTTCCATGAAACCGGTCTCCCCTTCTCCGCAAGCTGGCTTGACTTTATGGACTCCATCTCTGAGGGTATCGCGATGCCTCTGGGTGCGCTGCTGATGTCCATCTGGCTGGGCTGGTTCGTAGGGCCCAAGCTGGTCAAGGATGAGGTGGAGCTGGAGGGCAATAAAATGAGCTCCGGCCTGTATGCCTTCTTTAATTTCTGCATCAAGATCATCGCCCCTCTCGGCATGGCGTTCGTCCTTTACGGACAACTGGTGGCGTTCTTTACTCTCCCCGCCACTTAACCCAAACGTCTCAGGGCGCATAGCTTAACAGCTGTGCGCCCTGTTTTTGTCTTCAAATATAAGGACAGGACGAGCCCTATCACGCTTTCTTCCGTTTCTTCCGGTAGCTCTCCGCCTGAGCCAGCAGCTCGGAGGCACTGGCCCGCAACGAGTCGGTGACAGCGGCCCCGCCGATGAGGCGGGCCAGCTCGTCCACCCGCCCCTCCTGTTCCAGCCGCTCCACATTGGTGAAGGTGCGGCCCTTCTTCTCCCCCTTCTCCACCGAGAAGTGGGTGTCCGCCATTGCGGCGATCTGGGGCAGATGGGTGACGCACAGCACCTGCTTGCGCCGGGCCACGTCGGCCATCTTCTCGGCCACCTTCTGAGCCGCCCGGCCGGACACGCCGGTGTCCACCTCGTCGAAAACCAGGCTGCCGATACCGTCGTCCTCAGCCAGCACGTTTTTCAGGGCCAGCATGATCCGGGCCAGCTCACCGCCGGAGGCCACCTTTTGGATGGGCTTCAGCGCCTCGCCCAGGTTGGCGGACATGAGGAACTGCACCTGGTCCATGCCGGTGTCGTCCATGCCGTCCTGGCCGGTGCTGGGGGCAAATTCGGCCACAAACTGCACTTTTGGCATATCCAGCTGACGCAGCTCCTCCTGCACCCGCTTCTGGAGGCTGTCCGCCGCCTTTTTCCGGGCCTTGGACAGGGCCTCTCCCCGCTTCCGGGCCTCTTTTCGGGCCTTATCCAGCTCCTTTTCCAGCTTCTGGATGGTGTCGTCGGCGTCCTGGATTTGCTCCAGCTCCGCCTTGCATTTCTCCAAATAGTCCAGCATGTCGGCCACGGTAGGGCCGTATTTCTTTTTCAGGCGGTAGATCACATCCAGCCGGCTCTCCAGCTGGTCCAGCTCCTCCGGTGAGAAATCAAATTCGTCGGCAAAGTCCCGAACGGTCTCCGCCGCGTCGTCGGCGGCGCAGCGCAGGCTGGTAAGTTTCTCCCCCAGCTCCTCCAGCTGGGGACCCAGCCGGGTAACCGAGCGGATGGCGCCCTCCGCCTCGCTGATAAGGTCGCAGGCCCCCTGGCTTTCCTCGCCGCCAGACAGCGCATAGATGGCCTCCTGAATGGCCTCCATCAGCTTGCCGGAGCTGCGCAGCAGCTGTTTCCGGGCGTCCAGCTCCTCATCCTCACCGGGGCGCAGCTCGGCCCGTTCCAGCTCCTTGATCTGATACTCCAACGTGTCCACCCGGCGGGACCGCTCCGCCTCGTCCATCTCCAGGGAGGTAATCTGTTTGCGCAGCTCCGCCATGGAGCGGTAGGCGGTCTGGTAGTCCTCCAGCAGAGGGGCGGTCTTGCCGAAGCTGTCCAGATAGCCCAGGTGGCAGTCCGGGTCCAGCAGCTGCTGGCCGTCGTGCTGGCCGTGGATGTTCAGCATCTGCCGGCCCAGCTCCCGAAGCTGGGCCACCGTCAGCGGCCGGCCGTTTACCCGGCAGGCGTTGCGGCCGTCCCCCTGAATCTCCCGCTGGAGCATCAGCTCCTCCCCGTCCATGGGGAAACCGTTGTCCTCCAGCCACTTCAGGGGCAGTGAGCCGGTAAACACCGCATTCACCAGCGCCGACTTGGCCCCGGTGCGGATCAGCTCCCGGCTGGTCCGCTCCCCCAGGACGGCACTGATGGCGTCGATGACAATGGACTTGCCCGCGCCCGTCTCGCCGGTGAGCACGTTGAAACCACAGTCAAAGCTGATATCAGCCGATTCGATAATGGCAATATTTTCAATGTGTAGCAAGGAGAGCATAGTGCCTCCCCTCCTGTTCTCTCTATTTTAACAGCTTGTGGACCTCGCTGCTGAACTGCTGGGCCAGAGCGTTGTCCCGCATGATAAGGATGCCGGTGTCGTCGCCGGCCAGCGTTCCGACCACCCCTTCGATTTCCATGTTGTCCAGGGCGGAGCAGGCGGCGGAGGCCAGGCCGGGCATGGTGCGCACCACCACAATGTTTTGGGCCACATCCACCGAGATGACCCCCTCCTTAAAGATGTTGCGCAGGCGGGTGTCGGAGGTGGAGGCCGTTTTCCGCTCGGACAGAGCATACCGGTAGCCGCCGGAGCCGGTGAGCTCCTTCACCAGCCGCAGCTCCTTGATATCCCGGGAAATGGTGGCCTGGGTGGTGGTAAAGCCCCGGGCCCGCAGCTCCTCCAGCAGCTGTTCCTGGGTGTCAATGTCCCTGGTCCGCACGATATTCAAGATTTCACTCTGCCGGACGTTCTTCATTGGCTCAGTCCCCCCAGTTTCTGGTTGATGATCTGATAAAAGCTGCGGTCAGCCAGACGGACCAGCTGCGTGGCCCGCCTGGAGCAGCCAATCTCCACCCGATCCCCCCCCGTCAGGCGGACCGCTTTTCCACCGTCCACTGACAAGTATAAATACTTTCTATTCCCTCTGGGAAGCTGAACGGTCACCACTCGCTCCGGGGCCAGCACCATAGCCCGCGCCGCCAGCTGGTGGGCACAGACCGGGGTGACAATGATACTTTTGGAGGTAGGTTCCACAATGGGCCCCCCCGCCGACATGGAGTAGGCGGTGGAGCCGGTGGGGGTGGCCACAATGACGCCGTCTCCTGTAATGGCAGTTACCTTTACACGGTCTGCCAGCACCTCCATCTCGGCCACCCGGGCCATGGAGCCTTTAGAAATGACCGCATCGTTGAGGGCGGTGTCCTGACTGATAAGCCTCTCCCCCCGCAGCACCTTCACATCCAGCATCATCCGCTCTTCGATGGTGTACATGCCGTGGGCCAAAGGGGCCAGTAGGGGCAGCTCGCTGCGTTCCAGCTCTGCCATAAAGCCCACACTGCCCAGATTGACACCCAAAATGGGCACTCCGTGGAGGGTGGCGTCCCGAGCAGCGTGGAGGATGGTACCGTCCCCGCCGAAGCAGATGAGCAGGTCGGCGGTGGGCAGCTCCTTGTCCAACAGGGAGAGGGCCAACTGCCGGGGCAGGTCCAGCCTGTCCCCTTTTTTAGGCTGAAAGGGCAGACACATCACGGTCTTGGCTCCGGCGTGCTCCAGCACCCGTCTGGCCTCCAGTGCCACCCGCAGCCCCTTGTCCCGGTAAGGGTTGGAGCTGAGTACAATTTTCACGGCCCCTCCTCCTTCCAGATGTTGTGGGACTGCTCCACCAGAGTTTTCAGGTCCACCGCACAGGCGGGACCCGTGCCGGCCTGGAGATAGCCCAGATACTCAATGTTGCCCTCAGGGCCCTTGATTGGTGAAAAGGTAATATCCTTTACAGTGAATCCGGCGGAGGCGGCGTGCTCCAGAAAGTGCTCCAGCACCTCCAGATGGACAGCCGGGTCCCGCACTACCCCCTTCTTGCCCACCTTGTCCTTCCCGGCCTCAAACTGGGGCTTTACCAGACAGACCGCCTGTCCTTCCTCTCCCATCAGCGGACGCAGGGCCGGCAGGATCAGGTTCAGGGAGATAAAGGAGACGTCCACAGAGAAAAAGTCCAGAGACTCCGGGATGTGTTCCGCAGTGAGATACCGGGCGTTGGTGCGCTCCATGCACACTACCTGGGGGTGGATGCGCAGCTTCCAGTCCAGTTGATTGTAGCCCACGTCCACCGCATATACCAGCTTCGCCCCATTTTGAAGCATACAGTCGGTGAAGCCGCCAGTGGAGGCGCCGATATCGGCACAGATTTTGTTCTGGAGGTCGATGGGCCACAGGGACATGGCCTTTTCCAGCTTCAAGCCGCCCCGGCTCACATAGCGCAGCAGGTGCTTGGTCCGCACCTCAACGGTGTCGTCATCCCCCAGGCTGGCCCCTGCCTTCAGCTGCTTCTGGCCGTTGACATATACCTCCCCGGCCATGATAAGGGCCTGGGCCTTCTGGCGGCTCTCCGCCAGCCCCAGTTCCATAATGGCAACGTCAAGTCTCCGTTTGGCCACGGCCCAACACCTCCATCGCTTTTTTGCAGAGCCCCGCCCCATCCAGAGACAGGTCCCGCTTCAGCAGGGCCGCTGCCCCGTGGGGTACAAAGCCGTCTCCACAGTTTACCAGGGCCACCCGGGCGGGCAGACCGGTTACCTCCAGCCGGGCGGCCAGCCGCTGGCCCACACTGCCCCGGGCTGTCTGCTCCTCCGCGAACAGAAGGGCCCCTGTCTTGCGGATAGACCTCTCTATTACTTCCGGGACAAGTGGCGTAAGCTGATTTAGCTTTACAACCTCGGCACGGATGCCCTGCTGCTCCAGAAGGTCAGCGGCCTCCAGAACTTCGTTGATTTCCGTGCCGTAGGAGGCCAGGGTAATGTCGTCTCCCGAGCGCAGGACGGCTGCCGGCTCCTCTCCGGCGGTGCCCACATAACGGCCCTCGCCGCCGCGGGGGTAGCGTACCGCCACCGGGCCCTTCAAGCGGAAAAGCGCATGCTCCAGCATGACCTCCAGCTCGGCAAAGCTGGCTGGGGCCAGTACGGTCATATTGGGAACGGAGTCCAGATAGGCCGCGTCGAAGACACCGTGATGGGTCTCGCCATCGTCTCCCACCAGACCGGCCCGGTCCACCCCCAGCACCACATGGAGGTTGTCAATGGCCGCATCGTGGAGGAGCATGTCGTAGGCCCGTTGCAAAAAGGTGGAATACACCGCAAAGACGGGGATTGCCCCCTGCTTGGCCATGCCGGCAGCCATTGCGGCGGCGCATCCCTCCGCAATGCCTACATCAAAAAAGCGGTCAGGGAACCGCTGGGCGAACTTCTCCAGCCCCGTCCCCCCGGTCATGGCGGCGGTGATGGCACACACCCGCCGGTCCTGTCCTGCCAGCCTGGTAAGGGTACGGCCAAAGACGGCAGAAAAATTTTCTCCTGGCTCCCGTTTCAGCCTGCCGGTAAGCGGATCGAAGGGAGCTACGCCGTGAAAGGCGTCGGGATTCGCCTCGGCAGGTGGAAAGCCTTTCCCCTTTACGGTTTTGATGTGGAGCAGTACCGGCTCGTCGATATCCTTGGCGTACCGCAGAATTTTGGTCAGAAAGGGCAGGTTGTGGCCGTCCACCGGGCCCAGGTAGCGGAACCCCATATTTTCAAACATACTGCACGGCAGCAGGGACTGCTTCAGGGCCTGCTTGACCTGATGGGTCACCCGATACACTGCCCGGCCTGGGGCGGTGGCGTTCATGATGCGGCGGTAGTGCTTTTTAAAGGTGAGGTACTGGGGTTTCAATCGCTGTTTGGCTAGGTGTTCGGCCACCCCACCCACGTTGGGTGTGATGGACATGCCGTTGTCGTTGAGAATGACCAGAATCTGCCGGCCGCACTCTCCCGCATTGGACAGCCCCTCATAGGCCAGGCCGCCGGTGAGGGCGCCGTCGCCGATGAGGGCGATCACCTTATAATCCTCCCCCAACATGGTCCGGGCTCGGGCCATGCCCAGAGCCACCGCCACCGAATTGGATGCGTGGCCCGCGATAAATGCGTCGTGAGGGCTTTCGGCGGGCTTTGGGAAGCCGGCGACCCCTCCGTACTGCCGCAGAGTGGACAGAGTCCGCCCGGTGAGTAGCTTGTGGGCGTAGCACTGGTGCCCCACATCGAAGACCAGCCGGTCCACTGAGGTGTCGAACACCCGGTGGAGGGCCACTGTCAGCTCCACCGCCCCCAGGTTGGAGGCCAGATGGCCGCCGGTTCTGGACACGTCCTCCACCAGCTCCCGGCGCAGCCGGGCGCACAGCTCCTCCCCCTGCGGATCGGTCAAATCGGAAAGGACAGGCTTGTATTGTGTTGTTACTGTGGGTACGGTCAAAGCGCGATTCCCCCCAAACTGGGTTATTTGGTCCGCTGGGCCAGGGATTGGGCCAGCCAGATGTGGAAATCGGGGGCGTCGAACCCGCTGAGGGCCTCAACCCCCTGCCGGGTCAGCTGGTCCACCAGGGCGGCGCAGCCCTCCAGGCCCAGAACGGTGACAAAGGTTGTTTTTTCGTTCACCTGGTCGGAGCCTACCGGCTTGCCCAGCTCCTCCTGGGAGCTGGTGACATCCAGCATGTCATCCCGGACCTGGAAGGCCCGGCCCAGGGCCTGGGCATAGGCCCGTACCCGGGCCCGCTGCTCCGGAGCCCCTCCGGCGGCGATACAGCCCAACTCGGCGGCAGCGGCGATGAGAGCGCCTGTTTTCAGGCTCTGAAGCAGCTCCAGCTCGGTGCGCTCCAGGCCGCGGCCCTCTCCAGCCATGTCCAGCGCCTGTCCTCCCACCATGCCGGCGGAGCCAGCGGCATGGGACAGACATTCCACCGCCGCAACAATCCGGTCAGCGGGCAGGCTGGCCCGGGTTAGCTGGCTAAAGGCGGCGGTGAGAAGGGCGTCCCCTGCCAGGATGGCGGTGGCCTCTCCATAGACGATATGGTTAGTGGGCCGGCCACGGCGCAGGTGGTCGTTGTCCATGGCGGGCAGGTCGTCGTGAATGAGGGAGTAGGTGTGAATCATCTCCACCGCACAGGCAAAGGGCAGAGCCGCCTCCGCCTCTCCGCCGCACAGGCGGCAGGTCTCCAGGGTGAGGATTGGCCGGATGCGCTTGCCTCCGGCCAGCAAGGAGTACTCCATGGCCTCCTGCAAATCGGCATGGCGGACCTCCCGGTCAAAGGCGCGGGCCAGATAATCCTCAATCAGGGCCCGGTCCCGGGCCATTCTATCTGTAAAGTGGTTTTCCATGTCAGTCCTTACCCGGGAAGGGCTCCTCTCTCAGTTCTCCATCTTTTCCAGCGGTGAGAAGCGTGACCTTCTGCTCCGCCTCGTCCAGCTGCTTTGTACACTCCCGCAGCAGCCCGGCCCCCTCCTCAAAGAGGCTCATGGCCTTCTCCAGGGGGGCGTCCCCCTTCTCCAGAAGGGAGACGATTTCCTCCAGCCGGGCCATGGAGCTCTCAAAATTCAGTTTCTTTCTTGCGGCCATTGCTTACTCTCCTTTTTTAAAGTACCCGGCAGTCTACACTGCCGTCCGATAAGGTCAGGTTCAGCTTGTCGCCGGGCGCCACATCGCCGGTGGAAATCACGGCCTTTCCGTCCGCCCGCCGGGCGATGGCGTAGCCCCGGCCCAGCACTTTCAGGGGACTCAGGGCGTCCAGAGAGGCGGCCAGGGCGTTGAGCCGCTCCCGGCGCTGTGTGACGGCCCGGGCCGCACTGCCGGGGAGCGCCGCCGACAGCCGGCTCAGCCGCTCCCGCTGTCCGGCGGCGGAGCTGCGCAAGCCATGGGCCAGGCGGCTGCTCTGGAAGTCCAGCAGCAGGCGCTTCTCCCGAAAATAGGCGGCGGGCTCGGTCATGGGACGGCTGGCGGTCAGGCGGTCCAGCGTCTGCCGGTGCCGGGTCAGCCGGACGGCCAGGGCCCGCTCCAGCCGCTCCCCCACCCCCAGAAGGGCTCCATAGACCTCATTCTGGTCGGGCACCGCCAGCTCGGCGGCGTTGGAGGGGGTGGACGCCCGCAGGTCAGCCACAAAGTCGGCGATGGTCACATCGGGCTCGTGGCCCACGGCGGAAATAATGGGAGTGTCCACACTGTAGATGGCCCGGGCCACAATCTCCTCGTTGAAGGCCCACAGGTCCTCCATGGAGCCGCCCCCCCGCCCGGTGATCAGCAGGTCGGCCACCCGGTTGGCGTCCGCCCAGCGGATAGCAGTGGCAATCTCCTGGGGGGCCTCCGCCCCTTGGACGCGGACAGGAATGACCGTCACCTCCGCCAGAGGCCAGCGGGCTCCTAAAATGCGGATCATGTCCCGCACCGCCGCCCCGGCCGGGGAGGTAATCAGGGCTATTTTCCTGGGAAATACTGGAATATCTTTCTTGTGAGCCGGGTCAAAGAGCCCTTCCCGGGCCAGCTTCTCCTTCAACTGCTCGAAGGCCAGAGCCAGATCCCCCACCCCCTCAGGGGTGAGCCGGGCGCAGTACATCTGGTACTGGCCGTCCCGGGGAAAGACGGTCACCCGGCCGGCGGCAATCACCTGCATCCCGTTCTCCGGCCGGAAGCGCAGAGACTGGGCGTCGCTGCGGAACATAACGCACCGCAGGGCCCCCTCCCCGTCCTTCAGGGTGAAATAGTGGTGCCCGGAGGGGTACATCTTGTAGTTGGACAGCTCCCCCCGCACCAGCAGCCGGGAGAGCAAATGGTCCCGGTCCATCATATTTTTCAGATACTGCCCCACCTGGCTGGGGGACAGGATGGCGTCCTCTCTCATGGCCGTTCCCCCGCTTTCAGTGCCCGCCAGGTGAGAACAGCCGTCCCCATGGCGTTGTCGGTGGAATACCGGGGCTCGGCAAAAATGGCCCCACAGATATCGGTCAGTCCCGACCGCAACCGAGAATTGGAGGCCACTCCTCCGGAGCACAGCACCGGCAGGCCGGGGTAGCGCCGCTGGGCCTCCTGGGTGGCGCGCCATACCACGTTGGAAACTGCGTCGATGGTGAAGCGGGCAATGTTGGCCGGTTTCTCGCCATCCTCTGCCAGGGACTTCACTTGGTTCTCCATCCCGGACAAAGAAAATGTAAGGTCTTTTAGCTTTACCCTTGGCTCATAGCAGGCGTCCGCTTGGGCATACAGCCCGTCCAGGGCCTTCCCCGCCGGGAATTGCAGCCCCAGCAGCACACCGGTGCGGTCGATGAGCTGTCCGGCGGACAGGTCACTGGTGCCACCGATGATTTCGGCGGTGACGGAGGTCCCCTCCGGCCTCACCAGCAACAGCTCGGTGGTTCCTCCCGACAGGTGCCAGGCCAGAAAGGGGGCATTGAGGAGGTCCATCCGCCCGGCGGACCAGGCGGCAGCGGCCAGGTGTCCCTGCTGGTGGGAGTGGGCATAGAACGGGACGCCCAGGATGGCGGCAATCCCCCGGCCCTGGCTCTCCCCCGCCAGAAAGCAGGGCATGTAAGAGCCCTCTACCGCCCTGGGACGGGTGGAGGCCCCTACCGCCCGGATGTCCCCTATCTCCAGCTGCTCCAGCAGCTGGGGCAGGCGCTTCACGTGCTGAAACAGGGCGTCACTCTGCCGCAGGCCCAGCTCGCCGGGACGCACCTCCAGCAGGCAGCCGAGATTCACCCCCCTCTCCCCGTCAAAGAGGGCAACGGAGGTGGTGTAATTGCTGGTGTCCAGCCCCAAAACAGGCATCACGCCTCCTCCTCCGGGGCCTTCTTCTCCGGCCGGGGCGGGGTGTCCTCAAACTCCGTGCGGACGAAGGTGCCTAAGATGCCGTTGACGAAGGATACCACGTCCGCCGGCTCATACCGCTTGGCGATCTCCACCGCCTCGTTGATGGCAGCGGCGTTGGGGATGTCGGGCATGTAGAGAACCTCGTACATGGCGGTGCGCATCACCGCCGCCGCCATACGGGGGATGCGGGCAAAGGACCAGCCCACCGAGTAGCGGCTGATGCAGTCGTCCAGCTCCGGCCCGTGGGCGAACACCCCTTGGACCAACTCCCGTATGTACCGCTCCTGCTTCTCGTTGGGAAACTGTTCATAGAGGGGCAGCTCCTCCGCCAGCTCCCGGAACCGCTCGCGGGTCAGTTCGGTGTTCAGCACCTCCTGGGCGCTGCGGGTGTCGAAGCCCAGGGTGAAAATAATGTGAATGGCAATCTCTCTCGCACTGCTTCTTGTCATCAGTACAGCCTCCTAATACAGGTCCATAAACTTCCTAGAGTATTATATACATGAATATACAAAAAGAAAAGCCCCATTTTAAAAAACTTCGCCCAAAATCCTTTGGGCCTGCAAATATGGGCGCGGCTTGTGCTTGGGCGGTCTTTTCGGTATAATGGGAGAAAAAAGCCCTGTGCAACCGCCGGTTGCCCCAATGCAACGGGGATGCGGTTTACTTTTGGGGGCGCTACCTCTACACTGGACGAGGTGAACATTTATGGACTTGAAGAAAAAGCTGTCCCAACTGCGGAAGGAAAAGGGACTGACACAGCTGGAGCTGGCCGAGGCACTGCAGGTCTCCCGCCAGGCCGTATCAAGATGGGAGGTGGGAACGGCGGTCCCCACGCTGGACAATCTGGTGAGTCTGAGTGAGGTGTACGGTGTGCCGCTGGATGACTTGATTCAAAATGAGACTACAGTCCCGGCGGCGCAGATGGAGGAAAAAGCCCCAGAGGGAGAAATACAGGAGGAGACACTGCCTCCCTCACCCCTGCCGGTCCGGGTGTTCAAACCCCGCACCGCGCTGGCTTCTCTGCTTCTGGCCGTTCTGCTTGTCGGCGTGGGAGTTTTGATTGGCCTCAATCTCCCCCGGAAGGAAAAACTGGACCTGGGAGAACAGGTCATGATAAAAGACCTCCCCCCTGCCCAGCTGGAGCGGACTCCCACAGACATTGAAGATGAATTAAACTGGTTGGAGACAACGGTAAAAGGTCTTCTGGAGGAAGAACCGTCACCATGAAAGGAGAAAATTCAATTGAGCACTTATGATTTAGCATTATACGCCACGGCGCCTGGTTACAGGTTCGATCGAGAAAAACTGATGGTCACTCCCATCCCGGGCTTTTTTTCGGATATCCTGGCAAAGGAGTCTGAGCTGGCTAAAACTGGAGAAAACAAACTTACAGCAGAGGAAATTGAGCTGTTTTCGGGTAAATGTGACATGAGCGAAATGACTTCTCAGGAGTACAAGGATATTGTTGACCTTTTGGCGGATAAGGGACTGGTCGAACGTCCGAAACCCCTGGACTACGACCCAGGAGAACGTGTATGCATTAAAGGTTGGCAAGCATCGTTTGAGCCTGCAAGAACACCCACAGGGCCGTTCAATGTTGCACGGTTTTTGGGGGACCGTCATCCTATCAAAAAGGACGAGAGTGACTTCACCGACGGCAATACCGAAGAGAAACCCGAACAGAAGGACCGTGAGGACCGTATACAGATGTTTCGGATTGCCCGGCAGGAGGGATGCTCCATCGCCTTGCCGTATCCATTTTCTCCGCGAGGCGCGGTTATCTTTTCCAGCTCCAGTCCGATATATGATTTGATAGGGATATCGAAATTCAGATAAGGAAGTCGATTTGCGGAGGAGTGCAAACTTATGGACATTACTTTAACAGCCGTAGCGTTCCGTAACGGCACACCGGTCCAAACGAAGCTGAACCTGACCCAGCGGTCCAACGGGAGTTGGCACGCGAAAAATTTTGACGACATTCTGAAACAGACTGACAGCGCCCGCAAAGGCGGCGCCTCACAGTCCCCCAACTGCGATACCTACGAAGCGGGCACTGCCCCCCGAAATGGACTGTCCGACCAGGAGCTTGCTGCCCTGGCCGGCAAGTACGACCCACGCAGTATGACCCAAGGCCAGTACGACGCATTCCTGGACGACCTGATTGAGGCGGGCGCACTGTCTCGCTTTGACGCAATGAAATTAGGACATCACGGGTGGCGAATCCTGAATACGGACCCGAGAACATTTGCGGCCGGCGGCATGGGATGCGGCTCAGCCTATGTGATCGGCGGTGAAAACCAGCCGCTCCAGTCGCTGGACGACGCAGACGGCGACCTGGTCCGCTGGCTGGAGAGCATACTGGCCCGGCAGGGCCAGGAGGACGGCCAGGATAAAGAGCCGCTGACCGTTTTACTTGATATCGTCAGACGGATGCAGGCGGTCTAAGGGAGAACGGCAGGGACGTGTTTTACACGTCCCTGTTTTCTTGTATAGAAATCAGGGATGCCACAAAGGCATCCCTGATCTGCTTAGCCGTAGAACTTGTGTCCGCCGATGGTGGCGATGTGCCGCTTGTTCCGGGCGGCCCAGCTGTTTACGCCGGAGTCGAAGAACAGCGCGCCCTGAGTCTCCTCCACCACGCCGCCGTCCATAACCAGCTTGGCGGCAATGGTGCTGTTTTCCGAGGGCTCCGTGGCGGCCAGCACCCCGGATTTGTAGGTGCTGAACTGGTTTTTCTGAGCCAGCACCCCCTCTACCGTGTCGGGGAAAATGGGGTCAGACACCCGGTTGAGCACCACATTGCCCACCGCCATCCTGCCCTCCATGGGCTGGTTGCCGCTCTCCCGGTGAATCACCCGGGACAGCCAGAACAGGTCGTCAGGGTTATAGAAGCTCTCGCCGTTGAGGATAGCACCCGAGCCGCTGGTTACGGTGGTCAGACCGGTGGCCGCATCGTAGCCCACTGCGGCGTCAAAGGCCTTGGCCACCACCCGCAGGGGGACAATGACCTGACTTGCATGATTGATCTGAACCAGCTCAGGGGTATAGAGATACCGGCCGTTGGCCACCACATAGAGCTGGCCCACCTCGGCGGTAAGGGTCAGCTGATCGGTCACCACCGTGGCGGCGGAGCCGTTCCAGCTGATTTGGGCGTTAGGCACCAGCTGCCGGGCCATGACGGACAGGGACACATAGGTAATCCCCTTCTGCATCTCCTTGTTCAGCTCCTGGGGGGCCGGCTGACCGTTGATAATCAGGCTGGGGTCTCCCGCCGGCACAACCACAGGGGGCTCTCCCTCTCCGGGGTCCTCCACCTGGGAGGGGTCCTCGTTCTCCGAGGGGTTCTCCTCGGGGGTTTCGTCCTCTGCCTGTTCTGCGTTCTCGTCGGGCAATTGCGCTTCAGTCTCAAGCGCCGCATCGGTGGAAGCGGTGCTCTCCTCCTCTGGCACGAGGGCGGCTGCCGGGTCAGGATTGGCGGCAGCGCCCATCAGGAGGAGCATGGCAAAGATGCTGAGCAGAATAGAAATCAGCTTTCGCTTCATTGTCTGCACTCCTTTTGGATTGTAGTTGTGTCAAAATTATGACAACCAGAGCCCTAATTATGACAACCAAAAGCAACCCCTGTTACTTTTGTAACCACATTGTAACCAATTCTGAAATGCAAAGCAAGGGCAAAATTAACTAGAAATGACTGTGCTATCTTATATAAGTTGTTCAAAACTCACAGGAATAACTGCGTTTTGTTCTACTTCCGTCCGTTCCTACCAAAAAATTACAGAAATCGTGTATCCAAACAAAGACCGCCTCCCGGAGCCAGCGGACCGGGAGGCGGGGGGATTTTTGGGGTCAAATGCCCCGGTTCAGCGTTTTGCGCAGTCGAATTTTGCCTGCCAGGGCCTGGTCGATCATGTCCAGGAATTTTTCCTTGTCCTCCGGCAGACCGCCCTTCAGGGGCAGGTAGTTGGAGGCGTGGTTGCTGGTGAAGTGGAGGGGAGCCACGTCCAGGTGCTCAATGAGCAGGCGGCACTCCTCCAGCACATGGTCGGCGGAGCAGACCTCAAACCGCCCAGCCAGCACATCCTCCCCCAGAGGGGTGCCCTTGGCGGGCGCAAAGGTCATGGCTGACAGGTGCCGGGGCCTCATGGCGTTAATCATTTTTGCGGTGGACAGGATGTGCTCCTCCCAGTCTCCTCCCTCTCCGTTGGCCCCGGTCATTCCCAGGATGATGGTGACCCACAGGTCGACGCCCGCCTCCACCAACCGCTGGCCGGCCAGCAGCATCTCCTCGGCGGAGCAGCCCTTGTGGATGAACTGGAGCACCCGGTCGCTGCCGCTCTCCACCCCCAGGTAGGCCCGGGACAGTCCGGCCTCGTGCAGGGTGCGCAGCTCCTCCGGCGTCTTGGACAGGGTGCTCCTGGGTCCGGCGTAAAGGGTCACCTTTTCCAGCCTGGGGAAGCAGTCGTACAGCTTGCAGAGAATCTGGAGCAGTTCCTCCGTCTTCATGATGATGGCGTCGCCGTCCATGAGGAACACCCGGCGCAGATCCGGGCCGTAGTAGTCCCGGGCCATGTCGATGTCCTCCAGGATGTCCGCCACCGGACGGATGCGGAATTTTTTCTCCTTGTACATCCCGCAGAAGGTACACTGGTTGTTGGAGCAGCCGATGGTGCACTGGAGCAGGTAGCTTTTCCACTCCCCCGGCGGCCGGTACAGCAAATCGCTGTCATAGCGCATATTGTAAGGCTCCTTTCCTTTACAGGTTTTCCACCGGCTGGCCGTCCCGAAAAACCTTTTTGATGTTCTTCTCCGCCTTGCTCCGGGGGAGCATGACGTCATGCCCACAGCCCTGGCAGCGCATCTTGAAGTCCATCCCAACCCGAAGGACCAGCCACTCTCCGCTGCCGCAGGGGTGAGGCTTCTTCATCTTTAATATATCGTTGACGTGGATATCCATGCCAGCCTCCTCTAAGAATCAGTCAAAAAATTTGCCGGTGAAGCAGTTCTCGTTTCCCAGAGGCCTGGCGGTGAGACGGAACATCACACAGCCGTCCGGGCAGACGATTACCTTGCTGTACCTGCTGTCTCCCCCCACCTTCTCCAAATCGCCGCCGCTGCGGACCGCCTCCATCAGGGGAAAGAGCATCATCATGGTCTTGGAGCAGATGCCAAAGCCCTGAGCATTGATGGGACAGCCATAGGTGCAGGTGTACCTGTCCCCGATCTCCTCTCCGTTACGGCAGTATCGCTCAGTGTGGTCGCCGCGCAGGAAGCCGATGACCTCAACCTCAAATTCATACTCCTCATCATACCACTTTTTCATATCATATTCCTCACTTTACCGTTTCTTATGGGGTATTATAGGGCATATTCCCTGCCTTGTCAACGCTGTCCAGACACGCGAAGCAAGCTGCCAGTGTCCCGTTTTGCGCAATATCTTCCACCACAGCCTCAATCAAGGGACGGGATAGTTCCTCTACTAAAATCAAGTGTGGAATATCCAAATACTGCCCAGACAGGCACTCCCCTGTCCGGCGATTTTTCTCCGCGAGGGTTTTTATGTTTTGATAGGTCGTAAAGAGAGCCGCCCAGCGGCTCCCGTCCTCCAAAGTTACGATCACGTCGGAATTGTCATCCAGCGGGTCATAACTGGGCCACACCTCAAATTCACACCAGACCGTCATAGCGTCTACCTCACCATTTCCCAGCAGGTCAGCTCTTTCTCACTCCAACGGTAGGTAAAAATAGTCTCATGGAGCACTTGAAGGCCGTCTTCAAACACAAATTCTCCCTCAAATTCGTGGTGAAATATCATTTTCTCCTCCGGGATGGAATACAGCCATATAGCGTTATCCCGAATCAAAAACAGCCGGGTCTCATCCTGGGAGAGGACAAAATCCTGAGCCGGCTCCCCCAATATAAGTTCTCGGGGGGTGCCGCCAGCGGCAGAGGGATAAATCACAAGCTTGGGCAAGGCGCTTTCCAGATCCTTGCACAGCAGATACAGCCGGCCGGATTGGCTCAGCCTGCCTTTGGCGCAGGGCGGTGTATCGGCCAGCTTTTTCAGCGCATTCCCGGCCAGGTCATAGCGCAGGATCGCGTCTCCGTTCAGAACGAGAAAGAAATTTTCGTCCTCCTTCCAGATTCCACAGCAGGTATCCACCTTCTTTTTTCGGGTTTTCTCGGTATTGAGGTCGAACACATTCAAAAATCCGCCGTTCCAGTTCATCAGCAGGAGCTTGTCCGCCCCGTTAAAGCTCACGTAGTCCATATATTGGGGCACGCCCTTTTTATAGGCGCGCCGCACACGGAGATCATTCCGGTCCAGCTCCAGAAGCCGCTTGTTCAGCACCGCAAACATCCGGTCCTCCTCTATATGGACGCACCTTGTGCTGTCCCGCGTCAGAACGCTCACCAGCTCCTCCCCCGTTTCCGCGGACAGCTTCCGCAGCCGCATGGAAGCATACAGGGAGCCCCATCCGTCCGAGACGTAAAAGACCGAGGGGTCAAAGGGATCGGCCACCGGCGCCATAACACCGCCGCCGCTGATGTTGTTTTTCATCCGGGCGGACCATCTCTTACGCAATTCCATTTATCCACCTCCCAAATTAAAATGCACCGGACGTCTTCCGGCGTCCGGTGCGTTCAGGCGTGATTTTACTTAGCCAGCGCAGCGGTGTCGATAGCGATCATCAGCTCCTCGTTGGTGGGGATGAGCAGCACCTTCACCTTGGAGTCGGCGGCGGAGATAACAGTCTCCTTGCCCCGAACGTCATTGGCGGCCTCGTCCAGCTTCAGGCCCATGAACTCCAGACCCTCGCAGGCCATGGCGCGAATCACTTTGTCGTTCTCGCCCACGCCGGCGGTGAAGATGACGGCGTCCACCCCGCCCATGGCGGCGGCGTAAGCGCCCACATACTTGCGGACCTCGTAGGCAAATTTCTTCTGAGCCAGCTCGGCCTTCTCATTGCCCTCGGCGGCGGCGTTCTCCAGGTCGCGGAAATCGGAGCTGACGCAGCTCAGACCCTCCACGCCCGACTTCTTGTTGAGCACGTTGAGCATCTTGTCGATATCCATGCCGTATTTATTCATCAGGTACTGGAGGATGCCCGCGTCGATGTCGCCGCAGCGGGTGCCCATAGGCAGGCCGGCCAGGGGGGTGAAGCCCATGGAGGTGTCCACCGACTTGCCGCCGTCCACGGCGGCGATGGAGGAGCCGTTTCCCAGGTGGCAGGAAATCAGCTTCAGCTCCTCGATGGGCTTGCCCAGCATCTCGGCGGCCCGCTGGGTGACGTACTTGTGAGAGGTGCCGTGGAAGCCGTAGCGGCGGACCTTGTCCTTCTCGTAGTACTCATAGGGCAGGGCGTACATATAGGCGGCGGCGGGCATGGTCTGGTGGAAGGCGGTGTCGAACACGGCCACCATGGGGGTGTTAGGCATAAGAGCTTGACAGGCCTTGATGCCGATGATGTTGGCGGGGTTGTGGAGGGGGGCCAGGGGGTTGCACTCCTCAATGGCAGCCATGACCTCCTCGGTGATGAGCACGGACCTGGCGAACTTCTCTCCGCCGTGGACCACCCGGTGGCCCACCGCGTCGATCTCCTTCATGGAGCCGATGACGCCGTTGGCCGGGTCCACCAGGGCGTCCAGCACGGCCTTAATGGCCTCGTTATGAGTGGGCATGGCAACGTCGGCCTCTTTCACCGCCTGCTTGCCCTCGGGCTTGTAGGTAAACTTGCCGTCGATGCCGATGCGCTCGCACAGGCCCTTGGCCAGCACCTGCTGGGTCTCAGGGTTGAGCAGCTGATACTTCAAAGAGGAACTGCCGGCGTTGATTACCAAAATATTCATGGGAATCGTCTCCTTCTCAAATCAAATTTGGGTTGCCTCCCGGCTGGAAATGTACTACAATAGAGGCAACCCGGTTGATACCCCTATTCTAACGCTTTTTTTCAAAATGGACAACCACTTTTTTGTTTTTCTTCCAGATATTTTTCCGCAGGAGGGCCGCCCTTGAAAATCATCGGAATTGTCGCGGAATATAACCCTTTCCATACCGGACACGCCTGGCACATTCAGGAGACCCGGCGGCAGTTCCGGGAGGAGACCGCCGTGGTGGCCGTCATGAGCGGCAACTGGGTCCAGCGGGGGGAGTGTGCAATTACCGACAAGTGGACCCGCACAGAGATGGCCCTGGCCGGCGGTGTGGACCTGGTGCTGGAGCTGCCCACTGTGTGGGCCACGGCCTCCGCCGAGGGCTTTGCCAGAGGGGCGATAGCCCTTCTGGCGGCCACGGGGGTGGTGGATGTCCTCTCCTTCGGCAGCGAGTGCGGCGAAATTCCACCCCTGCGGGCACTGGCCCGGTGCCTCAACAGCCTGGACTTCTCCCAAGCTCTGCGCCGGGCGCTGGGGCCGAAAAAATCCTTCGCCCAGTGCCGCCGTCAGGCCGCGTCCCATCTGCTGGGTGAGGACACTGCCGCCCTGCTGGACCTCCCCAACAACAACCTGGGGGTGGAGTACCTCCGCTTCCTGCCTCCGGACATGGAGGCGGTCACAATTCCCCGCCGGGGCGCGGGCCACGACAGCCCCGCCGAGGGGGACGGTTTCCCCTCCGCCTCCCTCCTACGGCAAAAACTGCGGGCGGGAGAGGTGACAGGCGTCTCCCCTTTCCTGTCCCTGCCCTGGAAGGGCGAAGCGGCGGATATGAAGCATCTGGAGCGAGCCCTCGTTGCCCGGCTGCGCTCTATGACCCTGGCAGAAGCGGAGGCCCTTCCCGACAGCGGCGACGGACTGGCTGCCCGGCTGCTGTACGCCGCCCGGCAGACGGCCAGCCTGGAGGAGCTGTACGCCCTGACCAAGACCCGAACCTACGCCCACGCCCGGGTCCGCCGGCTGGCCCTCTACGCCCTGCTGGGCCTACGGGAGGCGGACCGCCCCGCCGCGCCCCCTTACATCCGGGTGCTGGGCTTCAACCGCCGGGGGCAGGACGTTCTGCGGGAGATGAACCGAAGGGCCACCCTCCCCTTTTCCGTCAAACCTGCCCACATCCCCCGCTTCTCCCCGGAGGCTCAGGCCCTCTTTGCCCTGGAGGAGCGGTTTACCGACCTGTACTCCCTCTGTTTCCCCACTCCCCGGCCCGGCGGGCTGGAGTGGACCACCAATCCTGTCGTTATAAAGTAGAGGCGGCCTCCCGCCGCCCGATTCTGCAAAGGAGACCCTATGGAGACCAAAAAGAGGTATGTAAATTGGAATCAGCTCTGGCTCCTGCTGGGGGCTGTAACCATTCCGCTGGCGCTGGTGGTCCTGTTTCAACTTCTGAGGGGCAGGCAGGCCCTGATGAACGGCTGGGTCTTTGGCGTGATGGCCCCGGTGGAGCAGCTTCTGGGCCGGATGTGGGCTGTCTTTCCCTTCTCGGTAGCCGAGGCGCTTACCGCTCTGTTTCTGGCCGGATGTGTGGTCTGGCTGGTGCGGGCTGTGGTGCTGGTGGTCCGGCAGCGGGCGCCCCTTCCCTTCCTGCGGCGGCTGGCCGCCCTGGGGGCGGCCTGGCTGTGGCTGTGGGCGGGGCTGTGCTGGCTGTGGAACGCCGCCTACTATGTCCCCTCCTTTGCTCAGCGGGAGGGGCTGGAGACCGGCCCCTACTCGGTGGAGGAACTGGCCGCCGTCACCCAATACTTTGCCCGTCAGGCCGCCGCCCTGGCCCCCCAGGTGCCCCGGGACAGCGAGGGGCATTTCGCGGAAAGCCTGTCCGATAGCTTCGGCCGGGGGCCGGAAATCTATCAAAATATCGCCCGGGAGTTCTCCTCGCTGGACATAAAGCCTGTAAGGGCAAAACCCTTGCTATGCTCCAGGCTGCAAAGCATTCTTGGCTTTACCGGCATCTACTTTCCCTTCACCGGCGAGGCCAACGTAAATGTGGATGCCCCCGCCTGTCTGGTGCCCTCCACCATCGGCCACGAGATGGCCCACCAGCGGATGGTGGCCTCCGAGCTGGAAGCCAACTTTGTGGGGATCGCCGCCTGCACCTCCTGCGACGACGTGGTGTATCAGTACTCCGGCTACCTCTCGGGCCTGATTAACCTGTGCAACGCCCTGTATTCCGTCGCTCCCGACGTCTGGCGCGACATTTCGAAGCAGACCTTCAACCGGGAGCTGGCCACCGACTGGAACGACAATAACGCCTATTGGTCGGCCCTGGAGTCCCCGACGGAGGAGGTGGCGGGGAACATCTACGACGGTTTCCTCAAAAGCAACGACCAAGAACTGGGCCTGCGCTCCTACGGTGCGTGCGTGGATCTGCTGGTGAATTATTACCGTACAAAGATATGAGAAAAAGCCGCCTCCCGGCGGCTTTTTTTCATGCAAACAAGCCGTAAATGAGCCGCGCCAGCAGCAGCGACAGCACAACAAAGAACATGGGCCGGATCACCCTGGCTCCGCCCTTCAGGGCCAGACTGGAGCCTAAGTAGTTGCCGGCGATACCGCACAGGGCGGCGGGAATACCCACCGCCCACATCACCTTGCCCGCAATGGCAAACGTGACCAGTGAGGCCAGATTACTGGCCGAGTTGGCCACCTTGGTGTTTCCCGAGGCGGTAAGCAGGTCGAACCGGCACAGGCCGGTGAAGGCCAGCATCAGAAAGGTGCCCGCTCCCGGGCCGAAAAAGCCGTCATACCCGCCGATAATCAGGCCGATGCCGGCGGCCATGGCCATTAGCTGGCCCCGGCTCAGCTCGCCGGACCGGTCCTCCTGGCCGAAATCCCGCTTCAACAGCAGAAAAACCGCCATCACCGGCACCACCGCCAGCATGACATAGTACAGCATCTGCTCCGGCATGATAAGGTTGAGCCGCGCCCCCACCCAGGCCCCGGCCAACGCACCCACCGCTCCGGCAACGGCACTGGGGATGTGAACGTCCCCCCGCTTCAGAAAGCGCCCGGTGGACAGAAAGGTGCCGAAAGCGTTGCCGCACTTGTTGGTCCCCGAGGCCATGTGGGCGGGCAGGCCCGCAATCAGGTAGGCCGGCAAGGTAATCAGCCCACCTCCCCCGGCCACCGCGTCGATCAGCCCGCCCAGAAATACCAGCGGGCAGACGATGAGCCAAATATGTGCCAACTCTCCCAATTCCATCGTTTTCTCTCCTAATTTCCTTTAATTTCCTCCCAATACCGCTTAGCGGCCTGTTCGGTTTTGTTGTCGCCGTATTCATAGTAGCGGGTTCCAACCAGCTCGTCGGGCAGGTACTGCTGGGCCACCCAGTGGCGGGGGAAGCTGTGGGGATACTTGTACCCCTGAGCCCGCTCCTGGCCGGCGGAGTCGGCATGGACGTTTTGCAGCTCCCGGGGGATGTTCCCGGTGCGCCCCGCCCGCACGTCGGACAGAGCGGCGTCGATAGCCATACAGGCGGTGTTGGACTTGGGGGCGGTGGCCAGCAGGATCACCGCCTCGGCCAGAGGCAGCTTTGCCTCGGGGAGCCCCAGCTGAAGGGCATTGTCCACACAGGCCTTCACAATGGGCACCGCCATGGGATAGGCCAGACCGATATCCTCGCTGGCGGAGCACAAAATCCGCCGGATAGCCGTGATCAGGTCCCCTGCCTCCAACAGGCGGGCCAAGTAGTGGAGAGCGGCGTCCGGGTCGGAACCCCGAAGGGACTTCATCAGGGCGGAAGCAATGTCGAAATGGGCGTCTCCCTCCCGGTCGTAGCGCATGGCCGACTTCTGTGCGGCAGTCTGCGCGTCCTCCAGGGTGACAAGTAGTTTCCCTTGCTCCCGCCTGGCAGCGGTGAGCAGAAGCTCAATGGCGTTCATGGCCTTGCGCACGTCTCCCCCGCAGGCCGAGGCGATGTGCTCCCGGACCCCCTCCTCACACCTGACCTCTGCCCCCAGCCGCTGCCCCATGATGGCAACACCACGGTCGATGGCGGGGAGCACATCCTGAGCGGTGATCTGTTTAAACTCGAACACGCTGGCCCGGGACAGCACTGCCCCAAAGACGGCGAAAAAGGGATTTTCCGTGGTGGAGGCGATAAGGGTAATCCGCCCGTCCTCCATAAACTCCAGCAGGGACTGCTGCTGCTTCTTGTTAAAGTACTGGATCTCGTCCAGATAGAGCAGCACCCCCTCCGGGGCCAGCAGGGTGCCGATATCCGCCATGATGTCCTTGATATCGGAGATGGAGGCGGTGGTGGCGTTGAGCCGGTGGAGAGGCCGGTTGGTCTTCCGGGCGATGATGTTGGCCACGGTGGTCTTGCCGGTGCCCGAGGGGCCGTAGAAAATCAGGTTGGGAACATTGCCCCCCTCCACAATCCGGCGGAGCAGGCCGTTTTTTCCTAAAATATGCCCCTGGCCCACCACCTCGTCCAGACTGGTGGGCCGTATCTCGTCCGCCAAAGGGCGGTATGCCATAGTGTTTCACACCTTTCCGATTCATTCCCGCTCCAGCGCGCCGCTGTAGCACTTCAATGCCTTCCGCCGCCGCCGCCAGTCGGGCATGAGGGCATCCATTCGGGCGTAAAAGCCCGGCCCGTGGTCGTGATGGAGGAAGTGGACCAGCTCGTGGAGGGCCACATAGTCACGCAGCTCCTCCGGGCACCGGGCCAGGGCGGTGTTCAGGGTGATGTACCCCTGAGCCCAGTGGCAGTTGCCCCACTGGCTTTTCAGCGGACGCAGCTTCAGGACCGGGAAGGCCACCCCCAGTGGTGCAGCCAAAGGATAGACACGGGCCAGAGCCTCAGCCAGCAGCCGGACACATTCCTCTCCGGATACCGGAGGCAAAGGCTCTGCCTGCCGTTCTTCCCGCCGGCTGATGGCATCCAGAATCCAGCCGCTTTTTTCCCGGATGAAGTCGTCCGCCTGCCTGACCGGGCACCGCAGGGGCAGAGAGACCATAATCTCCCCCCCTGCTCCTACCCGCAGATTGAGATTTTTCACTCGCTTTCGGGTGAGACTGTAAGTAAGGGGCCCCCGAGGGGTGTCCACCATGCGGAGTTGAGGTGCCGTCTGGTTTACCATTTATTTTCCACTTCCTCAGCAAACCCCATAAAGTCCTTGACAAACACCTCGGTACCGTCGTCCAGCAGGGCCAGGCCGGTAAACCTGCCAAAGATCTGATGTTGATCCGATTTGATAACCCCCACACCGGTACAGGCGGAGCGGTCCATCACCGGGTCAAAGCGCATCTCAAACCGGCCGTCGTCGCTGGTAAACTCCCACTGCTCCATATACCGGCGCTTACGGCGGCGGCCGGGGATGCGAAAACGGACCTTGGAGAGCTTGTGGGCCTTTCCGTTATAGAACAGCATATTTTCCGTGGCTGCGGAGGTGTTTCCAAACCCGTAACCCAGGTTGAAGCCGAAGGGCACCCCCTCCACCAGGCCGGAGGCGGAGGCCCAGTACCAGGTGTTGTGGTAGGTCCATACGCCCCGGCCCCAATCCAGCACTGCAAAGGTGTCGGAGGGGTCCAGCATGTACTCCTGCTCCCCCACCGTCACCTTGCCCGAAGCCCGCAGACAGTTGATCTTTTGGTTAAAATAGAAGTGGCCGGGCTTGTCAAAGGGGGTGCAGATGACCATGGACTCCTCCGGCTCATGGGTGAGGACGATGTGCGCGTCCAGTGCATCCCGGCCGTCAAAGCGCTCCATGTGGGCGTAGAGCTGCCGCTGATCCTCCTCCCGCCGGAACAGCAGGGAGTAGCCATGGCCGCCGGAGGCGCTGTCCCCCTCCAGAGAGGAGGAGGGCATCCCGGTTGAGCCCATGGGCAGCAGCCGCATGGGGCTCTTTGTGATCTGGGTGTTTTCCCAGAAATCCAGCAGGGAGATGGAGTCCAGGCCCATATAGCTGTTGTCCGCAATGGTCAGCGCCAGGGCAAACTGGCCGTTCATCACCAGGTAGTAGTCCCACTCCTTGATACGCATGGTATGGCCCTTCACGTCGTTTCTGTCGTAGACCGGCAGCATCCGCCTGGCGTAGCCCGCCTCCCGCAGGTTGCCCTGGTCGTCCAGCAGCGGCCCCGCCTGGGTGATCTCATGCTGTTCCATAGCTCCCGCCCCCTTTCGTACCCGCCTATTATACTGTAAATTTTCCCACTCTGCAATTGTTTTCTTACGATTTGAAAAAACCCTTGACTTTTTGCATCCTAACAACTATGATATATTTTAGGGTGCAGAAAGTAGGTGATGAAATGAGCCCACGCACAGGGCGTCCAAAAGCAGAAAATCCGCTCAGCTTCGGTTTACAGGTACGTTTTGACCGGGATACCAATACCCGGCTACTGGCATATTGCGAGAAGCACGGTGTCACAAGAACGGAGGCCATCCGCCGCGGTATCCATCTGCTTTTGGAGCAAGAAAAATAGAGTGTTGGCGGCCAATCATATCCACGACGGCATTAACGCAATCGGCATTATGACCATGGGGCTGGCACAGGTGAGAGACCCCTATGCGGACGGCTTCAATGCGGTCTGGAACTATCTCATTGACGCGGAACAAAAGCTGCAAAAGCGTATCGAACAGTGCGCAGCGATACAGTCATCCTACATACCGTAACCTGAATCCGTTTTTCTGGGACAGGCAAGAAAACCGGTGCCTGCGCATATCCTCTCAGAGGAAATTTTCTGAGGGGGTGCGCGGACATGGGGAAGCTTGTAGGCAAGGCTCAGTACCGGGACATTTTACTGGGCGCGGGACTTCTCTGGGCTACCTTGGCCCTGATCCTGTGGCCCGAGCAGGCCATGGAGGCCATGCGGGACGGGGTAACCCTATGCGGCAACGTGATTCTCCCCTCCCTGTTCCCCTTTTTTGTGCTGTCCTCCCTGGTGGTGGAGCTGGGGATGTCCCGGTACCTGGGCAGGCTGCTGGAGCCGGTGATGGCCCCCCTCTTTCGGGTAAACGGAAACTGCGCCACCGCCCTGGCCCTGGGCTTCATAGGGGGCTATCCCGTAGGGGCCCGGACGGCCATCCAGATTTACGAAAACGGCCAGTGCTCCCGCACCGAGGCGGAGCGGATGCTGGCCTTCTGTAACAACAGTGGGCCCGCCTTTATCCTGGGGGTAGTGGGGGCCGGGGTGTTCGGGAGCGGGACGGTGGGACTGCTCCTCTACTTGGCCCACCTGCTGTCCTCCCTGCTGGTGGGGGTGCTGTTCCGGTTCTACAGACCCGGCGACGGCCCCCAGACCCGGCGCAGCGGAGGTCCTCAGTTCCAGACCGCCAGCTTTCCCAAGGCCTTTACTCAGTCCGTCCTCGGCGCTATGCAGTCCACCCTGAATATCTGTGCCTTCATCCTGTTTTTTACTGTATTTCTGCGTATCCTGGCCCACGCAGGCGTCTTGGAGCTGCTGGGCAGCCTCCTCTCCACCCTGCTGGCCCCCCTGGGGATGGACCAGACCTGGGCAGAGCGGCTGCTCACCGGACTGGTGGAGGTGTCCTCCGGGGTGTCCTCCCTCACCGACGGCGCCCTGTCCGGGCGGCTGTCCATGGCCGCCTTCATGCTGGGCTGGGCGGGGGTGTCCGTCCACTGCCAGGTGCTGGCCTTCCTGGGGGACAGCGGCCTGTCTGTGCGCACCTATGTGGCGGGAAAGCTGCTCCACGGCGGCCTGTCCGCCCTGCTGGCCCATCTGATTTTCCGGGCCGTCCCCCTGAGCAGCCCGGCCTCCGTCTACCTGGCCGAGCAAACCGAGGCCATCGCCGGCCTGGACTTCCACCGGGCCCTCACCCTCTCCGCCGTGGCCGCTTGGGGCGTGTGGCTGGCGTTTCTGGCCCTGACCGTCTGGGTGGTACAAAAAAACAGTGGAAAAAGGCGGCGGTCTGTAGTATAATAGCTGTCAGAACAAATGTCGGGAAGGGAGTGCTCCCCATGAAGCTGTTTCAGACGTCTATTGACCCCCGGTGCGCCTACTGCGCCCACGGGCGGGAGTTGGACCGCGACCAAGTGGTCTGCCCCAGAAAAGGGGTTATGTCCGCCGGCTCCCACTGCTCCTCCTTTCGCTACGATCCGTTGAAGCGGATACCGCCCCGTCCCACCAAGCTGACGGGCACAGCCCTGTCGGAGGAGGATTTCAAGCTGTGATATCGCAAGAGAGGCTGTAAAGTTTTTTCCTTTACAGCCTCTCCTCTTTTTTTACAGACCCATATCAGACTGTCATATTCGTCCAAATTCTCCCGTGGATATTTGGTGTTTTTTTGACTCTGTAAAGGGATATCGGTTTACAAAAATAAAATGTCGAATTGAAAAATTTTTTTTATAAACCCCCGCCCTGCGACAGCATATAACATCCCTCGCAGGCAAAATGGGCGAAGAAGGTCGGACCTGCGAGTTTCCTGCGATATCTTTCTCTTTTCCTTTCCGGGCACACACTATATAATGTGCCTGTCAAAACCCTTGCAGGAAAGGAGACACTATATCATGGAAATAAAAATTGCGACCCGCCAATGTGCAGACCAGAGAGGAAACCCCCGCCGTTTCCACTATTTTCTCACCGTTGACCAGGAGGAGACCCCCCGTTTTTTCTGTGAAAACTATGGCGTCCGAATTGCGGAGGAGTCTGGCGGCGATGTCTCTATTCCGGGCATTACCACCAGCGCCGCCCGCATTGACGAGCTGATGGCCCTCCTGGTGGACAACCGGGTGGGACCCGCCGGACTGTCTGATGTGGTGGCTGATTGGCTGTAAGGTTATTTTACATTACAGGTACTGCGTCACTTCTTTCCGCCCAGCTTCTGCATGAGCACCACCAGCAGAGCGATGATGCCCAGCACCACGAAGATACCCAGCATCCCCTGCCCCAACATCTCCAGGGCTTGCATTAAATTCTCATTCATTGCGTTTTCCTCCTGTCAGCCCAGATTGGCAAAATATTGCAGCACCACGCCGCCGGCCACCACCGAGGCGATCTGTCCGGACACATTGGCGGCAATGGCGTGCATCAGCAGATGGTTCTGGCTGTCGGCCTCCTGGCCCAGCTTCTCGATGACCCGGGAGGACATGGGGAAGGCGGAGATGCCCGCCGCGCCCACCATGGGGTTGATTTTGTTGCTGGGGGTGAAGATATTCAGCACCTTGACGAACAGCACGCCCACTACGGAATCCAGCACGAAGGCCACCAGACCCAGGCCCATAATCATAAAGGTCTCAGGCCGGACAAACTGGTCCGCCTTCATGGAGAAGGAAATGGTAATGCCCAGCAGCAGGGTGATGAGGTTGGCCAGGTCGTTCTGGGCGGTGTTGGACAGGGTGGACAGCACGCCGCACTCCCGGACCAGGTTGCCGAACATGAGGAAGCCCACCAGCGCCACCGAGGCGGGAGCTACCAGCCCGGAGATCACTGTCACCACAATAGGGAACAGAATCCGCATCCGCCGGGTGACGCCCTGGGGCTTATAGGGCATTTTCATGGCCCGGTCCTTCTTAGTGGTTACCAGCTTGATGGCGAAGGGCTGGATGATGGGCACCAGGGCCATATAGGAGTAGGCCGCCACGGCGATGGCCCCCACAAAATTGGATTTCAGCGTCTGGGACACCAACAGGGACGTGGGACCGTCCGCCGCGCCGATAATGCCGATAGAGGCGGCGTCTTTCAGGTCAAAGCCCAGCAGAACAGCAATGATAATGGTGAGGAAGATACCTGCCTGGGCGGCCGCGCCGCACAGGAACAGCTTGGGGTTGGCCAGCAGGGGGCCGAAGTCGATCATGGCTCCGATGCCGATAAACAGCAGCAGGGGCATGGCCTCGCTGGCCTCGATACCCACCTCAAAGAGCCACTGTATGATGCCCGGGGTCTCCCCTATCCCCGCGCTGAACTGGTTCACCACCCCGGACAGAGGAAGGTTCACCAAAATGGCTCCGAAGCCCATAGGCATAAGCAGAGCCGGCTCGAAGCCCTTTTCGATGGCCAGATAGATCAGCAGCCCGCCGATGACATACATCACCAGCTGCTGCCAGGTGATGGACAGCAGTCCCTGCCAGAGAAATGAAAAATCCATTTTCTTGCACTCCTTTTTTCTATATCCTTTCCATTTTTGTGGGTATCTATCAAAAAAGACCTGCGCTCCGAAGCTCGGAACGCAGGTCTGGTCATTTCAGGCACAGCCAGAGCGGCCTCACGGGCCACACATGCTTGTTGACTGGCGCCACGCGCCGGAAAAGGCGCGCCGACTACTCCCCTTTGTTGTATGGGGCATGTTACCACATTCCCCATGCCGTTGTCAAGAGGTTTCCGGGATAAATTTTCCTATGTCTATCTCTAAAATTTCAGCTTATTTTTCCAGTCCCCGGTAGAGGAAGGACACGATCTGTCCGCGGGTGCAGACGCTGTCCGGGGAGAAGGTGGTGGCGGAGGTTCCCGACGTTATTACCTGCTCCACGGCCCAGGCCACGGCCTGGGCATAGTCCGCTCCGGCGGAGACGTCCGCAAAGCTGGCAGCCTTGGCGCTGGGACTGCCGGCCGCTTTCCACATATACGTTACCGCCATGCTCCGGGTACAAGGGGTGTTCCCGCCGAAGGCAGTACCGGAGACCATTCCCTTTTCATAAGCCCAGGCGGCGGCGTCTGCGTAATAGTCGCCGCTCTTTACATCGGAGAAAGGATTGGCTGTCGTGGGCTTGGGGGAGCCGTTGGCCCGCCATAGGAAGGACAAAATCTGCGCCACGGAGCAGTTTTCGTTGGGCGAGAATGTGGTCTCGCTGGTGCCAGCGGTGATTCCCTTTTCTACCGCCCACAGCACCGGCTCGGCGAAGTAGTCGCCCGTTTTCACATCGGTGAAGCCGCCCACAGTGGGAACGGTGGGCTGGGTGGGCTTATCCGGCCCGACAGTCCCTATGATTTTGCTACCTGGCCCAGGAGTTCCCTTAAACTCCGGCGCAAGCTGTGCGTAACCGCTCTCGCTCATCCAGTAAACGCTTTCTTCCACTTCAACGTAGGAGGAATAGCCATCGTAGTCGTTGTCGTCAACGATTGCGAAGATAAATTTAGGGGCGGCCGCCGATGTTGCCGCAAAGGTCTTTGGGGATGTGTCTACTTGAAATTCAGGACCCAATTCGGAACCCATACCATCCAAGAAACTTGCTGGCGAATCCCACCACATGGAACCGTAAAGCCCTGTATCCGCATATTCGTAGGCAACTACAGCTAAGCTGCGCTCCTTGTCCACAAGCTGTTCCACGCCCGGACACTCCACCCTCACGTTGGAGCCGTCCTTCACCACCTGAACCGCCAAGAAAGAGTTTTCATCCAGAGCCATCGGGAAAGAGTTTTCATCTATCTTGACATATTCGGTGCGCAGATAGCCCTCAAGGATAACGTCTGCTTTCAATCGTTCCTCTTTGGGGATGCCTCCATTACCTCCAATTCCAGCACCGCCGAAGGCTGGTTCTGCAAATGCTGGGACAGTCAGGCCCAGGCACATCACCAGGGCCAGCGCAAGGGATAGGAATTTTTTGCTCATAATGTTCTCTCCTTTGTTTTTATAAGGGTTTCCCCTGTCTTAATGGTTCAGCCCTTGGGGGTGGGACTTCCCGGCCCCCGTAGGCGTTCCCATCAAGACAACAAAAGCGGCGCAGGGGTTGTAAATCCCTACACCGCCGAAGCTACGCACACAAGCCATTGATTTCCCCATTGATTATTGCCGGGAAAACCGTTATAATGGGCTTTGGGCGCAGAAAATTTCTGCTGTGTGGGACACGGGCTTAGCTGGCCTCCTGCATAGGGGTGTGGGGGACTGGTACTCCCTCACGCCCTGCCTTTTATGCTTCTGCTGTCTCGTAAGCATATTTTACACTATTTCGACCGTATGCGCAAGCAGTTTTTTGTATTATTACTGACAAAATGACGCGGTGGACATACTGGCTGGACGCAAGGCGGAATTATGGAAAAAACAGGGAGCCGGACTGGCTCCCTGTTTTTGTGTTTCCGGCTGTGCTGTCCGGGCCCGCCAGACAGTGCCGCGTCAGCTCTGGCTGCGGTCCTTCTGCGGCACCATGATCCGCAGGTGGGAGCCCTCGCCGCACTTGCCCTTCTCGTCGTGGACCTCGATGTCAAACCACATCTTCCGCCGCTCGATCTCCCGCAGGGTGGCGGTGGCGGTCACCTTCATGCCCACGGGGGTGGGGGCCAGGTGGCGGACATGGGCCTCGGCCCCTACGGTAGTGACACCCTCGTCCAGATACGCCTGGGCCAGCTCCAGGGCGCAGGCCTCCATCAGGGCCAGCATGTTGGGGGTGGACAAAATTTTAGCTCCCGCCGTGCCGATGCGCTTGGCGGTCATGGTGTCGTCCACTGTCCAGGTCAGACTGTGCTGGGTAGGTTTCTCCATTTTTTACACCTCTTTCTCAAAAATCAGGTCCATTTTACTGATGACGCCGTGTCCCGACTGCTTAACCGGGACAAATCCTACATACCGCCAGCCCTCCTGTGCCCGTCGAGCAATCACGCTCTGATAATCCTCTATTTCCCATCCAAATAAATCGCTTTCGCCACGAACCGATTCACATTCATAGGTATACATCATATTTCTCCTCTCTCGTTACCGGAATGCCTTCCCCTCCCCGTCCAGCACGTCCCGGCGGTGGAAGGTGACGAAATCGGGGGTATATTCCGGGTATTCGGCACAAAAAGCGGCCCGGATCAGGTCAGGATTGAGGCCGGGGTTCTGGGCGGAGGTGACCAGGTCCACCATCATGGTGTCGCTCTGGCACTCCATGCGCCAGCTGCGGACTAGCGGAATTATGTCAACCTCTGTAAAGCCTGCCTTGGCCTTGTTGGACTTCTTCTTTACCACCAGGCTCTCCCGGCCCAGCAGGGCAGCCATGGCGGGCTCGGTCTCCTGGGGCCGGCCCTCGGGGTAGTCGAAGGTCATGATGTAGTTGACATAACGCAATTCCTTCAACTTCCGCTCCGCCGGATAGCACCGGTGGACAATGATACCCTCGGGCATGGCGGCGGTGAGCCGCTCCGGCACCTCCTCATGGCTTGTCCCCTCCAGCAGGCCGAACTCCAGAATCTCGCACTGGCTGGAGAAGCCCACCGACAGGGGCAGGGCGATGGACACAAAGGGGTGGGGATTGAAGCCCTCGGTGTGCTTGATGGGGATTTTCGCCCGGGAAAAGGTCCGCTGGAAGGTGCGCATCAGGTCCAGGTGAGAGATGTACCGGGCTCGTCCCGTTTTGGTGAACAACAACCGGTCAGCCACAGGTCCTCCCCCCTTCCAACAGCTTATTAGCCCCGCAGCCGGAGCAACGGGTGCGGCAGTCGGGAGTGGTGACCGACTGGTAGCACGCCTCCCGCTCCCGCCACAGAAAATCGGTACTCACGCCGGTGGACAGCCGGCACCAGGGGAAGACCTCACCTCTCCCCCGCTCCCGGTGGGCGTAGAAGCCCCCGTCCAGCCCGCAGGCGGCCAGGCCGTCCAGCCAGCGCTGGTAGTCAAAATACTCGGTCCAGGAATCCATCTTCCCCCCGTGGGCCCACACCCACTCCAGCACGTCGGCCAGGCGGCGGTCCCCCCGGGACAGGATGGCCTCCAGATAGCTGGTCTGGGGGTCGTGCCAGTTGTAGGTGATGGACTTGTCCCGCTTCAAGGCGTCCCGGAGCAGGTTCACCCGCCGCTGGTACTCCTCCACAGGGATCTGCGCCTCCCACTGGAAGGCGGTGTGGGGCTTGGGGACAAACCAGGAGGTGGACACGGTGATCCGCACGCCTCTGGCCTTATTGGGGGAGTATTCCCGCCAGGTGAAGTAGACCTTTCGGGCCAGGTCAGCGATGCCCAGCACATCCTCGTCGGTCTCGGTGGGCAGGCCCAGCATGAAGTAGAGCTTCACCCCGCTCCACCCCCCGGCGAAGGCAGTGCGGCAGGATGTGAGCAGGTCCTCCTCCCGGAGATTCTTGTTGATGGCGTCCCGGAGCCGCTGGGTGCCCGCCTCGGGGGCAAAGGTGAGCCCGCCCCGGCGCACCCGCTGGAGCCGCTCCATCAGGCTCATGGAGAAGGTGTCCGCCCGCAGGGAGGGCAGAGACAGCCCGATATCCCGGGGGGCGCAGTAGTCCAGAAGGTCGTCGCACAGGGGGAGAAGGTCGGGGTAATCGGTGGAGGACAGGCTGGACAGGGTCATCTCCTGGTAGCCCGAATCCTCGATGGCTTCCTTGCCGTATTTCGCCAGCAGCTCCGGACTGCGGGAGCGCACCGGCCGGTAGGCGTACCCCGCCTGACAGAACCGGCACCCCCGGATACAGCCCCGGAACAGCTCCAGCATCACCCGGTCGTGGACAATCTCGGTGGAGGGGATGATGGTTTTTACCGGGAAATAGGCCTTGTCCATATCCTGGACGATCCGCTTGGTCACGGTCTCCATGGCGCCGCTCCCCGGCTTTATGTCAACCGACTCCAGCGTGCCGTCCGGGCGGTACACCGGTTCATAGAGGGAGGGCACATAGATTCCCTCGATTTTGGCCGCCTCCAGCAGGAACTCCTCCTTGGACCAGCCCTCGTCCCGGGCCTGACGGTAGAGGTCGATGTACTCCAGGGTGACCTCCTCCCCCTCCCCCAGGACAAAGAAGTCCACAAAGGGGGCTAAAGGCTCCGGGTTGTAGCAGCAGGTCCCCCCCGCCACAACCAGCGGTGAGAAGTCCGGCCGGTCGGCGCTGCGCAGAGCCAGACCCGCCAGGTCCAGCATGTTGAGCACGTTGGTATAGGCCATCTCGTAGCCCAGAGAGAAGCCGATGATATCAAAGTCGGCGATGGGGTCGCCGCTCTCCAGGCCGTAGAGGAGCAGGCCCTCCCTACGCATCTCCTCCTCCATGTCCCCCCAGGGGGCGAAGCAGCGTTCACACCACACGTCTGGCCGCTGGTTCATCACCCCATAGAGGATGCGGCAGCCCAGATTGGACATGCCGATCTCGTAGGTGTCGGGAAAGCACAGGGCATAGCGGATGTCTACCTCCCGCTTGTCCTTGACCACGGCGTTGTACTCTCCGCCGGTATACCGGGCCGGCTTTTGCACTTTTGGCAGGATATATTCCAAGGTACGGTTCATCATGTTACCCCCAGCTCATCCGTAAAACGTAAAAGCTATTGTACCTTTTTCCGGCCCCGCTGGCAAGCTTTATTTCTGGGAAATGGGGAAATATTTCGGAAAAGCAGGGCCAGCAGCCAAACTGCCACCAGCAGCAGGGTATAATTTCCCCGGAACACCGCCAGAAAGAGCCCGGCCCCCAGGGCTGCGACGGTACACAGACCGTCCAGCCAGCCGGCCAGCCGTTCCGCCGGCTCCGGGCCGGCCAGCAGGGCCAGGGTGCAGCGGAGGGCCCGCCCTCCGTCCAGCCGCCCCACCGGCAACAGGTTGAACAGAGCCAAAGCCAGGTTGAGGCCGGCAAAGGTGAGCCCCCCCTTCCCGCTGCAGCAGATCAGGGCCAGCAGCAGATTGGCCCCCGGCCCCGCCAGGGCAGACAGCCCCTCCTGCCAATAGCCCAGGGGGCGGGACAGGATCAGCTCCGCCCCAACTGCTGTAAGGCGTATTCCCTTTATGGCTCCGCCCATCCGGCGGATGACAAAAATATGCCCCAGCTCGTGGACGCCACAGGCGGCCAGGGCCAGCGGCACCACAAAGGAGCGGTCCAGATAGTTCAGCCAGGCCACCAGCAGCAGAAAGCCGCCGGTCACCTCCACCCTGCTCTGCCCCGTCATTGCTCCAAAATGTCCACATAATAGACGGGATTCAGGTGCATTTTATTATATTTCAGCTCCAAATGGAGATGGGGCCCGGTCGCGGAGCCGGAGGAGCCGATCTCGGCCACCTTTTCCCCCAGCGCAACCACCTGCCCCTTGGTCACAACGATCCTGCTGCAGTGTGCGTAAAATGACTTTACACCGTTTCCGTGGTCTAGCTGGAGGTACAGTCCGTAGGAGTCGTCCTCGCCGGTGTATTCCACCGTCCCCGCGGCGAAGGCCCCAATGGGGTCTCCACTCTGGCCACCGATATCTACCCCGCCGTGGAACTGGTAGCGGCCGTTGATAGGGTGGTCCCGGTAGCCATACTCCGAATTGAGGTGTCCCATCACCGGCGTAACCGTCTCCAGCTCTCCCAGGGACAGCCGGTCCATGGTGTAGTTATTGGGCAGCGGCTCGCCACTGTAGTCGGACACCGAGATCACTGTCCCCACCGCCGGCACGGCGGCCGGCTCCTCCGGTGGGGCGGGCTCCGGCTCCGGTTCCGGTTCCGGCGCGGGCTCCACCGGGACGGCCGTCAGGCCGTACCGGGTCAGGTCGGCATAGTGGGAAATACGGGCTGCGGCATCGGACCTCCGGCTAAGGAAATGCAGCTCATCCTCCAGCAGCCCCGCCCCCTCGGGCAGCGGCGGGAGCGGCGGGGCGGGCTCCGGCGGCTCCTCGCGGGGCTCGGCACCAAAGACCTCCAGGCAGAAGCTTCCGAGCTCCGACAGCACCGTTCCTTCTCCGGCCAGGGACTCCCCCAGCCCGGCCAGCGTGCCCTGCAGGTCCAGGTCAGTGGTGATAAGGGCCAGAAGGTCGTCCCGCACCTGCCCCAGCTTCTGGGGAAACACCCCTTTCCAAAGAAAAATGGTCAGGAACAGCGCCAGACAGACCGCCAGCTGGAGCAGCCGGACCCGCTCCTGGCTGGGGGCCTCCCGCCGCCGGCGGGAGGCCGGCGAAGCGCTGTAATATCGAACGTTCCTTCTGTGGCTGACTGCCTGTGTGCCCTGGCTGTACATGGCTGCCCCTCCCCTGTCCGTTTTTTGTCAGTCTATTCCGGAGAAATCAGGAATATTCCTCTTGACAGGCAGGGGAAAAACAAATATAATAGCTAAGCTAACTAAATCCGGGTGTGGCGAAGCTTGGTATCGCGCTTGGTTCGGGTCCAAGAGGCCGTGGGTTCAAATCCCGCCACTCGGACCATGCGGAGTGTCCTTATAGGATTTGAGTATCCTCGGAGGACACTCCGCATTATTTTTGCTCAAAATCCTATACGGCGATCCGCGACCGGGAGTAGCTGACGGCTACTCCCTTTCTTGTCCCCATCGTGATTTCCACAGCCGGGATGTTCCGGCGGTCAGGGACGGAGAAAGCGCCGATACAGTTGTAATAGATGGTGATATGCTGGGTGGTAACGCCGTCCTGCTTCTCCGCGTGGTACACGTCAATATGGTCGATCAGCTCCGCCACCATGCGCCGGGTAATCTCGGTGGCGTTGGTGTACCGCCGGACAGTTGCAAGGAACGTGTCAATGTCCATCCGCTGGCCCTCGCTCTTTTTCAGCTCCAGCCGCAACGCCTTGATCCGCTTGGCGTTCTCCCCCTGCTCCTGCTCGTACCGCTGGGACATCTTCGCAAATCGGGCGTCGCTGATCTTCTGGTTCACGTTGTCCTCGTAAAGCCTTTCAAATAGCCCGTCCAGCTCTTTGTCCCTCGCCAGAAGCCCGTCCAACTCCCGCTGCTTCCTGGCCCGCTCGTTCTCCGTCACTTTCGCGGAACAGCCCATCATGGCCTTGATGAAATCGTCCTCGTACTCGTTGGCGAAACAGGCCAGCCGGTTCACCTCGTACAACACCACCCGCTCCAGAAATTCCAGCCGGATATAGTGGGTCTTGGAGCACTTGCGGAGGCCGGAATTGTGGTTCTGGCAGCTAAAGAATTTGATGTCGTGGTTGCCCTGGTTGAAGTGGAAATTGAGGTTGCCGCCGCACTCCGGGCATTTCAGATAGCCGGAAAACACGCTGGGCTCCTGGGTGACAGTGGGCCGCCTCCGGCGGGTCCCCTTTTTCATGCTCTGCACCTTTTCCCAGGTGGCCCGGTCTATAATGGCTTCATGGACGTTGAGGAAAATCGCCCGGTTCTCCTCCGGGTTCTCGATCCGTTTCTTCATCTTGTAGGACTTGGAGTAGGATTTGAAGTTGATCACGTCGCCGCAATACTCCTGCAAGGTGAGGATTTTCTTGATGGTGGTATGTCCCCACTTGGTAGGCTCCACGGTGCTCTTGGAACCGCCCCGGCTGGTTCCCTTGCTCCGCCAGTAATAGGTGGGATTGAACACCCCATCCCGTTCCAGCGCGGCGGCGGTTTCCGCCAGCCCGTAGCCGTCCAGGGCCATTTGATAAATGCGGCGCACCACGGCGGCGGCCTCCGGGTCGATCACCCAAAAACGGGAGTCCTCCGGGTTTTTGATGTAGCCGTAGGGCGGCGGTGATAAAGGGATACCAGAGTTGCCCTTGAGCTTATTCACAATTTTACGCTTTTTGGAAATATCCCGGGCGTAGTATTCATTCATGATATTTTTTGTAGCGCGACACGATTTTTGAGAAACGCGGACAGGATAGTTGAGAAAAATTAGCGCGATTCTTAGAAGTATTTCCTAGCTCGCTCACTTGCGCCGACCGCCCTCCGAGAGGGGGAGCGGCCCGCGTAAAGGGGCGGGCTTTTTAGGACCCGGGAGGGGCGGCTTTCGCTGCCCCTCCCTCGCCTTTTGCCTCGGCCTGGGGTGTTATGCCTCCAGGGCCTCCCCGGGGCCCTCAGTGGGCTCCTGGGGCTCCTCCTGGAGCGTCTGGGGCTCGACATACTCAGTCCAGCCGTAGACGCCCGGCTCCCACACATTGGCGGGAGCGGTGGAGACCCACTTCTTGCCGCCGTGGGTCACTTTCGCGCCTTGGTCATAGGCGTCATGTGCTCCGAGCGGCTGAGACCACTCGGGGAACTCCTCGGAGGGGTCGCCGATCGGTGTCCACATCGAGGGCGTCTCCGAGGGCTTGCGGTTCTGTCCGGCGTCCTTGACGTCATGGATGGAGCGGTAGAGCTTGCCCTCATCCTGGACGATGTCGCCCGCCTTGCCTCTCCAGTGCTCAGTCCACGTGACAAAGAGGTCGGGATGCTCGGAGATCGTCGTCTCGTCGAACTGCTCCTCCTGCGCCATCTTGACGAACATGAGCTCGGCGACGGCCTGGACGGAGTCGGAGCGCCGGGCCTCCCGGTTGAGCTCCTTGAGTGACCGCTTCGGGGTCAAATAGTTAATTTCGCTCATTCGTAAGCACCTCCAAAGCCGGAAATAGAGACCTCTCCCTCATAGCCCTCGTTCTTGGTGATCGTGAAGCGGATATTCACGCCCCACTTGTCCGCCGTCTTGGTCGTGTTGGTGAAATTATAGACGCGGTTGATCGCGACTATAGCCGTGATGTCCTCCCATGTCGGGACGTCGTCGAAGGCGTTGTTGCAAGCCTCCACGAGGGCCGTCGCGCCCTCAATGTGCCATGTCGGAGTGACGAGGACCTTCGACGCGGCCTCATCTGTCTCCTCCGGGGCCTTGAGCTGGAACGCGATGACGCGCTCTGTCTTGGAGAAATTCCAGACCCGGACAGACGTCGCGAAGTTGCCGTCCACGGCCTCGACCCTGAGCTGATGATTGCCATTCGTGAGGGTGAGCCACATCTCCCGGGTGAGCTCGATCGTGACCTCCTGTCCGAGAGTGGCTTGATAGCTCCTGATCTGCTTATCGTCGACGAACTCCGTGACGACCACATTGTCGCCCTCGACGTCGCTGACGGTGTACGCCTCGGCGAAGCTGCCGGTCTTGTGGCCGAGATCGGTGTCCTGCCCGGAGATGGTCGGGGCGCTGTTGGTGCGCTTGAAAGTGAGTCGCCGGTAGCTCGTGCCTCCCTTGCCGTCCGTGGCCGTGATCTTGATCGTGTTGACGGAGTTGAGGTCGAGCTTGTAGAGCATCGCGGAGGTGATCGACACGCCCAGGGCCTCGCCCTTGGGGGCGTTGTTGATCGTGCGGATGACCGTGTCGTTGAGCTCCTCCGTCACGTTGACGGCGTCCCCGTCTGCATCGTTGACGATGTATTCGTAGGTAAAGCCCAGGTTCTTGTCGCCCAGGTTGGAGTCGGTCCCGCTGATGGTCGGGGCGGAGTTTGTCCGCGTAAAGCTCCACGTCCGGGTCGCTGTTCCTCCCTGCCCATCCGTGACGACGACCTTGACCGTGTGCTTGCCGAGGCTCAACTCGTCAACTAGAACATCTCCTCGATCGGGAGATACTCTCCGATCTCGGCGGAGCGCTGCCGCATGATCTCGGCGAAATAATATTGAAACTGTACCGTTTCGACGCCGAACTTGTAGAGCGGCTTCTTGTAGTCCCGCTTCAGACGCCGGGACGCCTCGATCGCGTCCTCAATTATCTTGTCCGGCTTCCGCTTTGCGATGTCCGCTATGACGACGTAAAGGTAGCCCGTGAAAGTATCCTTTGCGAGGGCGATGATCGCGGAGGTGTCGCTCTTGCGGTTCTTGCCGAGCGAGGGGTCGTTCGCTGCAATAAAGATAAAGCGCGGCTCGGAAAAGTCCGGGGGGAGCTGCCCGTCGTCGTAGTAGTCGAACCACTCCTCCATAAAGGCGCAGGACTCGGGGTCGATCGGCTCGTTCTGGATTTCGGAGGAAAAGGAAGCCTCGCCCTCGGATATCCTCATAACCATGAGGGCGTAGTAGGGGAGCTTCTCCTCCCATAGGACCGCCGTTCCCTCGAGCATCGCCTCCCGGTTGCTCTGGAAGAAGTCCTCGGCGTCCTTTTGGTGTGCCGGGTTCTCCAGGTCGGTGTAGATGCGTTCCCATGCGTCCCATAGCTCCGTATTGGTGGCGAAGCTGATGACGCCCTTGTAGCGGGCGGTCTCATACTCGGGATTCTTTGCGACGTTGGCGAGGAGGGCGTCGTAGTGGAGCAGCGTCCCTATATAGACGATGTCGGTGTAGGTGTCGCCCGCTTTCGAGACCGCCTTATAGAACCAATCCCGGAGCTTTTTCCGCTGCTCAGGAGTGTTGACGTTCTCGTCGTTCTCCAGGTCGTCGCATAGGATGAGGTCGGGCCTCCATTGTTTATGCCGCCGACCTCTGATCTTCTTTCCTGCGCCCAGCGCCTCGATCTTGACGCCGTTAGACAAGAGGATGACCGACGACTTCCAGACCCGGCCCCGGAGCTCCCCGAAGTCCTCCCGGAGTGCTGCGTTCTCCTCGAGCTCCGTCTTGATGTCGCTGAGGAAGCCCTCGGCCTGCTCGGAGCTGTCCGAGAGGATGATCTCATAGTGCTTGTAGCCGTAGACGGAGGAGTGCAGCGAGTCCTTGAATGTGAAAGTCGTCGACTTTGCATGTCCTCGGGGGGCCTCGACCGCCCGGCGACATCCGTCCGCCCGGCTGATCTTCTTTGCATCGGTGAGGGGGTTTAGCCCTTTCATTACTCCGTCCCGGAAGATGCGGTCGAGCTCCTCATGGAACGGAGGCGAGGGTCTGACAAAGTAGTGGGCGAGGTAGGCCCGGCCAAAGTAGCCGAGGTCGATCGCGCCGAGCTGCTTCCGTAGGCCCTGGGGGCCGGTGAGCTCGGCTCCGGCGTGAAGCTGCTCGAGGAGCTGCGCCCGGAGCTGCGGGAAGTTTTCCCCCCGCTGGGCGTACTCCTCAAATAGCTCGCGCTGGTATCTCATGTTCGCGACCGCCTCGCGGTCCTCCGGCTCCTCGAGCCGCTCGATGTATTCCTTGAGGTCAATCGCCATCTGTGAGCACCTTCTCCCGGGCCCTTGTGAGGACGTCGTGCAGCTCACCCACGAGCTCGGGGTGCTGCTTGATCGCGGCCATGAGCTCGACCTCCATCTGCTCAAAAGCGAGCTCGGCCTTTTTCTTCATGTCCTGCCGGACACGTTTCTCATAGGTGGCGTTCCGGGACAGGGAGGCGATGAGCCGTCCGGCCTTGTCGAGAGGCATAGACGAGAAGTCATCCTCCGCCGTGCTCACTCGCTGCATGAGGCCGTCCATGAGGACCATAGACGCGGCCTTCGTGTAGTCGAGGTCGGGGTGAGCCTCCACGGCCTGGGCGATCGCCTGGGTGCGCTGCAAGGTCTCGGCGACCCGCTGCGCGGCCTGGGTGCTGCGGATGGAGTAGCGACCGATCGCCGACTTGCTGATCTCATAGCCCTCCGACTTGAGCCACGCGGCGATCTCCTCGTAGGTGTTCGCCGTATCCGCGAGCCGAAGGTCGAGCTCCGTCTTGATCTCGTCCGGGAGCTTGTCGACCGTCGAGCTCACGCGGGTCCTCCGACGCTCTCCTTTAGACATCGACGCCCGGGTCGTCCGTTGTGCCCTCGACGAGGTCGACCCCCGCCTTTGTGAGCTGGACGACCGCGTCTTTCCGGTATGCGGTGTAGGCGGTGACTCTCTTGTCGGTGAACTCGATGTATCCGCCGTCGCGCAAATAGGAGAGCTGCTTCGAGATGTCCGGGACGGTGATGAGGTTGTCAGCCAGAAGCGCGTTCGTGATCTGCCGGACGAGAAGCGAGTTGTTGCTCCCCTTTGCCAGGGCCCGGACGATGTAGCCCCGGATTGCCTTGTTCTGCTTGATCTCCTGCTCAGTGAGATCGTCGAAGATTGCCATAGCGGTTACTCCTCCTTCCGCTCGCCCCTATAGAGGAGCTTGTCGAGCTTGTGGTCGATGTTGTTGCTCACTCGGATGAAGTCCTCCCGAGTGACGTAGATGAGCGGGAGGTCTGCCTTGAGCGCGTTGAGGTCGCGGGCGACGTCGTCGATCTTGTCGGCGTTCTCCTTGTCGGTCGCCTCGAGCTTCGTGATCGCTCCCTTGACCTCGCCGATCGCGTTCTTGACTCCCCACGCGGCGACCCCGATGATCGCCGTGATGACCGTCTGAAAGACGAACATCGCAATAGTAGCGCCGTCCACGGTGAGCCCCCCTTTATGCCTCAGCGTCGGGGGCGCTCTGCTCCTCCTGGGCGGGCTCGGGCTGCTGGCCGGTCTGCTCCTCCAGGATGCCGTCCAGCAGCTCCCCCGAGATGGTCAGATAGGGGTCGTCGCGCTTGACTTTCAGGACGGCGTCCTCGATGCACTTCGTCAGGTAGTCGTCAAAGCTGCCGAGGTTCTCCGTGATGACACGCTGGGCCTCGGGCGAGATCGCCGACTTGACCTCACAAAACACTTTCGTGCTGAGGATGGTGAGCTGCTCCCGGGTGTTGGCCCCGGCCTTGATGCCGTCCCGGATTGCCTTCGCCGTGGTCTGCTCCATAGCATTTACCGATACCGTCGCGAGGTTCACGACGTCGTCGAGGGCGTTCTCGAGGAGCTGCCGGGCGGTCTCGTCCTTGATCTTCTTCGTCTGGGCCTTGACGTTGGCCCCGGCGAGGCGGATGTAGTAGACCGCATAGGCCCCGGCGAGGGCGATGACGGCCAGGACGATGTTCGCGAGCGTGACGCTCGCCGCGTTGGTGATGAGCTGCATGTCCATTTTTGCGTTGCCTCCTTTTGGCATAAAAAATTTGAGTATGAGCTTTAGCCCATACTCAAATATTAGCCGGTATTTTTGGAACATTACATATGAAGCGCTTCTAAGAGATGCCGTCCGGGTCGAGGCCGTCAAAAAGGTTTATTTGCCCCTCTGTCTGGCCCGGCCCGCATAGCTGCCGGACCCATCGCTCAGTGACGCCGTACTTCCTCGCGAGCTCCGGGTGGTTGTAGCCGTTGAACTCGTCCTTGATGTGGGCGTCTCGGACAGGGCGGAGGAGGCTCTCAGGCTTCGGGATGTAGACCGTCGCTCCGCCCAGGAGGACGGCGAGCTTGTAGAAGTTGTCGGTCCCGATCGCCTCGGCGATCTGTCTATAGGGCCCCTCGGCGATGTGGTCGAGCTTCAGCTCTGTTGATAGGTCGCCCATGTCCTGCGCCCCCTCTCCTTTACATCCTGCCCAGGATTGCCAGAATCTCGCCCGCTGTCATCGGCTTGTCGAAGCGGGTCTTCCAGTATTCCGGGGAGTTGATGATGCCCCGGTCGACGAGGAGCTCGAAGCCCTCTTTCTGCCATTCCGGGGTTCCCTCGGGGTATCCGTCGTTCGGGGCCGGGGGCGGTGCGGGCTCAGGGGCGGGGGCTGCGGTCTCCACGATCTGCTTCAGCAGCGCGACGATCTTTCCGCCGTAGCCGCTGCCGGGGACGGCCCAGCCGCGCCCGTTCGGGTTGTCTGCCGCGCCCAGCCACTCCACGAACTCAGCGGAGCCGCGAGCCACGAGGGAGAAGCGCGGGTCGATGCACTCGTTGACGAGGGGCTCCTTTGCCGCGTATGCTTTGAGGTGCTGAATCTGAGCGCGGACGCCGGAGCGCGGGTCGGGGAAGCTCGCGGCCTGTCCGGTGCTGTTGCCGTTGAGGGCTCCAATACCTGCGAAGTTGTTCTGCTCCGGGAGCACGATTCCCCCGAACTTAAAGTAGCCGGTCTCGAGGAGGCTTTGAGCGAATGCCACATCGCCCCGAACGCCCTCGGCCTTGCCCTCCTCCAGAAACAGCGCGGCCAGCTCCGCCACGGTGCAGCTCGGGAGGCGCGGCTCCGCGTTCTTGCTCAAGCAGAACGCGGTCATCTGCTCCGCTGTGGCCCGGGCCTCGCCCATGATCGCCGTCTTGCCGGCCTCGCTGGGCGTGGCCGGTGTGCCGCTGATCTCGGCCAACTTTGCGGCGACCTTTGCCTTAAACTGCGCCCAATGGGGGAGGATGTAGAGCGGACAGTTTTTCCGCGCCCCCTTGACGATCTGGTCAGAGTACCCCATCCAATGGTTGTGAGTGTAGAGCTGCTCGACCGTCAGGCCGTGCCGCTTTAGGAGGATTGCAGCGAGGAGGGCTCCGTTCTCCTCGGCTCCGAGGTCCTCCTTGCTCCCGGTGCCGTCCATGATGATCTCGATCGAGATCGTCGTCTCGTTGCCCGGGCCCCTGCCGTCCCCGGCGTGCCATCCGACTTCCGTGTCCTCCAGGTTTTGCCATGCGTTGATGTCGTCGACGTAGTAGTGGACGCGGGCGTCGTTCATGTTGGCGTTCGGCCATGTGGCCCGGGTGTACTGCTCGGCGTCCTCCTCCACGTTGGGGAGATCGGTCGTGTTGTGGATGGTCACGCCCGCGACCTTGCCCGTGCCCCCGGAGAGACGACGGTCGGCCTTGTACTTGTCGCCCTTTTTGTATTTCCCCGAGTCTTTCGGCCACTTGGCCCCCCAGGGGATGATCTTCTGATTGATGACGAGGCCGTGCTCTGTCCTCGTCGCGTCTGGTGTCAGTTTTGCCATGATCTTATAGACCTCCTAAAGATTGCAGACGGGGAGGATGACCGTGTCGATGAGCTCCCCGTAGGTGTACTTCGTGCGACCCTCTGCGTCAATTTTTTTGAGAAAAGCGTCGTACTCGACCGCGAGCTTGAGCAGCTTGAGGACGCCGACCTCCTCGGGCGAGACCGTCTTCATATCCGGCCCGACCATGAAGCCGATCGCCTTAATGAGCGCGATCTCGGCTCGAATGGGCTCGGCCTTGTAGAACGCCTCATACTCCTCCCAGGTCTCCCGGGCGAATTTCTTCCGGTTGAGCCGGGGCTTGTCGGGTGGACGGAGTCCGTTCTCCTGCGCCCACTTTTTCGCCCGGGCCCTCTCGGCTTTCTCGCGCTGTGTGAGCCGTTTCTTTTTCTGCGCCATGTCTACCCCCTCCTCCGTCCGGGCGGCTCCTGCGGGGCCTCGTAGCCCTTGACGAGGAGCTGCATCGGCTTGTCCTCTGTCACGGAGATGATGCTCACGTCGCCCAGGTCCTCGAAGCGCATAGCGAGGTCCTCCTTGACGCCGATCGCGTGGCCGACCGGGGCGTTCACCTTTGCGATGATGGTCAACACGATCGCCCGGCCCCCTTTCTCGCCGCCTCCCGCTTCTTGCGGAACTCCCTCGCCCCGGCCAGCAGCTCCCGGCTCGCCTGGACCTCCAGGGCCTCCCGCAATAGAACCGACTGAGAGAGCAGCTCCTCGGCGGGTGAGCTGCTCAGTGTCTCCGCCTCCTCCGGGCTCATCGGGTGCCCGAGCTCCTGCCGGGCTGCTGCCATGAGCTCGACGAGGAGCCTCCCGGCCTCCCCGGTGCTGGGCGCTGCGGGCTCAGGCTTGGGCTCAGGGGTGGCGCTCCATAGGGCGGTAAATGCCGCCTCAGCCTCGGGGGGTGCTTGCTTTCGCCCGCTCTCAATGAGGGAGATGTCCGTCTGCTTTACGCCCAGCAGCTCCCCGAGCTGCTTTTGAGTGAGCCCCTCTTGCCCCCGGTACGCTTTCATCATGTCGCCGAGTGTCTGGATTTTCACTATGTTCGCCTCCTCTCTAGCTTGCCGGTGTTGGCTTCGCGGTCTTGAGGGCGGCTCTGTCTCGCTCGATCGAAGCCCGGACATGCTCCGCGACCTCGCGCTGCTGCCGGAGCATGACCGCCTCCCGGAGGAGCTGGGCGCTCTGGATGAGGGCCGAGGCGTCCTTTTTGAGGAGCGATGTGAGCCGCTGCTCATCCAGGGCCCGGCCCTCGAGGTAGGCCCGGGCCTGGGCGATCTCGTTGACGAGAAGCTGCTTGCCGAGTGTCTCCTCCCTGTTCATACCTCGACCTCCTCTTGCTCCGGCGTTCCGTCTGGGCCGAGGAGTGGATAGCCCAGCTTCCCCCGGTAGACGTTGGCGGCTCTGATCGCCTGAGCGAACGCTGCATCGCTCGCGACCAATGCGCCGATCGCCCGCTGCTTCTCCGGGCTCCTCGGTGGCGCGGTCACGCTCGGTATCTGCTCCACGGTGCCCGGCTGGATTTCACTGAGACGCCGGGCGACGTGCTCCGGAAGGTTCCGGTAGTAGACCCGGAGAAAGACAAGGCCGGTCTCGGTACATATGCCGACCACGTCGCGCCGGATGCTGCCCTGCATCCGAACGATACCATCCAGGGCCGCGAGGACGGCCTCGTCGCTCCCTGCTGCGCCCTTGCTCATCCCTGGGCCTCCTTTCTTCGCTGCCGGGCGATCATCGCCTTGAGTCCCTCGATGACTTTCTCGCACTGGCTCACATTGAGCCATTCCAGGCGATCGACGCCGGTCATCCGCTTGACGAAGCCCTGGATGCGCTGCGGCTCCGTGTTCCAGCCGAGGGTCTCAGTGAGCGCGTAGATTTTCCGGCGCTGCTGGACGGTGCGAGCGTCTCCGCCCTCGTCGGTGCGCTTGGTGCTGCGGCTGGCCCCGTCCTTTAGGTTCTGCAAGATGCGGGCGAGGTTGGCGATCTCGCCCTGCGTGAGCTTCTTCATGGACTCCTTGCCCGTCTCCCGATAGACGACCGCGTGGAGGTCCTCGTCGGTGAGATGGAGCTCGGGCGACTTTGCGATCGCCCAGAGGGTGCGGATGGATGCGGGCTTGCGTCCTGTTCTTGCTGCCATAATTACACCTCATTTCCCCATACGTCCCACCCGGGGGAATAGCGGCGGGCGAAAAGCTCGAGGCGGGGGACGTTGCCGAACAGGGCCTCAATGCGCTGCCGTACTTCCTCCGGCTTCTCGCTGTGCCGTGTCCTCACGGCCTCGACGAGCTGCTGGACGTTGTTTTTCTTCTTATGCTGTGCCATGCGCCCCCGCGTCCCCATGAGGCAAAGCTCGCAATTCTTGAGTGTCCAGGGGGCGAGGTTGGCGACATTCTTCCCGGTGACGGTTTTCTTGCTCCATACAAAAGCGACTGTCACATACCGAAAGCCCCACGCCTCGAAAAGCTCAAGGGCGTCCGGGATGTGGGCGTCAGTGGCCCACATAAAGAGGACGGCGTCTTTTTCGGCGATACGCTTGATCTCCAACTTTTTGAGCTCTTCGGTTGTCATGGTTGGATAGACGGCCTCGAGCGGTGTGTAAGCGGAAGATTTTACCCCTCGATTTTTGCCGGTTGCTTCTCTGCTGCTGAACTTCCACGGCGGGTCAGCGTAGATGACCCGGTACTTTTGCGTCGTCTCAAATATGTCGACCCGCATGAAGCCCGACCTCCTTTACGGCTTCGCCTTGAGGAGCTGCTCCGCCCACCACTTGAGGATGTAGTAGAGCTGCTCGAGGTAGCTGGCGCGGCGGTAGCCCATATCAGCCGCCCCCCTTGATCTGCTCAAGCCGGGCGAGGTTGACTTCGTAGCCGAAGACGTCCTTCTGCTTCCAGGTGGCCCCGACCGCGTTGACCGTGTCCTCGCCGTATTTCTTGAGGGCCTCCTTGCTGACATCCTCCTTAACGACGATGCAGTCGGTCATCTGCCGGGCCTTGAGGCGTCGGATGATCTCCTCCAGCTTCTCTTTTGCCCGAGGGAGGGAGATCGACGTCGAGAGGCGGAAGCCGACCTCTCCAAAGGTGAGGGTCATCGACTTCGCCTTTCCCATCTCGTCGCGGTGGTCGGTGACAAAGTCCTTGACCTCGCGCTCGAGGGTGGCGATGCGGTCCTTATAGGGCTTGCTCTGCTGCTCGGCGGCTTTTTGAGCTCCGACGACCTGCTTCTGCATCTCGCTCTCGATGTCGCCGAGGGCGATCGTAGCCTCGGCGATCTGCCGGAGGGCGTCGTTCACGTCCTCCCAGGACTTGAGGCTCGGGGCCTCGATAACTCTTTTTCGTGCCATGCTGTGGTCTCCTTTCGATGTAGTCATAGAATGGGCTCTCGTAGGGGTATAGGGGGTGAGGCAATATCGCGGTCGGAGATGTCGGAGCCCACGGGTCGGGCTCCTCCTCCGGTTCCTCCTCTATGGGCTCGCCGTCGTAGAGGACATAGTCTCTCGTGAAGATCATGTATAGGCCGAGGGGGCCGATGAGGACGGCGGCTGTCGCGTCTTGGTCCTCCGGGGATACGCCCCCGGAGGCCATCAGCACGACGAGGGCCGAGATCGCGACGAGGCCGAGCCCCATGAACCGCTGTTTTATCATTTTCATTGTCCAGACCTCCCGCGCCGTTAAAGCATCATAAGGCTTGAGGCTTGCTCGATCGTCTTGAGGGTGACGACGCTCTCGTTCCGCTCGGCGAGGATGCGCCGGACGTTGGAGAGGGTGCGGTCGAGGAGCCGGAAGCATCCTGTTTGCATGTTGCAAGCCCGGGCCTTGAGCTCGACCATAGCCTCGGGGGCGATGTCGAACTCGGAGAGGTATCGCTCGACCTCGGAGGGCTCCAGGCCCCGGAGCGAGACGTAGAAGTCGACCCGGTTCGCCGTGCGGGCGAGGTAGGTCTTGATCGCGGCCTCGAGCTTCGGCTCCCCTGCAATCACAAGGCCGACATCGCTCTGGTCAAAGATCGCCCGGAGTATCTCCATTTTCTTTTGAGTGTACTTCGAGACGAGCTTGTCGGCCTCGTCGATGACGAGCAGATAGCCCTTGTTCGTGTTGAAAAAGTCCCGGATGCCGTTCACCCTGCGCCATATCGTGCCGTAGCCGGTGGGGATGCCGAGGGACTTCTCGATCGCCTCGACGAGGTCCCGGCTGCTCATGGTGTCGTCACATTCGACATAGGCGACCCGGGGGAGCTTTGCGTATTGCCGGAGGGTGTATGTCTTGCCGTAGCCGCTGCGGGCGACCACGATTCCGAGGCCGATGTACTCTTGACAGGACTGACACACGCCCAGGACCTTGAGCGCGTCCCGGCTCTCAAAGAACTCGGGCTTCTGGCTCGTCTTGCCGGGCCGCTCCGGGACGCTCACGGCTGTGCCGGTGCGCCGGGCGAGCCACTCGGCGAGGACGCCCTCGACGCTCGAGACGTCGCCCTCATACTTCCCCGCGAGGTAGCGGGAGATCGTCGTCCGGGAGTATCCGGGGATTTCGTTCGCGAGGGAGGCGATGCTCATGCTCGAGGACGCAAGCTGATCGTTGATCTGCTCCGCGAGGGACTTGCTGCTGGTATAGGTGGCGGTCTTTTCCGCTGCTGCTGTGACTTCCATGTGTTGCTCCTCCTATTCGTTGATCGCCCTGAGTCGAGCGAGGGCGTCGTCTGCTTTCCTGCCGAGGAACTCGTCCCCGGCTGCGGCTTTCTTTTTGGCGCGGCTCGTGACCTCTGCCCGGTATTCCTTATCCTGCGGGAGTGCGATGACCTTCGGGGAGTGGGTCGCCTTGATGGTCAGGTCGACCATGCCGACCGCCTCAGAGGGCCGTCCGCCCTCCTCGCCCCGGAGCTCATAGGGCCGCGTCATGCTGTCCAGTATCTCGCGCATTTCGCGTTCCTGCCGCTTCTGGTTGCGGAGGTGGCGCTCAAGTGCGGCCTGAGAACAGTGAGGCCCAAAGGCCAGCAGCTCAGGGGAGACGGCCTCGCATATCTTCCGGCCCTCCTCGTCGAAGACATAGAGCTTCGTCACGTCGTCGATGTCCCACTTGATGCCGACACGCTTTCCGATGTAGTGCGAGAGCTCATAGTCCGTGTAGGTCGTGCCGAACTTGCTGATGCCGTAGTTGTAGACCCGGGCCGTGTCGGCTTTCATTAGCAGCATAGCGGCGTACTCCCGGGGCGGAGCTGCTTTCTCGTAGCGCTCGCCATTCTCAAAGAGCTCGAGGGGCGTGACCCATTTCTCGCCCGCCTCCTTGAGGCCCCGGTGCTCCCGGGTGTGGTATTTCTCCTCTTTCCAGCGCGTCCAGACCTCGAAGAACTCCTCCAGGGTGAGCAGCTCCCCGCGCTCCAGCATCCCGTCGACGTCCTTCTGCCGTTTGGCGTAGGTCTTGGAGCCGGTGAGGGTGCCCGTGTAGCTTTCAAACCACTTGGAAAACTTGGAGCACACGGTCGAGAACAGTCGCTCGATCGGCTTGTCCCACGGCTGATATGGGAGGGAGCGCCCGACCTCCTCGATGCCGATGCTCTGGTAAAAGCCCACGGTCTCGGCGTCGAACTCGAAGTCGATCTTGCGCTTCTTGCGGCTCTGGCCGGTCATGGTCTGCGCGGTGTAGTCCTTGCCGTTGTCCACGTGGAGGATGTGGGGGACGCCTCCGGGGTGGGTATAAATCATCTTGACGAGGCTCTCCTTGAGCGTCTGGCTGTTGGCGTCGACACACATGACGTCTCCTACGATCGCCCGGGTCTTCATGTCCATCCAGGCGACGAGCTTCGGGCGGACGGCCTTGATCTTGCCGTTGGGGGCCGTCCATTGGACCCACACGTCGAAGGTGTGCTCGTCGCCGATGACGTACTCCATGACCTTGAGGCTCGTCGCGTCCCGGCGTCCCTTGAGCATCTTCTTGTTCTTCCACTCCCGGGAGCCGTTGGCCGCGAGGTAGCGGGCCGACTCGGCTCCCCGGCTGTCCATGAGGTGCCGGACGTAGCGGCCCACGGTCTTGATGCTCGGATACTCCGGCCAGCTCCGGCCCTCGGCGATCTCCTCGAACTTTTCGTAGAGCATCTCGACCGTGCCCAGGTTAGCAGCGAAGCGACGGTCAAACCAAATGTTCTCAATGACCGCCCGCTGCTCGTCCGTGAGGCTGGGGAAGGTGGCCTTTTCCCGGGGCTTCCTGCATAGGGACAGGGCCCGGAAATAGTCCCGGCTCTGGCCGTCCTCACGCTCCAGCTTGAGCGCCCAGGCGCTCGCCTTGAGGACGTTGTCCACGTAGCGGTAAAGGGTGGGGAGGCTCACGCCCAGGCCCAGGGCGTAGCGCTCGGCGTATGCTGTGCGGTCGGGGCCGGTGTAGTCGATGAAGTCCTGGACTCGGGCTGCGAGCTCGACGGCCTCGTAGTATGCCCGTTTATTGTTCTCGATGTAGTAGTTGAGGTCGGCCTCGACATACCAGGGGGCCGCTTCCGTCCGCTTGTCTATGATGACATCCCTCCCGTCCACTTTCTGCGCGGCTTTCCACGCCTTGCGCCCTTTTGGGGAGAGGGAGGCGACGGAGATCAAAACCTGATCTTTCCCTCCGCCCTCGCGGGGCTGCGTCTTGGTCTTGTACTGCTGGGGGCTGCGCTGGACCCGCTTCTTCATGGTGTCATATACGACGCCCTCAAAGACTGCCGCCTCCTCGAGGCCGACGAACACGTCCGACACTCCGCTCCCTCCTTTCTGCTGTTATGCGGCGATCGCCTTCTCGACCTTGCGGGGGTCGAGGGAGAGGGCCGCGACGATCGCCGGGAGGTATTTCTCCCCCGAGCGGACGCCGTAAAGGATATAGCTCAAATATTGCGGGGACGTCCCGATCGTGTCGGCGAGCTGCGTCCGCGTCATGTCCTGATCTGTTAGGGCCTTGACGACGAGCTTGCCGAACGGGGTGAGCTTTCCGCTGCTTCTCATCGCTGTCCTCCTCCCTGTGATCTGTTTCTAAGAGCTGCTTCCGGGGAGCGCCCCGAGCTCAGGGCTCAGGGCTGCATCCCCTCCTTGAATTGCTGGATAGCGAAATTCTCGAAGTACATCTCCCGGAGCTCTCCGACCCGCTCTCTCAGGGCCGAGCGGAGCGCAAGCGCTGGGGCCGAGTTTGGCTTCACATGGTCCAGCGCCTCGTCGAGCTCCTGCGCCGCTTGGAAGATGTTCCGGTAGATGATGCAATCATTCCCGGGACAGTCCTCGCCCAGGGCCGCGCCCAGGCTGTAGATTTTTCTAACGCTCAAGTCTCCCGAGGGGTTTCCGAGGTTCCTGAAGGTCATCTGCTCCGGCCTGGGCTCCGCCCGGGGCCGCTGCATCCAGACCGGGGCCCAGCGCTCGACCTTGCACTTGTCACAGATAGCGTCAAGCTCCTCCTGTGTCCGTCCCTTCCGGAAGCGACAAACCTCATCGCACACATAGCCGAGGAGGTCCTCGTCGTCGGAGGACGGGCCCCTGCTCCATGCGAAGCTCTCGTGGCCGCAACGGCGACATCTGAGAATCTGGACGGTGCATCCCGTGATGGTCTCTCCCTCCTCGTAGTCGTGGGGGCTCAAGAGCGCCATTCCCTCGGGGCTGGGGAGCGCGGCCTTGACGTGGTGGCCGTCGTCGTCCTGGAACTCGCACAGCTCCCCGAAGTGGTTGAGGTCTGTGACCGCCTCGTCCTCGCCCAGGAGGCCCAGGTCATAGAGGGCGGTCTTGTAGCCGACGAGCTCATGCGCTGCCGTGGTGGGGTCGATGTAGGGGTATCCCTTGCTCTTGATCTGCGTCTTGAGCTTCGCCGTCATGTCGTTGACGAGGAGGGCGGGCTCGACCTCCTCCTCCGTGACCTCCTCGGCGGTCTCCGTGACGACCGTGTAGAACGGGGGGTCGTTGTTGAAGTCCTGCTCGGCCTCCAGGCCCCGGGCCTGTTCCACGGCGACCTCGATCGTGTCGGCGTCGTCGTACTCAAATGCGCCCAGGTCGACGTCAATGTGGCCGGTGTAGAGCTCCGCGTCGATGACGCCGAAGCTGCCGATCTGGGGGTAGCCCTGCTTCTCGCGGTCGTTAAACCGGACGACGAGGTAGCCGTTAATCTTCTTCATTTTTCTCATGTCTGCTGCTCCTTCCTGTTGTTCGTCCTGCCATCGTCAGGCCGGGAGAGGACGCCTCCCGACGACGCCCCGGAGGGCGTTTCGGCTTATTTAGTCTCGGGCTCCATAGCGGCCAGCTCGGCGGCCCGCTGCTCCATCGCCTCGGCCCGGGCCTTCTCGGCGCGGTAGAGGGCGACGGAGTCCTTAAAGAGCACACAAGCCGCGCTTTCGGCGCACATAGCCATCTTGTCGGCGGCTTCGGCCATCCGGGCCCGGCTCGCCTGGGCCTCGGCGGTGAGCATCTCGACGAGGTCGCGCCGGAGCTGCTCGAAGAGCTGCCGCTTCTTGAGGACCTCGATCTGCTCCTGCGCTGCTTTGAGCTGCTCTTGCAGGAGAGCGGCGTCTCGCTTGAGGGCGTTGTAGTCGCTGCCCATCTCCCGGAGCTTGTCCTCGGCGCTCTCGACCCGGGCTTTCATGCTGAAGGCGAAGTCGTTCTCGATGTTGGTCTCCGCGTCCTCAAAGGTGCCCTCGAAAGCGGTCGCAAGGTAGGACTGCGGGCCCAGCTCGGCGACCATAGCCTTGATCTTCTCCAGGGTCTCGCGCTCCTGCTCCTTGGTGGCGATCGCGTCGTCGCGGACGAGCTCGGAGCTGACGATCTCCACGTCTCCGCAACGCTTGAGGAGCACTCTCCGGGCCGCTTTCTCTGTCCGCTCAATGACGTGGTCGACCTCGTCGCTCCCCTCGGGATAGTGATAGGTAAACTTGTATTCGTTCATAGCTGCTGCTCCTTCCTATTGTGGCGGTCAACCGGCCAGCGCCGGGAGGACCTTTGTCTTGTTGGTGTGCTTGTGGAGGATGACGAGCTCGCCGTTTTGCTTCTGTTTGATGACGAGCCAATTCTCCGGGGCGAGCCCCGCTTGCCCGAGCCTGATCTTCTGCTTGCGCGTGGGCTTTTTGCCGTTTCTCATTGGTTGCCTCCTTTTTTGCTTTCTTTTTGGTGTCCGGTGTGGTATTCTGTTTGTGATTTAATTTTTAATCTACTGTAGCCTATTATAGTCTCCGTTCAGAGACTTGTCAATAGGAAAGTCTCTAATTTTCTACTTTTTTTAGGAGGTGCCCCATGTCTTCACTAATTGAGCGAATTGAGCACGTTATTAAAGCGAGAGGGACTAATTTCAAGCGCGTCGAGCGGGAATGTGGCCTCGGAAATGGTACGATTAAACGGTGGGGAGAGCAGAGCCCGCGTCTCGACAAGCTCGCCCTAGTCTCCGAACATCTACAAGTCTCCTTGGACTATCTCGTCTTCGGTCGTAGCTGTTCGGAGATTTCGACGGACGGAGACGCCCTCGATCTCGAAGCGGCGAAACGGGAACAGGGTCTCGTCTGCGACGGGAGCCCGCTCGACGATATGGAGGCCGATCTCATCGCTATGTTCCGGCTACTGCCGGAGGAGGAGCGGGAGGACGTCTTCGACATCATTCATCTCAAGTACAAGCGCCGGGTTGAGAAAAAGAGGGAGTCTATTTACTGGACATATTTCGACGGGAGCGGCGACGAGGAAAGCGGCCCCGCTGGAGGCCGTGAGGCCCGCGACGGAACCGCTTGATTTTTTGTCTCTGCATGATTAAAAGCTAAATCATTTTCTTGTCCCTTTGCTCCTGGTAGCTCTCGGAGGGTGAAAAGGCCCGAAAGCCCCGGAAAATCAGCAAAGGGACGCGCCTCCTCGCTTTTGAGGAAAATGTCCCTTTGCTTTCGGCTGGTTTTGCCGCCCAGCGCCCCCGCTGCCGTGTGTGGCTGCACAGCCCGATTAACACCTTGCACAGCTCCGGCCCGGCGTGATCGGCGGTGATGGAGAGCCTAAAACAGCCCTTTTAACGGGTCAACTGTTAAATCCTGCACGTTTTAACGCCCCGTTCGCACGGCTCGCCCCCTTGCCTTTTTGGGGCCTGTCTGCTATAATCTGATCGTGGGCCGCGAAGCCCGTCCTCTTGGGTCTGCTGCTGTGACTTCCGGGGCGGGTGGAGCGGCCCTCCTTTGTCCAGAAATGGCCGCTGTTCGCGTTTTTCGGCCTCCTGGGCCTCCGATACGTTCAGCAGCGCCCCGGCGTCCTGGGCCCTCTCAGGGGCTCCCCAGGGCATGAAAAAAGAGCGCCGCTCGCGTCGACGCCCTTGTCTCAAGTTTTCTGAGAGGCCGGTCCCGCTCCTGGGCCCCGTCCCGGTTGAAAATGTACCGTTTCCCGCCGAAATGGCGGGTTTTCTCATATCTTCCCGCCCTGTCCCGGTTTATCCCGGTTTCTCAATTATCCTGTCCCCGTACATTTTTGAACGGTGCAAACTCATTTTCTCCTTCATCGCTGTCTATTCCGTCGGAGACGGCCACCAGCCGGACATCGTGGGCCGGGAAAAATTCTTCCGTCAGGCGGCCTACCTCGATGTAGTTACGACCCAGCCGAGACAAGTCTTTTACAAACACCGCTGAAATATATCCATTTTCAATAGCCTGGACCATTTTCTTAAAACCAGGGCGGTTCAGAGTTGTGCCACTGATTCCGTCGTCTACAAAAGTCAAGGTATCCGTATATCCTTTTTCCTTTGCCGCCTTCTGAAGAATCTTTTTCTGATTGCTGATGGAGTTCGATTCGGTATCCAGATTATCGTCACGGCTCAGGCGGCAGTACAACGCTGCTGTTCTAAACTCGTTGTTCTTGCTTGACTGCTTCAAAATTTCCTCCTTTCCAGCCGTCAAACAAGAGGTTTTATCCTCTATTATTATACTGCCGGCCCTTCGGAGCGTCAAATTTTGGAGCGTCTATATCTGTAAGCATGAGCTTTAAGAGAATCTCACCCATCGTTTCGCCATTTTCTTTGTAAACAGGCGTGACGATAAACGTGATCTTCCCCATGTAATAGACGTATTCCTCGTTGGCCATATAGCCCTCCTTTCCCTGATTGGTGTCCCACGGTGGGATTTCATTCCGCACCGACGCCCGCAAGCGGAGGAACAGGGAAAGGGTAAGCTGTTCCTCCAACTTGCGGGTGTTTTTTAGTGCATAATGATAGCTTGCGTGAGTTTAATCTCCAGACAGCGCTTCATGTACTCGTCCAGGCATTCATAGGGGCGTCCGGTTTCATCGTAGAGCGTCCGGGTACACAGCTTGTTTATGTAGCCGGAATAGTACCGCAAGACACGCTCCACGGCCTCGGCGTCCCCGGAACGGGCAGCGTCGCTTACCGATAGGGGCAGCATTTCCCTGCCCTTGTGACGGGGCTGCTTCATGATGTTTACCCTCCTTTCGGCATTAACGCCACCAATTTTGCACGAAGCCCGGTCAAGGCTTTTGTCCTGCGCCGCTGGACGGCGCTTCTGGACATTTCCAGGTATGCGCCGATCTCAGCGTCTGTCATGTCCAGCGCACAGTGCAGGATCAGGATGCTCTGCTCTGTAGCGGACAGGCCAGCGAAGGCGGCGGCCACAAGCTCGTTGTCAATGCACATGCTGTACCCGTGCGACGAAAATACAAAGCTGTCGCTGGGGTAGCAGTCCGTGGTGCTGAGCTTGTCCCACTCGCTCTGAGGCACGGTATCCAGCGGGGTGACACGGCGCCGCTGGCGCTTCATGCTCCGCTTCAGATTCCAGGCTTCGTTGCGCAGTACCGATTTACAGAAAGCGTCAAACTGGCACCGCTGTTCATATTCGCGGGGGATCGATCCCATTTTCTCACCCCCTTCCGTTGGGGATGGGTGGTTCTCTCCCTTTCCGCTAATAGGACACCGGCTACGCTCTCCGCTGCCCGCAAAATGCCCACTTTATGAAAAAATTTTTTAGAGCATATAAATAGCAATTTCCAGCGGCTTTTGAGCCTATTGGACACAAAAATATCCGCATAGCAAAAGGCCACACGGACGGATAAAATACAATATTCAGCTATATAAGAAATTGTTGTATCTTCAAGGCTGGATTTTACCGTCAGAGGGGAAAGAATTTTTTTGACGCTTTATCCAGCTTTGCTAATGACCTTGGCACAGCGGCTACCTCCTAGAGCCGCCAAAATCACAGCGGCGGCACTTTTTACCAAAGTACCGCCGCCATGTGGAATCTATATAAAGCCAATGTGGAGCCTGTGTGAAACAGGAATTTTTTTACTCCCTCGGTGTAACTACAATGCCGTCCGCATTGTCCGGGTCGCGGAAACTGTAGGTAACGCCGTCAGGTAAAGTTATATCGTCGGAGTTGTCCTCAGTGTCCAATCCCGGTTCGGTGTCGATTGCAATGTCTGTATCATCAATTTCCACGGAGTTCCCCAAATTCGTGTCCTGCTCGTCGTTGCCTTTCTGATCGGTACAGCCAGCGAACAGCGAGAAGCAGACCAGAACACAGGCCAAAATCATCATAAATTTTTTCATCACATTTCCCTCTCTTTCAAATGTCCCCGCTTGATTTCCAGCACCACATCCGCCTGTTTTGCCACCTCGCCAGAGTGCGTCACGACCACCACGCACTTCCCGAACGCATGGGCGCTCTCTTTCAAAATCGCCGTGATCTCCTCGGCGGTGTCGGCGTCCAGGTTCCCGGTCGGCTCGTCTGCCAGAATAACCGGGGCGTCGGAGGCCAGCGCCCGCGCAATCGCCACCCGCTGCTGCTGTCCGCCGGACAGTTTCAGCACATTCCGGGTGATCTCGTCTTGCTCCAGCCCCAGCCGTTCCAGAATGGGGGCGGCGTCCAGCTTGGCGGTAAGCCGTACATTTTCAACGGGCGTCATGTAGTCGATCAGGTTGTAGCTCTGGAAAATCAGCGAGATATGGTTCCTGCGGTGGTGTTTCAGGTCCTTTGCCACAATATCCTCGCCGTCAAACAGGACACCGCCCTGTGTTGGCACATCCAGCCCGCCCAGCAGGGACAGCAGCGTGGTCTTGCCCGACCCGGACGGGCCGAGGATGGCGTACATTTTCCCGGTTTCCAGTGACCCGCTGACGTTCTGCAAAACCGCCTTGCCCTTTTCGTAGGCGTAAGAAACATTTTTCAATTCCAGTATAGGCATGATAGTCCCTCCTTCAGCTCATTTTCGACAAGATTTCACGGGGTTTCAGCCGCATGACCGTGATAGACGATGCGCTGACCGCCACAATGATGATGGCAAATCCGATCAAGTAGAGCTGGGCAAGGTTATCCAGCCCAACCGATACCTGGATGCCGTTTTCAGTGGGTAAGGGCTTTTGCACGAGATTATCCGCGCCTATCTCAACGGAGGCGGCAACGGAAACAACATCGTTATCGTCCTCCGGCTCTGCCTGCATACTCTGTTCCAACAGGTGGTTGCCGATCTGCCCCGCTATGGCGTTGCTGGTGAAGTAGGACAGGCCAAAGGCGAGGACGGCAATC
>Ga0137308_100086_pt1 | contig 164019 bp, 147 predicted proteins | sample Inofrocosms_June_FD_97181 | JGI IMG/M metagenome (GOLD analysis project Ga0137308, IMG submission 97181) | Mouse cecal microbial communities from Vienna, Austria - N-Acetylneuraminic and N-Acetylglucosamine D2O microcosms_June | ecosystem: Host-associated > Mammals > Digestive system > Large... | reverse complement strand
TAAATATGGGTTTGCCTTTTGCGGCAAAGAAGTGCTCATTGGGAGCGACAGGGAAGGGGGAATTCCATGAGAATCGTTAACCTGATTGAAAACACCCAGGGAAGCGAAGGCTGCCTTATTGAGCATGGCCTCAGCTTCTATATTGAGACGAAAAACCACAGGATTCTTGTGGATACGGGAGCCTCTGAGGCGTTCCTGACAAATGCCGGGATTCTCGGCATTGATCTGGGCAAAGTGGACATGGTTATGATCAGCCATGGGCACTATGACCATGCGGGAGGAATCTTGGCCTTTGCGCAGCGCTATCCGGATGTGAAAATCTGGATACAGCGTCTGGCAAGGGAAGCGTATTACCACAAGAACGAGCGGATGGAAAAGTATATAGGAATGGACCCAAGGATAAAAGAGCTCCCGCAGATCGAGTGGGTGGAGGGAAACCGGCGGATTGACGACGAGATCTTTCTCTTTGGCGGCGTGACGGGAAAACGCCTGTGGCCCTGCGGAAACCGGGAGCTGAAAATCAAGAGGGGAGAGGAATTTGACCAGGATGAATTTCTCCACGAGCAGTATGTGGTCCTGGAGGAGGAAGGGAAAAGAGTCCTGATTTCCGGCTGCGCCCACAATGGGATCCTGAATATTCTGGATACCTTCCGAAGGATTTACGGAAAAGATCCCGAGGCCGTAATCAGCGGTTTCCATATGAAAAAGAAAGCCGATTACAGTAAGGAAGAGCTTGAGCTTATAGGTAGCACGGCGCTGGAATTAAAGCGGATGGACACCAGGTTCTTCACGGGACACTGCACCGGGGAGATTCCCTATCAGGTCATGCGAGAGGTGATGGGAGAGCAGCTTACCTATGTGCACAGCGGAGACGAAATATTACCATAACAGACGACAAAACAAACGGAGGAAGAAAGTATGAAAAGTGTGGACCAGAAAGATTTTTTAGGCGGACAGGGAACGGTACATTTTGACCATATCCTGGAGGCGCAGGAGATGCACGGGATGAACCGCGTCTATGCGAAGGTGACTCTGCAGAAGGGCTGTTCCATAGGATATCACGTACATAACGGGGACGGGGAGGATTATTATGTCCTGAAAGGGACGGCGACGGTTGATGACAATCATGAGAGAACCCTTACCCTTAAGGAGGGCGAGCATTTTTTTACCCCATCGGGAAAGGGACACAGTCTCGCAAACCTGGAGGATGAGGAGCTGCAGGTTATGGCACTGATCATTTATGACCATGAGAAGGAATAAAAGACAGGCAGCAGGGAGGAAAAATCATGCCGGATCAAACACTGGAGGAACTGGAACAAACTGATGGAGGAAGGATGGCCGCACGTCTCAGGGTCCAGAACAGGAAGCGGAAGCTCATTTTTGCCGGGCTGATTCTTCTGTGTCTGCTTTATGCCGCGTGGCTTCTTTCCAATGACGTGATCTGGCAGAGCTGGCTGTACATTATCTTGAGCTATGCCCTTATTTTTATGATGAAGGCCTGTATGAAGAGGATTCATGATCCGCTGAACCGGGACTGTGATCCCTATCTGGCGCAGGAAGCCTACGCTTACTATTATGTAAAGGGAAAAATAGAAAAGCGGCCGAGAACCCGGGAGATCTATGTTGTCCTTTTTGCGAGGTGCAAGGCTCTGCAGGGGGATACGAAAGAGGCGCTGACGCTTCTTGGGGGAGTTGACCGGAAAAAGCTGCCGGGAAGCTGGCTCTGCGTCTATTATGATGTGATGCGCATCTGCTATGATATTTCCAATGACAGGGAAGCGCTTTTACGGCTTTGCGGGGAGCTTGACAGTATCATTTGCGGGAAAATCATGAGTGGGAAAGCGAAAAGAACGCTGAAAAGAGAGCGGGAGCGCATAGATCTTTCTCTTTCCATGGACAAGGGGGATCTGGAAATCTACCGCAGGCTCAGTGGAAAAAGGCGCTGGAGGAAGGGAACGGAGCTGCAAAGGGTGATCAACCGGTATACGGATGCAAAGGCCTGCGTGATGCAAAATGATTTGAAGGGTGCACAGGAACACTGCAGATATATAGCGGAGCATGGCGGCAGGCTTGTTTTTGTGGAGCTGGCGGAGAGGATAATATGAACATCTGTATCGTGGATGATGATAAATATGTAGTGGAAAAAATTGTGGAAGGTATGGAGTGGAAGCGGTGGGATATCGACGGTGTGTATGTGGCCTATAACATCAAGCAGGCCAAGGACATACTGAGCACCCGGCAGATCGACATTCTGCTTTCGGATATCGAGATGCCACAGGGAAGCGGGCTGGAGCTGCTTGAGTGGGTGCGGGAGAAAAAGCTTCCCGTAGAATGTATCTATCTGAGCAGCTATGCCCACTTTGCCTATGCCCAGAAGGCCCTGGAACTCCATTCAAAGGGCTATCTTCTAAAGCCGGTATCCAATAAGGAGCTCGGCCGCATGCTGGAGGAGCTTGTGGAGCAGATGAAGCGGGACGGCGGGGAAAAGGGGAAGAATACACAGAGAGACAAGGAACGTTTTTGGAAGGATTTTTTTCTGGAAAAGGAAGAGGGGGCGCAGGAATTTTATGAGAAGGACTGCCTCACTCTCTGCTTCCTGCGCATTTTTCAGCGGATGGAGCATAAAAAGGCGCAGAACCATTCCGCCTTAAATTTATCACTGACACATATGTCGGAAGAGTTTTTGACTGACCATGGATTTGCACCGGACGTGATGTTGCAATACAGTGACGAGAGTTTTCTGATCGTGTTCAGGAACTGCAAAAAGGACGAGGAGAGCTTCAGAGAGGGGATGGAAGGGCTTCTTTCCTGTCTGAGGGAGGAGCTGGATATTCCGGCCTGTGTCTATGTGGGGAAAAATTCCGGAATGGACAAGATGAGAGAGCAGGTCGCCGGCCTGCGCCGGATGATACTGGAGGGAGTGCCCGGGAAGGAAAGGGTGCTGTTCTTCTCAAGCTGGAGAGGGCGGGATGCCGTTTATGCGCCGCCGGATTTTGCCCTGTGGGAGAAGGAGATGATGCGGTCCCAGGACATGGATGCGGTTTCCGGGGAAATTGAAGATTACGTGGACAATCTCTGGGAGAGCGGAGGGGTGAACGTGGGAGTTTTCGGGCGTTTTAAGTCGGATCTGCAGCAGATGATTTTTCACTATATGATGGAAAACAGAATTGCCATGAACCAGATATTTGAAGCCGGAGAGTTCGATTATTATTGTGAAAAGGCATCCTGGACTCTTGAGGATATGAGGGATTTTGTTGACATTTTGTTTAAAAAGCTAAAAGCGGTGATCAAGGCGGAAAACACGGAGGAAAACGTGGTGGAGCAGATCATACATTACATAGACGAGAATCTGGGAGGGGATCTCTCGAGAGCGAAGCTGGCGGCAAAGGCTTATATTTCAGAAGATTATCTGTCTAAGAAGTTCGCAATGCACACCGGAATGAGCATTCCCGGCTATGTTGCCGCAAGGCGCATGGAGAAGGCCCGGGATTACTTTAAGAATACCTCCCGCAGCGTCAGTGAAGTGGCAATGCTGGTGGGCTATACGAATTTTTCCTATTTCAGCAAAACCTTCCGGGATTATGCAGGATGTACACCAAATGAATTCAGAAACAGATATATTATAAACAATTAACAAAAATCTGACATAGAAAACTGGCTGTGACAGAAAAAGAAAAGCAGGTTGACGAAACTCTGCTTTTTTTTGTTATCCGAAAGACTGAATTTTTATAGAGCTTAAGACCCCGAATCGATAAAATAAAACTCATAAATCAGGAAAATAAAAGGAGGCATATTGATGGGTAAGGTAAAAGCGGTAAGCAAAAGGAGTAACATATGGCATAAACTTTACAGCAACCGGGCTCTGTATCTGTTGCTTTTGCCGTCAGTCATTATTTTATTTCTGTTTACTTATATGCCCATGTATGGCGTGGTGATCGCTTTCAAGGATTTCTCACCGGCCAAGGGCATTATGGGAAGTTCCTGGGCGGGACTTAAGTATTTTAAGCAGTATTTCAATTCGTATCAGTTCTGGCCCACGATCAAGAATACACTGGTACTCAGTATTTACAGTATTGCGGTGACGTTTCCGCTGCCGATTCTGCTTGCGCTGGTCTGCAATCAGATGAGAGCGGGAAAGTTTAAAAAATTTTTTCAGGTATCCACTTATCTTCCCCACTTCATATCCACCGTTGTCATGTGCGGTATGATTATCCTGTTTTTGTCCCCGAGTTCCGGCGTGATCGCAAAGCTTCTGAGCCTTGTGGGGATTCAGATGCCAAACGTGATGGGGCTTCCTTCCGCCTTTCCCAGCGTCTATGTGTGGACCGAGGTGTGGCAGCATCTGGGGTGGGACAGCATCCTGTACATAGCGGCGCTCTCGGCAATTGACCCGTCACTCTATGAGGCGGCCACAGTGGATGGCGCTTCCAAGTGGCAGAAAATGATGAAGATTGACATTCCGCTGCTGATGCCCACGGCAACCATCATGTTTATCCTGCGTATGGGCAGCGTGATGAGTGTTGGGTTTGAAAAGGTGTATCTGCTTCAGAATAACCTGAACACGGCATCCAGTGAGATCATCTCAACCTACGTATATAAGATGGGTCTTGTGAGCAGTCAGTATTCTCTCTCATCGGCAATCGGATTATTCAACAACCTGATCAACCTTGCCCTGCTGCTTGCGGTGAACTATATATCATCGAAAATGAGCGATACGTCATTGGTATAGGAGGAGTTATGAACAGTACAGTAAAAAACAGGATCAGAAAATCAAAGGAAGACAAAATTTTTGATTTCATAATTTATTTGACGGCGGCGCTTCTTGTCATAATTACCCTGTACCCCATGTACTTTATCGTGATTGCATCAATCAGCAATCCCACAGATGTGTCCAGCGGCAATATCGTGCTCTGGCCGAAGGGGATTAATATGAGGGGGTACGAGCAGCTCCTCAACTATAAGCAGCTGTGGGTGGGTTACAAAAATACGATCATCTATGCGCTGCTGGGAACAGGCATGAATCTGATCGTGAACATATCGGCATCCTATGCACTCTCCAGAAAGGATCTGATTGGGAAAAAGCTGATCACCTTTTACTATCTGGTTCCCATGTTCTTTGGAGGCGGCCTGATACCGACGTACCTGATCGTAAAGAATTTCGGACTGCTGGATACCAGATGGGTCATGATTCTTCCCTTTTCCGTTATCACATACTACATCATTGTGGGAAGAACCTTCTTTTCCAATAACATTCCGGATGACCTGTGGGAGGCGGCCCAGATTGACGGCTGCGGGAATCTGACCTTTTTCTTTAAGATCGTGCTACCCCTGTCAAAAGCGGTGATTGCGGTCATTGCCCTGTGGTCGGCGGTGGGACACTGGAACGCTTACTTCAACGCCCTGATTTACCTGCGCAGCGATGTGCTGCAGCCTTTGCAGATTGTTCTGCGGAATATCCTGATCAGCAATCAGACCATGAGCATGATGATGACGGGAACGGCTGCCACCGAGGCGAGGCAGGCGGCGGAGCTGATCAAATACGGCGTGATCGTGGTATCGTCAGCGCCGATCATGTGTATGTATCCCTTCGTGCAGAAGTATTTTAATCAGGGCGTTATGATCGGAGCGGTAAAGGGTTAAAACCCGGAAGAAACGTATAATAGCCATACACTGGCTTATTATAAAAAAGGAGAACAAGATAAGGAGGAAGAAATATGAAGAAGAAAACAGTGGGAAAGCTGCTGGGCGGTATTCTTGCGGCAGCTATGGTGATGGGATCTCTGGCAGGCTGCGGGGGAGGCGGCGGTCAGTCGTCGGCGGACAGCGGCGATGCAGCGGCGGATACAGGTTCCCAGGGCAGTGAAGATACGGCGGATGCGGGAGACTCTGAAGGGGTGGAGACATTTACCATCGCAACCGTGAGATGGACGGATGCATGGCCCAACGATTTCATGAATCAGGGAATCATGAAGGAGCTGGAGGATAAGCACAACATAAAGATCAACTGGCAGGTATATTACAACAGCGACTGGACGGAGCAGAAATCTCTGCTTCTGGCATCCGGAGATCTCCCGGACGCATTCTTCGGGTCTATCTGTCTGTCAGAGACGGATATTGCCCAGAATAAGGATTATTTCGTGGAGCTTTCCGACGGGATCGAGAAGAACATGCCAAACCTTACGGCTATCTTTGAGAAGGAGCCGGAGCTGAAGGCGGCGGCCCAGAACCGAGACGGGGAGATCTACAGCCTGGTGAAAAAGCTTCCGCTGCGTCCCAAGGTAGCTAACTCCATGTATATCAATAAGCAGTGGCTCGACAATCTGGGACTTGACATGCCCACAACCTACGAGGAACTTACGGATGTGCTCAAGGCATTCAAGGAGCAGGATGCGGACGGGGACGGAGATCCGAACAATGAGATCCCCTACACCAATGCGGGCTCTCTTTCCGGAGACCTGAGCAATCTGCTTGCTCCCTTCGGAACCATTGTCAGCAGAACCGGCAACTTCATGCAGATCGACGAATCCGGAAACCCGGCCTATGTACCGGTCACGGATCATTTTAAGGAAGCCACCAAGTGGGCGCACGAGCTCTATGCTTCCGGCTGCCTGGATCAGGAATACTTCACGCAGGATACTTCCATGGCTACTGCCAAGAGACAGGCGGAGGGCGGCTCCCAGACAGGTCTCGTGTTTGCCTGGACGGCGGATGCGGAGATGGGAGCAAATGCGGAACAGTTTGAGCTCTGTGAGGCAGTGGCAGGGCCGGACGGAAAGCGCTATGTGGAATCCGATCCCACCTATCTGGACATTGCAAACAGAGAGCTGGTTATCACCACGCAGTGCAAGAACCCTGACAAGCTCCTGCAGTGGGCGGATGATTTCTACACGGATCTGGTGTCCCTGCAGACCTACTACGGCTCGATTCCGGATCAGATTCAGGAAAACGAGGACGGAACCTATGAGGTACTGATCCCGGCTGACGGAACAACTCTCGACACTTCGGCATGGTTCTTCTCCATGAGAGATTTCGGGCCCAAGTATATGACGGAGGAATTCCAGAGCAAGGTGATTCTGCCCGAGAGCCAGGGCGACGGCGTGAAGCTGGCACAGGATGCGGTAAATGCGCCGCATGCATCGGACATTGCTTTCCCGGTAGTAAGCTATACGGCTGATCAGCTCACAAGGCTCGCAAGCCTGACCACGGACATCAATAACTATGCTTCCTCACAGTATGCCCACTGGGTGGTAGACGGCGGTATTGATGAGGAATGGGACGCTTATCTGGATCAGCTGAATCAGATGGGGCTCCAGGAAGTGCTGGAAATCCACAATGACGCTTATGCGGCATATAAAGCGATCGTAGATTAATTAGTTGACGTGACAGGCAGGAGGGCCGGTATCTGTGGACAAAAGACAGGTACCGGCCCTGTTTTACAGGATTCCCGGGCGGATAATTGGGAATCATGAAAGGAGAAGGAAACATGAAGGAGCGTTATCGGATCGAAACAAATCCTCTTTGCAGACAGGAGAACGTAAAGAAGGGGGAGCATTACCGGATCCGGAGAGATTCCTTACCTGGCTTCATGACAAGGGGCTGCATGTGACTTTGAATGTGCATCCTGCAGATGGTGTCCGGGATTATGAGGATGCCTATGAAAAGATGGGAGAGGCGCTCAGGATGGATCCGGGGAGCGGTCTGCCCATTGTCTTTGACGTGGCGGACGAGAAGTTTATGGAGGCTTATTTTGAGTATCTGCATCATCCCCTTGAGAAGGAGGGCGTTGATTTCTGGTGGATCGACTGATGACGAGCTTGCCGGAAGATGGGTGCAGTACGGAGTCTTTTCGCCTGTTATGCAGCTGCATTCCTCCAACAGCCAATTTAATTCCAAAGAGCCCTGGCGCTACAGGCAGGAGATCCGGGAGGTGATGGAGAACTTCCTTCGGCTGCGACATAAGATGCTGCCCTATCTCTATACCATGAATCACAGACAGTATGAACAGGGAATTCCGGTGGTATTGCCCATGTATTATTTTTATCCGGAACAGAGGTGTGCCTATCAGGTACCGAACCAGTATTTATTCGGCAGTGCTCTCATGGTAGCGGCGGTCACTACTCCCTGCATCAAAAAGCTAAGGATGGCAAGAACCACGGTATGGATTCCGGAGGGCGAGTGGTATGACATTTTTACAGGTCTGCGCTATCAAGGGGGAAGAAAGATGAACTTGTATCGGGACATTACCTCTATACCGGTATTTGCCAAAGCCGGCGAGATCATTCCCTTTCAAGAAGACTGCATGGAGGATGCGCTCAGGAATCCGCAAGCACTCCATCTTCACGTGTACACAGGACAGGATGGCAGCTTTACCCTGTATGAGGATGATAATATCACTGCGGATTACCAAAGCGGAAAATGTGTAAGAACTTCGTTGGAATGGAAGGAGGAAGAGGGAAGCCTGGTGATCCGGAAGGCCACGGGCGACCTTTCCCTGATTCCGGAAAAGCGGGATTATCGAATTACCTTCTGGGGAATTGAAGACGCGAAGGCGCTGGAAGTCCGAAAGGAGGCGGGTCAGAACCCGGCTGCGGTCATAAAAGGGAAGGGAAGAATTGAAATAGAGGTAAAAAATGTTTCCGCGGATCAAGAATCTGTTGTATATTTGAGGGAAAGGAAGTACGGGGACAACAGAGTATTGGAACGCTGTTTTGAGATTCTGGATCGTGCCGAAATACAGATGATACAAAAGGAAGGCGCTCTTGGCATTCTGGAATCCGGCAAGGGTGCGGGATATCTTCTGGGCAGTCTGCTGTCTCTTGGGCTGAATCCGGATCTGTATGGAGCACTGGCGGAGATTCTTACAGCTTAAAGGAAGCGGGCAGTAAGGAGGGGTATCATGAAAAGGACGGGGCGAGAGGAAAAAAATCGGAAGATCAGGAAAAGTCAGTCTATGATGTATATTGCAATACAGTTTATGATACCGGTATGCATGTTGTTTCTCCTTCTCTTTGTCTTTATGTTTGAGAGTGTGGACGAGGCCAGGGAGATGTCCTATCGCTATATGCAGGATATGGCGGCGGCTAACGCCACCAGAGTCAATGAGGATATCAGCAAGATCAACTCGGAGATAGTGTATCTGATCCAGCAGGATAAAGATATTGACAGCCTGCCTTGTGACATCACGCCGGACATGACGGCTTATTACAAGCTGCTGGAGGATATCGTTTCCCTGAACAAAATTCTGCGGATCCGCTATGGCGGCAAGTACTTTTTTTATGAATATGTGGTTTCAGCGGATTTTCTGATACTGGACAACCATCTCTATTTTCCCATGAGTACCAAGAGCGAACTGGCTCTGGGATTGAAGGAGATGATAAAAGGGTATCTTTCCGGACAAACGGAACGTTCCGAATGGAATTTTTTCCTGGTGAGAGATGATATATACCTGTTTTGCTTTTATGAGGTGAAAGGAAAGGTTGTGGGCTGTATCATCAGTCTGGATGATCTGTTTTCAAATTTTAACATCAGCAATCTGGGGTATGAGGGGATTCCCTTTTTTGTCACCGAGAGCGGTGAGGTTGTGATGCAGCAGAAAGAGCAGGAAAAGAGGATGGTGATGCAGGCTCTGGAGAAGGGATTTGCAGGATCCACGGTACATTCCTATCAACTCGGCAGGATTGGACAGCTGAATCTTCTTATAGCGCCAACGGAAGGGATCCTGGATCGGATCATGATTTTGCAGTTTGTCAGCACGGCCCTTGCAGTCGGCATTATTCTGATTATCATTATGATCGCTTTCGGCTACTACCGGAGGATTCTCACTCCCATGCACCAGTTTGTTAGAAAACTCAGTGATCCTGAGGAGGAGAAATGGCTTCATAATATAGAAGACAACCGAATCATGGAGCTGGAGATGGCCAGTAAGGAGTTTCGGGAGATGATGCGCCAGATCCAGTCGCTCAAGATCGCCGTCTATGAGAAGGAGCTGCTGCACAGCCGCACAGAGCTGGAATACGTGCAGGAGCAGATCAGGCCGCATTTTTACCTGAACTGCATCAGCGTGATTCACGGAATGGCGGAAATGCACCATGCGGAGGACATCCTGGAGATATCCGAGAAGCTCTCCGATTATCTCCGGTACGTGATCAATGATTCCTATGCTTTGCGTCAGATCAGGCAGGAGGTGGCCCATATCAGGGACTATATTGCCATACAGAAGCTCCGATATGAGGATTTCTTCCAGTTTGAGGTGATTATGGACGAAGGGGTGGAAGAATGCCTGATCCCGCCCTTGGTGCTGCAGGTGTTTGTGGAAAATGCCATAAATCATGGAGTGACCTTTGAGAGAACCGTGGAGATCACGCTCTATATTGTGGCGGAGAAGTACAGGGGAGAGGATTATCTCTATATTTGTATTTCGGACACTGGCGAAGGCTTCACAGACGAGGCCCTGTACAAAATCAAAAATAATAAAAGCATTGAATACAATGGCAGAAAGCACGTGGGTATACAGAACACTCTGAAACGTCTTGAGATCATGTATGGCGATAAGGCGGAGATCAATTTTTTCAATATGACGGAGCACTGCGGTGCAGTGGTGGAGATACGGATACCGGCAAAACGGGAATAGCGGAGGATAGGAGGAAAAAGCATCAAATTGTTTACAATTTGATGCTTTTTTCTTTCTCCTTCTGTGGTAAAATAGATTGAACACAGGAGGGGCGGAACGTGAAAACCAAAATTCTGGTGATCGAGGATGACAATTCCATATCAGAGCTGATCTGCATGAATCTGGAAGCGGCCGGCTATGAGCCGGTCCCTTTCCTTGACGGACTGGAGGCGGAGGCCTTCATAACCGGGACGGAGGCCGACGGAGAAAGGGCCGGGGAAATCTCTCTTGCCCTTGTAGACGTGATGCTGCCGGGAAAGGACGGCTTTGCTCTCTTGGAGGATCTGGAGAGGGCGAAGATACCTGTTATTTTCCTGACGGCAAAGGCGGACGTGGTCTCCAAGGTACACGGTCTCAAGGCGGGAGCGGAGGACTATATCGTTAAGCCCTTTGAGGTGCTGGAACTTCTGGTGCGGATGGAAAAGGTGCTGAAAAGAACCGGAAGGGGACGCAGACAGATACAGATCCGGGACGTGGTCATTGATCTGGAGAAGCACAGCGTCATGAGAAAAGGGGAGAGAGTGGCTTTAAAGCCCATGGAATATGAGCTCCTGGTAACGCTTGCACTGGAAAAGAACATAGCGTTCAGCAGGCAGGAGCTGCTTAACAGAATCTGGGGAACGGATTATGTGGGAGAGACCAGAACCGTGGACGTGCATATCGGACAGCTTCGCAAAAAGCTGGGCTTCCATGACGTGATCCGGACCATTTCCAAGACAGGATATCGATTGGAGGATATGGAATAGATGAAGCTTTGGCAGAAATTATCATTGGTGACGGTATCGGTTCTCCTGATTGCCAGTCTGATTTTTGCGGGGATCGTGATCAGCCACTCCGCAAGCTATGACCAGGGAAAAACCATGGAAAATTATGAACAGCAGCTGAAATCCACGGCGTATGCGCTCTCCCGGGAGATTGCGAGCAGCTCCCTTGGCGAGTATCGCGATACTACCAGGAATTCTTATCTCGGTTTTCTTCTGCAAAGATATGATGCGTCGCAGTACATTCTCGTGGGGCCGGATCAGGTGATCTGCAATGAGACGTCCTTTGAGCTGGCAAACCCCTGGGACGAGAGGTGGAATGGGGATAAGGTGTTCAGCGTTATCCAGAGACGGGGGGAGCAGTATATCCTCCTTGCGGGAAAAAAAATACCGGTGACGGAAGGCGGGGATTACAGACTGATCCTGGTCAGGGATATTTCCTCTCTCTACAGGGATATCCGTGACCAGGCCTTTTTTTATCTGGCTGTCTATTTTGGGATGGCGGTTCTTGCCGTCCTCCTGGTGTTTTTTCTGGCAAAAAGGATTCTGCGGCCTCTCTCGGAGCTGCAGAGGGCGGCCAGGGATATCCGGGAGGGTGATTTTGCAAGGCGGGCGGATGTGCGCACCAGGGACGAGACGGGGATGCTTGCCGCTGATTTTAACGCCATGGCGGAGAGGATCGAGGGACAGGTGAGGGAGCTTTCGGAGGAATCAGAGCGCCGCAGGCAGATGCTTGGAAGCCTTGCCCACGAGTTAAAGACTCCCATGACCTCCATCATCGGCTATTCCGATTCCCTGCTACATGTGAACCTGAGGGAGGAACAGAAGGAGAGGGCGCTTTTGCATATCTATGAGCAGTGCAGGCGGCTGGAGCGTCTGTCCGGCAAGCTTATGAGCCTTGTGGGTATGTATGACAATGACAGTATACATCTGGAACAGACAAGGATGGAGGAGCTGTTTTTACAGGTGGTGTCCCTGGAGGAATTTCATCTGAGAAAGAGGGGGATATCCCTTGTGCATTCCTGTCACATGGAGGATCGGAAGGTGGACAGGGATCTTTTTACCAGTCTTCTTGTGAATCTGATTGATAACGGGGCAAAAGCCAGCGCGGAAGGCGGCACGGTTTTCCTTCTGGGAGAAGAAAACCGGATCACGGTGAAGGATCAGGGCTGCGGGATTCCCGGGGAGGAGATCCGGCGGGTTACGGAGGCCTTCTATATGGTGGACAAGGCCAGGAGCAGGAAGGAGGGAGGCTGCGGCCTGGGGCTCTCTCTGTGTGTCAGGATTGCGCAGCTCCACGGGGCCCGGCTCTGTATTGAGAGCAAGGTGGGGAAGGGAACTGCGGTCTCGGTGATATTTCCGGAGGAATAAAGAAGGGGGTTTTACAAATTGTTTACAGTTTGCTGAATACCTTTTACAGGATAATATCGTATGCTTTTCGAGGAGGGGAGCCTTTGGCATTTAGCCAAAGGCGGTAAATCCCGGAAGAGAAAGAAAAGTATTTGGAGGTATGAGAATGAGAACAAAAAGGATTGGCGTTATTCTGGCGGCGGCAGGGCTTGCGGCGGTGATGAGCATGGCGGGCTGCGGAGGTATGGGACAAACCACGGAGCAGCTGGCACTTCCCAGGGAAGGGACGGAGCAAAACGGTGATGCGGGGCAGGATACAACCGGGGATAAAACTTCCGGTGAAGGCGAAGCTTCCGGAGGGGAAGAGGCTTTGGGCGAAAATGGAGGAAACGCATCTGCGGATGGAATCGCCCGGCAGGTGCAGGCACCGGACAGGTATGAGGCGGAGCTGTCGGAAGAAGCTCTCACAGTGCGGGTGGATGCGGAAGTAGTCCTGCCCGAGGGAGCGGGCTTTAAGCAGTATAAGGTGACGGGAAGGCCTTTTGCCCAGGAGGATCTTGATGCTGTGAAGAGAGTGATTTTGAAGGATGCTCCTCTCTGGTGCAGGGACAGGGAGGCAATGGAAGGCAGCAATGGATTTACCAGTGGGGAGATCCGGGAGAGGATTGAAGCGTTGAAAGAAAAGGCAGCAGAAAACCCGGGCGCTGTGGTGAGTGACGGAAAGGAAGAGACCTATGAGGAGAAAATCGCAATGTGGGAAGGCCTGCTTGCGGCCGCTTTGGACGAACCGGTCATTCAGGATGTTGAGGCGGTGGTTCCCTATGTGGAGAAGACATCTCAGGGGCAAGATACCTGGGAGGAAAATTTCCTGGAGGGAAATGCCACTGTGGACGGGGAGAACTACTGGCTTGTGCTTAACAATAATTTTCAGTCCGACTGGCTGTGGGCGCAGATGGAAGTGCGAAGCGAGGACAGGAGCGTGGGAGATGCCTGGGTGAAGATTGAGGAGGAGGCGGTGCCTGCGGGCCTTGACCGGCAGCAGATCAGGGAGAAGGCACAGGCCCTGGCGCAGGAGATGGGCTTTTCGGATTTCGCACCCGCAGGAGAAGAGTTTTTCCAGGCTTTTACTGAGGGTGCGGAGGAGGAAGAGACGATTCCGGGAGCCATCGGATATGGGATTCATTTTGCCAGAGTGCTGGACGGAATACCCGTGACCTATACCCATGATCCGGGACAGACTGTGGATGGGGATCTGGCGGTGTGGCCTTACGAGAGTCTGCATATGGTCTTTGACGAAAAGGGCCTTACGGACTTTGTCTGGGTAAATCCCTGTGACATCGAGAAGAAATCCGACGAAGATGTGTTCCTTATGCCTTTTTCCGATATCCAGGATATTTTTGAGGAAATGATTTTTCAGAAGTACGGCTGGCTTGCAAAAAGCGGGGATGCTTCGGCCTCCTTTGTCATTAACGAGGTGAGGCTTGGCTATATGCGAGTCCGGGATGAGAATGGCACCGGGGAAGGGAGTATGGTGCCGGTGTGGGACTTTTTTGGCTCGCAGACGCTTACCTATGCGGACGAGATCGAGGCGAAGATCGCTTCCGGAGAGCTGATCTATAAGGACGGAAAGATTTTTACCGCCTCCGGAGAGCCCGTGCAGACGGAGGATTTTTCCTATGTGAGCAGCGGCTCCTACGAGAGCCTGCTTACCATTGACGCCACAAACGGCAGGATTGTTGACCGGGGGATCGGGCGGTAGAATCTCAAAAATTGCTTTCGTGAATTCCAGACAAAACCAGTAGACTTCCTGGCGGGGATTTGGTATAATCAAAAAGATTATACTGTTTTTCTGACTAAAAGACGGAGCGCGCCAGCCAACAGCCGGCTCCCGCATCAGGGAAAGAATGGGAATATAAAATGGGTAACCTGGATTTCGACGAAAAGAAACTGAAAAACGCACAATTTCTCCTAACAGAAAACGGAGAATATTTAAAGGCTCAGAGCCAGCAGATCCGGCTTGGAAAAGAAGAGGGAATGGATGTTTCCGTATATTCCAATCCGGAGTTTGACTGGCTGCAGATGGAGCAGATCCGCATGGGGCTCAAGGATAAGGTGGATGTCTCCGTGTATGCGGATCCCGCATACAGTTATGACACCATGAAGCAGATCCGTCTCGCCCTTTATTCTGAGATTGATCTCATGCCATATCTTGAGAGGGGCTTTGAGGATGATTCACTGGAGGAGATACGTACCGCACTGCTGAACCGGCTGCCGATTGACAAATGGCTGAAGGATGAAATGTGTACGCCGCAGATCAATCAGATCCGCATAGGCCTGTGCGAGCAGCTGGATGTTTCCCGCTATGCGGATCCCAAATATAACTGGATGCAAATGCAGGAGATCCGCCTCGGCCTGGAAAAGAAGCTTGACATATCCGTCTATTCCAATGTCCTTTTCAGTCATCTGCAGATGAGGGAGATTCGCCTGGGACTGGAGAGCGGCCTGGACGTATCCCTGTATGACAGCCTGATTTATTCCGCTACGGACATGAAGGAGAAGCGTCTTGCCCTGATAGACCACAAACAGGCTAAGACACCCGTTCATGGCGGAAAGGATTCGCTTCTTAGCATGCGGATGAAAAGTCAGTTCGACATTTCCATAGAAGACAACGGAAACAGAGCCTATGCCTATATACCGAAAATCGTGGCGAATTTGATTACGAAGGAAGATATCTACGATGAGCTGCAGAGAAGAAATATCGTCTTTGGAATTAAGCCGGATGCGATCGCCGATCTCATCGACAAGAAAAGATCCAACAAAAGGATTTTGATTGCGGAAGGGATTCCGGCTGCGAAAGGAAAGGACGGCTGGTTTGAGTTTTTTGTCAGGCTTGATCTTCCCCGGATTCCTGCGCCGCTTCCGGACGGCGGAGTGGACTATGTCAATATAGAAGCCTTTGAGATGGTCGAAAAGGATGAGCGGATTGCCGTCTATCATCCGGCGGGACAGGGCACGGACGGGAAAAATATTTACGGGGAAATTATACATGCGGAGAACGGAAACGATCTGAAACCCATCAGGGGGGAGGGCTTCACCATTTTGGATGACGGCGTGACGTATGTTTCCCAGATGAACGGTAAATTTGAATATATCAATGATCAGATCATCATCAGCAATATGCTGGTGGTACGGGAGGATGTGACCTCCACCACGGGCAAGCTGGAGGTGGACGGCTCCGTATATGTGATCGGCAGCGTGTATTCGGGCGGATATATCGAGGTGACCGGCGATATTATCGTTGAACACAATGTGGAGACGGCGAGATTGATTGCCGGCGGAAATATCATGATCAAAAAGGGGAGCTGCTCCAAGCACGATTGTTTTATTGATGCGGGGGGAGAGGTTTCCGGGAGCTTCTTTGAGGCGGCGAATATCAATGCGGTGGGTAATGTCAAGGCCAATTATATTATGAACAGCGATATCAACACCATGGGAAAAGTGATTGTTTCCGGGAGCAGGGGAGTGCTCCTTGGGGGAAGAATCTGTGCGGTAAAGGGAGTGGATACCTTTAATCTGGGAAATAAGTCGCATCTTGTAACACTGCTGGAAATCGGCAGAAATGAAGTATACGACAAAGAGCAGGCCGTATTTGCCCAAAAGAGGGAGCTTGTTGTGGCCGAGCTGCTTGCGCTGGAAAGCGGCTGGAAGAAGTTAGTCCGGATGCAGGCAGTGGCGAGACCGGTTTCGGAGGAGGCCATGAAGAAGGTTCGTTCCACGATTCTTGCCAAGAACCAGGAACTGGCCGAGTTGGATGCGGAAATATCCAGGCTGACAAATGTGACGGACCAGACCATGAAGATGCCTGTCTGTGTCAGGGGAATTGCGCATGAGGGGAGCGTAATCATTATAAACACCATAAAGCATGTGGTGCCGTCCGAAGTAAGGCGGGTTGTTTTTAAACTTCGCAACAACAAGGTAGCAATGGTAACTATATAAATCAAAGAAAGCTTGGGTAGATTATGAAACGGGACACAATACTAATCGTTGAAGATAACTCGATCGAACGTGCCATGCTGGTTGAACTGTTTAAGGACGACTACAATATTCTGGAGGCGGAAAACGGAAAGGACGGAATTGAGCTGCTAAACAAGCATTTTTCTTCCATTGCCGTTGTGCTTCTGGATTATCTGATGCCGGTCATGGACGGTTTTCAGGTGCTGGAACGTTTAAAAGAAAAAAAGATTCTCTCCAAAATACCATTTATCATGATTACGGGAGAGGGGTCATCCGATCTGGAAAAGAGAGGCTATGAATACGGAATCGTGAGCTACATCCCAAAACCGTATCAGTCTGATGTGGTAAGGCAGGTGGTCAGTAATGCCATCGGGTGGTTTGCGTATAAGATGAAGCTGGAGATCGTTGTCAAGAAGCAGAATGACAGCATCCAGAAGCAGAATGATGTCTTAAAGCAAAAGACAAGGGAACTGAATCAGCTAAACGGGATCCTGATTGATTCCTTGAGCAGTATTGTGGAGTTTAGGAATCTGGAATCCGGGCAGCATATTAAGAGGATCCGAGAGTTTTCCATATGCCTCGGAAAGAGTATTATGAAGCTCTATTCGGAATATGAGCTCACAAACGAGAAGCTGATGCAGATCGGATGGGCCTGTGCGCTTCACGATATCGGGAAGATTACGATTCCGGATCACATTATCCTAAAGCCTGGCAAGCTTACGGTGGATGAGTTCGAGCTGGTGAAATCCCATACCACAAAAGGGGCGGAGATCATACAGAAATCGATCCGTCTGAACGATAAGGCCGTCTTCGATTATGCCTGTGATATTGCAAGGCATCATCATGAAAAATATGATGGAAAGGGTTATCCCGATGGTTTGAAGGGAGAGCAGATCAGTATTGCTGCTCAGATCGTATCCCTGGCGGACATCTATGACACGCTCACCACGGAACGTGTTTATAAGACCGCCTATGAACCGGAGAAAGCGCAGCAGATGATTATGAACGGGCGATATGGAAGCTTTTCCCCAAAAGTCCTGCAGGCGTTTGAGGAGGCTGCGTCTGAATTTGAGAAGATATTGAAAAAATATCCGGACGAGGATTAGAGAAAGAGGTGAAAGAGCGTATGACCAGATATGGACTGTTTGCATAGCATGGGCTATTGCAATCATAATTGAATTGTTATAGCCAATGCTTTCCTGAAAGAAATCTGAATTTAGGAGGCAAACATGGGCTATAGAAAAGCAGAAGAAATTCTGCCGGTTGAAATCATAGAGTTGATTCAGCAGTACGTGGACGGGCAGAACATTTACATTCCAAGAAAGTCTGAGAACCGGTTGGAATGGGGCTCCGGGACGGAAATCAAACAGGAGCTGTTTATGCGGAACCAGCAGATTTATTCCGAGTATCTTGCGGGAGCGCAGGTGCGGGAGCTGGCGGAGAAATATTATCTCTCGGTAAAGAGCATACAGCGCATTCTAAGAGAAAAGCGAAAGTAGAAAAATGAGTCGATAGAGGATATCGGCTCATTTTTTACACGCATGGAAAGAAAAAGGGATGAGACCGAAATTTCAGAGCAATAATAGAGTGGAGGAGAGAAAAGGAACCGTTTTTCCGATATCAAAAACACCCTGCTGGCGGAGCGGGTACAGGAACAGATTTTTCAGACGATCCTGACTCACAGGGCGGTGGTTGACGCCATTGCGGAGCGCAACAGTGTAGGGGCAAAGACGTCTGATGACTTTTGCCAATAAAAACAGAAGAATTTCGGAGAATCCCTTATTTTTTTGACTGACGGCAGGATAATTGTGCAGAATATACAAAAGGAAAGAGTCTGTTTTTGCCAAAAAGTAGGAAGTGGACAGGATGACTTGCGCCTCAAAGGTAAAATATGTATGATAAAATAAATAAGGCCATCAGATGTGTGAGTAGTCTGATGTATGAAAAAATCGTTTCAGAAAGCAAAAATAACATAGAAGGAGGCAGATTTTTATGGAACTGAACAGCCAGAGAGTCCGGGCACTGGCGCCGGAAAATGATCCTCTGAAAATCGGAATGGGGTGGACCGTGGAGGATCTTGACAAGCCGCAGATCCTGGTGGAGAGCACCTTCGGGGACAGCCATCCCGGCAGTGCGCATCTGAACCAGTTCGTAGAGGAAGCGGTGAGAGGAATTACCGAGGCCGGAGGAAAGGGAGCGAAATACTTTACCACGGATATCTGCGACGGAATCGCCCAGGGGCACGACGGAATCAACTATTCCCTGGCGCATCGGGACATGATCACCAACATGATCGAGATCCACGGCAACTCCACGGGCTTTGACGGAGGCGTGTTTATCGCAAGCTGCGACAAATCCGTTCCCGCCTGTCTCATGGGGCTTGCAAGGCTCGACATGCCCTCCATTGTGATTACGGGAGGCGTGATGGACGCCGGGCCGGATCTTCTGACCTTAGAGCAGATCGGTGCTTATTCGGCCATGTGCCAGAGAGGGGAGATCACGGAGGAAAAGCTGACCTATTACAAGCACAATGCCTGTCCTTCCTGCGGAGCCTGCTCCTTTATGGGAACCGCCTCCACCATGCAGATCATGGCGGAAGCCCTTGGACTGATGCTTCCGGGATCCGCGCTCATGCCGGCAACCTGCGAGGATCTGAAGGAGATGGCTTATAAGGCGGGAAAACAGATCATCGAGCTGGTGAAAAAGGGAATTAAGGCCAGCGACATTATGACCAGGGAGGCCTTTGAAAATGCGATTATGGTTCATGCGGCGATCTCGGGCTCCACGAACTCCCTGCTCCACATCCCGGCTGCGGCCCACGAGCTGGGAATTGAGATTGATGCGGATACCTTTGACCGGATGCACCGGGGAGCCCATTATCTTCTGGATATCCGTCCGGCGGGCAGATGGCCTGCCCAGTTCTTCTATTATGCGGGAGGCGTTCCGGCAGTGATGGAGGAAATCAAATCCATGCTGCATCTTGACGTGATGACCGTGACGGGAAAGACTCTGGGAGAGAATCTGGAGGAGCTTCGGGCAAACGGTTTCTATGACAAGTGCGAGGGATATCTGAAAAAATGGGGATTAAAGCGCACCGACGTGATCCGTACCTTTGAGGATCCCATCGGAACGGACGGAACCGTTGGAATCCTGAGGGGGAACCTGGCTCCGGAGGGATCCGTGGTCAAGCACTCCGCAGTGCCGAAGGAAATGTTCAGGGCCGTGCTCAGGGCAAAGCCCTTTGACTGCGAGGAGGATGCCATTGCGGCGGTGATCTCCCACAGGATTCAGCCGGGAGACGCAGTGTTCATCCGTTATGAGGGGCCTAAGGGGTCCGGGATGCCGGAGATGTTCTACACCACGGAAGCAATTTCCTCTGACCCGGAACTTGGAAAGTCCATCGCCCTGATCACGGACGGAAGGTTTTCCGGCGCATCCAAGGGACCGGCAATCGGCCATGTGTCGCCCGAGGCGGCGGACGGAGGCCCCATCGCCCTGGTGGAGGAGGACGACCTGATCCGGATCGACATTCCGGAGCGTATTCTGGAAATCGTGGGCGTGAAGGGACAGGAACTTCCGGGGGAAGAGGTTGAACGGATCCTTGAGGAGAGGAAAAAGGCCTGGAAGCCCAAGACACCCAAGTACACCAAAGGCGTGCTCAAAATTTATTCCGAACATGCGGTATCACCCATGAAGGGCGGGTATATGGAATGATGCCAGGGGTATAAGCATGCGGTGCGCAACAACCCGCAGGCATCACGGCAACAAGGAATAACAATAAAAAATTAGGAGGGTATGTACATGGAAGCAGTAGCAGCGAATCCGACCAGGCTCGTTATAGCCGCTCTGGTGGGGCTTGTCATCTTACTTGTTCTTATCATTAAATTTAAAATTCAGGCAATGATCGCCATCCTGGTGGGAGCCATTGCCATCGGGCTGATTTCCGGAATGTCTTTTGAAGACATAGTCACCTCGGTCAACGACGGGATCGGAAACACGCTTAAGGGGATTGCGCTGCTGGTGGGCCTTGGATCCATGTTCGGCGCAATTCTGGAGATTTCCGGCGGCGCCCAGACCCTGGCGGTCACCATGGTAAAGAAATTCGGGGATAAAAAGGCGGCCTGGGCCCTGGGAATCACGGGACTGGTGATCGCAATGCCGGTGTTCTTTGACGCAGGCCTGATTATTCTGATTCCCCTTGCTTTTTCCCTGGCAAAGAGAACGAACCGTTCCTCCCTGTTCTATGCCATCCCGCTGCTTGCGGGGCTTGCCGTGGGCCATGCGTTTATTCCGCCCACGCCGGGCCCGGTGCTGGTGGCGACCATGCTGAACGTGGATCTCGGATGGGTGATCCTGGTGGGCATTTTCTGCGGAATCTGTTCCATGATCGTGGCAGGTCCCGTGTGGGGTTCTATCTGCGGTAAAAAATACAATGTTCCGGTTCCCGAGCATGTGGCGAACCAGGCGGATTATGACGAATCCAAGCTTCCGAAATTCGGAACCATTGTGGGAATTATTTTGATCCCCCTCGTACTTATCATTCTGAATTCCGTTGCCAAGGTAGTGCCTGCCATGAGCGGCGTGCAGCCCATTCTCGGCTTTCTGGGAGAGCCCTTTGTGGCGCTGACCATAGCGACGGTTGCGGCCATGATTCTGCTCGGCTACAAGCACGGCTACAACAATGAAGAGCTGGAGAAGATCATGACAAAATCTCTGGAGCCTACGGGAATGATTCTCCTTGTCACCGCCTGCGGCGGCGTGCTGCGCTATATGCTGCAGAATTCCGGCCTGGGCGACGTGATCGGAAACGCGGTTTCCTCGGCGGCGCTGCCTATCGTGATTGTGGCCTTTATTGTGGCGGCCCTGGTACGCATCTCCGTGGGATCCGCTACCGTTGCCATGACCATGGCGGCAGGAATCATTGCGGCAATGCCGGAGATCGCAAACCTCTCGCCCCTGTATCTTGCCTGCACCACGGCGGCTATTGCCGGCGGGGCGACGGTATGCTCCCACTTCAACGATTCCGGCTTCTGGCTGGTAAAGTCCCTGGTGGGAATGGACGAGAAGACCACACTGAAAACATGGACCATCATGGAGACGCTAGTAGGCGGAACCGGATTTGTGGTGGCACTGATTATTTCCTTCTTCGCATAAGGGCAGTAATCCTGCAGGTGCGGAGTTCTGAGAGCCGCCAAGGAATGAGACGGGACAGCATACTTTGGAAATCATATATCGTGTTAACACAATTTATGGAAAAAGGCTTGTTCGAAGCGGAGAAAGGTGATAAAATTTATAATAAAAATTCAGATGATGAATTTGCCTCTTCACGGCATTGGCAATGAGAGACTCAGGAGATTCGCCACAGAACCAGGAGACGGAGAGAAAGGCATTATAAGGGGAATCAAATAAAAAATATTTGATTCCCCTTTTGTCTATCAGCAGTAAGAGAAATGAAAGGAATGAAAGATGGGTTTTGAGTATAAGCTCGTATCTTCCCTGTGCAAGGTGTTTTCTGACGGGGAAAACATGGAGGAATTGCAGGAGAAGAGAATGACAGGCCTGAAGGGGGAGACGCTTTCCTTTCAGATCGCCTATTATTGGGGCGGGGGAAGGCGGGAACGGGGAAGCGCTGCGGTGGTATCGCCCATAGCGGATCGGGTGCACGTGCGCACGGTGAATCTCGTGCCATGTGAGTACCCCTGCCACACAAGGAGGGATCCGGGATATCTCACCGACAGACCGGGACTGTATCCGGACCGGCTCAGTGAGATTTCCGGGCGGGGATTTCCGCTGGTAGCCGGCCAGTGGCGGTGCCTTTGGATCGACGTGGAGCTGGACGAGGGCATGGAGGCGGGGGATTATCCGGTGAAGATCCGCATGGAGGCGCAGGGTGCGGTGCTTTGCGAGCCGCAGATCCTGTGCCGGGTTGTGGACTATGTGCTTCCCCCGCTTCCCATCCCCCATACAGAGTGGTTCCACAGCGACTGCCTGGCGGATTACTATCAGGTGGAAGTGTTTTCCGAGAGGCACTGGGAGATTATCAGAGCCTTTGTGAAGTCGGCGGCGCAGCACAGGTGCAATATGCTCCTCACCCCTGTTTTCACGCCGCCCCTGGACACGGCTGTATGGGGTGAGCGCCCTACGGTACAGCTGGTGGATGTGACGGTCCTCGGTGAGGGGAAATATGGATTCGGCTTTGAAAAGCTGCACAGATGGGTGGACATGGCCCGGGAGTGCGGGATCGAATACTTTGAGTTTTCCCATCTGTTCACCCAGTGGGGAGCGAAGGCGGCCCCTAAGATCATGGCGGTGAAGAACGGGGAATACGTGCAGATCTTCGGCTGGGACACGGACGCTGCCGGCGGGGCGTACCGAACGTTCCTTCATCAGTTTCTCACAGCCCTGAAAAAGGAGCTTGCGGACATGGGAATCAGCCAAAAATGTTATTTTCATATATCCGACGAGCCCTCCATGGATCATCTGGAATCTTACCGGAAGGCGTGGGAGGCGGCTGCGCCGGACCTTGAGGGTTATGAGATGATCGACGCCCTGTCTCACTATGATTTCTATGAGAAGGGCCTGGTCCGCCAGCCGGTCTGTGCGGTGGACGCCATAGAGCCGTTTCTGGAAAAACGCCCGGAGCGTCTGTGGTGTTACTACTGCACATCCCAGTGCGTGGATGTGCCAAACCGCTTTATTGCACTTCCTGGATACCGCACCCGGATCCTGGGCACGCTTCTGTACAAATACCGGCTGGACGGATTTCTCCACTGGGGCTATAATTTTTATTATTCGGAGCGCTCTCTTTATTCCGTGGATCCTTACCGGAGCACGGACGCTGACGGGTCGTTTCCCTCCGGCGACCCGTTTCTGGTTTATCCGGGAGCGGACGGAAAACCGGAAGGTTCCATACGGCAGATGCTGATGGACGAGGCCATGTCGGATTACTGTGCGTTCACGGCGCTTGAGAGGCTGGCAGGGAGAGAGAAGGTTCTGGAATTGATTGATGGGGAGAAGGTGGCCTTTGACGAATATCCGCAGGAGGAGGCTTACCTTCTCCGGCTCCGGGAGAGGGTAAACGAAGCCATTGCGCAGATAAAGGGGCGGATGGCAGAAACGAATGGATGATGCGGGGAGATTCTGTGAAGACAAAGGAAAAGTTAGAGTGCTTTTTGAGAAAGAGAAAGGGTTATGGGGCGGCGGCCCTGGCGTTGGCGGTTCTTCTGACAGGTTTTTTGCACCCGGATTGGGGAACGGGCTTCTGTCCCTCCGTGGTCTGCGCCGCAGAGGAAGAAAGCGAGAAGCTTCTTGCGAATTACGAGGATTACCAGCGCCGGCTTGAGGGAATTGAAAAGCAGGCGGACATCGGGCCCGGCGGTTTCCGCGTGATCGAGGATCAGGTTTTTGCGATTGAGACGAAGCGCTTTGGCGAGGTATGCCTGGTTCCCGCACTGGAGGAGAAATACAGCCGTCTGGCGCTGTTCTTTACGAAGGCGGACGGAACGGTGGTGGAGCGGACGGATCAGCTGGAAACCAACAACCGAAGGACGGGGGAGCTGGAGCAGCCTGTAAAAAGCATTTCGGCAGTTTCCTTTCAGGATCTCAACCGGGACGGACTTATGGATATCGTGCTGATCACAACCTGCGCAAACCGGGAGGGAGCCTATGCGGGAAAGCCCTATAAGATCGGGGACGTGCTGTTCCAGAGCGAAGAGGGCTTTTACCGGGATTACCGGATCTCCGATAAGATCAACCGTTTCGGAATGAACAAGAGCGTGGAAAGCATCACGGCCTTTGTGAGGGACGGCTATTCCACGGAATTTCTCTACACGGCCACAAGCCGCAGCGAGCTGCTCGGAAACGGTTTCTCCATTGCCCAGGAGCAGTGCTATCCCAGACGGTTTGAAAAACTGGGAAGACTGGAGGTGGTACCGGGCACGTACACAATGGCTAATTTTTCCACCTTTATGATTTATCTGATCGATGAGCAGGGAAACATTGTGTGGAGCTTTCAGCCCATGGGGGATTTTGATAATCTCTATGCGCTGAAGGGGATTACCTGTCGGGATATTGACGGGGACGGGATGAAGGATATCCTGGTGCTGGCCCGTTACAGCTACGAGGGAAACGGAAACGAGCTAATGATCGAGAGCGACTATTCCATTTATTACCAGAGAACCGGCGGTTTCTATGCGGACACGGAGGTAAAGAAAAAGGTGCGCTGCGACGAGGAGAGCACGGTGGCGGAGCTTGTGGAAAAGGCAAGAGCCTGTTGGGGGTGGAAATCAGAGTGATAAAGATATTGATTGTGGATGATGAAAAACCGATCTGCGACCTGATCGATCTGAATCTGTCGGCGGCGGGGTATCACTGCACGGCGGTTATGGACGGCATGAAGGCCATAGAGGCCATTGACAGGGAGAATTATGATCTGGTGCTCCTTGATATCATGCTTCCGGGAGCGGACGGCTATGACGTGATGGAATACATCCGGCCCCTGAGGATTCCGGTGATTTTTATCTCGGCCAAGCATGAGGTGAAGGACCGGGTCAAGGGGCTTAAGCTTGGAGCGGACGACTATCTGGTGAAGCCTTTTGACGTGGTGGAGCTTGTGGCCAGGGTGGAGGCGGTGCTTCGGCGCTACAACAAGGCGGAAAAACAGATCACCATCGGGGACGTGGTGGTGGACGTGGAGGCCAGGACGGTTACAAGGGCCGGAAGGCCTGTGATCCTTACCAACAAGGAATTCGAGCTGCTGCTTTTGTTTGTGGAGAACCGCAATGTGGCCCTGTTCCGGGAGACTCTGTATGAGAAGGTCTGGGAGGGAGAATATTTTGCGGACAGCCGGACGCTGGATCTCCATGTCCAGCGGCTTCGCAAAAAGCTTGGCTTGGAAAAAAATCTGGTGGCGGTATATAAGGTGGGCTACCGCCTGGAGGTATCAAGTTGAAGTTTTCGGTAAAGCTTGTGCTGTGGACCATGATCCTTATGGCGTTTGCCCTTGGCCTCAGCGGATTTTATTTTGTCAATTATGTGTTTGAGACCTCTCTGGAGAGGGAGATCGGACAGGCTCTTGACGAGAACAGCATTCTGCGGTTTGCGTTTGAGACGGCGGCTCTCAATGTGCCGGTGAAATATGGCGTGCTTCCCAACGGGACCGTGGAGCAGATCGCTTCCAATCTGGAGACTAGCGGGCAGGATGTGCGCCGTCTGCTTCGGCTTTCCGACGAGGAAAAGAACACCCTCTATGTGAGCGACGGATTTGATGCGGATTCCGGGCTTTTGGAGGATGCGGGGGAAAACACCAGGGCTTACCGCGTGGTTTTGAGCGGAGGGAAATATTACATACAGACCAGGAGCCGCGTCAGTGCCCTGGACAGAAGACTTTATCTGGAAACCATGAAGGATGTGTCCGGGGTTTTTTCGGAGCGGGCGATGGGATATTCCGTTTACAGGCGGATCACGATTCTCATGCTGGCGCTGGGAGTGGTGATCATGCTGTTTATCGCCGCCTGGCTGACAAAGCCCATCCGTCTGCTCACCAGGGCAACCAGGGAGATGGCGGCAGGGGATTACGGTTACCGGGCGAAAAAGGTAAGCGGAGACGAGCTGGGAGATCTGACCCTGGATTTCAACAAGATGGCCGGGGTTCTGCAGGAGAATATCCAAAAGCTGGAGGAGGAGATAAAGGCCAGGGAGGATTTCGTGGGAGCGTTTGCCCATGAGCTGAAGACGCCGCTCACCTCCATCATCGGCTATGCGGATATGCTGCGTTCCAGGAAGCTGGACGAGGAGAAGAGCTTTCTGTCCGCCAATTATATTTATACCGAGGGAAAGCGGCTGGAGACCATGTCGTTGCGCCTTCTGGATATTCTGGTCACGAAGCGGGGCCAGGCGCAGCTTCGCAGGGTTTCGGCGGAAAGCCTCTTTGCCTATCTGCAGGACACATTCATGCCTTTTGGATGTGCGCAGCCGCAGAAAGACGGCAGGAGCGGCTTCTCTGATGACGGCCAGGGGTATCAGTTTGTGTATTCCTATGACAGGGATTCTGTTTTTGTGGATTCGGATCTGATCAAAACCGTGCTGATCAATCTTTTGGATAATGCCTGCAAAGCCTCGCAGCCGGGGGGTCTGGTCGAGGTGATGGGAAAGCGGGTGCGGGACGGCTACCGGTTTGCGGTCAGGGATTACGGCGTTGGAATTCCCAAAACGGAGCAGGCCAGGATCACGGAGGCTTTTTATATGGTGGACAAGTCGCGATCCAGAAGCCGCAACGGCGCAGGTCTTGGACTGGCCCTCTGTGCGGAGATACTCTCCCTCCATCAAAGCGGCCTGGAAATTGAGAGCGAACCAGGCAGGGGAAGCTGTATCGGCTTTGTGATCCCCGCAGGGAAGGAGGATACTCATGAAAAAGCAGATCATTAATCTTTTGCTTCTTTGTTTTGCCCTGCTGGTAGTGGTTCTCTCCATATGGGGGCCGGAGGCCCTTGCGGTATACAAGGACAGAGGGGTGATCGGGCAGATCCACGTGCAGGAAGAGGAGGGTGAGAACGAGGGCTACCGTTACCGGCTGAGCCGCAATGAAAAGCTGTTTATTCTTTCCCAGTGTCTGAACAGCCAGATCCTTCCGGAAAGCGAGCAGAGCGCGCTGATTCGCGACACGGAGATGGATTATCAGGATCTGACGGGAACCTATGCCTTTGTGGTAAACCGCAAAGGCCCGTCCGGAAAGGAAATCACGGACAAGGAAATCTACGAAACCTGTGACCGGCAGCTGCAGGAGCTTAAGGAGCTGGGAATTCTTCCCGGGGAAATCCGGCAGGTGCAGGCGTCAGCCTATGATGCGACGCTGTATTCGGCCATTGACGTGCCGGAGCCCAGGAACAATGTGGCGGTTTGGAAGATGAGTCTGTCCAACAGCCAGAAAAACGCAAATAAGGAAAACCGGCTGATCGATGCGTATATTGACGCTGACGATGGAAAGATTTACGAGTTCTATGTGAGAACGCCGCTTAAATGGGAGGAGATCGATACGGACCGCATGATCGAACGGTGGAGCGCTTATATGGGGCTGGAGGCGCCCGGGGAGTATGAGACGGACAACCCTCTTTTGGAAACCACGCCTTATTATAAGAAATACGCCTTTGCGGGGATGGGCGAGGACAGAACCATTGTCACCATCGGATTTTATGAGGGAATCAACGAGCTGTTTCTAAAAATCTCCAAATGATGCAAATATGATGCAAAAATGATGAATGTTTGATGCATCCTTTCTGTATGCTGACAATATAGTTAATAGGAGTCAGATACCGGAGAGGAGCATCATTTTTTATGTACCATAAGAGAAAGATAAGAAGAAAAAAAACGTCGGCGTATGCGTGGCTTTTTGCGGCAATTGTGGGAGTGTCTCTACTTACGGCGGGCAGGGTGCTTGCGGCTCCGGAAGACCCCGAAATGGAAGAGGCGGCCAGGGCAGCCCGTGAAAAGACGGCACAGGAAGAGCGGGAAAAGGCTGTACAGGAGGAGACGGAAAAGGCCATGCAGGAGGCGGCGCAGCAGGAGCGGGAAAAGGCCATGCAGGAGGCGGCGCAGCAGGAGCAGGAGAGCGAGCCCGAAAAGGAGCCGGTGATCGTCATAGATCCGGGGCATGGAGGCCTTGACGACGGCTGTGTCAGGGACAGCATCCGGGAGAAGGACATCAATCTTCAGATCGCTCTGCTGGTTTCCGATAAATTGTCCGAAATGGGTTATGCGGTGAGGCTTTCCAGGCAGGAGGACGTCTATCTTTCCAAGGAGGAGAGAGTGGAGCAGGCAAATGTGCAGGAGACGCTTATCTTTGTGAGTATCCATCAGAATTCCTGCGAGGATGCGACGGCTGCGGGGGTGGAGACCTGGTATGACGGGAGCGACAGGTTCAGAGACAGCAAAAGACTGGCCCGGCTGGTCAATCAGGAGACGGCAAAGAGCACCGGGGCCGTGGAGAGGGAGCTGGTGGGAGCATCGGATCTTTGCGTCACCACAAAGACGGATATGCCGTCCTGCCTGATTGAGACGGGATTTCTTACAAACCCGCAGGAGAGAGGGCTTCTTGTCACCGGGGAATATCAGGAGAAGATTGCGGAGGGGATTGTCAGGGGGATCGATCTCTACTTTCATCCAAAGACTATGTATCTGACCTTTGACGACGGGCCCTCTGCAAAGAACACGGATTTGATACTGGATATCTTGAAGGAGAGGGATATTAAGGCGACATTTTTTGTGATCGGCGAATATGTGCGAAAGCACCCGGAAACGGCAAAGAGGATCGCACAGGAAGGCCATACGGTTGGGATTCACTGTGATGTGCACGATTACAATCTCCTCTACAAAAGTGCGGACAGCTATATAGAGGATTTCCAGAAGGCGTATGACACGGTTCGTGAGATTATGGGCGTGGAGGTAAAGCTGTTCCGCTTTCCGGGCGGCAGCGTGAACGCCTACAACAAAACGGTGTGCAGGGAGATTGTGGAACGGATGGAGGAGCAGGGCTACATTTATTTTGACTGGAACGCCAGTCTGGAGGACGCCGTGGGAGAAAAGCAGGCGCAGGAGCTGATTGCCAATGCCAAAGCTACCACCCTGGACCGGAAAAAGGTGGTTCTTCTTGCCCATGACAGAGTGACCGCGACAGCGCAGTGTTTAAACGAGCTCATCGACGCTTTTCCGGAATACCAGATGAAGCCGCTGACAACCAAAATCGAACCGGTGCAGTTTAAACGATTCTGGGAAAAGTAAACGGAGAAACAAAACAGGAAAAAAAGAAGCAGTCTGTTTTCGAAGAGGAAAACAGGCTGTTTTTTCATAGAATTTTATAATTTGTGAAAAGCGCCAAAGCGGGCGGCAGTTCGAAACAACGATAGTAATATACTACAAATACTTCCAAAAATCAACTATAACTTTAAAATTGTGGGAATGACTTTGCATTTTGTGAAAAAAAGAGATGGTTTTTGCTATGATTTTGGTCATAGAAAGTTTTGAACCGTCAATTTTTTGGTCACACGGGAAGGAGGCACATATGCCGAAGAGAGGAATAAACATTTACAAGAGGAAGGACGGGCGCTGGGAAGGCCGGATCAAAACAGAGGATACCGGTGGCGGGATACGCAGATACCGGTCGGTCTATGGGAGGACTTATGCGGAAGTGAAAAAAAGGATGGAGTGCGCAAAGACAGAAGGCTTATCCGGCGCTTTTCCCGGGAAACATACCATGGGAGAGGCGTTAAACCTGTGGCTGGAAGAGAGGAAAGGGCACTGGAAGGAGACCACCTATGCCACTTATGAGCATATTGCGCACAAGTATGTTTTTCCAGGGCTTGGCAATGTGCGTCTTGCGGCTATGGACGAGATGCGGATGGAAAAATTTATAGCGGATATCGGCAGGGAGTGCGGGCTTTCAGACAGTTACAAGAGAAATATTTGTGCGGTTGTCGTCAGGGCAATGAAATATATAAAAAGGAGATACCGCTACGCCATCGAGATACCGCAGAATGTCGTTCCGTCAAAAAGGCACCGGGAAAGGCGGATTCCCGGCGAGGGAAAGCTGGCTATCCTGGAGCGCTATCTCACGGAACAGGCCGGGGAAGGCGACGCCACCTGCCTTGGCATCCTGATCGTTCTGTGTATGGGGCTGCGGATCGGGGAGATCTGCGCCCTCACCTGGGAGAATATCAATCTGGAGGAGGAAGTTGTCTGTATCTGTCAGAATCTTCAGCGGGTAAAGATAAATGACGGTCAAAAAAACAGCACGAGAATCCTGGTTCAGACGCCAAAGACGGGATGCTCCCGCAGGACGATCCCGATTCCACCCTGCCTTCTCGCCCTGCTTCAAAAGCAGGCGGCGGAGGGATATCTGATCAAGGGAAAAAGAAAACCATGGGCGGAACCGAGAACACTGCAGTACCGCTTTGCGGGAATTTTGAAGAAATGCGGACTGGAAAACTTTAACTTTCACCTGCTCCGCCATGCCTTTGCCACCCGCTGTATCACGAAGGGCTTTGACGTGAAAAGCCTGAGCGAGATTCTGGGGCACAGCGATATCCAGATTACGCTCAATCTCTATGTCCATTCCACCATGCAGCGCAAAAAGCAGCTCATGGAGCGGTTTGAGGACTGTCTCTATTCCAATGATTGATCATCCCTCAAATGTGCGGGATCACAAATTTTACAGCCGTCAAAATTACCGTCAGCAGGGCAGAATATCTGTCCTGCTTTTCTTTTTCACCGGAGATCAGGAGGAGAGGAACAGAAAATTTCGTTGTTTATAAAAATTTACGAAATAAAAGGACAAAAAATGAAATGAAATCTTATATAGATATTCATTCCCATATTCTGCCCGGAATAGACGACGGAGCCGAAAATTTTGAGACAAGCATGCAGATGCTGCAGATTGCGCAAAAGCAGGGGATACACAGTATCATACTCACGCCCCACTATAAGCCCATGCATCACAATGCGCATCCGGAAAGCCTCGCCGCTTTGCGGGAACGTCTTCTTGAAGGGATGAAAGGAGAAGGACTGGATATCGGCCTGTATCTTGGAAACGAGTTTTACTTCCACAGCGGGATGTTCCAAAAGCTGGAGGAAAAGCAGGCCTGCACCATGGCCGGATCCGCCTATGTCCTGATCGAGTTTGGGCCGATGGACAGCTTCGGGACGATACGCAACGGTCTCTACGAAGCCCTCTCCCAGGGATACAGGCCCATCCTTGCCCACGTGGAGCGGTATGGAAGCGTGAGCTCCCAAAGAGGGCGGGTGGAAGAGATGGTGCAGATGGGCTGCTATATTCAGATCAATGCGGGAAGCGTTATGGGAAAATTCGGATTTGCAGCCAGACAATTCACCAAACGGCTTCTGGGAGACGGTCTGGTACACTTTGTGGCTACGGACTCCCATAATGCGGGAAACAGGAGCCCGCAGCTTGCCGAGTGTGAAAAATACATCAGCAGAAAGTTTTCCGGGGAGTATGCGAAACGGCTGTTTTGGGACAATCCCCTGTGCGTGATCAGGGACGAATATATTTGAGGGAGAAAGCCATGGAGAACAAAAGGGAAAATAACAAGATTGGGATTGAAATCGATCTCTTCGAGATATTTGGAATCCTGCTGGGAAGAATCTGGATCATTTTGAATGTGGGATTGCTGGCAGCCCTTGCGTGCTTTGCCGTCAGCCGGTTTATCCTGATGCCGGCCTATGGATCTACCACCAAGATCTACATATTGAATAAAACGGACAATACCTCCGTTACCTACAGCGACGTCCAGATGGGCACGCAGCTGACCAAGGATTATGCGGAGCTGATTAACAGCAGGTACGTGCTGGAGGAAGTGATAAGAAAGCTATCCCTGGACATGGAATATGGGGATCTGCTCAGCCGGGTTCGGGTATCCACTCCCACAGACACGCGAATCGTCTCCATCACTGTGGAGGACAACGATCCGGTGCAGGCCATGCACGTTGCCAACTGCATCCGTGAGGTGGCAAGCGGACATATCCAGAACGTGATGGATATCGAGGCCGTGAACGTGGTGGAGACCGCAAACATGCCGACGAAAAAGGTGCGCCCCAGGGTAGCGGTCTGGACGCTTTCCGGAGGGGTTATCGGCATGTCACTTCTGTGCGTGGTTATCCTGGTGCAGTTTATGATGGACGACACCGTGAAATCGGCCGAGGATCTGGAAAAATATGCGGGCCTCAGCACCCTGGCTCTTATTCCCATGGCGCAGGACGAGAGCGGAAGCAGGAAAAAGAGGAAAAAGAAAAAATGAAACTTTGTCATAGAAGAAGGGAACAGAAGATGCAGGAAGTAAAATTGCAGTTTGATAAATCCATGGACGACTACCGCATGAAAGAGGCCTTCAAAACGCTCAGAACCAATATTGAGTTTTGCGGAGGGGATGTGAAGGTCATAGCGCTCACCAGCTGTACGCCCAATGAGGGAAAATCAAGCATTGCCATGGAGATGGCAAGGGCGTTTGCGGAAGCGGGATACCGGACGATCCTGATCGATGCGGATATGCGCAAGTCCGTGCTGGTGGGACGCTACCGGACGGGAGCGGTAAAAAGCGGACTGACCCACTGCCTGGCAGGGAGGGCGGGTTATCAAGATGTGATTTGTGAGACAAACGTGGAAAATCTGCATGTGATTTTTTCCGGCCCCGTGCCGCCCAACCCCAGCGAGCTTTTGGGAGGGGAAAAATTCACATCCATCGTCCAGATCATCCGCAGTAAATATGATTTTGTGATCATCGATACGCCGCCTTTAGGGAGCGTCATTGATGCGGCTGTGGCGGCCAAAAGCTGCGACGGAGCGGTGCTGGTAGTGGAGTGCAATGCGGTGAGCTACAAGTTTGTCCAGCATGTGAAGGAGCAGCTGGACAAGGCCAACAGCCGAATTCTCGGAGCGGTGCTCAACAAGGTGGATATGAACGGAAAAGGCTATTACGGCCATTATGGGAAGTATTACGGAAAATATTATGGAAAGTATTACGGAAGATATGGGGAAGACAACCCGGGAACTGCGAAAAGAGAAACGGGGAAAGCCGCACCCGTGTGCGTAAAGGGCGGTGCAAAAGCACCAAAGCCGGAAAGCGGCGGGGACATTGAGTATATAGAGGATATTTGAGAGACCGGAGGAAATCCCGATGAAGCAGGGAAGAGTGGCCGGCATGGTGATTGCCGGAATCAATGTGATCTTAATAATTGTCTGTGTGGTTTTGTATTTCAGGACGGACCGCATTGCTCCGCATTTTGAGTTCCAGGCGCTTTCCGTGCGCTATCGGGAAGGAATGGATCAGTCAGAGCTCCTTGCGGGGATTACGGCCCGTGATAATGTGGACGGCGATATCACGGACCGGGTGGTGATTGAGAAAATGATAGAGGATACCCAGGACGGCTCCGTGGTCGTTTTTTATGCTGTCAGCGACAGGGCAGGCAATGTGGCCAAAACATCCAGAGTGTTCGAGGCCGTCTTTGACGACCAGAGTGCGGGCCGCTATATGGAGGCCGGGATTGACGCAGCTCTGCAGATGGAACATATGACAATTGACTATGAGAGAGGGAAGGATGGGCAGGATGAGGGCGAAACCGAAATCATGCCGTCTCCTTCCCCCCTCTCCTCCATTACGCCGTCGCCTTTGTCTGAACCGGCATTGGATCCGACATCCGCTGCAACGCTGTTGGAGAGCACTTCGGGGCGGGAGGCTGTACGGCCTTCGGAACAGCCCGTACCCACGGCCAATCCGGCAGCGCCAGTACTTACGCTGAAGACATCGGAGATACGGGTCAGGGCAGGACAGGGGCCGGCATGGGTAGACATAATAGAGACGCTAACAGACGATAAGGACAGCTATGAAACCCTGTTTCGCAATCTGAGCGTGAGCAGCTATGACAGGGACCGGGCAGGCTCCTACCGCGTCACGGTCTGCACGCAGGATTCCGACGGGAACCGCTCGCAGAGCGTGCCCCTTACCATTCTGGTGGAATAAGGTGGAGAAACAGGCTTTTGACTGTGTGGAGTGTGGATGTGGAAAATAAGAAAAAGAGGGACCGGAAGGCGGAGCTGGAGAAAGATCTGCTGCTGGATCCCGAAAAGTGGAAAAAGAGGAAAAGAGCAAAGAGAAAAAGATTCCTGTCTGTCATGGCAGCCCAGCTTGTGATCCTGACCGCCACGGCCGCCGCAGCCTTTCAGATCGTGCGTATGGTTGGAAAGTCCAGTCTGCTTGGCAGGGCCCAGGCTGCGCCGGATCTCATGCCCATACAGGCCGAAGAGGCGCTGAGCGAGGAAGAGCAGAGCAAATGGCAGGAGGGATGGGTCAAATACAGAGGAAAGGTTTATGCTTACAAGGAGGATATCCTTACCTTTCTGATTATGGGAATTGACAAGGACAGCGACGTGAGACAGGCGCAGGAGGGAACAAACGGCGGCCAGGCGGATGCTTTGTTCCTTGCGGTCCTGGATCCGGACGAAAAAGCAATCCGGGTGATCGGGATTAACCGCAATACCATGGCGGATATTGACGTTTACAACGAGGAGGGCGCCTATGTGACCATGACAAAGGCTCAGATCGCCGTCCAGCACGGCTTCGGGAACGGCCTGGAGGAGAGCTGCGAGCGCCAGGTGAAGGCGGTTGGAAGACTGTTTTACAACCTGCCCATTCACGGCTATGCGGCCGTCAATATGAGCGCAATCCCCACCATCAATGATGCGGTGGGCGGCGTGGACGTGAAGGTGCTGGAGGATCTGACTCAAACGGACAGTGCGCTGAAGGAGGGCGAGACGGTGCATCTGACGGGTGAGAGTGCCTACGTCTATGTAAGAGAGAGGGACACGGCCGAATTTGCCTCTGCCGACAGGCGGCTGCAGAGACAGAAGCAGTATTTGGAAGCCTTTATCGGTGCGGCAAAGCAGGCGGTAAAAAAGGATTTTTCTGCAGCCCTTGACCTTTACGGTGCGATTTCCAGCCAGATGGTGACGGATCTTTCGATGGACGAGGCGGCTTATCTGGCGACCGTGGCCGCAGACTTTTCATTTTCCCCCGATGGCTTTTTGACGCTGGAGGGGGAGACGGTGATGGGGGAGCGGTTCGAGGAGTTTTATGCGGATGAGGATGCGCTCTATGAGATGATTCTGGATGTATTTTATGAGGAAGTGAAAAATGACTGAGAGAAGAAGCAAAATGGCGTTCCGGCTTTTGACCGCAATGACAGCGGCAGCCCTGCTGTGTGCGGGATGCGCCGGCGGGAAAAACGGGGAGGAACCGGAAAGCCTTACTCAGACAGAGAAGGGAACGGACAGCGCCTGGAAGGAGCAGCCGAAGAGCGGGATTGCCGGTGAGACGGCTGCGGATACCGCAGTGGACTTTGAAGCGTTGCAGGCCGAGAATCCGGATATTTACGCATGGCTTTACATACCGGGTACGGGGATTGACGATCCTCTGCTGCAGAGCCCGGAAGCGGACGATTACTATGAGACCCACAATGCCAGTGGGGAACCGGACCAGGGCGGAGCCCTCTATACGGAGCTTGCCAATCTGAAAAATATGTGCGATTTCAATACGGTAATTCACGGGAAAAGCGATGGGGGAAACGGTCTCTTTGCCGATCTGTACCGGTTTGCCGATCCCGATTTTTTTGAACAGCATGAGGACGTCTATCTTTATCTTGACGGGAACCTGCTGACCTACACGGTGTTTGCCGCTTATGAGAGGGAAAACACCAGCCTGATCCGGAGCTATGATTTTACCTACGGTTCCGGCTGTGAGCAGTTTTTGAAAGATCTGTACGAGAGCAGACAGATGGGAAAGAATCTACGCGAGGGCTGGGAGGAAATGACGCCTTACCATTTCCTGATTACGCTGACCACCGAAAGCCAGGGGGATCCCAACAGGCAGTTTGTGGTTGTGGCGGCCCTTGTGGGAGATGCGGCGGGAGAGATTGACCGCACGGTGGAATGGTGAGGGCGGGATTTGTTTTGAATTGCTATATCTGGTATTTCCATCTGCGGGTAAGCGCATGTGCCCGGCGCCTTACGGCGCCGCCCTGCGGCAGAGCCCGGTAGATGTAAATATAGACCACACTTAGGATGCCCGGGTATCCGGGAAGAAAGGAGGAAATGTCCGATGAGAAGATCAATCGCATTCGCACTGGCAGGCGTTATGTTATGCGCACTGCCCGTATGTGCGGCGCCGAGCCCTTCCGCAGCGGTAGTGGCAACAACCACTGCAGCCGTTACGGAGGAATCTTCCGTACCGGCGACGGTACAGGAGGCGGCCGCAGCACAGGGGAAATCTGTTGGTGAATACACCAACAACGCCGTAGTGAGCGTTCCCGGCCTTAGCGAGGTAACTCCTATGGGCCAGGGCGGACACGTTATCATCAACGGCGCGCCCAGCAACGTGATCTTTTTCCTGACAAAACCGTCGGCTGCAGCCGTGGCTTCCGCAAAGAGCCAGGCCGCCGTACTTGGCGGAAAGGTGCTCAACGTAGTCACAACTACCTCGCAGGTAGTCGGCAAATTTGGCACTGCTCAGGTTAATTTTTACGCAAAGGGTGTAAAGGCCGGACAGCTCATCAAAGTTTACCAGTTCGTTGATGGTGAATGGGTGGAGCTGACCGTGGCCGAGATCCGTGAAGACCATGTGGTTGTCGATATGACATCCCATGGAACGCTGGCATTCATTGAAGTGCCTGCTGTTCAGTAAAGCTTTACAAGGTGTCACGACCGTAAAAAAGTTATAAGAAATCGTCTTTCCGGGTGTGGTGGTGCGTACTGCCGCTTTTGCGGCAGTACGTTGATAAGAAAGGATACGCTTTGATTCACGGAAGGGGGCGCAGGGATGAGTCTGATCAAATGGAGAAAGAGAGAGATCACTACGGCCATATGCAGTGCGTTTCTGGTAACGGTCAATCTGCTGCTCTTTCATTTTATCTGGAAAAAATACTACGTCCCGTTCTATTATGATCCGTTTTATTCCATCGGAAGATATGCGGCCACGGTAGTCTGCGGAGGATTATATGTCTATATGGGAAGGCTGTACGGATCCTTCTGGCTCAAGATCAGCCGGATCTCCGAGATCCTGTACGCAAACATGGTCACGAATATCATGACGGGCGTTTCCATGTATCTGGTGGCATGGATTCTCATCCGGCATCTGCCAAGCATAATCCCCATGCTGCTTATTATCGGCATATGGACAGCGGCGGCATGCCTCTGGGTAAAACCGGCGATCCTTGTGATGAACCATTATTGTACCGTGGAGAGGCTGGCAATTATCTATGACGACAAGGTGAACTTCCAAAACGCGGTAGCGGTTCTCGGAAGATGCGCATGGAGATTCAAGGTGGCTGGGGAAATCCGTGCCGACGGGGATATCTCTTCCATTATGAAAAAACTGGAGCTGTTTCATGCGGAAGCGGTTCTTCTGTGCGACGTCTCGCCGGCGGCAAAGAAACAGATCCTCAAACAATGTGTCCTGTACAATATTGCAACCTATGTACAACCGGATGCACAGGAGTATCTGATCAATTCCGCAAGGTCGGTTCAGATCGCCAATCTGCCGTTCCTGTTCTGCCAGCGGGCTTACGATTCTTTTCTTTATGTCTTTATCAAGAGAGGCTTTGATCTTGTACTTGGAACGGCGGCGCTGCTTTTCTTAAGCCCTCTGATGCTGGCGGCTGCGGCCTGTGTGAAGCTTGGCGATGGCGGCCCGGTACTGAGAAGGGAGCAGAGGATCACGATCAACAAAAAGGAATTTACCATCCGGAAATTCCGCACCACCAGGCCGGGGGCGGATGGGGAGGATGATTCCGGTATCCCGCCGTATGCGGATCGGAGACTGACGGCGGTGGGAAAAGTGCTCCGGCGGTTTCGCATTGACGAGCTGCCAAAGCTTTTAAATGTAATTAAGGGGGATATCGCGCTGGTGGGCCCTCGCATGGAAAGGCCTGCCGAAGCCGCACAGCACGAGAGGGAGATCCCGGAGTACGCCCTGAAATTTCAGGTTAAGGCCGGGCTCACGGGATACGTGCAGATTTTTGGAAGATATTCCACAAGTACCAGGGTCAGGCTGCAGATGGATTTGATGTACATAGGCCAGAGAAGTCTGACGTGGGATCTGAAAATGATCCTTGCAACCATAAAGGTTATATTCCTGCCGGAAGGGATGGATCTCGTTCTGGATAACAGGATATACACAGAGAACGTTACGGAAGAAGAGAGGGGATATTATGGACAGACTAAAGCATGACATCCTGCTTCGGGCGGTAAAGCTGATCAATCTCGTATTGATTACCATTCCATTTGTCCTATGCTGGGTGAATTACTATGCGCCGAGAACCGCCTCCCGCTATTATTGGAGAGGCAACTGCCTTGTGACTGCGCTCTTTGCAATTCTCTATCTCATTTACGGAAGGGTTTACGAAAGCTTTCTCGTTTCCCTAAGCCGGATTTCGGAGATGATTTACAGCCAGTTTCTGGCCATGCTGATCTCAGACGGAGTTCTCTATATTGTGGCATGGCTCCTGATCAAGAGGCTTCCGGCTGTATATCCGATGCTGTGCGTACTGGCGGGCCAGCTTCTGCTGTCCGCACTTTGGTCCGTGTCTGTGCACCGCTGGTACTTCAAAACCTTTCCGGCGCTGAAATCTGCCATTGTCTACGACATGCGCCGGGGATTTGACGGACTGATCAATGAATACGGGATGGACAGGAAGTTTGATATATGCGTGACGGCGTCTGCTGAGAAGTGCATGGAAAACCTGTCCATTCTGGACGGAATGGAGGCCGTGTTCTTAAGCGGCATTCACAGCCATGAGCGCAATCGCATACTCAAATACTGCGTGGAAAAGGATATCCGGGCGTATGTGATTCCCAGAATCGGGGACGTGCTCATGAGCGGCGCTAAGAGGATGCACATGTTTCATCTCCCCATCCTTCGGGTGGAGCGCTATGCTCCTTCGCCGGAATATCTCTTTTGCAAAAGATTCTCTGATATTCTGTTAAGCCTTGCGGCGCTGGTTCTCCTTAGCCCTGTGATGATCGTAACCGCACTGGCAATCCGGCTGACAGACGGCGGCCCTGTCTTTTACAGGCAGTGCAGGCTCACCAGAAACGGAAAAGAGTTTCATGTCCTGAAATTCCGCTCCATGTGTGTGGATGCGGAAAGGGACGGCATCGCCCGACTTTCCACAGGGGACAGGGATCCCCGTATCACCCCGGTCGGCAGCGTGATCCGCAAATGCAGGATCGACGAGCTTCCACAGCTGTTTAATATCCTGGGCGGCAGCATGAGCCTTGTGGGTCCAAGGCCGGAGCGGCCCGAGATTGCTTCCCAGTATGAGGCGCAGATGCCGGAATTTCGGCTGCGCCTGCAGGCCAAGGCCGGCCTTACCGGGTACGCACAGGTTTATGGAAAGTACAACACAACGCCCTATGACAAGCTGCAGATGGATCTGATGTATATCGCAAACCCGGGTTTTAAGGAGGATCTGCGGATCCTGCTGGCCACCGTGAAGGTGCTGTTCCTTCCGGAGAGCACGCAGGGGGTGGAGGAAGGACAGGTTACGGCAAATGTCCATTTTGATAAAAGCAGAGAGATTAAAAGTGTAGACGGTCATCACCAAAAAGTGTGAAGGAAGAATATGGTGAGTATGGGCGAGAACTATTCGGTACTTATGTCGGTATATTATAAAGAGAAACCGGAGTATTTGAGAGAAAGTATGCAAAGCATATATGAGCAGACTATTCCGACAGATGATTTTGTACTTATCTGTGATGGTCCACTTAATGAAAAATTAGATGCAGTTATCCATGAGATGCAAAAGAAATTTAAAAAAAGATTGAAAGTATATCAGTTGGAAAAGAATGGTGGATTGGGTAATGCGTTGAATATTGGAATACATAATTGTAAAAACGAATTGATTGCAAGAATGGATAGCGATGATATCTCAAGGCCGGATAGATGCGAAAGAGAATTAAATATTTTTAAAGAAAAACCTGATATAGCTATTGTAAGTGGAATAGTAGAGGAATTCGATCATGATAAAGACTTTATTCAGGCAAAAAGAGTTCTGCCTGAATACGATTGTGAAATAAAGGAATTTGCAAGATTTAGAAATCCATTTAATCACCCATGTATAATGTATAAAAAAAGTCAAGTGGAAATAGCGGGAGGATATAGAGATTTTTATTTGTTAGAAGATTATTTTTTGTGGATACGAATGTTTCAATGTGGATGCAAGGGCTATAATATACAGTCTCCGTTATTATGGATGCGTACCGGATCAGAATTGTATAAGCGACGTGGAGGATGGAAATATGCGATGTCACAGAAAGCTTTATTCCAATATATGGCAGAGAATAATTATATTGGGAAGACAGATTATTATACATCAATTATTGGGAGAACAATAATATCGATAATGCCGAATCCATTGCGGGAATTTTTTTATAAAGAGTTTGTGCGAGGATAAAAACATGAAAAACATAAAAATTTTGCAAATCGGATTAGGATCCAATCAAGGTGGAATAGAAAGCTGTGTGGTAAATTATTTTAGTAATATTAATAGAGAAAGAATATGTTTTGATTTTGTAGATATATTTGGGTATGGGATAGCATATCAAAGGAGGATTATTGAACTTGGAGGCAGGATTTTAAGAACCGAAAATTGTAAAAGACGTCCTATAAAATTCGCTTTTGAGCTAAAGAAAATAATAGTTGATGGGAAATATGATATTGTACATATTCATGTTTTGTCAGCGGCTAATCTGGTTCCTGTTATCGTAGCAATAGTAACGGGAAAAAATTGCGTTATCGTACACTCCCATAATAGTTCAATACCGTCAGGCATTATAAGGAAAATGATGCACTATATAAATAGACCGGTTCTTCAGAACTTAAATGTGGAAAAATGGGCCTGCAGTATAATGGCGGGACAATGGCTGTGGGGGAAAAAATTTGAAAAGGATAATATCATTTTTAATGCTATTGACAGAACTAAATTTGTCAAATGTAAAGAAGAGAGGGAGAAAATAAGAAAAAAATTAGGCTATAACGAAGAAAATATTGTTATGGGATATGTAGGAAAGCTTGCTGAACAGAAGAATCCCTTTTTCTTGTTAGAAATAGTTAAGCGACTGTATGCTATAAATAAGAAATTTAGACTGTTGGTAATTGGTGATGGCGTCTTGGGAAACAAATTCAAAAAGAGAGTAGAATCGTATGGGTTAACTGAGTCCGTCTTTTTGGCAGGAAAGGCCGGCAGTGTTGTCAAATGGTATCAGGCAATGGATTTATTTCTTTTGCCAAGTCTTTTTGAGGGGCTTCCGATGGTAGGGGTAGAGGCACAGGCAGTTGGCTTAAAATGCTTTTTCTCTAATCATATAACACATGAGGCGGATATTACAGGAAATGTAGTTTTTTTACCAATAGACCAAGGAGCCGAGATTTGGATATCTCATATTTTGAATTATATTTATGGGATAAACACTGACCGGAGTAACAATTTTTGTAAAGATTATGATATTGCATATGCGGCTAAAAGGCTGGAGGATAACTATCAATTTTTAGTAAAAAATAGTAATTGTAATTAGGTTAATAGGTGGAGTGTTGTGATTTCAGTTATTGTACCCGTTTATAATGTTGAAAAGTATTTAAGAAAATGTTTGGATTCTATATTAAATCAGACATACCAAAATTTTGAAGTTATATTAGTAAATGATGGTTCTACGGACGACAGTGGGAAAATATGTAACGAATATGCTTTGCGGAACCCTGTTATAAAAGCGTTCCATAAAAAAAATGGAGGATTGTCTGAGGCCAGGAATTATGGTGTTGTATATGCAAAAGGAGAATATGTAACTTTTATTGATTCGGATGATTACATAGACTATCACTATCTTGAAAGAATGAAGAAAGCGCTCAACTTATCTAATGCGGATATAGTTATAGTCGGACAAATAGATGAAACTGAGGATGGGAATATATTAGGAATCAAAGGAGATTCCAAAGAGGAAATAAAAATATTATCTCCTATGCAGACACTTGAAAAAATGTGTTATGAGAGAGAGATAGGGACATCTGCATGGGGCAAGTTATATCGTATTGAATACATAAGAAAAAATCCATTTCCAAAAGGAAAACTATATGAAGATTTGGCAACCGTATATAAAATAATTGGCGATTCTGGAAAAATCGTATTACTTAGCAGTACTTTTTATCATTATATACAAAGACCAGGCAGTATTCGAAATAGTACCTGGAATGAAAATGTAATGGATATAATGGATGCTTCATTACAGTTATTGAATTATGTAAGATGTAATTTCCCAGATATAGAAGTGGCAGCGGTATATCGTTATTTCTTTTCGGCAAATGAAGTTTTCACGCGGGCATTTGAGGAAAAAAAATATTTGAAAATAGTTGCATCTATTAGAAATGATTTATTAGAAATGTGGCCGTTTATAAGAAAAAATATATCTGTCACTAACAGGCAAAAAATAAGATATTATCTTATGGCATATCATCCGGTGTGTTACAGGGTTATATGGAAAGTTGCTAAGCGGGGAGTATATTAAATGTTAAGTGGGATGATCGTATTAAGTGTTGTGTGCCCGGTATTTGCCTTACCAACTGCTTTTTATGGAATGAATAAAAATAATAATTATTGGAAGGTATATTCTTTCTTATATGCTCTTTTTTTTGCATCCATTGCTTATAATTATTATCCGGTCATAGAAACTGATTTGACAAGGTATCTGGCTACAGCGGCATCGTATACAGATAAGCCGTTTTCCTATGTACTTGAAACGGATCAATCACATTTATATGTTCAGGATTTATGGTTTTGGATAATCGCACAAACGAAAGATTACCAGCTGATTCCTGCAATGTCGACCTTCGGTGTATATTTTACTGGCGCTTACATTACTAATTATATTTCTTATAAACAAAATGATAAATCATTTGCTGTCTGGCAGCTGTTCATGCTGTTTTGTTGTATAGATTTAACAATTGTTATTAATTATATAAGAAATATTTTGGCTTTTGCATTAATTTTACTGGGGTTTTTCAGATGGGTGGTTGAGAAGAAAAAGAATTTAATTACTCTGCTCTTAATCTTCCTGCCTATTTGGCTTCACTCTATTGCTATATTTTTGGTGTTACTTATTTTTTTGGCACCATTAATGAAATACTTTAGATTAGCCAGCGTTGTAGTTATTTTTGTGATGGGTACTTTTATTAATTTTGCATACAAAAATTTGTATTTTGTTATAACTAATAAATTTTTCAAAGCTGTGGTTTTAAAAGCGTATAAATATTTTAATAATGATGTTGCGACTGTATGGGCAAATCAGACAGCAACTAACTTTATGTCAAAATTAGTCAAATTCTATAATGTGTCTCTGATTGTTTTTTGCATTGCGTTGTTTTTGTTTACTCGAAGGAATGAAAACGAATATGAAAAAAGGACAAACAATATTATTCAAATGCGAAAAGAATTAACTTTGTTTAATGACTACATATTTTTAATTGGTATTGTCACTTTGGGAATTACAATAATTACAGCGCCGATATATCGTCGATTCTATACAGCCTTCATGATTGGAAGTGCGGGGATGCTTGGCAGTAATTTTATAAACAGGAAATTTTCTAAGTTATTATATGCCTACTCGTTTATCGGACTCATTAAATGGCTTTACACAATACATTATGAAGCGACGCTGTGGCGGCTGGCAGGAACGTTTATTACGAATCCGTTATACATATTAATTAATATTATTATATCGAAATTCGGATTGTAATATTTTATGTTCAGGAGGAAAGCAGATGGAAGCGAAAACGACACTGCAAGAAATAGAATTGGATATATTCAAGCGGTTTAAACGTCTCTGTCAAGATTATAATCTTCGTTATTTTGCCATTGGCGGAACGTGTATTGGCGCAATACGGCACAATGGTTTTATTCCCTGGGATGATGATATAGATGTAGCTATGCCGCTGGAGGATTATATAAAATTAAAAGAAATCGCCATGCGGGAATTAGAATATCCATATTCACTGTATACGACCGAAAAAAACAGGCACTGGTATGCCGGTTCCATGAAAATGCAAAATGAAAATACTACATTTATTGAAAAAGATTGTTTTAAGTATGAGGATAGGCATACAGGAGCCTGGATAGACATTATGCCTGTTTACGGATTGCCTCAGGGGAGTATTAAACAATATTTTGCCTCAATATTATGCGATATGTATCTTTTTTTAAATCGCAGGTTCCGTTTAGACTATGATCAACAGATGACTATATTTAACAAAGTTTTATGGAAGCTGCTTAAAGGCTTGAAAAGAGACAGAAATTTTAATTATTATATTGAAAAATCAGAAAAAGTGTTAGGAAAATATCCATTTGATAATTCGAATAAAATAATATTCAGCTGGCGACAACGTCCATATTTTTTTCGAAAGACGACTTATAAGAGCGTATTTTTTTATGAAGATTTTAAGAAAGATATTGAAGTCCCGTTTGAGGATACCACAATAAAAGTTCCGATAGGATATGACAGGTATTTAAGGATGGATTTTGGAGACTACATGCAATTGCCGCCTTTAGATAAAAGAGTGTCTAGGCATAATGCGGATATAATAGATATGAATCAATCGTACAGGTATTATATGGAGGAACAAAAGAAATGACAATAGGCTATACAACGGGCGTTTACGACCTTTTTCATATAGGACATCTCAATTTGCTGAAAAACGCAAAGGGCTTGTGCGATAAACTGATTGTCGGGGTGACGGTGGACGACCTCGTCGCATATAAAGGCAAACATCCAATGATCCCTTTTGAGGATCGTATTGAGATAGTCAGGAGTATCAGATATGTGGATGCAGCAGTGCCGCAATATGATATGGATAAATTAAAGGCCTGCAAGGAGCTCGGGGCTACCGTTCTTTTTGTAGGCGATGACTGGTATGGAACAGATAAATGGAAGGCATACGAAAAGGAATTCAACGAGGAAAAGATTAAGATTGTATATTTCCCGTATACCAAAGGAATATCGTCCACACAAATTACAAAAGCGTTAAAAGTGGTGAGGGGAGAATAAATGAAATCAGATATCAGATATTGCTGCAGTTCTTTTTTGATGTACCGGATGATCGAGGATCCTGAAAAATGTTTTTCTGAGAAATACCAGCCATATTTTCCGGATTTGAATTTCCCGAGGACGGAAATAACAAATAGCGATGAGCTGTTGATTGCGCTGAGGCAGCAAATGGAAATGGCAACTGCGGATGGAAAGTCGGCGCTGGCGTTAAGCGGAGGGATTGATTCGGCAATTCTGGCGCGGTTCATGCCTGAGGGCTCTACGGCATACACATTTAAATGTGTTGTGCCCGGCATGGAGGTGACTGACGAGACACAGACGGCAAGGCGGTATGCCGAAGCATGTGGTTTGGAACATAAAATAGTTGAAATATTCTGGGAGGATTTCGAAGAATTTTCTCCTTTATTGATGAAGCATAAAGGCGCACCGGTTCATTCGATCGAAATCCAGATCTATAAAGCCGCACTTGCCGCTAAGGCAGCCGGATTTGAGAGAATGATTTATGGGGAATCGGCAGATTGTATATTTGGAGGACAGAACGATATTCTCAGTAAAGACCGGACAGTAGGAGAGTTTATTGAGCGTTATGCCTATCTTATGCCCTATAAGGCATTAAAAGAATCTGAACTTATCGTGGAACCTATTGCAAGACATGCCGGGAAAGGCTATGTGGATCCTCATGAATTTATGTCGACGGAATATCTGCCTGAAAGCGTGGGTTCTTACTTCAATGCCTCTGAAACGGCGGGAATAGGCCTCTGTGTCCCTTATACGCATTGCAAAATGGCTGTCCCCATAGATTACTCCAGAATTCGAAAGGGAGAAAATAAATATTTAGTGCGCGAAGCTTTTAAGAAGTTATACCCTGATTTTGAAATACCGGCCAAGACACCTATGCCCAGACCTATGGATGAGTGGCTTAGAGATTGGAACGATCCAAAAAGGAAAGAATTCTGGCCTGATTGTGTGGCGGGGGGAGGTAATTTGACAGGTGATCAAAAGTGGTTGATATGGATTCTTGAAAAGTTTTTGGAGATGATAGATGTGGATGAGGTGTAAATCTTCGTGCGAAATACTTGTTATAATAAATATAGAAATTTACCAGTACAGGCCAAAGCCTCGTTTTGGTTTTTAGTATGCTCTTTTTTGCAAAAAGGTATATCAATTTTAACGACACCAGTTTTTACAAGACTGTTAAGTACTGGTGAATATGGTCAATATAATGTTTTTAGCTCCTGGATGGGGATCATTACAATATTTGTCACCCTGAATCTGTATGCAGGAGTTTATACCCAGGGACTTGTTAAATTTGATAAAGAAAGAAAAGTTTTTTCTTCTTCTTTACAGGGATTAACAACAATTATGGTTATGGGCTGGACTGCCGTTTATCTGGTGTTCAGAGAATTTTGGAATACGCTGTTTTCGCTGTCAACGGTTCAGATGCTGGCAATGCTGGTGATGATATGGTCGTCGACGGCATTTAGCTTTTGGGCGGCATCCCAAAGGGTCCAATATCGTTATAAAGCACTGGTTATAATTACGCTGATCGTTTCCTTTGCAAAGCCGGTAATCAGCATCGTATTTATCTTACTTGCAACAGATAAAGTAACCGCCCGCATTTTGGCGTTGGTTTTAACTGAATTAATAGGATATTCCGGATTCTATATAATTCAGATGAAATCAGGGAAAAAATTTATATCAAAGAAGTTCTGGAAATATGCGGTGCTTTATAATTTGCCGCTTATTCCACATTATTTGTCCCAAACGGTATTAAACAGCGCTGATCGTATTATGATAAAAGACATGGTTGGATCTGTAGAAGCGGGTATTTACAGCCTGGCATATTCTGTTTCCACAATTATGTCATTATTTAACTCAGCGCTTATGCAAACCATTTCGCCATGGATATATCAAAAAATAAGAAACAGAGAGATCAAGGCTATAGCATCAGTTGCATATCTTTCCCTGGGGATCATTGCCGTAGTTAATTTGATTTTGATTGTTCTTGCGCCTGAGGTAATCGCGGTATTTGCGCCATACGAATATCATGAAGCAATCTGGGTAATACCCCCGGTAGCGATGAGTGTCTATTTTATGTATAGCTATGACTTGTTTGCCAAATTTGCTTTTTATTATGAAAAGACAAATTTTATAATGATGGCGAGTGTATGCGGGGCTGTATTTAACGTTGTCTTAAATTACCTGTTTATAAAGCGATTTGGATATATGGCGGCTGGATATACGACATTGGCTTGTTATATCATATATGCAGTTGGTCATTACTTTTTTATGAATAAAGTCTGCAATCAATTTTGTGATGGCGAGCATCCCTATAATTCAAAAATAATAATAGGTATGACCAGCGTGTTTTGTATTTTGGGATTCGTTTTTTCTATTACTTACAAATTTGTTTTGTTGAGATATGCGATAGTCTTTGTTATACTGCTTATTATATTTTTAAGGCGTGACGATGTAAAAAGAATACGTATGGAACTGCAAGCTTTCAAAAGCAAATAGGTGGGAAACGTTCGCTTTGCAGGCATTATAATAAAAGTCTAAAACCTTGTTTTAGCGTCAGGAGAAGAAGACGAAATCTCCAGGGAATCAATTGCTAATTCTACGCACCTTATAGTAGGACAGAAGTATGAGCTTATCAGATTTACAGGACATAACAGAAATAGTCTGGCATCCCTTAAGGATGCGTTTGACGACACATTTTCCACAGGCGGCTTTTCTCTATCTGCTGCTTCTGTTTTTGTGGCTTGCGTGGTGCGTCGGAAGAGAGTATGGGAGAACGAGAACGCTTACCTCCTTTTTGTTTGTCTCCTATTCTTTTTTGCTCTTTGCACTTTTATTCTTATGCCGCAGGCATCACGAAAATCCTTTTGTCGCTCCCTGGGGTGACTGGTTTGTCAGGCAAAACAGCAAAGGAGAGTGGGAGCTGGACTGTATCTATAATCTTCTGGCATTTCTGCCTTTTTCCTTTTTGTGTGGATTATTGAGAGGAAAAGTTTTCAGATCGATCCTGGTATGCGGTATCGTATCTTGTCTGTTTGAATGTCTGCAGGCTTATTTTTCGGTGGGGGCTTTTCAGATATCCGATATTGTCTATAATGCGCTGTCCGGCGGAATAGGGGCAGGGCTTTATTCAATTATTTACAAACATTGAACGAATATTCGGAATACATTACATGATACATTGAATAGCTGAACGGCGGTCAGCAAGCAGCTTTGCGATGCCGTGATAGCTCATTCCCTGTAGGAACAGGGCCTTTGTTCGCTGTAATTTCAAGTTCCTCTGCGCAGAATATCAAGATATACTTCATAGGCAAAAGTACGGTTTCGGCTGGTATCAGATGTTTGCAGCAGGACACCGGCATCGACTAAACGATTGACTGCGCTGGATGCGGTATTAAAGGTAATGGCCTTCTAAGAGCGTGATGGATATGGAGGTTTCCAGTACCAAAAAGAAGTTCAAGGATAAGAAATTTGCGGCCGGGTGCTTGAGGGATATCATCCGACAGGGTGCGGAAAACCTGGGCTGGGAACGCTGATCAATACGGCGGCTGTGGCGGCAGGCGGCCTGATTGGGCTGCGTCTGAAGAACGGCCTCAAAAGGCAGATGCAGGAAATCCTGATGCAGGCCTGCGGCGTGGCGACGATTTTTATCGGTGCGAAGCCTGGCGGGCGTGGGTTAGCATGCCAGGACACCTTACAGGAGGGTTTCCATTCCCACCTTCTGGGGCTTTAAGCCGCAGGCCTCGTAAAATTTCATGGCGCTCTCGTTGCAGGACCAGACATTCAGGGTCACGTTGTAGCAGCCGCTTTTTCTGGCAAAGGACAAGACTTCCTCATAGAGGCGCCTGCCGATGTGCTGCCCGCGGATGGTCTCGTCCACGCACAGATCGTCGATGTACAGCGTTTTGATGTCCGTGAGGATGTTGTTGTCTATGTGCTGCTGAAAGACGCAGAAGGCATAGCCGAGAACCTCCTCTTTTTCGTTTACCGCCACGAAGATGGGGCGCTTGTCGTCGTAAATGATTTCGAGGAGCTGCTTGTCCGTGTATTTTTTCGCCCCGTATTTAAAAAGATCCGGCCTGCCTTTGTGATGTACCAGGCAGACCTGCATTAACAAAGCGTTGATTCCGTTCATGTCCTGTTCTTTTGCTCTTCTGATTTCCATTGTCAATGTTCCTTTCTTTCTGTGTTGTTTTCTTCAAAACTTTGGCTGTGGCACCACTGACTGTATTCCTCCGCATTTTTTGAAGTCTGTTTATCAATACGGTTTTTCCAGCCCCCGGCAGTCCACTGAAAATAATGGACTGCTGGGGGAATATTCATTTTAAGCGCTTCGAACATTTGATCAACTGCCAGAATATCGTCATCTCTTCCGGCCAGATAAGCGGGCGTTAATCCGACACCGGGACGATATGGATTTATTTTGAACATCAAAATTACCTCCATGTATAATATGGCATAATTTCCCGCTTCCGTCAATTCTGTTACGCCTCTGTGCGCAGAAAATATCCTATAAGTTACTTTCCGGCGGCCGTCTTGCCCTCTTTTTGCTCATACCGATCCGCAAGACGCCGCACGCCAGCAAGCTGCAGGATCTGTTCCCGTACTGCCTGAGTGTCTGCGCCAAGCCCCACGGTCACTTCGTAATTAGCGGAATCCGCCAGGGGATTTGTGTCAAAAGAAGCGGCAAGCTCTTCAGTGAGATAGTTTTCGGCAAAGTCCTTCCAGGCATCGTCGGCGCTGACAAAGCGCACGGAGACGATTCCGTCCATGGCAGAAAGGGCTTCGCCCAGCTCGTCGATCTGTTCCCTTTCTATGTCATAGTCGAAAAACACGGCCAGATTTTTTGTCTGGTAAAGATCATAGGCGGCGTAGGCGGGCATGCTTACGGTGAGCAGCATGGCTGCGGCGGTAAGGAGGGCTGCGGCCGCTCTGGAATGCCTGAACCGGAAGTTGTCCGTATGACGGCGGCTCCTACAGCCGTTTATCAGGTTTTCTTTCATCTGCTGTGGCATGGCGATTTTTTTAATACTGTCTTTCAGTTCTTCGTATCTCATAAACAGACCTCCTGTTATTCGGTTAATTTTTGTTTTAATGCTTCTTTTCCCCTCTGCAGGCGTTTTTTTACTGCGCTTTCGGAAATGCCGAGAATCCGGGAAATTTCCTTCAGCCGGTATCCCTCGATATAATAAAGAAGAAGTACCGTCTTATATTTGGAAGGAAGCGAAAGCACCTCCTTCATGATCCCGTGATCCTCCCGGATCTCGCATGGGGCGTCCAGCTGCTCCAGACTGACATAGGCATGGCGCCGGTTAAAGCGCAGAAAATCCTTGCACAGGTTGACTGTCACGCGGATCAGCCAGGCTTTTTCGTGATCTTCGTTTTGAAACGCAGGCGCTTTGTCCATGTATTTCAAAAAAACTTCCTGCAGCACGTCCTGGATATCGTCAGGATTTGCCAGAAGGACATAAGCGCTGCGGTAAAGAAGATCGCCGTAAGCCGCAATCACACGCTGTATCTGGGTTTCACTTTTTTTATTCACAGGTTGTTCCTCCGAAGCGGCCCGTATGGGCGCTTTGTGGGCAGGCGAGCGCTCGTTTTTTACGATTCACAGCCTCTCCGCTCACATGCGCAAAACCAGCCAGCTGCGCTGTCTGCCGCCGCTTAGCGGCTTTCTGTTTTGCTTATGTGGGTGGAGTGACTGCTTCCAGTCACCTGAAAGTCAGCAGCCAGCTTCTTACAAGCAAGCTTGATGAATCTGGCTGCTGATTTTCAGATGGCTGTGAATCGTAACCCTGCTTCTATCATATACACGTTTCGGGAATATAAAAAGTGACAAATGCGGGAAAATAAGTTAGTATTATTTTAGCGCTGCCGATATGCAACGTATGAAAGACTACGGGAAGGGAAGGAAGCTATGGGGACAAAGTATGAATTTAAGGCGCAGGATATACAGACCATGAGCAGGACCATGACGGGAACATCCAAGATCCGGAATATTCTGGGGCCGGAGGCGGGGGCCTGGGCTTATCAGGGAGGAAGCACTCTGTGCCTGGGACAGCTGAAAACGCTGTTTGGCGAGCCGCTGTATGTGACAAAAAATCTGGAGGATCAGTATGCTTACTGCATCCTTGCGGCAGGGGAGGACGGAAAAGAGATCTATCTTCAGGTCTACAGCGGTCCCACCGGTCCGGCCATCGGGGGAGAACAGGATGCGGACAGTGCGCGGGCTGCGGACGCACTGGCAGAGCTGATTACCAGCGCAAAGGCTGCGGATTACGATTACGAGGGATACTATATGGACGGCCCCTGCATTGTGAGAGAGGGAGTGCGAGGCGGCGAGCCCTACATGGAGGAAGAAGAGCTGGACGCATCGGGGGAAGAATTTGCCAAAATATGCGAGGAGATTTACGGGAGGATATGATGAATTCATTCAGCGAGGAAGAAAAAAGACAGATGTGTGATGAGATTGCGGAGTTTTTCAGGCAGGAACATGATCTGGAGCTTGGGATCATCGGGACGGGGAATATTCTTGACTTTTTCCAGGACATGCTGGGAAAACGGATCTACAACAAAGCGCTGGACGACGCAAAGAGATTCTACGAGACTTATGCGGGAAATATGGAATCGGATTATTATGCGCTGTACAGGGAACTGCCGTGAAAGGGAGCCCAAAGAGAAGGAGAGTGGAGGTGGAGATCTTCGGCGATGAGAACGAGCTGCTCTGGATCCCGAGAGAGCAGGATTTTTCGGACAGGGGCACGTTTGCCGGCGAGGGAAACATCGGGCATATTATGAAAGGATGAAAGATTATGTCAAATAAGAGATATGCGGTAATCACAGGGGCCAGTGCGGGGATCGGCGCGGAGTTTGCCAGAAGGCTCTCTGCAAAGGGTTTTCCCCTTGTGCTGGTGGCAAGACGGCGGGATCGTCTGGAAAGGCTGGCAAAGGAGCTTAAGACGGACTGCGTGGTCATGGAGGCGGATCTGTCAAGGGAAGAGGAATGTTACCGCGTCATGGATCAGCTGAGGGAGAGGAAGGTCGGGATCTTCATCAATAATGCGGGCTTTGGCGACTGCGGGAGATTTGTGGAGACGGATCTTGCCAAGGAAATGGATATGGTGCAGCTCAATGTGAAGGCGCTGCACATTCTGATGAAGCTTATGCTCAGGCAGATGCGGAAGGCGGGAGGCGGCTATATCCTGAACGTGGCATCTTCTGCGGGGCTTATGCCCGCAGGCCCCTATATGGCGACCTACTATGCCACGAAATCCTATGTCGCCAGCCTGACCCAGGCAGTGGCCGAGGAGCTTCGGGAGGAAGGGAGCCGTGTGTATGTGGGGTGCCTCTGCCCCGGGCCGGTGGACACGGAGTTTAACAGTGTGGCCAACGTGGAATTCGCCCTAAAGGGCATCAGCGCCGGGTACTGTGCGGCGTATGCGTTGGAACAGATGGCGAAGCGGCAGGTGATGATCATCCCCACCCGCCTGATGCAGGCCGCCATGCTCGGGGGAAGATTCCTTCCCAGATCCCTGTATGTGAAGATTGCGGCCCGCCAGCAGAAAAAGAAGCTTTACGGCGGGCTCTAAAGGCCGCCGCAGACCAGGTATCAGATAAAAGGCTCCGGAATGGGAATCCGCACAATGGCGGCGGTTCCCTCCGGAGTATTTTTTTGGAAATCCAAACCGAAGGATGGGCCGTAGAGCAGAAAAAGACGGGAGGAAACGTTGGAGATGCCAAAGCCGTGCCCGCTTCTGCTCTCCGGAATCCGGGAAAAATCCTTCATGCCCACCCCGTCGTCCAGAATGCTGATCCGGATCGTGCGGTGCTTTTGTCTCTCGATCCGGATACACAGGTGTCCCGGGATTCGCCTGCTTTCCTGCAGGCCATGGGTGATGGCGTTTTCCACGAGAGGCTGCAGGATCGTCTTGGGAACCGGATAATCCAGAAGCTCCTGATCCAGATCCTCCTCATACAGAAAGGTATCGGGAAAACGAAGGCGCTGCAGGCGGATATAAGAGCGCACATGCTCGATTTCCTCCCGCAGGGGAATAAATTCCTTTCCGTTGCTTAAGCTGAGCCGGTAGAAGGTGGCAAGGGAGGATACGGCCTCCTCGATCTGCGAGAGCATTCCCTCCTCGGCGAACCACTGGATCATGTCCAGCGTATTGTAGAGAAAATGAGGGTTGATCTGCGCCTGAAGGATCCGAAGCTCGGCATTTTTCGTCTCCTGTCCCAGCAGATACTCTTTTTCGATCAGCTCCTCCATGGAACGGATCATATAATTGTAGGTGCCGGTGAGCTCGCCGATCTCGTCCCTTCCCTGGATAATGGAGGAGGGAAGGGGAATCAGGTCTCCCTTTTTTACCTGCTTCATGCGGGAGGTGAGACGGATGATGCGAACGGACATGGTTTTGGAAAGGAGCGTGGAGAGAAACAGGCAGAACAGGATGAGGATTCCTCCGATGAGAAACGTGAAGTTCCGGTGGACATAATATTCGCTGAGCAGGCTTTTTGCAGGAAGCATGGTGATCAGGGTCAGCGGGTAGGAGGGCAGGGGCTGGCGGATCACGAAATAGTCGGTTCCCTCCAGACGGTACTGCTGCCAGGCATCCGGCATAGGAAGGCCCTCATCCGGCCCGCAGGCAAGAAGCTCCTGACAGAGCGCCTTTCCGGAGGCGTCGGAGAGGGAGAGCAGCCGGTCGGATCCGCTGTCCACAAGGAAGGTGAGGGCATTGTCAAAGCTGCCAAGGCTGATGGCCTCGTTCAGATAGCTTTCCGGAAAGTCCAGCTTTAATATGGCAAGCGGCGAGGGATAATACGTCTTGTCCGGCATTACCCGGGCAATGGACATGTGCGGCATCTCTCCGTCCTCTTTGGCGCCAGGCCTTTGCGGAAGGATAAAAAAGGAGGTGCGGTTTTCCCGGTAGGTGTCGTAGATGTGGCGAAACCATTCTTCCTGCTGGATGGAGGAATAGGTGAAATAGCGTCTCTGGTCATTAAAGTACGGAAACGAATCCTGGAAATAGACGTAAATATCGCAGTCCGGGACGGAGTTTCGGATCTGCAGGGGAATACAGGAAAACATGGCGGTCTCAAAGTCCGTGCGATCCTTGCGGATCCGGTTGTAGTCATAGTCGTCTCCCGGATGGGAAAAAAGATCCGTGACGGTCTCCATCATGGAAAAGCTGTAGGTCATATTGTCATATTTCTGAATCAGATTTTCCAGGGACAGAATAATCTTCTCGGAGGTGGCCTGTGCGGAGCCCAGAAGCTTTCTTTCCAGGATGCCCGCGGAATTGGTGTACAGAAGGATGGTCACAAGGAGAATGGCCAGCACGGAAAGCGCAAGATGGGAAAACAGCAGCTTATACTCCATCTTCATGTCGTACAGATAATACAGCTTTAATTTTCGAATGATATTCATGCATACCCCTTTCTGATCTCAGACATATCCCCGGTATTCGGTGGGAGTCATACCCGTACATTTTTTAAAAAGCTTGGCAAAATAATTTTGATCCGGAAAGCCGCAGCTTAAGGCAATCTCGGAAACTTTGCGGTCGGTTTTCAAAAGCAGGGAGGAGGCCATGTCAATCCGGTAGGAGATAATATACTGATTGATGGTATTCCCGGTTTCCTGTTTGAACAGCTGGCTGATGTAAGACTGTGACAATCCGAGGCTTTCACTCAGAAACGGAAGCCCAAGGGAGGGATTCTGGTAATTCTGTTCCACCAGCCTGCGTATATTGCCGGAGACGGAAAGCTGGGCCTGGTTTTCCCGGATAAAATCAAAATAGGACTGATACAGGTTCACGGCCACCTGGTGGAGCTCCTTTAAGGTTTGGGCGGAGGCGATCACGTCCCAAAGCTGTTTGCTGCTGGCGGATGGAAAAGGGGTGTGGTGGTAGATACAGTGCTGGAACAGCTGGGAAAGGCAGAGATAATAGTTTTCCCGCACGACGCTCACCAGTGTGCAGGGATGGCTCTGATACGCCCCATAGAGCAGGTCCAGAAGACGAAAACATTCCCTTTCATCCCTCTGCTTGATGGAGCTTAAAAGCTCCTTGCAAAAGCTATCGTCCGGATGGAATTCGCCTGCCTGCCTCTCCCCGGCAAAGGAGACGGTATTGGTTCCCAGAAAGAAGTTCTGCTGCAGGGCAATCACTGCGGACTGATAGGAGAGGTACACCTCCTGTATGGTTTCCGAAAGCTCCCCGACGGCAATAAACCAGGACTGATTTTTCAGCAGATAGGAGATCCGCTTAAGGAGCGAGCACAAAAAGGAGCGGGAAAGCATGGAGACCAGCCGCCCCTCGTCGGAAAGAAGGTGTATGACGAGAAAGGATTCGCGGGTATCCCCAAGGATGCAGCGCAGGCCGCTCTGCTCAAAAAGCTCCCCAATCTTCAAGGACAGGCCGGAGGGGATCCCCTCCGGGGCAAGGCTCTTTAGCAGGATTGTCCGGGAATCCGAAAAATGCACGGGAGTGAGGGCGCAGTCCGCAAGAAGGCGAAAGAGAGCTTCCGGTTCGGGCTTTGGGCAGCAGAGCATTCTTGCCAGACGGCTTTCTTTGATTTTGGAGGCGAAGATGGAGGAATTCTGCATGTGATCGCAGTAGGCTGCCGCCTCTTTCACCGCCTCCGCCACCTGCAGTGGCGATACCGGCTTGTCGATATAGGAATGGGCGTGGAGGGAGATTGCGGAGCGCAGATATTCCTTGTCGGAATAGCCACTGAGAAAGAGGATGACGCAGTCCGGATACAGCGCCCTGATTTTTTCCGCCATCTCCATTCCGCTCATCCGCGGCATGCGGATATCGGAGATGAGAATATCGATTTTATGCTGCAGTGCGGTCTCGTATCCTCTGATCCCGTCGTCCGCCTCCAGCAGAAGATCAATCCCGAGAGCGTTCCAGTCAATTTTGTCCCGAAGCTTTTTCCGCACATGAAATTCGTCGTCCACCAACAGCAGGGTCATAAAAAATCCTCCCAAACCAATGCCTCTTTTCCCCTTATTATGCCCATTGTAGCATAAGAAAAGTCCGGTTGAAAGAAGTGCGGGGGCGAGTAAAAGAATTTACCAGCAGTGTGGGAATTTACTAATGATTTCAGGGTTTCTTCCAGAGAGCCCGGGATTTTACGATTGAGCGGACTGCGTCCGAACCGCTATAATTGCGATAGGAACCGGAGGACAGGGCTGGTTTGGAGAGATGGGAAACGGGGGGATGTCTGTGAAAACAAATGGGAGCGGAAAAGGAAAAAAAGGAAAATACGGGTTCGGCAGGCAGATACGAAAAAACAGGACACTGATCGCCATGCTGCTGCCCGCCCTGCTTTACGTGGTGGTGTTCAGCTACATCCCCATGTTCGGAGTTACCATAGCGTTTAAAGACTATAATTATAACGACGGGGTTCTCAGAAGCCCCTGGTGCGGGCTTCAAAATTTTGAATACCTGAAAATTTCCGGAAAGCTTCTGGATCTGACCAAAAACACGCTTCTGTACAATCTGGCGTTTATTGTGTTCGGCATCCTGTTTGAGGTGGGATTTGCCCTGATGCTTAGCGAGATCACGGGGAGAGTGTTCAAAAAGGTTTCGCAGGCGTTCCTGTTTCTTCCTTATTTTATTTCCTGGGTCGTGGTGTCCACCGTGATGTTGAATATTTTCGGGCAGAACGGCGTTTTGAGCAATATCCTTTCCCATTTCGGGATTGAGGATTTCAGTATTTATCATCAGGTCAGGCAGTGGCCCCTTGTGATGGTGGCGGTAAGGCTCTGGAAGCAGACCGGGTACGGGACCGTGGTTTATCTGGCGGCCATTGCGGGCCTTAGCCAGGAAATGTTTGAGGCGGCCGCCATAGACGGGGCGAATATCTGGCAGAAAATACGGTTTGTCACCATTCCCAGCTTAAAGCCCACGATTTTTATCATGTTTCTGCTGTCCGTGGGGAATATTTTCAGGGGAGATTTCGGGATGTTTTACCAGATTGTGGGAAACAACCAGCTGCTTCTCGAGACCTCGGATGTGATCGACACCTTTGTCTACCGGTCCCTGATCACTTCCCCCAATATCGGAATGTCCGCGGCAGCAGGCTTTTACCAGTCGGTGCTGTGCTTTGTGACCATTGTATCGGTAAACTGGATCGTCAAAAAAATAGATCCGGAATACACGCTGTTTTAGAAAGGGAGGGTGAAGATGAGAGTAAAAAAAGGAAGGGATGAAGTGGTTTTCCTCGCACTGTCCTATGTGCTGGTGACGCTGTTTGCGTTTTTTTGCCTGCTTCCCTTTTATCTGATTGTCGTGGGCTCGTTTACCAGGGAGAGCGTGATTCTCACGCAGGGGTACAGCTTTTTCCTCACGGCCAAAAACTTTTCCGCAGAGGCCTACCGGATGGCCTTCAAAAGCCCGGATACCATAGTAAAGGCTTACGGGATCACGCTTTTTGTCACAGTGGTCGGCACGTTGACGGCGGTTTTTTTATCCGCAATGACAGGGTATGTGCTGGCAAGGCCGGATTTCCCATGGAGAAACAAGGTGTCCTTTTTCTTCTTTTTTACCACCCTGTTCAGCGGCGGCCTGGTACCCTGGTATCTGATGTGCTCCAAATTTTTTAAATTCAACAACCATATTTATTCGCTAATCCTGCCCTGTCTGTTCTCGGTGTGGAACATGATTATTGCCAAGAGCTTTATGAAAGGAATTCCTTTTGAGATGACGGAGGCGGCCAAGGTGGACGGAGCCGGGGATTTCTATACGTTCCGGAAGATCATCCTGCCGACGGCAAAGCCGCTGGTTGCGACCCTTGGACTGTTTACGGCGCTCACCTACTGGAACGACTGGTATAACTGCATGCTGTTCATGAGCACCGGCGGCACCTGGAATCTGCAGTACACGCTGCAGAATATCCTGAACAGCTCCGAGGCGCTAAAGAGGATCGCTTCCATGACGGGAATGCAGGTGGGGCAGGTGCCCACGGAGGGGCTCAAGCTTTCCATGACGGTGATTGCAACCGGGCCTATTATTTTGCTGTATCCGTTCCTTCAAAAATATTTTGTCAAAGGTATGACGATTGGAGCGGTCAAGGGATAAATCATTAAGAGGTGTGCACTGCACACGGAAGGGAGAAGGTATGAAAAACAAGTGGAAGAAAAAGCTGTCAGTGTTATTGGCGGCGGCAATGACAGCGGGGCTGTGCGCCTGCGCCTCGGGCTCTGACAGTTCCCCGGACAGCGCTTCGCAGAAAGCGCCGCAGGAGGATTCGGCTCCGTCACAGGAGGCGGAAGGGACGGGGCAAGAGGCGCAGGGTGCGCAGGAGAGCGTTTCCGCAGACAGCCCCTATTACGGAAAGGGCTATGATCTGGAAGAGAGAGTAAATGTGGTGCTGTATGTGCTGGGCGACGCTCCGGCGGACATGGAAAAGGTTCTGGAGGAGGCGAACAGCAAGTATCTGATTCCAAACCTGAACTCCACGCTGGAGATCAAGTTTCTGAACTGGAGCGATTACCAGACCAAGTATTCTCTTGTGCTGGCGGGCGGCGAGGATGTGGATCTGATCTATACCGCTTCCTGGTGCTATTACAATGAGGAGGCGGCAAAAGGGGCCTTCAAGGAAATGGATATGGATTTTGTGCAGAAATATCTGCCCTACACCTATGAGCAGCAGCTTGACGTGAGCTGGGATCAGGCCAAAATAGGAGACAAGCTCTATGCGGTGCCCAAGGGGAATGCGTCTTTCAGCAACTATGACTTTATTGTGGCAAGGAAGGATCTGATTGACAAGTACCAGCTGCCGGAGCCAAATGACTGGGAGAGCTTTAAGGAATTTCTGACCGGGCTTGCAAAGGTGCAGGTAGAGAGCGGCGTTGTGGCAATGAACACGAACGCTAACCGGAACCAGACGCTGGAGCCCTATCTGCAGGCAAAGGGATATGATTATTTTACAGAGGGCTTCGACTATTTTTACAATGCCCAAAACAGGGAAGAGCTTCCGGCATGGGATTCGGTGGTTTATCTGTATACCTCGGACCTGTATCTGGATTATGCGAAGGAGATGGCGCAGCTGGCAAAGGCCGGAGTGTGGTCCAAGGATGCCATCAATGACACCAATGATGCCACGGCGTATTTTGAGAACGGCACATCGGGCTGTATCGGCTGGAATTTCTCAGCCATCGATGCCGGGGAAAAGCTGGAGACGGCGCAGCTTGGAACCTTTGCCGTATACGATGTATCTCCGGACATCCACATGGCGAGAAGCCGTTATAACGGCGACATGATCGCCATTGCCACAAACTCCAAGCATCCGGAGAGGGCGGCCCTTGTGCTGGATTACATGAAGAGCGATGTGGATCTGAACCGGACGCTTCTGGGAGGAATCCGGGGAGAGCACTGGGATCTCAATGAGCAGGGGCAGAGGGTGGCTCTTGATGCGGCGGAAAATTACAGCTGGAACAGCTGGGCCTGGGCGCTGAACCGGGCGGACGAGCCCGTGATGGCAGGAACGGATGAAAGAAAGCTTGCCATCAGCGAGAGCATTGATTCCCGGGAGCTGTTTGCCCAGGTGGCCGGTTTTACCTTTGACTCCTCTGTGGTGGCAACGGAGCTGTCCGTGGTCAATTCCATCGTGGATGAGTATGAGTACAGCTTTTCCCTAGGTATCTACGGGGACGACACGGAGACTAAGTTTGGCGAGTTTAAGGCGAAGCTGGAGGCGGCGGGCCTAGATAAAGTCACGGAGGCCATGAAGACCCAGTATGAGGCCTTTGCGGCAGAACATTAAGCGGCAGCGAACGGATAAAAGGCTGGAAAGCGGAGGGGATACCGGCATGGCAGGTATCCCTTTCCTGCAAAGAGAAGGGAGGAATCGAGAAGATGGAATCGAACGGGATGAAATTTCTTGCGCCTTTTCAGGGACAGGATCTGACGGACATAGCGCTCCACTTCAAGTGGACGAGAAGGGACGGCGGGGATACGGAATTCATACTGGAGATGGCGGACAACGAACGGTTTGCGGATGCAAATGTCATGGAAGCCGCAATTTTGGAGGATGCGGAGGTTGGCTATTATTTCCCAAAGAAGGACGAGCTGCCTTCCTGCGGCGGCCCCTGGTATGCCAGAGTGCGAGAAAAATCAGAGGATAGCTGGTCGGAAATTTTGGAGTTTGTGATTGACACGGACCATGGGAGAAAACCGGTAAAAAGGACGATCAACGCCGAAAACCCATGGTTTACCATCTTTGACTACAGCGGCCATGAACCGGGACAGGTCTGGGAAATGCTGCCGCAGGAGATGAAATCCTATGTGGGGATTGGGCTGATCGCCTCCTACAAGGCCAAGGCGGAGGATGTGGCCGGCTATATGCTGCGGGAGGATGCGAAGGGGTATCTGTGGCATCTCGGCGCACTGGGCCCTCATGAGACGCAGTTTGGAAAATACTGTATCACCAGTCTTTGCGAGATCGAGCATGTGATGCGGCATGCCCGAAATCTGGTGAGTGTAGGCTTTGTGGAGCAGTATCTCGGCACGCAGGAGGAGAGCTATTGGAGGAATGAATATTTCTTCCGGCTTCTCGCCCTGTGCGCAAAGTATGGGTTTGCCTTCATCTACTCGGATGGAAACCGGAACAACCTGGAGCTTGCGGCCATGATCAAACGTCCCTTTTTTATGGATAAAATGCGGGAATACTCGGATTACTTTATTTTTTCCTACAAGCAGAATCATTCCCATGCCGCCTATTCCTGTTTTGGGGCCATATTGGGAGCGTGGATGGACGGCGCCTGCTGTGAGATCGGGGTACAGCCGGAAAACTGGTATTGGAATGATGCGGGATTCCGGGACAGGCCGGGGGAATGTTACGGGTATCTGCAGGGAAACGAGCAGCAGATATCCGCCTGCATGAGTGTGGAGATGCTGCTTACGGGATTATCCATAGGAGCCGCCCACTATTCCATGGAGGGGGAGAGCTGGCTGATCGAGTGCGGGAAAGAAGGCCGTCTTGTCTGGTCGGACCAGGGGATTGCGGCGCTCTCCTTTTTCCGGGCCGTGCTCTGCCATGACCTGATTCCCCGAAAGAGGGAGGTCCTTGACAAAATACGCATGGCGGTTTCGTATGAGGGATGGAGCAGGCAAAAGCTCGGGGACGCCTGGACGGGCGGAATCCTGCGGGAGGTTTTCGAGCCTCTCTTCCATGTCAGAAACGGGTTTGAACTGTTCCCCAAAGAATCCCGTTTTTACTATCTGCCCCTTGTCACGGACCGTACAGAAGCCTTTGACGGGCTGGAAATCCTGGAGGCGGACAACGCGGACCGGGAAAGTGCCCGGAAAGCCCTCCGCCAGAATTATCCGGAGGAAGGACTTGGAAATGCGTATTACGTGAGGTTCCGGGATCTGCTTATCCTGATGAATTCCAGGGAGAACGAGGAGGAAGCCCAGTGGTTTTCCCTTCCCGTGGAAGAGGGATTTCTGACCCGGATCCAGGGAGCCGTTTCCCTGTGGCAGTATCTGATCATGAAAAAGGAAAAGGGCGGATATCTGTTCCATGTGAATACGGAGAGAGGGAAAAATCTGCGCTTTTGTCTGTACCTGTCCCGAAAACCGGCGTGGCTTGCGGATTCGAGGCTGGTGGAAATGGACTGGAACGAGGAAGAAGGGCGTCTGGAAATCCGGGTGCCGGGAAGCGCGCAGCCTGTGGAGTTTGCGGTTGCGGACAGCGTCAGAGCAGGCATGGATGATGGCATCGATAATGGTGTTGACAGCATCAGCTGCACAATCCGGAATCGGCAGGAAGATCTGCCAGGACCAATACCTGCAGTTCAAAACCGAAAGGAAAACCCCCTTCCCCTGCTCTCGGACCTGCCCTGGAGCGCACAGGAGAGTGCGGACGGCTGTCTGCCCTGCCAAAACGCTTGCGCAAACCGGTCCTGCGGAAGGCTCCCCCTTTTGGTGGATCATCTCCGCTACCGCCACGGAATCAGCGTGGGAAATCATACGAGAATCCTCTGGAACCTCGGGGGAAGGTATGAGAGCCTTTCTTTCCGCTACGGGTTTGACACGGACGCATGGCTGCCCCGCATCCTGGATCGCGACAACATCATATGGGACCGGTCGGAAAAAAGGATCTCCATGTACCTGCGCCTGTACGGGGATGGAAAAGAGCTGTTCCGCTCCCCGGAGCTGACAAGCACGGAGGGCGTGCATGAGGGCCGGGCAGAGCTTAAGGGAATCAGGCAGCTTGAGCTCTCGGTGGAGGGCGACGTGATTTCCGAGGATCCGAACCTGAAGGTGTACCTGGATGTGGTGAATCCTGTGCTGACAGTCTCCTGATAATTCGAAAAATTCCGTCTGTGCCTGGATAGGCCAACAACCCCGTTGCTTGCAACGGGGTTGTTGGCTGGCACTAAAAAGGGGGAGGTGCTACGGTAGATTATTTATCTGCTTTCGCACCTCTCCCTCTGTTGTTTTCAGTGGATTAATTCAGTTGGAATTTATGTACCAGATTATTCATCAGCAGGGACTGGTTTGACAGCTCCTGTGAAGTGGCGGCGCTTTCCACCGAGGTGGAGGAGGTGTTCTGAACCACGGAGGAAATCTGGTCAATTCCCTCGGTGACCTGCATGATGGCGGTAGTCTGACTTGCCACTGCCTCCACGACGGCATTCATTTTAATCGTCACATTTTCTGCAATAGAGCTGGTTTTATCCAGTGATTTTGTTACTTTGTCTACCACCTGGCCGCCTTCCATGACAGTGGCGATCGAGCTCTCGATGAGCTCCTTGGTGGCTTTGGCAGCCTCATCCGATTTAGATGCCAGATTGCGCACTTCATCGGATACCACGGCGAAACTCTTACCGGCGATTCCTGCCCGGGCAGCTTCTACAGAGGCATTGAGCGCCAGAATATTGGTTTGAAAAGCGATATTCTCAATTGTATTAATAATCTTACTGATTTCTGCGGAGGAATTTGAAATTTTTTCCATGGCAGTGTTCAGTTCCTTAACGTAGTCCACGCTTATGCCCAGTTGAGCGCCGGCCTGGTTTACGAACTGTCCGGCCTCCTCGGCGGCGGCGGCAGTCTGTCTGGCGTTTTCCTCAATGCTGGAGACGGTTTCGGAGAGCTCCTGGACAGCGCTGGCCTGTTCTGTGGCGCCCTGGCTTAGGGACTGGGCTCCGTTGGATACCTGGCTGGCGCTGGCCGCCACTGTCCCGGCGGATTGACTGATTTGAAGAAGCGTGTCTTTCAGGGAATGGTGAATCGCCTTTATAGACTTTTCAATGGCAATAAAATCGCCCGAATATGTACGGGTAATATCTTCCCGGAAATCTCCCTGGCCCATTTTGCCCAGGTGATAGGACACGTCCTGCACTACATCGTTCAAACGGAGGATGGTTGTATCCAGAGCCTTTGTCAGTTCTGCGGTCTCGTCCCGGGATTTGACAACAGGAGTCGGGGTCTGCAGATCACCGTCCGCCAGACCTTTCAGCCGGACAACGCAGGATCGGATGGGTCTTGAGATGGATCGGCCTACGACTACCGCAACGGGAAAGGATGCGATCACGACAAGAATTACCACCAGAATCGTAAGCATGATGCTGCGGTCCAGCGTTGATTTGAATTCCCGCTGGCTGGTCTCGATTGCGATGCTCCATTTTTGATAACCGTCTATGGGAGCAAATCCAACGAATTTATTATCACCATAAAAATTATAAGAACCAAAACCGGTTTCTCTCTGGATCATACGCTGATTCACTTCTGCCACGTCCGCAATACTGGAATCCGTTTTGACGGCTTCGATCATGTTGGAACCTTCTTCCACCACGGAACGATCCCTGTGGCCGATGACGTTGCCTTTATGATCCAGCACATAGGCAACGCCGTCGTTTCCTATGGACAAATTGAGCACAATGTCCGACAGGAAGTCAGCGTTGATGCCTCCATAAACCAAGCCGTCAAAATGACCGTCGGTGATGATTGGAACCTCCAGCAGGAAGATCAACTGCTGGCCATCGTTTATAATATCGGAGATATAAGGTTCCTGGGAGACCTTGCATTGCTGGAAATAATCCTCTTCGGCATAGTTATAACCTGTGGAGGAGAAGCCGTTGGCATCCATCTTTCCGGTGTAGAGAAAGCCGTTGCGCTGGGCGATTTCATCCCGGATGGGAACCAGTGCGGGATCAGTCGGATAGGACTCGCGGAAAATATCGGAAGCGGCGGCCTCCTGGAGGGCGGTCCAGTAGCTGTCCATCCGCCATTCGACTGCGTCTGCCGCAATCTGGGTAGCGGGTCCTAAAGTCTTTGTCATTAAATCATCGATTCCGCTGGCGTTTAAGAGAGCCGTAATTACGCCGATCAGCACTGAGCCAACGAGCATCACAGACAGCATACTGATTTGAATTTTTGATTTGATTGACTTCATGTTACCTATTCCTTTCATTTAATCTTATTTGGGGAAATCGAACCGAAAATCCGGATTCCGTTCCCCTGAAATATATTAGCATAAAGCCGTAAAATCTTCAATTTATAGTTTGCATATTTGAAAAATTCCTTTTTTCAAAGCGACTGCAGTTCATCTTGCCAACAAAAGCCAAAGAAGGTATAATGTTTTACAGAATTTTAGCAGGTTAAAAAGGACAAAAACCGGTGCATTGTCAAAGCCTGCATACATTTGGACGAAGATGGAGGATAATCATGATACAGTCAAGGACACACAACTGCAGTCAGCTTCGGCTGTCGGATGCGGGAACAAAGGTCACCATCGTGGGATGGTATGACAATATGCGCAAGGTAAGCAAGAATCTGGGCTTTTTGATTCTCCGGGACTTTTACGGGGTTACCCAGGTGGTGATTGAGACGGAAGAGATGATGGCGAGGTTAAACGGCGTCAACAACGAATCCACCCTTTCCGTCACCGGAACCGTGAGGGAGCGTTCCAATAAGAATCTGCAGATCCCTACCGGCGAGGTGGAGGTGGTTCCGGAGGATATCACGGTGCTTGGCAAGTGCATTTACAATGAGCTTCCCTTTGAGGTGAACCGTTCCCGGGAGGCGGACGAGGCCACCCGGCTCAAATACCGGTATCTGGATCTGCGCAATCCCGAAGTGAAAGAGAAAATCGTGCTTCGCAGCAAAATCGTGGCGGAGATCAGAAAGAGCATGACAGAGCACGATTTCCTGGAAATCACGACGCCCATTCTCACCTGCTCTTCCCCGGAGGGGGCGAGGGATTATCTGGTGCCCGCAAGGAACCATCCGGGCAAGTTCTATGCGCTGCCCCAGGCGCCCCAGCAGTTTAAGCAGCTTCTCATGACCTCGGGCTTTGACCGGTATTTCCAGATCGCACCCTGCTTCCGGGACGAGGACGCCAGGGCGGACCGGTCTCCGGGAGAGTTTTACCAGCTGGATATGGAGATGGCGTTTGCCACACAGGATGACGTGTTTGCGGTGATCGAGGATGTGCTTCCTCCGATTTTTGCAAAGTACGGGAAATACAAGACGGCGTCCAGGGCTCCCTTTTCGAGGATTTCCTACAAGGAAGCCATGGATAAATACGGCTCGGACAAGCCGGATCTTCGCATTGACCTGACCCTGCAGGATGCGACGCAGTGCATGGACGGCTGCGGCTTCGGCCCTTTCGAGGGACAGACCGTGAAAGCGGTTGTAGTAGATGAATTTAACGCAACGAGAAAGGTGATCGACAAGCTCTGCGGGGATGTGGAGGTTCAGAGCGGAAGGAAGGTTTACTGGTTCCGGCTGGATGAGAAGGGTGACTTTGTGGGAGGAATTTCCAAGTTCCTGCAGGATCGGAAGGCGAGCGTAATAAACGCCCTGGGCCTTAAGTGCGGCGATTTCGTGGGTCTTGCCGCTGGAAAGCTTCTGGAAGCGCAGAAGACTGCGGGCGTGCTTCGGCGGTTTCTGGGTGAGATCAGCGAAAAACACATGAAAAAGGAGCGCTATGAGTTCTGCTGGATCGTGGACTTCCCCATGTACGAGATCGGGGAGGAGAGCGGCGAGCTGGAATTCTGTCACAATCCCTTTTCCATGCCTCAGGGCGGTATGGAGGCTCTTGAGACGAAGGATCCTCTTGACATTTATGCCTATCAGTACGATCTGGTATGCAACGGCGTGGAGCTTTCCTCCGGCGCAGTGCGAAACCACGACCCGGAGATCATGGTGAAGGCCTTTCGGATGGTGGGCCTTGACGAGGAGCATGTGAAGGCCAAATTCCCGGCCATGTACAATGCCTTCTGCTACGGGGCGCCTCCCCATGCGGGAATCGCACCGGGAGTGGACCGCATGGTGATGCTGATCGCAGGGGAGGAGAGCATCCGGGAGATCATTCCCTTCCCTATGAACAAGACGGCCCAGGACGTGATGATGGGCGCCCCCTCCGAGGTGGAGGAAAAGCAGCTTCGCGACGTTCACATTAAGATCGACATCCAGGAAAAGGATCTGTAAAGGACAGGGAAAGCCATGTTGCCACTGGCATTTGTAGAGCGGATGAAAAAAATGCTGGGAGAGGAGTTCCCCTCATTCCTTGCAAGCTATGAAGAGACAAAAAGCCAGGCGCTTCGCCTGAACCCGTTAAAGGGGGAGGGCAGGCGCTTTTTGGAGTTGTCTCCTTTTTCCCTGTCCCCGGTTCCCTGGGAGGAGAACGGCTTTTACTTTGAGGAGGCGGACAGACCGGGTAAGCACCCTTATCACGAGGCGGGAGTTTACTATATCCAGGAGGCAAGCGCCATGGTTCCCGCCATGCTTCTGGACGCTCAGCCAGGCGAGCGGATTCTTGACCTGTGTGCGGCGCCCGGAGGAAAAAGCACCCAGATTGCAGCAGCCATGAGAGGAGAAGGGATCCTGGTCTGCAATGAGATCCATCCGAAAAGGGCCGGGATTCTCTCGGAAAACATAGAGAGAATGGGCGTGCGAAACGCTATTGTGGTGAATCATTCCCCGGACGAGCTTGCCATCCGTTTTCCCGGATATTTTGACCGGGTTCTGGTGGACGCCCCCTGTTCCGGCGAGGGGATGTTCCGCAAGAATGCGGATGCCTGCGGCCAGTGGAGCGCAGAAAACGTGCGGCTGTGCGCCGGGCGGCAGGACGAAATACTGGACTGCGCCGCCGGAATGCTTAAGGAGGGCGGAAGGCTGGTCTACTCCACTTGCACCTTTGCGCCCGAGGAGGACGAGGGCAGTATCTGCCGGTTCCTGGAAAGACACCCTGAGTTCGGACTGGAACAGCCGGTAAGATTTCCGGGAATGGAGCGCGGAAATCCTCTCTGGTGCGGACAGGAGAGCGCAAACGGGGAAATCGAAAAGACGATCCGGCTGTGGCCCCACCGCCTGCGGGGAGAGGGGCATTTCGCCGCGGTTCTTTGCAAAGAGGGAGAAGCCGGGGATGGAAAGAAGAGCGGAAAGTCCGGACAGGAGCGTGGAATCCCGGAAAAGGAATGCGGGGAATATACGGACTTCAAAAGGGAAAATCTTAGGACAGAGCTGCCAGGGACTCTGGTGCGGTTCGGGCAGCGCCTCTATCTGGCGCCGGAGGGAATCTTTTCACTCAAAGGCCTTAAGGCGCTGCGTCCCGGCCTTCACCTGGGAACCCTGAAAACGAACCGCTTTGAGCCCGCCCATGCGCTGGCCCTTGCTCTCGGAAAGAGCGAAGTACAAAGGTATGTGCCTCTTGCGGGAGAGGAAAGCGCGCAGGCAGGTATGCGGGCCTCTGCCCTGCGGTATTTGAACGGTGAAACCTTTGAGACAGGGGAAAAGGGGTGGTGCCTGCTCGGTGTGGATAATTACAGCTTGGGCTGGGGCAAAGCGGCAGGCGGAATCATGAAAAACCATTATCCCAGAGGCCTTCGCAGAAATTGGTGATGTAATCGGACCGGAAATGTGTTATAATAGTCGGAACAGTACAACGGCCAGGAGAGGTGCGGATAAAACAGATGAAGAAGAGACACGGGATAATCGCCAGTGCGCTGGCTTTTTCCATTTTGCTCTGCCAGGGCTGCGGAGCAAGGGGCGGAAATGAGAACATAACGGCGGGAATGGAAGCCATAGAGGCGTTGGACTATGATACGGCCCTTGCCAGCTTTGCGGCAGCCGGGGAAGCGGGGGAGGATCCGAGGCTCCGTTACCGGGGAGAAGGCATTGCCTATCTGGGGAAGACACAGTACGCAGATGCGTCTGCGGCTTTTGAGATGGCGCTGGCAAGCAGCAGCGGAAGAGTTGACGGCATGGATTTTGATATCAACTATTATCTTGCCACCGCCTACTACAGGCAGGGGGAATCGGATAAGGCCATTGCGGCCTATGACGCAATCATCGGGCTGCGCCCTGAGGAGAGGGACGCTTATTATCTGCGGGGCACAATTTTTGCGCAGCGGGGCAGGCTGGAAGAGGCTCTTGCGGATTTTGACAAGACCGTCAGCCTGAATACACGGGATTATGACAGGCTGATTTCCATTTACTGCGTACTCGAGGAGTATGGATACCGGGAATCGGGCCAGGCGTATCTGCAGAGCGCCATGGAGAGCGGAACCAAGTACATGACCAACTTTGAGAAGGGACGCATCAGCTACTATCTGGAGGACTATGAAAACGCCAGGAATTATCTGGAAAAGGCCAGGGACGAGAACGGATACGAGGCGGCGCTGTTTCTGGGAAGAACCTATGAGACGCTGGGGGATTTCAACTATGCGGTCAGTGTCTACAACACATTCCTGGATGGCGGGGAGGAAAATGCCCAGATCCTGAACCAGATGGGGCTGTGTAAAATGCAGATGAAAGATTACGGCGGGGCGCTGGAGGCCTTTCAGCGGGCGATCCAAATCGAGGACAGCGGCATGCTTCAGGTACTCAAAATGAATGAAATCGTGGCCTATGAAAATCTCAGGGATTTTGGAAAGGCGGCGTCCCTGCTCGAGAGCTATCTGAAGACTTATCCGGACGATACAACCGCAAAGAGAGAGTATGAGTTTTTGAAAACGCGCTGATAACACACCACAATAAGAGACACAAGATGTTACGTCAACCAATCAGACATGGCACAATATCTTGTGTTTTTTGTTGACTTTTACAGGGACGGATGATACACTTTTCATACATGGGAAGTAAATGGAGGGATGCTGGATGTTTCAGGTAATCAAACACAATGGGGAAGCGGCGGATTTTACGCTGACTAAGATAAGCGATGCCATCGTGAAGGCTTTTCTTGAGGCGGACATGCAGTACAGCTATGATATGGCGGATCTGCTGGCACTCCGGGTCACGGCGGATTTCCAGAACCGGGTGGAAGCGGACGGTGTCCATGTGGACATTATACAGGACAGCGTGAGAAGGGTCCTGGAACAGGCGGGATATGCGGAGGCGGCAAGAGCCTATCAGTACCGTGACAGGAGACTTGCCTGATTCAGAACAGGAGAAGAAACAATGATTAATAAACTGGTGGAAAAAATTCGAAAGACAAATGCTCCCATTGTTGTGGGACTGGATCCCATGCTCAAATATGTTCCGGAGCATATTCAGAAAAAGGCATATGGAGAATTCGGTGAGACCCTGGAAGGGGCCGGGGAGGCGATCTGGCAGTACAATAAGGAAATCGTGGATCACATATACGACCTGGTGCCGGCGGTGAAGCCGCAGATCGCCATGTACGAGCAGTTCGGGATCCCGGGGCTTATGGCTTTCAAAAAAACGATTGACTATTGCAAGGAAAAAGATCTTGTGGTGATTGGGGATATCAAGAGAGGGGATATCGGTTCCACCTCCGAGGCTTATGCGGTAGGACATCTGGGAAAGGTGCAGGTGGGCAGTAAATCCTATTACGGCTTTGACGAGGATTTTGCCACGGTCAATCCGTATCTGGGTTCCGACAACGTAAAGCCATTCATGAAGGTGTGCAAGGAGGAGAATAAGGGGCTGTTTATTCTGGTAAAGACCTCCAACCCCAGCAGCGGCGAGATTCAGGACCGGCTTGTGAGGACGGGGACGAAAGCCGGAAGCCTGGCATCGGAGGGTGGGATTTCCTTCGGAGAAAGGCCGCTGTACGAGCTGGTGGGAGAGCAGGTCGCACAGTGGGGCGCAGAGCACATGGGCAGGGAGTACAGCTATATCGGAGCCGTGGTGGGAGCCACTTATCCGGAAATGGGAAAGATTCTTAGAAGCATTATGCCCAAGGCCTATATTCTGGTACCCGGGTATGGTGCACAGGGTGGAAAAGGGGCGGATCTCGTCCACTTTTTCAATGAGGACGGGCTTGGAGCCATTGTCAATTCATCGAGAGGCATTATAGCGGCTTATCAGCAGGAGAAATACGCATCCTTTGGCGCCGGGGACTTTGGCGGGGCGTCCCGCGCGGCGGTTCTCGACATGAAGGCGGATATTCAGGCGGCGTTAAATGCGAGATAGAAAGGGCGGAGCCCGGAACAGGAGGTTGGAACGCTATGGAACGGTACAAACAGGAATTTATTGAGTTTATGGTGGACAGCTGCGTGCTGAAATTCGGAGATTTCACCTTAAAGAGCGGGCGCAGATCCCCGTTCTTTATGAATGCGGGCGGTTATGTGACGGGCAGCCAGCTGCGCAGGCTGGGAGAATACTATGCCAGGGCGATTCATGACAATTACGGGCTTGATTTTGACGTGCTCTTTGGGCCTGCCTACAAGGGGATTCCGCTTGCGGTTGCCACAACCATGGCGCTCAGCGAGCTTTACGGCAGAGAAATCCGTTACTGCTCCAACCGAAAAGAGGTGAAGGATCACGGCGATACGGGGATCCTTCTGGGCAGCTCCCTGAAAGACGGCGACCGGGTCGTCATTATCGAGGATGTCACCACCTCCGGAAAATCCATTGAGGAGACCTTCCCGATCTTAAGGGCCCAGGCGGATGTCGAGATCAGGGGTCTGATAGTTTCCCTGAACCGGATGGAGAAGGGAAAGACAGACAAGAGCGCACTTGAGGAAATCCGGGAGAAGTACGGTTTTGAGGCAAACGCCATTGTATCCATGGCGGAAGTGGTGGAATATTTGTATAACAGAGAATATAAGGGAAATATCTATATTAATGACGAGCTTAAAGCGGCCATTGACGCATACTATAAGCAGTACGGCGCATAGGTGCGGTTTTAAGGGAAAGGAAAGGCTATGGAAGAGAAGATTTATAAGATCATGGGCGGAAGCGGAGCGATGTGCATAGCGGTGGGGGTTGTCACCCTGGTAGTGGGCCTTGTCTGCGGCATTTTGATGGTGATTGGAGGCTCCAAGCTTCTTGCCGGGAAATCTAAAATTTTGTTTTGAGCGGGAAAGGCATTTCTGAGATCAGGAGTGCCTTTTGCGATTTGAGGGCGGATCTTATGTTTTGGAAGAAGGATTTTATTTTTACAGTCAGGGAGCATCCCATAAAGGGGATTATGGCGGCGATTCTCGGAATCCTTGCCATAGCGACTCTGGGAACGGCGGTATATCTGTCTTATCTGAGCGGAGGGCAGGTGACGGACAGGCATGGGACGGCGGCGCTTCTTGCGGTTGTGTTTATGAGCGCTGGCATGGTGCTTGGGATTTTATCCTTTGTGGAAAAAGACAAATTCAGGCTTTTCCCGGTGCTTGGCATTTTGCTCAACACACTGGCCTTTGGAATGCTCAGCCTAATATTATATGCAGGAGCGTATGTAGACGTATGATTGAAGAGAGATTTTTGCTTGCAAAAGAGAGGATTGAAGAAATACGGGAGGAGACCGGGGTGGAGATGCGCACTTTGCCCATGCCTGACGCTTTTCGGGATTATTTTAACAGGATGGCGGAATTTGTGCTGCTTACAGTGGACGCATACCGCTATGTGGAAACGGGAAGGCTGTATCTGGCGCCCCTTGAAGAGCTGCGGGAGCGAAATTACAGATTGTACGAGGATATCCTGCCGGAAAATTATGATAAGAGCTATGGGAATCCCGCCTATAGCGTATCCAGGCTGGGAGAGGACTATGGAAGGCTGTTTTCCTTTCTCTGTGCGGAGCTTCGAAGCATGATCCCCCTCGCCCATGAAAAAGACCAGGAGGGGATGGCGATCCGGATGGAGCTGTTTGTGGAGATCTACGGCTCCTTTGTCTGCCAGCTTTCCGAAACGGGGGAGATTCCGGACATAGCGGCGGTGAGAGAGACCGTCTACTGGTTTGTCAGCGACTATACCAGGGACGCCTTTCGAGGCAGGTTAAATGCCATGCTGAATCCCGGGGAGGATTTTGTTCTCCGGATTCTGCGGCACAGCGATCTGGATGGCCCGGAGTATCTCTATTATTTTGGAGAATACATTACGGAAAACGAAATCAAAACCTGGGAGCACTTAAGAAAGCAGACGCAGGATACGATAAAGCTGATGGCGGACACCTACACGGAGGGGTACCGCATCGGGTTCCTTGTGGGGAACAAGGACATCTCCAAAAAGAAAACCGTCAATATCCGCTACAGCCTCGGCTTTGAGCGGATGATAAAGGCCGCAGTGGAAAATTTTGACAGGATGGGGCTGAAACCGACGATTTACAGGGCGGCCGCAAGCCTTCTCAATGGAAAGGGGCTTGTAAGGAACGGATATTATGGCGCGGTTCCCAACCGGCAGTACGATTATGACCACAAGGATGATGTGGGGCTGTTTCTCGACCGGCGCCTTGTCAATGTGAGGATGGAGGCCTGGCAGGAGGCCTATGAGGAGCTGAAGGAGGAGGCTTCGGTTTTCGGGGGCCCCGCGGTGGTGGAGGTTTTTGGGGAAGAACCCGAAAACTTTCAACAGAAACGGGAAGCCGTACAGCTTAATAAGGCACAGCGGCAGCTTCTGGTGGAGTACACGGCGGCGGCAGGCCAGCTGCAGAACCGGTATATCAAAGGGGAGGAGAGGAGCTTTACGATCATAGCCTTTCCCACGCCGCAGATCGGAGAAGACTATCCGGAGATTTTTGACGAGGTGATCCGGATCAACACACTGGATTATTCGCTCTATCAGACCATCCAGCAGAGAATCATCGACACGCTGGATGGCGGGAAATATGTGCTTGTAAAGGGAATGGGGGATAACCGGACCAATTTGCGGATCATGCTGCATGCCCTTAAGGATCCCTCCCGCCAGACGAACTTCGAGAACTGTGTGGCGGATGTGAATATTCCGGTGGGCGAGGTTTTTACCTCTCCGCTGCTTGCGGGGACGGAAGGGACGCTCCATGTGACCCGGGTTTTCCTGAACGGATTGGAGTACCGGGATTTGTGCCTGACCTTTGCGGACGGCAGAATCGTGCGGTATGACTGCGGAAATTTTGAGGATCCGGAGAAAAACAGAAAATTGATACAGGACAATCTCCTGTTTCATCACGATACGCTTCCCATGGGAGAGTTTGCCATCGGGACAAATACCACGGCTTATGTGGCGGGAAGGAAATACGGAATCGAGGATAAGTTCCCCATACTGATTGCGGAAAAGACGGGGCCGCATTTTGCGGTGGGAGACACCTGCTATTCCCATGCCGAGGATGTGGCGGTCTTTAATCCGGACGGGAAGGAGATCATAGCCAGGGACAACGAATGCTCCATCCGGCGAAAAAGCGAGCCGGATCAGGCATACTTCCACTGTCATACGGATATCACGATTCCCTTTGACGAGCTGGGAGAGATCAGCGTGGTGACGCATGAGGAGGAAGTCATCCCCATTATTGAGGAAGGAAGGTTTGTCCTTGCGGGTTGCGGGGAGCTTAACAAACCTTTGAAAGAATACAGTTGCATCAAAGACTGATTTTTAGTATGATATAAAGTGCGGGAAATAGGTAGATAACAGTCTGAACACAGGAGAAAGGAGCAGGGGAATAAATATGGCACAGGTTGGAATTGTCATGGGCAGCGATTCGGATCTGCCGGTTATGGCGAAGGCGGCGGATCTGCTGGAAGAGCTTGGAATTTCTTATGAGATGCGGATTATTTCCGCCCACAGAGAGCCGGACGTATTTTTTGAGTATGCGAAAACAGCGGAGGAAAAAGGCTTCAAGGTGATCATTGCGGGAGCGGGCATGGCGGCGCATCTGCCGGGTATGTGTGCTGCAATTTTCCCGATGCCTGTAATCGGGATCCCCATGCACACCACTTCCTTAGGGGGCAGGGATTCCCTCTATTCGATTGTTCAGATGCCTTCCGGAATTCCGGTGGCGACTGTTGCTATTAACGGAGGGGCCAATGCGGGACTGCTTGCGGCGAAGATTCTGGCAACCTCGGACGGGGAGCTTCTTGAACGTCTTAAGGCGTACAGCCGGAAAATGAAGGAGGACGTTGAGAAAAAGGACGCCCGCCTCATTAAGGATGGATACAAAAATTATCAGAAATAGATAAAAACGGGAAACGAAATTCGCAGAAGGAGAAAGGAGCATGTGCAGTAGAATGAATTATAAGAGTGCCGGAGTAGATATCGAAGCTGGATATAAGTCAGTGGAGCTGATGAAAAAATATGTGAAGGAAACGATGCGCCCGGAGGTACTTGGCGGCCTGGGCGGATTTTCGGGAGCGTTTTCTCTTGCGGCGATGAAAGGGATGGAGAAGCCCGCACTGGTTTCCGGTACGGACGGTGTGGGAACCAAGCTCAAGCTGGCCTTTATGATGGACCGGCATGATACCGTGGGAATCGACTGTGTGGCAATGTGTGTCAACGACATTGCCTGTGCAGGGGCGGAGCCTTTGTTCTTTCTGGATTATATCGCCTGCGGCAAAAATTATCCGGAAAAGGTGGCGACCATTGTCAAAGGGGTTTCGGAGGGCTGCAGACAGGCAGGAGCCGCACTGGTAGGCGGCGAGACGGCGGAGATGCCCGGCTTTTATCCCATAGACGAATATGATCTTGCGGGCTTTGCCGTTGGAATCGTTGATGAGAAGGATCTGATTACCGGCGAGGCCGTACGGCCCGGTGATGTGCTTGTGGGGATTGCCTCGTCGGGCGTCCACAGCAACGGTTTTTCCCTGATCCGGAGAATCTTTGATATGAGCCTGGAGAGCCTTTCCACCCATTATGCAGAGCTTGGGTGTGCGCTCGGGGAGGCCCTGCTTACGCCCACCAAAATCTATGTAAAGGCGCTAAAGAGCGTCAGGGATGCCGGAATCACCATCAAGGGCTGCAGCCATATCACGGGAGGCGGTTTTTACGAGAATATTCCGAGAATGCTGCCCGAGGGAGTGCATGCGGTGATCAAAAAGGACAGCTATGAGGTTCCCGCTATTTTCAGGCTGATCCAGAAAACCGGCGCGCTGGAAGAGAAAATGATGTATAATACTTACAATATGGGACTGGGCATGGTTCTTGCCTTGGATCCTGCGGATGCGGATCAGGCGGTGGAGGCCATTAGCCGTGCCGGCGAGAGAGCCTGTGTGGCGGGTGTTGTTAAGGCCGGGGATAAGGGAGTGAGCATATGCTGAGCATTGTGGTGTGCGTATCCGGGGGAGGAACGAATCTGCAGGCCATTATGGACGGCATAGAGAACGGAACGATCCGCAATACGAGGATTGCCGGGGTGATCAGCAATAATGCGGGCGCCTATGCGCTGGTGCGGGCCAGGGAAAGGAATGTCCCGGCTTTCTGCATTTCCCCGAAAAGCTTTGCGGACAGAGCGGACTTTAACCGTGCGTTCATGGAAAAGCTTGAGGAGCTTTCCCCGGATCTGATTGTCCTGGCCGGTTTCCTTGTGATCCTGCCCTCGGAGATGATCCGGTTATACAGGGACAGGATCATCAATATCCATCCCTCCCTGATCCCTTCTTTCTGCGGAACGGGATATTATGGGCTCAGGGTTCACGAGGAGGCTCTCAAAAGGGGTGTCAAGATTACGGGAGCCACGGTACATATGGTGGATGAGGGGACGGATACGGGAACCATACTCTATCAGAAAGCGGTGGAGGTTCTTCCCGGGGATACACCTAAGTCCCTGCAGAAAAGAGTGATGGAGCAGGCGGAATGGGTTATCCTGCCGAAAGCCATAGATGAAATTGCAATGCACGATCCGGCACAGAACACTGTGCAGAAAGGAAGTTGATCATGAAGGTTTTGATAGTGGGAAGCGGCGGAAGGGAGCATGCCATTGCGCTTAGCGTCTCCGGGAGTAAAAGGGTTGACGAAATATACTGTGCGCCGGGCAATGCCGGAATCGCACAGATTGCGCAGTGTGTGCCCATCGGAGCCATGGAGTTTGACCGTATCGTTTCCTTTGCCAGGGAGAAGGAAATTGATCTGACGATTGTGGGGATGGACGATCCTCTGGTAGGCGGACTTGTGGATCAGCTGGAGGCAGCCGGTCTTCGGGCCTTCGGCCCCCGTAAAAATGCGGCAATTCTGGAGGGAAGTAAGGCGTTTTCCAAGGAGCTGATGAAGAAATATCAGATTCCCACGGCGGCCTACGAAATTTTTGATTCGTCCACGGCGGCTCTGTCCTATCTGGAGACGGCGGATTTCCCCATTGTGCTCAAGGCGGACGGCCTCGCCCTTGGAAAGGGCGTCCTGATCTGTCAGAATCTGGAACAGGCCCGGGAGGGCGTCAAGTCCATTATGGAGGATAAACAGTTTGGAAGTGCGGGAAACCGGCTTGTCATTGAGGAGTTCATGACAGGACGGGAGGTGTCCGTGCTCTCTTATGTGGATGGAAAGACCATCAAGACCATGACTTCGGCTCAGGATCACAAGCGGGCGGGGGACGCAGATACCGGTCCGAATACCGGGGGAATGGGCACCTTTTCGCCCAGCCCGTTTTATACGGAAGAAGTGGACGAATTCTGCCGGAAATATATTTACCAGCCAACCGTGGATGCCATGGCGGCCGAGGGGAGAGAATTTAAGGGGATAATATTCTTTGGACTGATGCTGACGGACAAAGGCCCCAGAGTGCTGGAATATAACGCCAGGTTTGGAGACCCGGAGGCGCAAGTGGTGCTGCCCCGGATGAAAAACGATATCATAGAAGTGATGGAGGCATGTATTGACGGAAGGCTTGACGAGGTGGATCTGCAGTTCGAAGATAATGCGGCGGTCTGCGTGGTGCTGGCCTCAGAGGGATATCCTGTCAAATACGAGAAAGGTTTTCTGATCCGGGGGCTTGAGAAATTTGAGGGCCAGGATTCCTGCTACTGCTTCCATGCGGGAACCAAAAGCACGCCGGAAGGCATTGTCACAAACGGCGGAAGAGTGCTGGGAATTACGGCAAAGGGGAGCAGTCTGGCGCAAGCCAGAGAAAATGCCTATGCGGCCACGCAGTGGATCACCTTTGAGAATAAATATATGCGTCATGATATTGGAAAAGCCATTGATGAGGCATAAACCCAAGTATTATTAAGAAAGAAGGAGTTCCTTATTATGGATGAGACATTGAAAAAGAGGATGATGGAAGAGTACGACTGCCCGGTGGTATGCAAAGAGTGCGAGGGCGTGCTGGTCTATAAAGGACTTGGAGAGTATAAGTGTGAAAACTGCGGCGCAGTTGAATATGACGATTACGGAAAGGTTCGCAATTATCTGGATGAACACCGCGGGGCAAACGTGACCCAGATCTCGGAAGCCACGAGGGTCAGCCACAAGTCGATCCGTGATATGATCAAAGAGAACCGGTTTGAGGTGATTGACAGCCGTGGCGGATACATCCGTTGCGAAATGTGCGGGGAGAGTATAAACAGCGGCAAGCTCTGCGCAAAGTGCGAGGCAATCTTTCACCGCCAGGTGGAGGAGGATGCCCGGATTCTCCGGAAGGCGAAGGCGCCGAGCAGGAGCGGAAGCGCTGCCGCCACGCAGGGTGAGAGCGGAAGCAAACGATTTACATATGACAGATAAAGGAGAAGAAACATTGAAAACGATAAGGAATCTGTATCGGAAGATAAGTTTGATGAAAGGCGTGCTGGCAGTTACCGTGTGCCTTGCCGTGTTTTGTCTTGGAGGCTTTGTGAGCCAGGCCGCAGAAGGGACGGTTCTTGCGGAGACGGCCAAGATCAGGGCGCAGGCGGATGGAAACAGCGAAGTGGTCGGAAGTACGGTAAAGGGCAAGGTGATTGACATTGTGGGGGCGGAGGCCGACAGTGCCGGCGTGAAGTGGTATAAGGTTCCCATAGCAAACAACGGGTACGGCTTTATTCGGAGCGACCTCGTGAAGACCAATGAGGAGATTGTTGTGTCAGCGGGCAGCTCTTCCTCCACATCACAGTCGGATGGAGGCTCCGCACCGGCGGCAACGGTGCCTACGGCAATCAGCGAGCAGTCGGCAACCGTCACCCCGGCCAGCGTGAAGGTCCGTTCCGGGGCATCCACGAACCATGGCGCAATCGGCTCTCTTCCCCAGGGAACCGCGATTACCCTGATTGGCGAGGCAAATGACAGTGCGGGCAAAAAGTGGTATCAGATTACCTGTAATCACGAGGGCAAGAATATTGAGGGATATATCCGCTCCGATCTTGTGACATTGGGAGCGGCCGCTCCGGAACAGCCCGCAGATGGCGGTACAGCCCCGGAGGGAGAGAGTCCGGAGGGGGAAACCCCGGAAGGGGAGGGCAGCCCGGAGGGAGAGAATCCGGAAGGGGAAAATCCGGAAGGCGGCGAGCCGGAGCCTGCACCTGAGGAAGCGCCGCAGCCGGAGCACAACGACTACGAAGTGGTCTACAACGAGGACACATACTGGCTGTATGACAATACAAACGGCACCATGATGAAAGTTCAGGATCTCCTGAACGTGGTGAACCAGGCGAACACGAACAGTGCGGAGCTGGAAAAACAGGTCCAGAACGAAAAGATTATTATTATTGTCCTTGCGGTAATCGTGGTGATCCTGGTGATCGTCATCACCGTTCTTCTTCTCAAGATCCGTGATCTGTATTACGAGGATTATGAGGACGAGGAAGAGGAAGAAGAGGAGGAAGAGGAAGAGCCCGAGCCCGTGGTGAGGAAGAAAAGGCGCATTGTCCCGGCAGAGGAGGAACCGCAGGAGCCGGTAAGGCGAAAAAGGCCTGCTCCGGCCGTCGAGAGCGAGGAAAGGATCCGGCCCGCAAGGGAGAAGCAGCCAAAGCCCAGGGAGAGAGCCGTAAGGCAGGAGCCGGCGGAGGAACCCGAGCTGCAGGCTGCCGAGCGCAGACCGGTAAAAAAGGCAGCTCCCAGAAAGGCGCAGAATTTCCTTCTCGATGACGACGAGTTTGAATTTGAGTTTTTAAACATGGACGATAAAGATTTATAAATGCAAAAGAAAAGAGGGATAGCGGGGCTATTCCTCTTATTCACAGTTGGACGACACCGAAGGAAGGAGATTTCATGGTAATAGAGATAGATTTTAACAGTGAAGAGGCACTCTATCTGCAGCTCCGCAATCAGATTATATTCGGAATCGCCACTGCCAAATACCAGGAAGGGGATGCGCTGCCTTCGGTGAGATGCCTGGCGGAGGAGATCGGAATCAATATGCACACGGTTAACAAAGCGTACCATGTACTGCGGCAGGAAGGCTTTGTTAAGGTGGACAGAAGAAAGGGCGCCGTGATTGCCCTCAATGCGGATAAGCTGAAGGCAATGGAGGAAATTGACAAGGATCTTCATATCCTCCTGGCAAAAGCCAGCTGTAAGGGGATATCCAAGGAAGAAATCTATGTGATGATAGATGAAATATATGATGAGTATGGAGGATTTTGACATGCAGGCAGGAGGTTTTACAGATAAGGCGAGGACGGCGCTTTCTCTGGCGGAGAGAGTGGCGGGCCGGATGCGGATAGGCTATGTGGGGACGGAGCATATACTGATCGGGCTCATTCGGGAGAATACAGGTGTTGCGGCCCGGGTTTTGTCTGAAAACGGCGTGGACCAGAATCGTCTCCTGGATATGATAAAGGAACTGATTGTGCCGGAGGGAGCCGTTATTGTAAAGGAGAAGGAGGGATATTCCCCAAGGGCCCGGGCGATTCTGGAAGAGGCGCACAGACAGGCGGACCGCTTCGGGGCGCAGCAGACGGGAACGGAGCATATTCTTCTTGCTCTCCTTCGGGAGTCGGAAAGCGTTGCGGCAAGACTTTTGAAAACCATGGGGATTCCCATACACAAGCTTTATATGGACACACTGACCGCCATGGGCGAGGATGCGGGACTGTACAAGGAGGATTTTGCCAGGAAGCAGAAGGGAAAGAAGGCGTCTACTTCCACCCTGGATCAGTACAGCAGGGATCTGACCGCCCTTGCGGCGGAGGGAAAGCTGGATCCGGTGATCGGGCGGGAGGAGGAAATCCGCAGAGTGATCGAGATCTTAAGCCGCAGAAGCAAAAACAATCCCTGTCTGATCGGAGAACCCGGCGTGGGCAAGACGGCTGTGGTGGAAGGCCTTGCAGAGCGGATCGCCGCCGGAGAGGTGCCTTTCACGGTTCAGAACAAGCGTCTTCTCGTGCTGGATCTGTCGGGAATGGTGGCAGGCTCCAAGTACAGAGGCGAATTTGAGGAAAGGATCAAGAGAGTGATCCGCGAGGTGGAGGAGGATGGAAATGTAATCCTGTTCCTGGATGAAATGCATACCATCATCGGTGCAGGAGGCGCCGAAGGGGCTATTGACGCCTCCAATATCTTAAAGCCATCCCTGGCAAGGGGAGAGCTGCAGCTGATCGGCGCAACCACCATAGCGGAGTACCACAAATACGTGGAGAAGGATGCGGCTCTCGAGAGGCGGTTTCAGTCGGTTATGGTGGAGGAGCCAACCACGCAGCAGGCAATTCAGATTCTCAGCGGGATTGCGCACAAGTTTGAAGAGCATCACCAGGTTGTCATAACGAAGGAAGCTATTGCGGCGGCCGTTCACTTCTCGGAGCGCTACATCAACGACAGGAACCTGCCGGACAAGGCCATTGACCTGATTGACGAGGCGGCGGCGGCCGCACGGCTTAAGGCAATGAACACGCCGGAAAGCCTCAAAGAGATGCTGAGCCGAATTTCCGAGACGGACCGGGAGCTGGTCAGGTGCCTCAAGGAGGAGAATTTCGAGCAGGCGGCGGCCCTTCGCAAGGAGCAGGATAAGCTTGCCAAAAAGTATGAAAAGATGAAGGATAACGGCAGGAAGAAGCAGGAGGAGCAGATCCTGGAGATCGGGGAAAACGAGATCGCCCAGGTGGTGGCGGCCTGGACAAAGATACCGGTCCGGAAGCTGACGGAGAAAGAAAGCGAGAGGCTTCTGAAGCTGGAAAAGATTCTTCACAAGCGCGTGATCGGGCAGAAGGATGCGGTGAGTGCCCTCTCCCGGGCAATACGCAGGGGGAGAGTGGGGCTGCAGGATCCCGGAAGGCCCATCGGTTCCTTCCTGTTTCTCGGGCCAACCGGCGTGGGCAAGACGGAGCTCTCCAAAGCCCTGGCGGAGGCCATGTTTGGTTCCCAGGAGGCGCTGATCCGCGTGGATATGTCCGAGTATATGGAGGGCCATTCGGTTTCCAAAATGATCGGTTCCCCTCCGGGCTACGTGGGCTTTGAGGAGGGCGGGCAGCTTTCCGAGAAGATCCGCAAGAATCCGTATTCGGTGGTTCTTTTTGACGAGATCGAAAAGGCCCATCCGGACGTGTTTAATGTGCTTTTGCAGGTCCTTGACGACGGACATATCACGGATTCCAAGGGCAGAAAGGTAAGTTTCAAGAACACGATTCTTATCATGACCTCCAATGCCGGGGCTCAGCGGATCGTGGAGCCCAAGAATCTGGGCTTTTCCGCGGCAACCACAAAAGAACAGGAATATGAGAAGATGAAGGCCGGAGTGATGGAGGAAGTAAAACGTATTTTTAAACCGGAATTTATCAACCGGATTGATGAGATCATGGTGTTCCATCCGCTCAGCCGTGAGAATATGCATGAGATCATTACGTTGCTGTGCTCGAACCTGGCGGCGAGATGCCAGGAGCAGATGCAGATCCGGCTTACGGTGAGCAATTCACTGAAAGAGCATATTATTGAGAAATATGCAGATTATAAGATGGGGGCAAGACCTTTAAAGAGAGCGCTGCAGCAGGTGGTGGAGGATAAGCTGGCACAGGAAATCCTGGAAGGCCGTATCGCCAGGGGTGACAGTGTGTTAGCGGGCTTTCGCAGGGACAACGTGGTTTTTGAGACAAAAACCGGCATAAAATAATTTTTATGTGGCAGTCGGGCTGAAAATATATTATACTGATAGTATTCCAATGATTGCATTTAGGAGGACATAAGAATGGCTGTAGTAGAGGAATTGCTCCGCAGGGAAGCAGATGGAAGCATCAGTTTTGGAAACCACAGGCTGGAGGCGAAGGCAAAGGTAGAGGACTTTGAGCACAGAGGTGATCTGTACAAGGTAAAAACCTTTAAGACAATGACCAAGCTGGAGAGAAATGGTATGTTTGTCTATGAATCGGTTCCCGGTACCAGTGTGTTGAATTTCGAGGAGACGGAGGAAGGTGTCCGTTTCCTGGTAGAGGGCAGCGAGGATGCGCAGATAACCATTCAGCTTGCAGAGTCCTCGGAATACGAGGTGTTTGTTGCAGGTGAAAGTATCGGAACCATGAAGACAAATCTTGCGGGAAAGCTCAATATCAGCGTGGAGCTTGCCGAAGCGGGGGAAACACAGGTACGGATAATAGCACAGTGAGAGGAAGATCAGTGCCTTCTGCCTTTCTTGGGGGAAGGCACTTTTCCTGTGGTGAAGAGTGTGAGGGAAAGCCTTACAAAGACAGGACAGAGCGAGGATAAACATGGCGAAAGGAAGAAATACGGTATTTTTCTGCCAGAGCTGCGGATACGAGTCGGCCAAATGGATGGGGCAGTGTCCGGGATGCCGGGAATGGAACACGATGGTGGAGGAGCAGGTGGTCACAGGAGCGGGAAAGACTGCGCCAAAGGCAAGGGGAAGCGTTGTTTCGCCTGAGAAGAGCCGGCCCACGGCGCTCTCGGAGGTATCCTTAAGGGAAGAAGAACGGATCACGACCCGTATTGCGGAGCTGGACAGGGTTCTTGGAGGAGGGATCGTGGAGGGGTCTTTGACACTGGTGGGAGGAGATCCCGGAATCGGGAAATCAACCCTGCTTTTGCAGGTCTGCAGGAATCTGGCCGGGGATGGGAGAGAGGTGCTTTATGTCTCCGGTGAGGAGTCCATGAGGCAGATCAAAATAAGGGCCAACCGCATCGGGGATTTCAATGAACACTTGAAGCTTCTGTGCGAGACCGGACTGGAGAGCATTGGGGAGGCGATACGAAGGAGCCGTCCCAATGTGGTGATTATCGATTCGATCCAGACGGTTTATCACGAGGAGATCACGTCAGCGCCTGGCAGTGTTTCTCAGGTCAGAGAGGCCACCAGCGCCTTTTTGCAGCTGGCAAAGGGCCTGAACGTGTCGATCTTTCTTGTGGGACATGTGACAAAGGAGGGAACGGTGGCGGGGCCAAGGGTACTGGAGCACATGGTGGATACGGTGCTCTATTTCGAGGGGGACAGGCATGCCTCCTACCGTATTCTGCGGGGCGTAAAAAACCGTTTCGGCTCAACCAATGAGATCGGCGTATTCGAAATGCGTGCGGACGGCTTAAGGGAAGTGCCCAATCCGTCGGAGTTTATGCTAAGCGGGCGGCCCCGGGACGCCAGCGGCTCCGTGGTGGTCTGTTCCATGGAGGGAACCAGGCCCATCCTGGTGGAGATCCAGGCTCTTGTCTGTCCAAGTAATTTCGGGATTCCCCGCCGTCAGACCACGGGAACGGATTTTAACCGGGTGAACCTTTTGATGGCGGTTCTGGAAAAAAGGCTGGGAATTCAGCTGGGAAGCTGTGACGCCTATGTGAATATAGCGGGAGGGATCAAAATCCAGGAGCCCGCTCTTGATCTTGGAATTGTCATGGCGATTGTGTCCAGCTTTAAAAACCGTCCCATTGACGGAAACGTCATTGCCATGGGAGAGGTTGGCTTAAGCGGAGAGGTGAGGGCGGTCAGCATGGTCCCGAGCCGGGTGCAGGAGGCGGGAAAGCTGGGGTTCACCACCTGTATCGTCCCTTATGTCTGTATGGAGAGCGTGCGGCAGAGTGAGGGCATCCGGATAATCGGGGTTAAAAATGTGGGGGAAGCCGTTGACCTGATATAGGAAGTTTTTTAAAGTGTCAGAGTGTATTTTTATCGATAAATATGACAAAAGTGTGACGTTTTTGCCCCAAAATTTAAAAAATCTTTTAAAATTCAACAAATTTTCTGTTCAAGGCCGGGGAAATATGATAAAATATCGAAAGGTATTATATCATATCTCCACAAATCAGCAGATAAAAGGAGTTAATTACAGGAATGAACAAGAAAAAATGGGTGCGGCATATCCCGCTGTTAATCGTAGAGATTACGGTGCTGATCATAGCTGTGGGCGTGTTGTATGTGACGCTTCGCACCACCAGCGAGGTAAAGAAGGATAACCTGAATGAAAAGGAAATTGCCGTAAACGAGCAGATAAAGCAGAATTTTCAGGAAACTACCAGTGAGGAAACGAAGGAGGAAGAGCCGAGTAAATATACAGGTATTTTTAACATTGCTTTTTTCGGAGTGGATTCCAGGGATGAGAATCTCGGAAAAGGCAACAGAAGTGACACGATCATGATCTGCTCCGTGAACATGGACAGCCATGAGGTGCGCCTGGTTTCCATTTACAGGGACACCTATTTAAATATAGGGAACGACACGTACAAAAAGTGTAACAGCGCCTATGCCTTCGGAGGTCCACAGCAGGCGCTGGGAATGATCAACATGAACACGGATCTGTATATCACGGACTATGTCACGGTGGGATTCGAGGGCCTGACCAAGGCGGTGGACGCATTGGGAGGAATCGAGATTGACGTGACGGAGGCCGAGATCAAGCATCTGAACAATTACCAGATCAGTATGGTGGGAACCACCACGGACGGCGAGCATTTTACCGCAACGGCCGGTACGGATTACATTCCGGTCACAACCGCGGGGCGCCAGGTGCTGAACGGCCTGCAGACCACGGCCTACTGCAGGATTCGGCATGTGGGGGATGATTTTGCCCGGGCGGAGAGACAGAGAAACGTGCTCATTGCCATGATGGAGAAGGCGAAGGGAGCCTCTCTTGGCAGCCTCACGGACGCCGTGAACGCGGTGCTTCCCAATATACGCACTTCCGTGGACATTGCGGATATTTTTTCCATGCTTGGGGTGATCGGGGATTTCCGGGTGACGGTGAGCGACGGCTTTCCCTTTGAGGGAATGCGAAGCGGAGGCACCATAAGGACGGAGGGAGCCTGCGTAGTGCCCATCTCCCTGGAGAATAATGTGGTGAGACTTCACGAAGTGCTGTTTGACGATTACAGCTATGTGCCATCCAGGGAGCTTCAGGTTTTCAGCGCCCAGGTGGAAGCGGACACGTCGGATTATCTGCAGTATTGACAGAAAACAGAAGGAGACGGAGATATTTCCATACCGGATGCGGAGGGAGATATCTTCGTTTTACTATGAAAGCCGATTGCTCCGCACTTCGTGCTCCTGCAATCGCCGCAGTATTCGTATTCCGGGCTATCGCCCTACCTACTCATACCGGCTTGCCCGTCCAATGTCCATGTGGCTGTGCGCGTAAACACGCCATCCCCATGGCCGCTGTCCGGGGCTTTCATAATAAAAAAAGGAAGATACCTTCGTATCTTCCTTCAAGCAGGGGCAGTAGGAATCGAACCCACATCGACGGTTTTGGAGACCGCTGTTCTACCTTTGAACTATGCCCCTATCTGGTTTTCTCGAACCAACCAAATGCTATTATACCGAAAACCCATGAGTCTGTCAACTGGTTTTGAAAATAAACTTTTTACTTTATGTCTCTAAATATGTATATATTTGAGAGTGCATATTCCACATTTTTATGTTAAGATATAGGAGCATGGGAGTTGTTTTGGTTTATGAGCGATAAGTCGGCACAAAAGAAAAAATTAATTTTGGAGACAGCAAGAACTGTTTTTTCATTGAAAGGGTACAGGGGCGTTACCATGAAGGATATCGTGGAGGCCTGCGGCATCAGCAGAGGCGGACTGTATCTGTATTTTTCCAGCACGGAGGAAATTTTTCTGGAGGTCCTGCGGCTGGAGCGTCAGGAGGCGGACGACCTTTTTGAGAAGAATATTCCCAGGGAAGCAGGACCGGCGGCTATTCTTGCGCTTTTTCTCAAGGAACAGAAGAAGGAGCTTCTCGACCGAAAACAGGGATTGACAAGGGCTTCCTATGAATTTATGTTCGAACATTCCGGGAAGGAAGGGGAGAACTTTATGAAAAAGCAGTTTGATTCCGCCGTCCTGGTCATTCAGAAGCTGATTGAGGCAGGGGTTGAGGACGGAGAATTCTACTGTGAGGATCCCAGAAGGGCGGCCAGTAATATCATGTACGTGCTGGAGGGACTTAAGATTGCTTCTCAGACAAGAGGAATCACGCAGGCAGCGGTGGACCGTGAAATCATGTATGTGATGCAGGGTCTTATTATAGAAGATTAACAACAAATTGAACAGAACGGAGGAGAATCAATTCACCATGGGAAACGTAAAACGGATCTATGTGGAAAAAAAGGCGCCCTTCGCAGTTAAGGCGAGGGAGCTGCAGGAGGAAATCGGAAGTTATCTGGGGATAGCGGGGGTAAAAAATGTCAGGGTATTTATCCGCTATGACGTGGAGAATTTGTCGGAGGATACTTTTGAGGCGGCCTGCAGGACGGTGTTTTCAGAGCCGCCGGTGGATATTCTATACAGGGAGAGCGTTGAGCTCCCAAAGGATAGCCGGGTGTTCAGCGTGGAGTTCCTTCCCGGGCAGTTTGACCAGAGAGCGGATTCCGCTCTGCAGTGTGTGAAGTTTTTGCGGGAGGATGAGGAACCTCTCATCCGGACGGCGGTTACCTACCTGATCGAGGGCGGGATTTCTGACGAGGAGTTTGACCGGATCAAAGCATACTGTATTAATCCCGTAGATTCCAGGGAAACCGGCATGACGAAGCCGAAGACCCTCATGACGCAGTACGAGGAGCCCGCAGACGTAAAGGTTTTAGAGGGATTTAAGGATCTGGGGGAGGAAAAGCTTGGGGAGCTGTATGATTCGCTGGGACTCGCCATGACCTTTAAGGATTTTCTTCATATTCAGAATTATTTTGAAGGGCAGGAGCACAGGGATCCAACCATGACGGAGATCAGGGTGCTGGATACCTACTGGTCTGACCACTGCCGTCACACCACTTTTTCCACGGAGCTTAAGGAGATCACGTTTGAGGAAGGCTATTATAAAGCGCCCCTTGAGACGGCTTATGAGAGCTACCTGGATACCAGGAAGGAAATTTTAGGGGAGAGAAAGGACAAGTTTGTCTGCCTGATGGATCTTGCCCTGATGGCAATGCGCAAACTTAAGAAAGACGGAAAGCTTAAGGATATGGAGGAATCGGATGAGATCAACGCCTGTTCCGTGGTGGTTCCCGTGGAAATTGACTACGGAGAAGGGCCGGTCACGGAGGAATGGCTTGTGTTCTTCAAGAACGAGACCCACAATCATCCCACGGAGATCGAGCCCTTTGGCGGTGCGGCAACCTGTCTTGGCGGCGCAATCCGCGACCCGCTCTCCGGAAGAGGCTACGTGTACCAGGCCATGCGGGTGACAGGAGCGGCGGATCCCACGGTTCCGGTTTCGGAGACTCTGAAAGGAAAGCTGTCACAGAAAAGGCTGGTGAGGGGGGCGGCGGGAGGCTATTCCTCCTATGGCAACCAGATCGGCCTTGCCACCGGCTATGTGAAAGAGATTTATCACCCGGATTATGTGGCAAAAAGAATGGAAATCGGGGCGGTGATGGGGGCGGCTCCCCGCAAAAACGTAATCAGGGAAAATTCGGATCCGGATGATGTGATTATCCTTCTTGGAGGAAGAACGGGAAGGGATGGATGCGGCGGCGCAACCGGTTCCTCAAAGGTACATACGGAGAGCTCAATTGAGACCTGCGGGGCGGAAGTTCAGAAGGGAAATGCGCCAACAGAGCGGAAGATTCAGCGGCTTTTCCGAAGAGGAGAGGTCAGCCATATTATTAAGAAGTGCAATGATTTCGGCGCAGGCGGCGTTTCAGTTGCCATCGGAGAGCTGGCGGACGGGCTTGTGGTGGATCTGGATAAGGTGCCAAAGAAGTATGCGGGCCTTGACGGAACGGAGCTTGCGATCTCCGAATCCCAAGAGAGGATGGCCGTTGTGGTGGATCCCGCAAAGGTGCAGGAATTTCTCTCCTATGCCGCACAGGAAAACCTGGAGGCGATTCCCGTGGCCGTGGTGACCAGGGAGCCAAGACTGGTATTGAAATGGAGAGGTAAGGAAATTGTCAATATCAGCCGGGATTTCCTCAACACCAACGGTGCGCATCAGGAGACCGGCGTGGTGGTGAAGATTCCGTCAAAGGAGGACAATTACTTCAAAAAACTGGCGGTAGACGGCGTACAGGAGGCTTTGGATCAGGATAATGTGAAGGAAGCCTTTTTGAGAACGTTAAGTGATCTCAACGTATGCTCCCAGAAAGGGCTTGTGGAGATGTTTGACTCATCCATCGGGGCGGCCAGCGTTCTTATGCCCTATGGTGGAAAATACCAGCTGACGGAAACTCAGGCCATGGTGGCGAAGCTCCCCGTCTTGAGGGGGAAGACGGACACGGTCACCATGATGAGCTGCGGCTTTGACCCGTATCTGTCCTCCTGGAGCCCTTATCATGGCGCTGTCTATGCGGTGACGGAATCCATAGCCAGGGTGGTGGCGGCAGGCGGAGATTACCGCAAGATCCGGTTTACCTTCCAGGAGTATTTCAGGCGGATGACTTCGGATCCGGAGCGCTGGAGCCAGCCATTTGCCGCACTGCTCGGAGCCTATGATGCCCAGATCGGATACGGGCTTGCCTCCATCGGCGGCAAGGACAGCATGTCCGGAACCTTTAACGACATTGACGTGCCTCCAACGCTTGTGTCTTTTGCGGTGGATATCGCAAAGAAACAGGAGATTATCACGCCCGAGCTTAAGTGTGCAAAGGATCAGCTGGTACAGCTGTGGTTTGACAGGGATGAGTATGATATTCCCGTGTATGAGCATGTGATGAAAACCTATGGCTTTGTCACAAAGCTGGCCGGCGAGGGAAAGGTGAAGGCGGCCTATGCCCTGGATTCCAGGGGACTTGCGGCGGGTGTGAGCAAGATGGCCTTTGGAAACAGGCTGGGTGTTTCCTTTGACGGACAGTTAAAGCCCGTGGATCTGTTTGAAAACGCATTGGGAGATCTGGTATTGGAGATAAACCCGGAAGATCTCTCGGCCTTTGTCGGGCAGGGTTTAAATTACCGCACAGTGGGCGAGGTGATACAGGAGCCTGTATTTAACTACGCAGACAGTTCTGTTACCGTTAAGGAGGCGCTTGCTTCATGGACATCCCGGCTGGAAAAGGTATTTCCCACCAGGGCGGATAAGGGAACGGAAAAACTGGAGGATAAGATTTACCGGACGGATAAGGTTTATGTCTGTAAAAACAGGGTGGCAAAGCCCACGGTATTTATTCCGGTATTCCCCGGAACCAACTGCGAGTATGACAGCGGGGCGGCTTTTGAGCGGGCCGGAGCAAGAGTGGTTACACAGGTGTTTCGGAATCTGACTGCGGAGGATATCCGCCAGTCCGTGGAGGCCTTTGACAAAGCCATAAACGAAGCCCAGATTATCATGTTCCCCGGAGGATTCTCCGCCGGGGACGAGCCGGACGGCAGCGCCAAATTCTTTGCCACCGCATTCCGGAATGCGAGGATAAAGGAGGCGGTTATGCGTCTGCTAAAGGAGAGGGACGGTCTGGCTCTCGGAATCTGCAACGGTTTCCAGGCCCTGATCAAGTTAGGGCTCGTGCCTTGCGGCGAGATCACGGGGCAGAAGGAGGATTCCCCCACCCTTACCTTCAATACCATCAACCGCCATATTTCCAGGATGGTGTATACAAAGGTGGTGTCAAACAAATCACCCTGGCTTATGGGAGCGGAAACGGGCGGCGTGTATGTGACACCGGCCTCCCACGGAGAGGGACGGTTTGTGGCTCCCGGGCAGTGGATCGACCGGCTGTTTGAGAACGGTCAGGTAGCCACCCGGTACTGTGACCCGGAGGGAAATATCTCCATGGATGAGGAGTGGAACATCAACGGTTCCTATGCGGCTATTGAGGGAATTACCTCCCAGGATGGAAGGTGCCTGGGTAAGATGGCCCACGTGGAGCGCCGGGGAGACGGCGTTGCCGTGAACATTTACGGCGAGCAGGATCTTCGGATCTTTGAATCCGGAGTGGAGTATTTCAGATAGAAGCTGATTCATCCCCTGTTCTGAATTATGGGGTTAGGATGCCCGTGTTTTACAGGAAATGAGAGAAAAGGAACTCTGGCTTTCGGGCCGGGGTTCCTTTTCTCTCATTCCAATGGCAGCGGTATCGTAAAGGTAATCATGGTGCTCTCCCCGGGAATGCTGTTTATGGTGAGACCGTAATTTTCACCGTAGGCCAGCTGAAGCCTCTCATGCACATTCTTCAGGCCATAGCCGCCGGAATCGGTGCGAAGGAGGGTTGGGAGCTTTTCCGCCGGAATGCCAAGGCCGTTGTCCAGAACGGTGAAGCGAATGTGATCCATGACGCAGGAGACGGTCAGGAACAGATTCCCGTACTTGGACTTGTTGGGCAGGATTCCGTGAATCAGCGAGTTTTCCACCAGGGGCTGAAGCAGGAGATTCGGCACCTCCACCTCCGGCAGGTTCGGGTCGATCTGATAGATCACCTCAAAGCAATCGTCATGCAAAAGCCTTTGGATATCCAGATAGGACTTTATATTCTTGATCTCGTTGGCCAGCGTGGTCTCCGACTTTCCCTTGTTTAGTGTGGTGCGGTAAAAAACGGAGAGAAGCTGGGACATCTGGCTGATTTCCGGCTGCTTGTTCATGAGGGCCTTGCTGTTGATAAGGGACAGACAGTTGTAGAGAAAATGGGGGTTGATCTGCGCCTGCAGGGCCTTAAGCTGCGTCTCCTTAAGAAGCAGCTTGTCCTTGTAGCTCTCCTGGATCAGATGGTTGATCTCGTTCACCATCTGCTGGAAATTATTGGTCAGTTCCCCGATTTCATCGGGCAGACTGTCGTGGATCTGGATATCCAGGTTCCCGTTTTTTACCTCCCGCATTCGCTCATGGAGAAGATTGACCCTCTTCACAAATACGGAGGAGAGAAGCCGGCTGGAGAAAAGAACCAGGAAAAGGCAGGCTCCGATAATCAGGACATTGATCAGCATGATCTGCCTGGTGGAAGCATACAAAAGCTGGGTGGGCTTTTGAAGAACCACCTGGAAGGAATGCTTGGACGTACTGCGGGTAATATTGGTCCAGAATCCTTTCTTTATGGAAAGATCCGCAATGGAGGGGGACTTATAGGTGTACAGCGTCTGGTCAGGAGAGGTCACGCTGATGTAATAATCCGTGGAAACGTCATCCAGCACGTTGAAAAGGGTGGAGGGGCTTAAGGTGATGCCCACATAGTTTTCCGAGTAGGATTCAATGTATTTGGAATACGGGTTTGGGACCTTCTGAATCACGCAGATGGTGCCGTCCTCATTGCGGTGCCAGGTGGGGCGGGGAGTCACGGCGTCTTCCTCATACCAGCTCTGCGCTTCCAGATCGGAGACGGGGCGCAGCTGGCGGCCATGGGTTAAGTCGGAGAGAGCGTTATACACCGTGATCTGCAGAATCTCCGGGTGCTGCACATAGATACCGTTTAAGAACACGTCAAATTCATAGATCAGGTGTTCGTAGGTGTCCAGAATTTCCGAGGCGTCCTGCACGGGGGTCATGACCACGGCCTCGGAGGATGAGAGGAAATTCAGCAGATCCTCGTAGAGCGTGATCTGGGAATCGATGGAGGCGACCGCCGTGCGGCTTGCGGAATCGAGAGCCGCATATTCCTGATTCAAAAGGAGCTTTAAGGTCTGGCGGTAACAGTAAACGCCCATGACAATAAGGGGCAGAATCCCCACGAGAATGCAGATCAGAATCAGCTTCTGCCTGTATTTGAGGCTCTGTATATGTGAATAGACTTTTCCTGGAATTCCTTTCATAGCGTTTTCTCCTGTCGGTATTTTTCAGGGGAGGTTCCGAAATATTCCCGGAAGCTCTGGCAGAAATAGGAGTAGTTGGGGTAGCCTACCTGGATGCCGATGTCAATAATCTTTTTGTTGGTACGGATCAGAAGTTCTCTTGCCTTGTCCATGCGGTACTGCCGGATATACTGGGAAAGACTCTTCCCGGTTGTCTTTTTGAAAAGCCTGCTCAAATAATCCGGTGTCAAAAAGACGATGGAGGCCAGCATCTCCACGGAAAGATCGCTGCCATAGTTTTTGCTGATGTATTCCGTCACCTGGGTGATCTCCCGTCTTATGCTTCCCTGGCTGTTGGTAAAGCCGGCGATAATATTGTCGGCGAGCCCCTGGACGATACGGATGATCTCGGAAATATCCGGTTTCAGATAAAGCTCCGCCACCAACACGTCCAGAGGCCTTTCATCCGCCGGCGAAGGCAGATGGGGATAAAGGGTGGTGAGCAGATTGGAAAAAATAAATTTCACGTAAATCTGGGACTGGCTGGAAGGCCGGCTGTATTTCTGGAACAGCAGATCCAGATTTGCCTGCAGAGAGAGGATGTCCTTTGAATTCAGGGCCTGCCTGATCCTTGTCATCTGCAGATTGTCATCGAGCGCGTCAAGGCTGGTATCATCGCAGCCCGTCTGCTCGGAAATAAAGATCCGCTCCTCAGGCTCCCAGAAGCGCTGCTCGATCTGACCCTCCACGGCTGCAAAGGCATCCTTCAGGGAAGGATAACAGCCAAGGGGCTGGCTGATGGAGAGGTAGCAGGAGGTATTGAATTTTTCTTCTATATAAGAGAGCAGCATCCTGCCCCAGGAAAGCGGGGACTCAATGCGGGTGCGCAGCATAAGGAGAGCCTGCCCGGGAGAGAGATTGAGAAACTCCATATCAAGCTGCAGGGAATGCTGCAAATCCTCGTTGAAGGTAAAGTAATTATTTTCCAGAAAGGTATCGTTAAAGAGAAGCAGAACCATATTCTGAAAGGTGGGAAGCTGATCCAGCACGTAGGCGTCCGCCTTTTTGGGATCAAAGCCGCCGGATATGGAAAGCTGCAGGGAATACTGCAGGAGAACCGAAAGCTGCTTGTCAAGCTGGCGGCGGCTGTCCTGTTCCTCGTCAAGCTCCTGAATCAGGTGGATCAGATTCTTTTCCAGCTCCTGCGGGACCACGGGCTTTAGGATGTAGTTTTCCACGCCAAGGGTGATGGCCGTGCGGGCGTATTCGAAGTCCGCATATCCGCTGAAAATGATAATTTTCAGATCGGGATGGATCTTCTGCGCGTGGCGGATCAGGGCCAGGCCGTCCATGAGGGGCATCTGAACATCCGTAAAAAGAATGTCAATCTGCCAGTCCTTCAAAATATGGAGGGCGTCGCTTCCGTCGCAGGCATCCATGATCTCCAGCGGTATTCCGGCTTCCTCGATCAGAAAGCGGATACATTCCCGCTCTGTTTTCTCATCATCAACAATCAGTATACGATACATCTGAATACCCTCCTGCTATAATCGGCAATCTGTATATCTAAAGTATATCCTGTGAATTTGGGACTGTCAAACCTATACATCTTCACCAAAAAAGAAATCCGGATATCTGACATGTTTTCCGGATTTCTTATATTTTCATAAATTTTATAATTTGTTAATATTTGATACAGAAATTACAGTCAAAAAAATTTGAGGAGGATTAGAGAATGAAAAGGAAATGCTTAAGTTTTTTGCTTGCGGCAACGATGATCGCAACACTTGCGGCCGGCTGTGGTAGTTCAGACGATCCAACAAAAAATATGTCAGAGGAAGAGAAGGCGGCATGGGAAGCGGTGGTCAATGACCCTTACGGGAAGTATCCGGAACTGATTACCTACACCAGCGGCTACAATCTCACCAACCAGGGCGGCGACACGCTGGCGGGAACGCCTTACGAGAACGATACGCCTTCGGACAACGCTTACACCCGTTACGTGAAGGAAGTACTCAACGTCCAGAACGAAAACATGTTTGAGGCCCCCACCGGACCGGATTACGATCAGAAGGTTTCCATGGCAATCGCAAGCCAGGATATCCCGGACATCATGTATATCGCTGATTATGCGACTCTGGTGGATCTGGTTGAGAACGATATGATTCAGGATCTCACGGATGTGTACAACAATCTTGCCTGCGAAACGGTGAAGGCTTCCTATGAAAGCTACGGGGCGGATAACAATCCTCTGAATACAGTTACCTTTGACGGAAAGATCATGGCGATCCCCAAGACACAGCTGAGCGACGGACAGGATTTTTTGTGGGTGCGCAAGGACTGGATGGATAAGCTGGGATTGTCAGAGCCCTCCACGTTAGACGAGATGGCGGATCTGCTGCGCACCTTTATCTCACAGGATCCGGACGGAAACGGACAGGACGATACCATCGGCCTTGTGGTTCACAATGAGGTTTACGGATCTTATCCTAATAATACCTTTGCGATTGACAATATCTTCACGGCCCTTGACGCTTATCCCAACATCTGGATCAAGGATGATGCCGGAAATGCGGTATACGGCTCCGTTCAGCCTGAAATGAAGGATGCGCTTTCCCTTCTGCATGACTGGTTTGAGGAGGGTCTGATCGACAAGCAGTTCACCACCCGTACAACGGATGATATTGTGGCACTGATTTCCAGCGGCCAGTGCGGCGCTTACATAGGACCCTGGTGGTCACCCTTCAACACGGCTCAGACTTCCACCTACGCAACCAAGGATGCAGAGTGGGTGAACATTTCAGCGCCCGTAGGCTCTGACGGAAAAATCAACGGTATCAACACCAAATCCTACGGCGGATTTGTTGTGGTAAAGAAGGACTTTGCTTATCCTGAGATCGCAATGAAAATCGTTAACGTGAACTCTGAGTACTCCAAGCAGGATAAGACGGACGCTTCCAAGGAGATCCTGGAGAATCAGTCCATCGCTTACTTCAACTGGCCTCTGTACTGCGAAGTACAGCCCGGCAACAATGCGGAGGTTATGACGAAGCATGTGGAGGCAGTCCTTGACGGCAGCGGCAGCGTGGATGATCTGACAACCGAGGAGCTCGGATATTATGAGGCGGCAGTGAGATTTAAGGAGGCGGAAGAGGCAGGACAGAAGGCGGATTCCGCAGACTACTCCCAGTATATGTCAAGGCTGGTTGCAATGAACCGTATGATCGAGGAGCCTGCAAACTTTGTGACACCGGCTTTCTTCGAGACAACAGAGTCCATGAAGACCAAGTGGGCGTCTCTGGAAAAGATCGAGATGCAGTCTATTCTTAAGATTATCGTGGGTGAGGAGGATCTGTCTTACTTTGATCAGTTCGTTGAGGACTGGAAGAACGCGGGCGGAGACGGCATCACCGAGGAAGTAAACGAAGCAATCAAAAAATAAGCAAGAGGAGGACGAGGTATGAAGGCGGCACAGACTAAGAACGTATCCGCAGTAAAAGCAAAAAGACAGGGACTGACCAGAGAAGAGAAAACCTTTCATTTAATGCTCCTTCCCGGTATGATCATTCTTCTGCTCTTTGTATTTATCCCTCTCGTCGGCTCCCTCATGGCATTCCAGAATTATGTCCCTGCAAAGGGACTTCTGGGATCCAAGTGGGTGGGGCTTGAGAACTACAAGTTTATTTTCAGCCTTCCTGACGGCAGGCAGGTTTTTGTCAACACCCTGGTTATCGCATTTGCAAAGCTGGTTATGAACATTTTCGTTCCGGTAACCTTTGCGATTCTCCTGAACGAGATCACGGCGAAGGTGTTTAAGAGGACATTCCAGACCATCGTTTACCTGCCTCACTTCCTTTCCTGGGTCGTGCTGGCAACCGTGGTGACCAACATGTTCTCCCTGGAAGGCCCCTTTAATGCGGTGGTGACCATGTTCGGCGGAGAACCCATCCAGTTTTTGGCAAGCAACAGCTGGTTTCGGAAGGTTATCGTGGGAACGGACGTGTGGAAGGAATTCGGATATAACTCCGTGGTTTATCTGGCGGCTCTCACGGGAATCGACCCAGGCCTTTATGAGGCGGCGAACATTGACGGCGCAAACCGTTTCAAGCAGATCTGGCATATCACGGTGCCGGCCCTGCTTCCCACGGTAGTGCTGATGACGGCCCTGAATCTGGGAAATATTCTGAATGCGGGTTTTGACCAGATCTTTAACTTATATAATCCCATTGTCTATGAGACGGCTGATATCATTGATACCTATGTTTATCGAATCGGTATGGTAGAGAGACAGTACAGTATCGGTGCCGCAGTGGGACTGCTCAAGTCGGTGATCAGCTTCGCCCTGATACTTGGTGCGAACAAGTGTGCAAAGAAAGCTACCGGATCAGGTATTTTCTAGACAGAAGGAGGGACAGTAATGAAAAAGAAAATGAGTGCGGGTTATCTCATTTCGAGGGTAATCATATGGGCGGTAGTCATTCTTCTTACCTTGAGCTGCCTGCTTCCGCTGATTAACATGGTAGCCATTTCCTTAAGCGGAAGCGATGCGGTCGCGGCAAACGAGGTGGGGCTGCTTCCCAAGGACTTTAACGTATCGACTTATAAGAAGCTTCTGGGGGATGCCCAGTTCTGGAAATCCTTCCTGATTTCCGTGGAAAGAGTGGTTCTTGGAACAGCCATCAACATGATCTTTACGATTTCCATGGCCTATCCGCTCTCCAAGAGCAGGCTGCGGTTCCGGGCAAGGGAAGTTTATATGAGGATCGTGATCTTCGCCATGCTGTTTTCCGGCGGTATCATCCCGCTGTTTATGGTGGTCAGCAAGCTCCATCTGGTAAATACGATCTGGTCTCTGGTGCTTCCGGGCGCTGTGCCGGTGTTCAATGTAATTCTGCTGATCAACTTCTTCAAGGGAGTTCCGGAATCTCTTGACGAGGCGGCGCGTATTGACGGTGCAAGCCCTCTTGAGATTCTCATCAAGGTATATCTGCCGGTATCCCTTCCGGCTCTGGCGACCGTGGTGCTGTTTGCCCTGGTAAATCACTGGAATGATTACTTCTCAGGACTGCTCTATATGAGCAAGGCGGAGATGTATCCTCTGCAGACTTATATCCAGCAGCTTACGGTGGATCTGACCCAGATCACGGACGCCAACCAGTTAAAGCAGCTGGCATCCATGAACAACCGCACCTTTAACGCAACGAAAATCGTGGTTTCAACGATCCCGCTGCTGATCATCTATCCGTTCCTGCAGAAATATTTCGTGACAGGTATGGTAATCGGAGCGGTTAAGGAGTAGAATAGATACAGCAGTACAAGGAATGATGGCTTTGGCCTGCTTTCCCCATAGACTCACAGCAGATCCCGGAAAAGACACAGCAGGGCTGTTTCGCTTTTCCGGCGGCCTGTGGGTCTGCTACCGGACAGTTATGGAAGGTAATGGGGGAAGCTTTTTGTATCACGGGAAAGTTCTCTGAACTTTCCCGTGATACAAAAAGCGCTCAGAAGACAGAAAGAGAGGATAACTATGGCGATCTTGGTAAAAGAAAACGGAAGGCTGTTCCAGCTGCAGACAAGGGACAGTTCCTATCAGATGTATGCGGACGAAAAGGGCGTGCTTCTGCATACCTATTATGGAAAGAGGATCGAGGCGGAGAACCTGTCAGATCTGATTTTTCAGGCGGATGTGGGATTTTCCGGAAACCCTCCTGAGGCGGGTGAGGACAGGACCTATTCCCTGGACTGCCTTCCCCAGGAGCTTGCGGGCAGCGGAGTGGGCGACTACAGGCAGGACTGTATCCGGATCCGCCACGGGGACGGAAGTGTGGCGGCGGATTTCCGCTTTGCGGGCTACAAGATTTTGCAGGGGTCTCTGAAAATACCGGGCATGCCGTCTTTGTACGATACGGAAAAGGAAAGAGGGCAGACGCTGGTGATCGCCCTGAAGGAGAAGGCCTCAGATCTGGTGGTGTACCTGTATTACGGAGTTTTCGAGGAGGAAAACGTGATCACGAGATCTCTGCGGGTGGAGAACTGCGGGAAGGAAGCGGTTGTTTTGGAGCAGTGCCTGTCACTCTGCCTGGATTTCCAGTTCGGAGACTATGATCTTGTGACCTTCTGCGGCAGGCATGCTATGGAGAGAAAACCGGAGAGAAACCGGATCGGGCGCACAGGGCTGGAGATCAGCAGCGTGCGGGGAACCTCCAGCCATCAGTACAATCCGGCCGTGATTGTCTGCAGTCCGGATGCTGCGGAGGATTTCGGGGACTGTTATGGCCTCTGCCTTGTCTACAGCAGTAATTTCACGGCCTCTGCCCGGCAGGATCAGAGAGGGCAGACACGGGTGGTTATGGGAATCAATCCGAGACAGTTCTCCTGGATCCTGAAGCAGGGCGAGACCTTCTGGGCGCCTCAGGTGATCCTTGGCTATTCCGACTGCGGCTTTACCAAACTTTCCCAGCAGTACCACAGGGTCCTGCGGGAGCATATGTGCAGAGGAAAGTATAAGGATAAGAAACGTCCGGTTCTGATCAACAACTGGGAGGCCACTTATTTTGATTTTGACGGGGAGAAAATCCTGAACATTGCCAGGCAGGCGGCGGAGCTTGGAATTGAGATGCTGGTTCTTGACGACGGATGGTTTGGCAAGAGAGATGATGACAACAGCGGTTTGGGCGACTGGTATGTGAACGAGAAAAAGCTGGAAGGAGGCCTCGGGGAGCTCTCCCGGAAGGTTCATGATATGGGAATGAAGTTCGGTCTCTGGTTCGAGCCGGAGATGGTTTCCGAGGACAGCGATCTGTACCGTGAGCATCCTGACTGGGCGCTGCAGATACCGGGAAGAGAGCCTAACCGGGGGAGAAACCAGCTTGTTCTGGATATGAGCCGGAAGGAGGTCCGGGATTATCTCTTTGAGCGGATTTCCGGGATCCTGAGAAGCGTAGAGATTGACTATGTGAAGTGGGACGTGAACCGGAGTCTGTGCGACATATACAGCCATGCCTGCGGGAGGGAACGGATGGGAGAGGTTTACCACAGGGTCATGCTTGGCGTGTATGATCTGCTGGAGCGCATTGTCAGCACTTTCCCCGAGATTCTGCTGGAGGGCTGCAGCGGCGGAGGCGGGCGGTTTGATGCGGCCATGCTCTATTACTCTCCTCAGATCTGGTGCAGCGATAACACGGATGCCATAAACCGGCTGGATATTCAGTACGGAACCTCCTTCTTTTATCCGGTGAGCTCCATGGGAGCCCATGTGTCGGCGGTTCCCAACCACCAGAGCGGGCGTACCACACCCTTTGCCACAAGGGGACACGTGGCTCTTTCCGGAAGCTTCGGCTACGAGCTGGATCTCGGCAGGATATCTGAAGAGGAGAAGGAGCTGGTAAAGAGCCAGATCGCCGAGTTCCACAGATATTATTCTCTCACCCATGAGGGCGACTATTACCGCTTGGAGCCCCCCGGTGGGCGTTTTAATGCCTGGGAGTTTGTGGATGCCGGGAAAAACCATGCGCTGGAAACCCTGGTCATGACCTCGGCGGAGGGAAATCCTCTTCCGGTCCATACCACGGTGAAGGGCCTGGATCCCAGGAAGGATTACCGCTGCTTATATAACGGGCAGGTTCGAAGCGGAAGTACCTGGATGAATGCGGGACTGACGCTTGATCAGGTGCCCGGTGAGTATGAGAGCGTGCTCATTGAGTGGGAAGCGGTGGAGAAGTAGGGAAAAGATACGGGTAAAGTTACTTTTCAGAGATTGTCCAGTAGCCTGCGCTGAGGAAAGGAATATTCCACCGTCGCCTCGCTTTCGCTCTAAAAAACGCAGCGGTGCTAAACTCGAAAAGACCTCGTTAAGCACCGACGTTTTTAAAGGGCTCCTTGTGGAATATTTCTTCTCTCAGCGCTGCATTTCTGTCAGCTGCAAAAAGTAACAAATACTCCTGCTATGGAATAAAGTATCGACATAAGAAAAATAGGTGAATACGGAAGGAGTCTGGAAAATGGTTGGAAGAATAGTAGGTTTAGTGTGTTGCCTGTTATGCGCTTTTCCTTTCCTAGTTATAGGTATTTATAATAGAGACAGCATTGAGCCGGTTAATTTCTGGAGTGGAGATGCCTCGTTGAAAGATAAGGTTAAGGACGTAAAAGGCTATAATACGGAAATGACCGGATTGTATAAAAAGTGTGCATTCTTCTTCTTAATGGCTGGAATTTTGTTTGTGATCTTTCCGATTGCGGGAATTGTTTTGCTGGTTCTTGGCTGTACGGTTGGGATTTATCTGGCATATCGGATTTATAAGAGGATTTTGGGAAGATATTCGTGATTGACAGATGATTATAAAATAATTATGAAATATATAAACTTTGAATGGGATGAAAACAAAAACTAAATTAATAAAGTTAAGCATGGAATATTTTTTTGTTGAAGCCCTCCTTTTCCTGTGCTATAATGAAGCGATTGTGCAGAAAAATAGCAAAGAAAGGGAGCAGGTATCAGATGAAAGCATTTTTAATCCTGGAAGACGGCACTGTTTTTGAGGGGACTCATATCGGTGCGGACAAAGAGATCATCAGCGAGATCGTGTTTAACACCTCCATGGCCGGTTATCTGGAAGTGTTGACGGATCCGTCCTACGCCGGGCAGGCGGTGTGCATGACCTATCCTTTGATCGGGAATTACGGCATTTGCCTTGAAGATATGGAATCAAAGCAGGCGTGGCCCGACGGTTTTATTGTCAGGGAGCTGTCGCGAATGGCAAGCAACTTCCGAAAAGACATTACCATTCAGGAATTTCTACAAAATCAGGGTATCCCCGGTATCGCGGGTATCGATACCAGAGCTCTCACCAAAATCTTACGTGAAAAAGGCACCATGAACGGTATGATCACCACGGATGCCTCCTGTGACATTCATTCAATTCTCCCCAGATTAAAAGAATATACCACCGGCAGGGTAGTGGAAAAAGTGACCTGCGGGGAAAAATATACCATACAGGGATCCGCAAAGCCGGTATGGAGGGTCGCCCTCTGGGATTTCGGCGCAAAGGACAACATTGCGCACTCTCTGGCAGAGAGGGGCTGCAACGTGACGGTTTACCCTGCCGGGACCACGGCGCAGGAGATCATTGAGGATAAGCCGGACGGGATCATGCTAAGCAACGGACCCGGGGATCCCAAGGAGTGCGGAGAGATTATCCGGGAGATCAGGAAGCTGTATGACACGGATATCCCCATCTTTGCCATCTGCCTGGGGCATCAGCTCATGGCGCTTGCCACCGGGGCGGATACCTTTAAGATGAAATACGGCCACCGGGGCGGCAATCACCCGGTGAAGGATCTGGAGACGGGAAGGGTCTATATTTCTTCCCAGAATCACGGCTATGTGGTGGATATGGACAAGCTGGATCCGTCGGTTGCGACTGCGGCCTTTGTGAATGTAAATGACGGGACCAACGAGGGCCTTAAGTATACAGGAAAAAACATTTTTACCGTGCAGTACCATCCGGAAGCCTGTCCGGGCCCCCGGGATTCGGGGTATCTGTTCGACCGGTTTCTTGTCATGATGGAGACGGGAAGCGCAGACAATGCCTGCGGCAGGGCTGCCCGGGCGGATGCGGCTTGGCGGGCAGATCACAGGAATCTGCAGACTGAGAAAGGAGAGTGAGCACGGATGCCTAAGGATCTTAGTGTAAAAAGAGTGATGGTAATCGGCTCCGGACCGATCGTGATCGGTCAGGCGGCGGAATTTGATTATGCGGGTACCCAGGCCTGCCGCTCCCTGAAGGAGGAGGGCGTGGAGGTTATTCTGGTTAACTCCAATCCGGCAACTATTATGACGGACAAAAACATTGCGGACAAGGTTTACATAGAGCCGCTTACCGCAAAGGTGCTCGAACAGATTATTGATAAGGAAAAGCCGGACAGCATCCTTCCCACTCTGGGCGGCCAGGCGGGGCTTAATCTGGGGATGGAGCTGGAGGAGAGGGGTTTTCTTGCATCCCGGGGAGTAAGGCTCCTTGGAACCACGGCATCCACCATCAGAAAGGCGGAGGACCGCCAGGAGTTCAAGGATACCATGGAAAGGATCGGGGAACCCTGTGCGGCCTCCCTGGTGGTGGAGAGCGTGGAGGACGGCGTGGCTTTTACCAGATCCATCGGTTATCCCGTGGTGCTGCGCCCGGCCTATACCTTGGGAGGGAGCGGCGGCGGAATTGCCCATAATCAGATGGAGCTTGAGAATATTCTGGAAAACGGACTGCGCCTTTCCCGCGTGGGGCAGGTGCTGGTGGAGCGCTGCATTGCGGGCTGGAAGGAGATCGAGTACGAGGTCATGCGTGACGGTGCGGGGAACTGCATCACCGTATGTAACATGGAAAATATGGATCCGGTGGGGGTTCATACCGGGGACAGCATCGTGGTGGCTCCCTCCCAGACGCTCTCCGACAAGGAATATCAGATGCTGCGAAGCGCCGCACTGAATATTATCGACGAGCTGAAGATCACAGGGGGCTGCAACGTGCAGTTCGCCCTGCATCCTTCCAGTTTTGAGTACTGCGTGATCGAGGTAAACCCCCGCGTGAGCCGTTCCTCGGCCCTCGCAAGCAAGGCCACGGGATATCCCATCGCCAAGGTGGCGGCGAAGATCGCCCTTGGCTACACCCTGGACGAGATCAAAAACGCCATAACGGGCAAGACCTACGCCAGCTTTGAGCCGGCCCTGGATTACTGCGTGGTGAAGCTCCCGCGGCTTCCTTTTGACAAATTTATCACGGCAAAGAGAACTCTGACCACTCAGATGAAAGCCACCGGGGAGGTCATGAGCATCTGCGACAGCTTTGAGGGCGCTCTGATGAAGGCCATCCGCTCTCTGGAACAGCATGTGGACTGTCTCCTTAGCTATGATTTTGGCGCACTTTCAAAGGAAGAGCTGAAGGAGCGCCTGAAAAAGGTGGACGATCAGAGAATCTTCGTGATTGCGCAGGCTCTTCGAGCGGGCGTGGATTACGACACCATACACGAGATAACAAGTGTTGACAATTGGTTTATAGACAAGCTTGCTATTCTGGTGGAGATGGAGCAAGCGTTGCGCAAAGGGCCTCTTACCGTGGAGCTGCTTAAGGAGGCAAAGCGGATCGAGTTTCCGGACTGCGTGATTGGAAGACTTACCGGAAAAAGCGAGGAGGAGATTAAGAAGCTCCGCTATGACAATGGGATCGTGGCCGCCTACAAGATGGTGGATACCTGCGCTGCGGAATTTGAGGCAAACACTCCCTATTACTATTCCGTATACGGAAGCGAGAATGAGGCGGTAGAGACCAATCCGCCAAAAAAGGTGCTGGTTCTTGGCTCCGGCCCCATCCGGATCGGACAGGGAATCGAGTTTGACTATTGCTCGGTTCACGCTACGTGGGCTTTCGCAAAGGCGGGCTATGAGACTATCATCATCAACAATAATCCGGAGACAGTGAGTACGGACTTTGACATTGCGGACAAGCTGTATTTCGAGCCTTTGACGCCCGAGGACGTGGAGAGCATTGTGAGGCTGGAAAAGCCGGACGGGGCAGTGGTGCAGTTTGGCGGGCAGACTGCGATCAAGCTCACCCAGAGCCTGATGAAGATGGGAGTTCCCATTCTCGGAACAAAGGCCGAGGACGTGGATGCGGCCGAGGACCGAGAGCTCTTTGACAGGATTTTGGAGCAGACCCGGATTCCGAGAGCGGCGGGCGGCACGGTTTACACGGCTGAGCAGGCCAAGGAGGTGGCGCATCGTCTCGGCTATCCCGTGCTTGTCCGGCCTTCCTACGTGCTGGGCGGGCAGGGAATGCAGATCGCCATCTCGGATGAGGAGATCGAGGAATTCATGAACATCATCAACCGGATCGCCCAGGATCACCCCATTCTCGTGGACAAATATCTGCAGGGAAAAGAGATCGAGGTGGATGCGGTCTGTGACGGGACGGACATTCTGATCCCGGGAATCATGGAGCATATCGAGCGGACCGGCGTTCACTCCGGGGACAGCATTTCCGTGTATCCGGCGCCCACCATCACGGACACGGTGAAGGAGAAGATCGCGGAGTACACCAAGAGGCTGGCAAGGGCTCTCCATGTGAAGGGACTGATCAACATCCAGTTTATCGCCATCGGCGAGGAGGTCTATGTGATCGAGGTCAATCCCCGTTCCTCCCGAACGGTTCCCTATATCAGCAAGGTGACAGGAATCCCCATCGTGGATCTGGCCACGGAGGTGATTATCGGAAAGACGATCCGGGAGCTTGGCTATGAACCGGGTCTTCAGAAAGAGGCGGACTACTTTGCCATCAAGATGCCGGTATTTTCCTTTGAAAAAATCCGGGGTGCGGAGATCAGCCTGGGACCGGAGATGAAGTCCACGGGAGAGTGTCTCGGAATCGCAAAGACCTTTAATGAGGCGCTTTACAAGGCGTTTCTTGGGGCGGGTGTGGATCTGCCCCGGCATAAACAGATGATCATCACCGTGAAGGATGCGGACAAGGGGGAGGCCATTGAGATCGGAAGACGTTTTGAGAAGCTGGGCTACACGATCTACGCAACCAGAAGCACCTGCAACGCATTGAAGGAAGCGGGCGTACATGCGAAAAAGGTAAACAAGATTTCTCAGGAATCTCCCACGGTCATGGATCTGATCCTGGGACACCGGATTGACCTGGTAATCGACACGCCTACTCAGGGCAGAGATAAATCCAGGGATGGCTTCCTGATCCGCAGGACGGCCATTGAGACGGGAGTGAACTGTATCACCGCCATGGATACGGCGAGGGCGCTGGTGACAAGCCTGGAAAACAAACAGGAGCAGTTTACGCTGATCGACGTGGCTTCCATCTAAGAAAAGCCAGGCATGGACAGGGATGACGGGCTATGTGAGTGATTAGATCGCCCAGGGATAAGGTGTGATTTATGGTAAGTAATCTGGAATATTATAAGGTTTTTTATTTTGCGGCATACTGCGGGAGCCTTACCCAGGCGGCCCTTAAGCTCTCCATCTCGCAGCCTGCCGTGAGTCAGGCGCTGCGGCAGCTCGAGGAGGCGCTGGATACCAAGCTGTTCGTGCGCTGCGCCCGGGGAATCCGGCTGACCAGGGAGGGGGAGGAGCTCTTTTCCCACGTAAAGAGAGGCTATGAGGAGATTGCTCTGGGCGAAAAAAAGCTGTTTCAGATGCGGAATCTGGAAAGCGGAGAGCTTCGGATCGGCGCAAGCGACATGACTTTGCGCTTTTATCTGCTGCCCTATCTGGAAAAATATCACGAAGCCTATCCCCACATCAAGGTCAAAGTGACCAATGCGCCCACGCCGGAGACGTTAAAGTTCCTTTCGGAGGAAAAAATCGATTTTGGGGTGGTGAGCGCGCCCTTTCCGGAAAATGGCGAGTTTTCGGTTCGAAAGGTGAAGGAGATCGAGGATTGCTTTGTGGCGGGGAGCAAATTTGCGAAGTATAAGGACAGGGTTCTGGACTTTAAGGAGCTTCTTGCGCTTCCTGTTATTTCTCTGGAAAAAAACACCAGCACCAGAACCTATATGGACGGATTCCTTGCGAAAAACCAGGTGGAGATCACCCCGGAGTTTGAGCTTGCCACAAGTGACATGATCGTGCAGTTTGCAGTGAGAAATCTGGGAATTGGCTGCGTGGTAAAGGAATTTGCCGCAGACGAACTGGCGGCCGGGCGGCTTTTTGAACTCCGTTTTGGGGAAGTGGTTCCCCCAAGGGGCTTTTATGTGGCGGAAAAAAGAAAGGTACGCCATTCCAGGGCAGCCGAGGCTCTGCTTTCTATTTTAGATTAATCATTTTTTGCGTCGTCCTTTGTACCGGAAAGGCCGGCGCCGGAGCGTCTTTCCCTGTATTTCCCGTAAAGCCATATATAGATCCACAACAGAATGGGAAGACCGACGGTGGCCATGAGACAGGCGGCAAACAGTCTGTCCGAGCCGGGAAAATCAAGCAGGGCCACAACCAGGGTGGCCACATACAGAAGGACCAGAAGTACAATACACAAAATCGCCGCAATTTGTTTGGGTGTTTTCTTCATGAGATCTCCTTTTTGTTTCGTTGTCTGAGAAACTTTTCCATTCAGTGGTATTATTATATACCAGTTTTAAGGCTGTTTGCAATTTTTTTACGACTTTTCTCACAAAAGCTTCTATATAGAAGGTGCGGTTCTGTGATATACTGATGCCAAGATAGATTTTGAATGTTTTCAGGATTGTGAACGCACGCAGTGTGAAACAGTCCGAAGGCATCACGACAACATATTTATGATCAAAAAAAGAGAGGACGAGACATGTTAGAGTACAGATTGAACGGAAGCTGGAAGCTGGAAATCATCGGAAAGGATCATGGGCTTATCCCGGGGGGAAGCATGGAGGCAGCCGTGCCCGGTTCGGTCTACGGGACGCTGCTGGAAAATGCGCTGATTCCGGATCCCTACTACAGGGATAACGAGCTTCTGGTTCTTCCACTGATGGAAAATGATTTTGTGTACAGCACGGTTTTTGAGGCAAAGCCGGAGCTGCTTGCCTGTGACGAGGCTATTCTTCGCTTTGAGGGGATTGACACGCTTGCACAAATCTACCTGAACGGCGCTCTGCTGGGACAGGCATGCAACATGCACAGAGTCTGGGAGTTTGACGTGCTCTCCCTGCTGAAACAGGGAGATAACGAGCTGAGAGTGGTGATTGATTCCCCCACAAAATATATCAGGGAGGAAAATGAGAAAGTCTATACCGGCGGTTCAGGCGACAGCATGGAGGGCTTTCCCCACCTTCGAAAGGCGCACTGTATGTTCGGATGGGACTGGGGTCCGAGGCTTCCGGATGCCGGCATTTTCCGGCCTGTTTCCCTGCTTGGCGTAAAGAACAGCCGGATCGAATCCGTCTATGTGACGCAGCACCACGAGGAAGGAAAGGTGACTCTGGATTTTGACGTGACGCTGGAGCTGTTTGGCGGTTCAAAGTCCGCACAGGGATCCGGGTTCATGGAACAGGCGGCGCAGTGGGATACGACCCGCATAGAGGTGGAGGTTACGTCCCCGGATGGAAAGAAATACCATCCGAACCTTTCCGGAAAAGAACCTGCGGGGGAGGCACCCAAGGAGGATTACAGGATCGAGATCACGGATCCGCAGCTCTGGTGGCCCAGAGGCTACGGGAAACAGCCGCTCTATCAGGTGAAGGTTACTCTGCTCTCGAAGGAAGGGGAGGCGCTGGATACCTGGGAGCGGCGGATTGGGTTGCGTGTGCTTACTGTGAACACGGAGAAGGACGAGTGGGGAAACTGCTTTGCCCACGAGGTCAACGGGGTCAAAGTCTTTGCCATGGGCGCCGACTACATTCCGGAGGATAATATCCTTTCCAGAGTAAACAGGGAGAGGACCGGAAAGCTCCTTACGGATGCGGCCTGGGCCAACCATAACTGCATCCGGGTGTGGGGCGGCGGCTATTACCCGGACGACTTTTTCTTTGATATCTGCGATGAGCTGGGCCTGATCGTGTGGCAGGATTTTATGTTTGCCTGCGCCTCCTACGAGCTGGATGATGATTTTGAGCGCAATGTGTCAAAGGAGATCGTTGACAATGTGAGGCGGATCCGCCATCACGCCTGCCTGGGCCTGTGGTGCGGCAACAATGAGATGGAAACCCAGACTCTGGACGGGGTCTGGAAGACCACTGCCAAGCAGAAATACGATTATATCAAGCTGTATGAATACATCATTCCCAAGATCCTGCAGGAGGAGGATCCGGCAGCCTTTTACTGGCCTTCCAGTCCCTCATCGGGAGGAAATTTCGACAATCCCTGGGATGAGAACAGGGGAGATACCCATTACTGGGATGTCTGGCACGGAAACAAGCCTTTTACAGAGTACCGGAAGTTCCGCTTCCGTTATCTGTCGGAGTTCGGCTTTCAGTCCTTTCCCTGTCTGAAGACCGTGGAGAGCTTTACCTTGCCGGAGGATCGAAATATTTTTTCCAGGGTAATGGAAATGCATCAGAGGAACTGTGCGGCAAACGGCAAGATTCTGAACTATCTGTCTGCCACCTACCTGTATCCGAAGGATTTTGACAGCCTCCTTTACACCTCCCAGCTCTTGCAGGCGGACGCCATTCGCTATGGTGTGGAGCATTTCAGACGTCACAGGGGCCGGTGTATGGGAGCGGTGGTTTGGCAGCTGAACGATATCTGGCCCGTGGCCTCCTGGGCAAGCGTGGATTATTATGGCAGATGGAAAGCGCTTCACTATGCGGAAAGAAAGATGTTCGCCCCCGTAATGATCTCCTGCGAGGAGGTGGGAGAGCTCAGCGAGCGGCCCTACTGTATTGCACAGCCCGCACCCATTGAGAAGAGCGCAAGGCTCCACGTGGCGAACGAGACCACAAAGCCCGTGGAGGGAATGGTACAGTGGGAGCTGCGGGATCCGGACAGTGCGGTTCTGGTAAGCGGAAGCGAGAAGGTGAGAGTGCCCGCCCTCGACGGCGTATGGCTGGAAAAACAGCTGTTTAACGAGTATGACGAGCGGGAAATCCATATCAGCTTCCGGTTTCTTGTGGAAGGGGAGAGCGTATCCGCCAATACCTGCCTGTTCACGCCGCCCAAGCATTACCGTTTCCGGGATCCGCACCTTTGTGTGGAAAGGGATGGCAGCACTCTGATTGTCAGGGCGGCGGCCTATGCGAAAAACGTGGAGATTGAGGGAATGGACGGGGACGTGAAGCTTTCCGACAATTTCTTTGACATGGAAGCGGGAGAATACAGGGTTGAAATACTCGAAGGCGATGCAGGACAGTTCCGGTGCAGGTCCGTGTATGATATTGCATAAATGAGATCCTGATCGGGTAAACATCGGAAAGGGTACGCAAGTTTTATTTCCAGTGACTCACGTACCCTTTTCAATATAAAGATTTATTTGATATGCTTCTTGATCGCCTCAAAGCTCTCACTGCTGATCACATGCTCGATCCGGCAGGCGTCCTGGGTGGCAATCACGGGATCCACTCCGAGACGTGTCAGCCAGCTGCTGAGGAGCTGGTGCCGTTCGTAGATCATGTCCGCAATCTCTTTTCCGGAATCCGTCAGATAGATGAAGCCCTCTTTGGTGACAGTGATATGATTCTTCTCCCGGAGATTCTTCATGGCAACGCTGACGCTTGACTTTTTGAAGCCCAGCTCCTCGGCAATGTCCACGGAGCGAACCACCGGCTTTGCTTTGCTCAGTATCAATATAGTTTCCAGATAATTTTCTGCTGATTCATTTACATTCATTTAATAACCCTGCTCCTTCTGCGATCCGTCCGTCGGATCCGCATTTTTTCTATCATAGCATATTTGGAATGGGAGCCGCAACCGCACAGAGAAAATTTTTATGTTATAATAGGGGAATGATAATATGGGAATCAAAGAAGACATTGACATTTGATTAAAGTTAGTCTATACTAACATATATGGAAAGAGATAAAATGAGAAAGCAGACAGGAGGAGAATATGGGAACGTTGATTGTTGCGGCTGCAGTTTTCGCAGCTGCGGCCCTGGCTCTTCGCAGTATGATCCGCAGCAGGAAAAACGGTAAGTCCCTGCAATGTGGCGGAGACTGTGGGAAGTGCCATGGGCACTGCCATTGAAGAAGAATAATCGGAAACGGAAAATCCACGTATGGTTTATCCATATGTGGATTTTCGTCTCTTAAATAGAGATTGAATTCTGCCTGCAAATAGATTATAATAAGCATGTATGCACTGGAATGAAATGCGTGCCTTATGCGTGCGGCTTATCTGGGCAGGAGGTATTACCAGATGAAAAGAAAAGAAGTTAAATTTTTAATTACCAGTTTTGTTTCTCTGATTGTTATATGCGTAGTGATTTTTTCCTTTCTCGCTTATTATATGAACCGGGCAAGCCTGCAGACCATCAGCACTGTGGGGACAGCCTATATGTCAGGCATGAACGAACGTATTTCCAAGCATTTTGAGACCACCATGGAGTTGCGGCTCTTAAATCTCGAAAATGTGATAAAAGCGGTTCCAATGGACAGTTCCAGGGGGTATGATGCATTATCGGATGATCTGACCTACAATGCGGAGGCGAGAAGCTTCGATTATCTGGGATTGTACGCAGAGGACGGATCCATCGAGATGATCTACGGGGAACAGGCCAGGCTGGCGGATCCTGCGCCCTTTCTGGAATCAATCAATGAGAATGAGCGGAAAGTGGCGGTGGGCTATGACGCCTCCGGTACGGATATCGTCCTGATTGGAATTCCGGCGGATTATCCGATGGAGAGCGGGAAAACATGTGCGGCCCTGGTGGCCGGGCTTCCTGTGGATTATGTGAAGACCCTGCTGGATCTGGATGAGGAGAACCAGATGGTATATTCCCATGTGATCCGCCGGGACGGCAGCTTTGTGATCAAGAGCCATGATGAGGAGATTGGCGGCAACTATTTTGATAATCTCCGGGAAACCGTGGATGACAGCCCGGAGAAAACCGGAAACGCATATGTGGAAGAGCTGTGCGAGGCGATCAATACTCATGAGGACTATTCGGCGGTGGTGTATGTGGACGGGGAGCGCAGGCATCTGTACTGCACGGCCCTTCCCTATTCGGAATGGTATCTGGTCACGGTGATGCCTTACGGCGTCGTGGACGAAACCGTGAATGACCTGAGCGATCAGTGGATCGGGATGCTGCTTTTCAGCTGTGGCGTTATCCTGGCGACGCTTATCGGTATCTTTATCGTATATTTCAGGGCCACAAGCCGCCAGATGCTGGAACTGGAAAAGGCCAGGGAGGAAGCCGTCAAGGCGACCAAGGCAAAGAGCGAGTTCCTCTCCAACATGAGCCATGATATCCGTACGCCCATGAACGCTATCGTGGGAATGACGGCGATTGCGACTGCCAATATGGATGACAGGCAGCAGGTGCAGAACTGCCTAAAGAAGATCACGCTCTCCAGCAAGCATCTTCTCGGCCTGATCAACGACGTGCTGGACATGTCGAAGATCGAGAGCGGCAAGATGACGCTGAACATGGAAATGGTTTCCCTGCGGGAGGTTATGGACAGCATTGTGAGCATTGTCCAGCCTCAGGTTAAGACAAAGAAGCAGTATTTTGACGTATCCATCCATAATCTGATTACGGAGGATATTTACTGTGACAGCGTGCGGTTTAATCAGATTCTCTTGAACCTTCTGTCAAATGCCATCAAGTTTACGCCGGAAGGGGGCTCCATCAATCTGCTGCTGTATCAGGAGGAATCTCCTCTGGGAGAAGATTATGTGAGAGTTCATCTGAATGTGAAGGACAATGGGATCGGCATGTCGGAGGAATTCTGCAGAAAGGTTTTTGAGTCCTTTGTGCGGGAAGATAATCTTCGGGTTCACAAGACAGAGGGATCCGGCCTTGGAATGGCGATCACGAAATATATCGTGGATGCCATGGGAGGTACGATTCAGGTGGAGAGCGAACTGAAAAAGGGTACGGAGTTTCGAGTGACTCTTGACTTTGAGAAGGCGCTGACCCGCGAGGAGGAAATGATACTGCCACAGTGGGATATGCTTGTGGTGGATGACGATGAGCAGCTTTGTCAGAGTGCGGTGGGGGCGTTAAAGGAGATCGGTATTCAGGCAGAATGCTCCATGGACGGAGAGACGGCCCTTGCCATGGTACGCGAGAGGCATATAAAAAACAGGGATTATCATATAATCCTTTTGGACTGGAAGCTCCCGGGACTTGACGGGATTGAGACGGCCCGCAGAATCCGCAGGGATATGGGAAATGATATTCCGATTCTTCTGATATCGGCTTATGACTGGGGTGAAATCGAAGACGAGGCCAGGGATGCCGGGATCAACGGTTTCATAGCGAAGCCCCTGTTCAAATCCACCCTGTTCCATGGGCTCAAGCAGTATGCCAGCCTCGAGGAGGAGCGAAACGAGCTGGATCATGCGAAAAGGGAAATGGATTTTACGGGAAGACATATTCTTCTGGCCGAGGACAATGACCTGAACTGGGAAATTGCCGAGGCGCTGCTTTCCACTCTGGGGATGGAGCTGGAGCGTGCGGAGAACGGGCAGGTCTGCGTGGATATGTTCAGCGGATCCGAGGAAGGATATTATGAGGCGGTTCTGATGGATATCCGGATGCCGATCATGACGGGGTATGAGGCGGCCAGGGCGATCCGGGCACTGGATCGTTCGGATGCGGATGTCCCGATTATCGCCATGACAGCGGACGCCTTTTCAGAGGATATTCAGAAAAGTATCGATAGCGGCATGAACGCCCACATTGCCAAGCCTATTGATGTGAAAGAAGTGACGAAACAGCTCATTAAATTTATGAAGCATTAGGGAATTAAATTGACACGGAGGGAAATGTGAATACAACGATTTTAATTGTTGATGATATGGAAATCAACAGAGCGATTTTGGCAGAAGGATTTAAGGATGAACATGAGATACTGGAAGCGGCTGACGGGGAGGAAGCCCTGGAGCTGATCGAAAGCAATGAACATATAGCGGCGGTGCTTCTCGATCTGATTATGCCGAAGATGGATGGCTTGGAAGTGCTCCGCAGAATGAATGAGAGCAAAAAAATCGTACATGTCCCTGTTTTCATTATCACAGCGGAAAACAGCGAGAAGACCCTGATGGATGCCTACGATCTGGGGGCGGTGGATGTGATCTCCAAGCCCTTTATGATGAACTTCCTTAAGTGCAGAATCGAAAATGTGATCGAGCTATACCGGCACAGAAATGAGCTGGAGGATATTGTGGATGAGCAGGTGAAGCGTCTGAGCAGCCTGAATCAGTCCATGGTGGAGACGCTTGCCACATTGATCGAGTTCAGGGACTGCGAATCGGGAGAGCATGTCAAGCGTATCTGCGGCCTTACCAAAATTCTGATGACGACAGTGAGTGATATGTATCCGGAGTATTATCTTCCGAAAGCGGAGATTGATAAGATCGTTATGTCCTCCATTCTTCATGATGTGGGGAAAATATCTATACCTGACGGGATACTGAATAAACCGGGAAGGCTCACAAAGGAAGAATTTGAGACCATGAAGCTGCATACGGTAAATGGGGCGGAAATTCTCTCAAAGATTCCCAATATGATGGATGAAGACGTTTTCAATTACAGCTATGATATTTCGCGTCATCATCATGAGCGCTGGGATGGAAGAGGGTATCCGGACGGTCTGAAGGGGGATGAGATCACGATCTGGTCTCAAGTGGTGGCGGTTGCGGATGTCTATGACGCACTCACGTCTCCCAGAGTGTACAAGGCCGCTTTTGATCATCAGACGGCCATGAAGATGATTTACGGAGGCGAATGCGGTATTTTCAATCCCAAGGTGCTGGAGGCTTTCGGAAAATGCATTCAAAAAATCGAAAAGACGGATGCTGAGCTCTTTTCTCAGGAAAAGGAACAGCAGGAATAGGGATGCCGGAAGAAAGGGCAAAAAGGCGTATGAATGTTTCATGCGCTTTTTTTAGGGTTGCAAAATACCCCTCGGGGGTATATAATAATGTATGAAGCGGACGGTATGGAGAAAGGGATTGACGGACAGACAGTCAGTCAGTCAGGAGTGCAAGGAGGATTTGCGGTATGGGAAAGGAACAGGAATGCTGCTGTAAAACAAAGGAACGTGCGCCCGGGGAATACAGGGATCTAATCAACCGTCTGAACCGTGTGGAGGGTCAGATTCGGGGCATCAGGAAAATGGTGGAAAATGACGCTTACTGTACGGATATTCTCACGCAGGTTGCGGCGGCCACGGCAGCGCTGAACAGCTTTAATAAAGTTCTTTTGGAAAACCACATTAAAACCTGTGTGACGAGGGATATTAAAGAGGGGAAGGAAGAAACCGTGGACGAGCTTCTTACGACCTTGCAGAAGCTGATGCGGTAAGCTCCGCAAGCATAGACCTTGCGGGGATGGATTTTCAGAGCGGAAAAGGAGGCAGTATGAAACAATATACGGTGACGGGAATGAGCTGTGCGGCCTGCAGCGCCAGAGTGGAAAAGGCCGTATCAAAGGTGGAAGGCGTGTCCGCCTGCTCGGTCAGTCTTTTAACAAATTCCATGGGCGTGGAGGGAGAGGCCTCTGCGGAGGATATCATTAAGGCAGTGGAGGAGGCCGGCTACGGCGCGGCGCCTAAGGAGGCAAAAGACCGAAGTGAAAAGACGGCCGCAGGGCCTTCGGATGATATGCTCAAGGACAGGGAGACGCCGCTTTTGAAGAAAAGGCTGATCGCTTCTCTTGGTTTTCTGTTTGTGCTTATGTATTTTTCCATGGGGCATATGATGTGGAACTGGCCGCTTCCTCCCTCGCTTTCGGGCAATCATGTGGCGGTGGGGCTGATCCAGCTGCTTCTCACCGTTGCTATTATGGTGATCAACCAGCGCTTTTTTATCAGCGGTTTTAAGAGCCTTTGGCACAGAGCGCCCAACATGGACACGCTGGTGGCCCTGGGGGCCGGTGCGGCCTTTGTCTACAGCACCTATGCGCTTTTTGCCATGACAGATGCCCAGGTAAGAGGGGATGGAGAAGCCGTGATGGCCGCCATGCATGAGTTCTATTTTGAGTCGGCTGCCATGATACTTGCGCTGATCACCGTTGGGAAAATGCTGGAAGCCCGGTCAAAGGGCAGGACCACGGATGCGCTGAAGAGTCTGATGCGGCTTTCGCCGAAGACGGCCACAGTGGTAAGGGATGGCAGGGAAGTGACGGTTTCCGTAGACGAGGTGGAGAAGGGAGAGCTGTTTGTGGTGCGCCCGGGTGAAAATATACCGGTGGACGGCAGGGTGCTGGAAGGCAGCAGTGCGGTGAACGAGGCGGCGCTTACCGGCGAGAGCATCCCGGTGGACAAGGCGCCGGGGGATCCTGTGTCGGCGGCAACTCTGAACCAGTCTGGGTTTTTGAAGTGCGAGGCACAGCGTGTTGGGGAGGATACGACTTTGTCCCAGATTATCCAGATGGTCAGCGATGCGGCGGCGACGAAAGCGCCCATTGCCAAGGTGGCGGACAGGGTGTCTGGCGTGTTTGTGCCTGCAGTGATCACAATAGCGATCATTACGATTCTGGCCTGGCTTCTTGCCGGGGAGAGCATTGGTTTTGCCCTGGCGAGGGGGATTTCCGTGCTGGTGATCAGCTGTCCCTGCGCCCTAGGGCTTGCGACTCCCGTGGCGATCATGGTAGGGAACGGTATGGGGGCCAAAACCGGTATCCTGTTTAAGACGGCTGTTTCCCTGGAGGAGGCAGGCAAAACGGATATCGTGGCTCTGGACAAGACAGGAACCATCACAAGCGGGGAGCCCAGAGTGACGGATCTGATTCCCGCAGAGGGGGTGACAGAGGAAGAATTGCTATTCTATGCCAATGCGCTGGAGGGCAGGAGCGAGCATCCTCTTGCGGGAGCCGTGACCCGGTATGCGGAGGAAATGGGTATAGAGACAAAGGAGACTAAGGATTTCAAAGCGCTTCCCGGAAACGGCCTTACGGCTGTCCTTGACGGAAAACGTCTGACAGGCGGAAATTATAAATTTGTCAGTGAAAAGGTAAAAGTTTCCGGGACAGTTGAGAGGCGGGCCGGAGAGCTTTCCGAGGAGGGGAAGACACCCCTGTTCTTTGCTCGGGATCAAAAGCTGCTGGGAATGATAGCGGTAGCGGATGTGATCAAGCAGGACAGCCCCCAGGCGGTGGAAGAGCTGCGAGGCATGGGAATCCGGGTGGTAATGCTTACCGGAGATAACGAGCGGACAGCCCGGGCGATCGGCAGGCTGGCGGGTGTGGACGAGGTGATCGCAGGCGTTCTTCCGGATGGAAAGGAAGCGGTGATACGGAACCTGCGAGAGCAGGGAAAGGTGGCCATGGTAGGAGATGGCATCAATGATGCGCCCGCTTTAACCAGGGCGGATATCGGAATTGCCATCGGAGCCGGGACGGATGTTGCCATTGATGCGGCGGATGTGGTGTTGATGAAGAGCCGTCTAAAGGATGTTCCGGCGGCAATTCGGCTCAGCCGGGCCACGCTGAGAAATATTCACGAGAATCTGTTCTGGGCCTTTTTTTACAATGTGGTGGGGATTCCCCTGGCTGCCGGTTTATGGATTCCCATTTTCCACTGGGAGATGAATCCCATGTTCGGGGCCGCGGCCATGAGCCTGTCCAGCTTTTGTGTTGTTACCAATGCGCTGCGTCTGAATCTGTTCAAAATGTATGATACGGGTAAGGATAAGAAGCGCAGGCAAAATAAAAAGGAACAAATAGAAAACAAAAAAAGGAAAGTAGAGGAAGAGAAGATGGAAAAGACAATGAAGATCGAAGGTATGATGTGTGGACATTGCGAGGCAAGGGTAAAGAAATGCCTGGAGGCGATCGAACAGGTGGACAGCGCCGCCGTGAGCCATGAAGAAGGAACTGCCATCGTGACCCTGAGCGGGGCCGTGGAGGACGAGGTATTGAAAAAGGCCGTGGAGGAGCAGGATTACAGGGTAGTGGAAATCAAGTAGAAAAAGGAAAACAGGTAAGAAACCGTCAGAAAAGCGGATTTTGGCCCGGTCAGAGAGTGGTGTCTGACCGGGCCGGCGTATGTGGTGGACAGAAAAATATAACAAACAGTTGACAGAACACGGGATCCGGCATATAATACAATCAAACATATGAATAATTGTTCATATGAAAGAAAAAACAGAGCGAGGGAAAAAGGATGAAAAAAACATACAAGATTGATGTGGATTGTGCAAACTGTGCAAACAAGATGGAGGATGCGGCGAAGAAGACGGCGGGAGTAAAGGACGCCACCGTTAATTTCATGACTCTCAAGATGATCGTTGAGTTTGAGGAAGGACAGGAGCCGAAGGCCGTTATGCAGGAAGTATTGAAGAACTGCAAAAAGGTGGAGGACGACTGCGAGATCTTTCTGTAAGAAGGGGGGAGAATGATCATGAACCGAAAACAGAAAAAAATGTTGATTCGCATTGTTCTTGCGGCAGTTTTGATGATCGTGTTCCATCTTCTTCCCGTAGGAGAGTTACCTGCGGGAGGGTATCTGCGGTTTGGACTGTTTCTGATCCCTTACCTGATGATCGGCTATGACATTTTGAAGAAGGCTGTCAAGGGAATCCTGAACAGACAGGTGTTTGACGAAAACTTTCTGATGGCGGTGGCGACCGTGGGGGCAATTATCCTTGGAGAATACACGGAAGGCGTTGCCGTCATGCTGTTTTATCAGATCGGCGAGCTGTTCCAGAGCTATGCGGTGGGAAAGAGCAGAAGGAATATCAGCGACCTCATGGATATCCGCCCGGATTACGCCAATGTGGAGCGTGACGGAGCTCTGGTAAAGGTGGATCCGGACGAGGTGGAGCCTGGGGATGTGATCGTGGTGGGACCCGGGGAAAAGATTCCCATTGACGGCGTGATCACACAGGGAAGCTCTGCTCTGAACACCAGCGCCCTTACGGGAGAGAGTCTTCCGAGAGAGGCAAAAGAGGGAGACGAGGTGATCAGCGGCTGCATTAACATGAGCGGCGTGCTGAGGATTCAGACAACGAAGGAATTCGGGGAATCCACGGTTTCCAAGATTCTGGATCTGGTGGAAAACTCCAGCTCTAAAAAATCAAGATCGGAAAATTTTATCTCCAAATTTGCCAGGATTTATACGCCGGCGGTGTGCTTTGGGGCGCTTGCGCTCGCACTTCTTCCGCCTCTTTTCCTGATACTGACGGGAAATCCCGCACAGTGGGGAGTATGGATTTACAGAGCTCTGACCTTTCTGGTGATCAGCTGTCCCTGCGCTCTTGTGATCAGTATACCACTGAGCTTTTTTGCGGGAATCGGGGGAGCCAGCAAGGAGGGGATCCTGGTGAAGGGTTCCAATTATCTGGAAACGCTCTCTCAGACAAAGTACGTGGTTTTTGACAAGACAGGAACCATGACACAGGGAGTGTTCGAGGTCAGCGGTATCCATCATGGAAGTCTGCCTGAGGAAAAGCTGCTGGAATATGCGGCTTATGTGGAGAGTTTTTCCTCCCATCCCATCAGCAAGAGCCTTCAGAGGGCTTATGGAAAGGAAATTGACAAGAACAGAGTGACAGAGGTTTCGGAAATCAGCGGAAACGGCGTGACGGCTAAGGTGGACGGGATCTGTGTCGCAGCCGGCAACGCCGGGCTTATGGAACGGCTGGGGATCGGGTACAGCGAATGTCATCAGGTGGGAACTGTGGTGCACCTTGCGCTGGATGGCGCCTATGCGGGCCACATTCTGATTTCGGACCGATTAAAGCCCCATGCGAAGGAAGCCGTCCTTGCGCTGAAAAAGGCGGGAGTGGCGAAAACCGCCATGCTGACAGGAGATTCGCAGAAGGTGGCGCAGCAGACAGCATCAGAGCTTGGGATCACGGAGGTGTACAGCGAACTGCTTCCGGCAGACAAGGTCGCAAAGGTGGAAGAGCTGTTGGAGAAAAAGGGCGTCAGGGAAAAGCTTGCCTTTGTGGGAGACGGAATCAATGACGCACCCGTGCTCTCCAGGGCGGATATCGGTATTGCCATGGGAGCGCTGGGATCGGATGCGGCCATTGAGGCGGCGGACGTGGTTCTGATGGATGACGATCCGCTTAAGATTGCAAAGGCCATTCGGATTTCAAGAAAATGTCTGCGGATCGTTTATGAGAATATTTACTTTGCCATCGGGATCAAGGTCCTGTGCCTTGTTCTGGGAGCTCTTGGAATTGCCAATATGTGGCTTGCGATCTTTGCGGACGTGGGCGTCATGGTGCTTGCGGTGCTTAACGCCATCCGCGCCCTGTTTGTGAAAAAGCTCTGATGGGAAAAGGGCGGCAGGAAGACGCAATGCGGCGGAAGAGACACAGCTGGCTGGTTTTGCGCATGTGGAGGCCTGTGAATGAGAACAGAAAGAGAGAGGATAGAGATGGAAGAATTGACATTGGAGTTGTGCGAAGCGACCGAGATCCACGAGGATCTGCTCAAGGCGGTAAGGGATACCATGCCGGAAGAGACGGAGCTGTATGATCTGGCGGAGCTGTTCAAGGTTTTTGGGGATTCCACGAGAATCCGGATTCTCTTTGTGCTTTTTGAGGCGCAGGTGTGCGTGTGCGATCTTGCTCAGGCGCTTGGGATGACGCAGTCGGCGATCTCCCACCAGCTGCGGATTCTCAAGCAGAATAAGCTGGTGAAGAGCCGGCGTGAGGGAAAGTCCGTTTTTTACTCTCTGGCCGACGACCATGTGCGCACCATCATCGAAATGGGCCGGGAACATATCGAGGAGGATTAGGCTGACCGCACACAACTCACAGCCCGCGGGGCAGTCTGTGAGCCGTGGAAATGAAATAACGAAACTGACGTATATCGCCTTTTGGCGCAATACTCCCTTAGGGCGGAAAGTTTTATTGAATATTTCGCCGATTGATGATAAAATTTCCTTATACTGAACACGACAAGGAGAAGAATCATGGAAAAAAGGAAATTGGAGAATCTTGGAATCGAGACCTCTCTTCTGGGTTTTGGCTGTATGCGCTTCCCGGTATGCGCAGACGGGAAAATCAACGAGCCGGAGGCTGAGAGGATGCTGGATAAGGCCATTGCGGAGGGCGTGAACTACATAGATACCGCATACCCTTATCATGAAGGACAAAGCGAGATCGTCGTGGGGAAGATTCTGAAGAAGTATGAGAGGAGTTCTTTCTATCTTGCCACCAAGCTGCCTTTGTGGAAGGTGGAAAAGAAGGAGGATATCCGGGCGATCTTTGAGGAACAGCTTGAAAAGCTCCAGACGGATTACATTGATTTTTACCTGATGCATGCGGTGGGCAAGGAGCGATGGGACAAGATGCTGGAGATCGGCTGTATCGGGGAGCTGGAGAAGCTGAAAGCGGAAGGAAAGATCAAATATCTCGGATTTTCCTTCCATGACAGCTACGAGGTCTTTGAGGAAGTGATCAACCACAGAGATTGGGATTTCGCCCAGATCCAGTTTAACTATATGGATGCGGAAGAGCAGGCGGGAACGAGAGGATATGAGCTTGCGGTGAAAAAGGGCGTGCCCCTGATCATCATGGAGCCGGTAAAGGGCGGAAGCCTTTCCCGGTTTGCGGAGGATATCATGGGCAGATTCCGCCAGCTGGATGCAGATGCGTCCGCTTCCTCCTTTGCCCTGCGCTGGGTTGGGAGCTTTCCCGGCGTGAAGGTGATCTTAAGCGGTATGTCAACCATGGAGCAGGTAGAGGACAACCTTAAGACCTTTACTCCCTTTAAGCCCTTGTCCCAGGAGGAGAGGGCCGTGGTGGAGGATGTGGCGGCGACCATCAAGAGCCGGGTTCAGAACGGCTGTACGGGCTGCCGGTACTGCATGCCCTGTCCTGCGGGAGTGGATATTCCCGGGTGCTTTGCCGCATGGAACACCTACCACATGTACCAGAATTACAATGTTGTAAAATGGAGATGGGAGAAGGAAATCGGCCCGGAGCATCAGGCGAAGAACTGTATCAAGTGCGGAAAATGCGAGGCGGCCTGTCCTCAGAAGCTTTCGATCCGCGAGGATCTGGCAAAAGTCCAGGAGGATCTGGACAAAAAGGAAATGATTTTGTAATTACCACCCGGATTACTACCGAAAATACTACTTTTCATGTGGAAAGTAGTATTTTCTTTTTGCATTTCCAAGGCTACAATAAATATGCCGGCACAACCAGGGAACTATAAACTAGAAAAGAGGAGGAGATGTATATGTATTTTTTGTCATTATTGGGAGTGATTTTTACCACTTGGCTGATCAGTTTTTTTGCTGACGGCCGATGGGATCGTATGGTTGATTTCATGTCTTTGGTGGTTTTACTGCTTCTGGTGATCCCCATTTTGATATCCAGCGGCCTTCATAAGGATTTCAGCAATGCCTTCCGGTTTTCCATAGGTAAGAAAAAGCCGGATAAGCTGCTGGAGTTAAAACGAGCAAGGGAAGCGGTAAATCTGGTGATTCTGACAATCATAGCCGCTTCGGTCTTTATCGCAATGGTACAGATGATACAGATTTTGTATACTCTGGACAATTTGTCGAGCCTCGGGCCCAATATTGCGGTTATGCTCGTATCAATCATGTATGGAATGTGTTTTGTCCTGCTGCTTCTTCCCATACAGTCCAAGCTGAACGTGAAAATTCAGGAATTTATCAGCGGTCAGGAGTAGGATGGCGGAGGAAAAGTTCCGCCTGTGCGGTTGGAACTGCAACTTGCGGCAGACCAGGAAAGGAGAACGGTCACAGGAATGAAAAAGAGAATGGGAAGCTTCGCGGCGGCCGTGTTTTATCTGATCCTTATGTGTTTCCTGCTGGGAGAAGATCTGGTTCGGCTTTTGGATGCGGGGCTTTTAGGAATGCTGCTTTTGGGGAGTGCGATCCTGTGCCTGCCTTATATGGAGAGCGGGAAAAGCTACCGGCAGATGAAAGAAATTTTTGCCGGAAATATTCTTATGACAGGATATATCGAAACCTTTATGCTTCTTTTTGTCAGTCTGCAGAGCCGGGGAGAACCGGGAAGAGGGCTTCTGGCCCGTCTGGCCCTCGACTTCAGGCCGCTGTTTTACGGCTTTGCCGGTTATCTTATTCTTGGACGGGGAAGCCTGCAGGCACAGCAGGAGCCGGAAAAGGAAGACGGGCAGGGGATGCGGGAAGAGAAGGAGCCGCAAACAGATGGGGAGACGGAGAAGGAGCGGGGAGAAATGCGGACACAGGAACAGGAGGGGCAGGCCGGGAGGATACCCGGGGATGAACCCGTAACGAAAGATTCTGTACCGGATTTTTCCCTGCTGAGCAGCCGGGAGAGGCAGGTGGCACAGCTCATAAGGAGAGGGCTTTCCAACCGGGAGATTGGAGAAGAGCTGTATATTTCCGAGGCCACGGTGAAAAAGCACGTATCCCATATATTCGAGAAGCTGGGAATTGACAGCCGCAAAGATTTGAAATAGCAGGAACATAGCAACACCGCCAAAGCTGTCTGAAAGCTTTGGCGGTATGTGCAGTGTCTTTTTTTATTTAATGATCTTTTTCCGGAAGAGACAACAATCGTTCCAGGCCAAGGCCGCTTATGAGACATCGGTCTTTTTTGTCTCCTGTCAATTTACTGATCCAGTCGACAAAACCGCCGTCGGCAATCTCGATCCGATCTCCTTCCTTTTGCATGTAAATTTTGAAATTCAGTCCCATTTTTTCAAAGAAGTCCTCGCAGGCGGTATATCCGGTTCTTGGCCTTAATGTGACAGCCATCTTACCGTCGTACTTTGTCTGCAGAAGTTCATTGTAGAATTGAAGCTGCCGCTTTAACAGTTCTTTTTCGCGCAGATAAGAGCCTTTATCTTTTGCCGTGGACACCATGCAGAAAATGCCAAAATGCGCACGGCGCTCAATACGTTATTCTGGCTGACACATCCAAATGCGCTGCAGCTTCCAAGGGGCGCAACCGGAGACAATAATTTATTTGTGATGCCGGACTTTGACGCCATTGATAACAGGTCAATCTCCAATTGGTGCAGTTTAACCGGATCAACGTCTCCCGGAGCGGCAAACCGATTTTCCCTGAATGTATGTAAGACCTTCCGGGGGAAGATCCGGAGGCCCGGAGAGAAAAAAGTTTCAGCAAAACAGAATTAAAATCCGCCGTGTTCAAAGGACCTATTTTTTCGAAGAAGTCCGGTATCCCTATTTTTCGTAAGATTCTCTGACTGATGTCATCCATGGCAAATCCCTCCCCTTTTAGTATAGTTAAAATAAAAAAATTTGGCAAGATGAATTAGTTAACGGGAAACATTCCTTGGAAATTGAAAAAATGAACTTTTAATGAACTTCTGTTGAACTTTTATGCAAGGCGTGATATCATATAAATTGAACTTCTAAAACAAAATTGAACTTCGAGAGGAGAATCCGATGCGCAAGGAAACATTTGCAGACAGATTGAAGTATGCCATGGACCGCAGACAAGTCCGGCAGGTCGATCTGATCCGGGCAGCCTCCGCAAGGGGGATCAGGCTTGGGAAAAGCCATGTGAGCCAGTATGTCAGCGGAAAGACAGTTCCGAGAGCCGAGATTATCCGCTTTTTGGCGGCGCAGCTGGAGGTTGAGGAAAGCTGGCTTGCCGGCGGCGGAGCATCCGGCCGGGAGGCTGTACCGGAGACTGGAGCGCAGTATGCGGAAAACAAATTGTCAGGAGGAGACAAAATGCGGGAATTTAAGAAATCTACAAAATTAGATCATGTTCTATATGATGTCCGGGGGCCGGTGGTGGACGAGGCCATGAAAATGGAGGAGGCCGGGACGCGGATCCTCAAGCTGAATATAGGCAATCCGGCGCCGTTTGGCTTCTCAACGCCGGACGAGGTCATTTATGACATGCGCCAGCAGCTCACCGAATGCGAGGGATATTCTCCGGCAAAGGGCCTGTTTGCCGCACGCAAGGCAATTATGCAGTACGCCCAGCTCAAAAATATCCCCAACGTTTCCATCAATGATATCTATACCGGAAACGGTGTGAGCGAGCTGATCAATGTCTGTATGTCCGCCCTTCTCGACGAGGGCAGCGAGATTCTGATCCCCTCTCCGGATTATCCCCTGTGGACGGCCTGTGCCACTCTTGCCGGAGGCACGGCAGTTCACTATATCTGCGATGAGCAGGCGGAGTGGTATCCGGATCTTGACGATATCAGGAAGAAAATCACGGATAAGACAAAAGCCATTGTTATCATTAATCCCAATAACCCCACGGGAGCGCTCTATCCAAAGGAGCTTCTGCTTCAGATCGTGGAGATTGCCAGGGAGCACCAGCTCATCATCTTTTCCGACGAGATCTATGACCGTCTGGTGATGGACGGAGAACCGCATGTTTCCATTGCGTCCCTGGCGCCGGATCTGTTCTGTGTGACCTTCAGCGGGCTGTCCAAGTCTCACATGATTGCGGGCTTTCGGATTGGATGGATGATCCTGAGCGGTAACAAGGACATTGCAAAGGACTATATCGAAGGCCTGAATATGCTCTCCAATATGCGCCTCTGTTCCAATGTGCCGGCGCAGTCCATTGTTCAGACCGCTCTTGGCGGCTATCAGAGCGTTAACAGCTATATTGTACCCAAAGGGAGAATCTATGAACAGAGAGAATATATTTACAAGGCTCTCACTGACATCCCCGGCATCACTGCGGTGAAGCCAAAGGCGGCATTTTATATTTTCCCGAAAATAGATATTCAGAAGTTCCACATCACGGATGACGAAAAATTTGCGCTGGATTTGCTCAGGGAGAAAAAGATTCTCATTGTCCATGGCGGAGGGTTCAACTGGAAACAGCCCGACCATTTCCGGGTGGTTTACCTGCCGCGCATTGAAGTCCTTGAGGATGCGGCGGCAAAACTTGCCGATTTCTTTGGAAGTTACCAGCAGCATTAGAGCGTATCGGAAAAATATCGGGTGAGAAAGAGACTGCCGCGCGGTTTTTGCACAGCAGTCTCTTGTCTGAACCGGTGAGAGATTATTTCAGAAATCCCTCGATTATTTTCTGCTCTGCCTCTTCTTCGGTGAGGCCTAAGGTGCAGAGCTTTGTGATCTGTTCTCCGGCGATTTTGCCGATGGCGGCCTCGTGGATCAGGGAGGCGTCGATATGCCCTGCATAGAGGGCGGGCGCCGCATTTACGATTCCGTTTTCCGCCAGGATGGCGTCGCACTCGGAATGGCCCATGCAGCGGCAGTTTCCCCGGATCACGGAGCGGTATTCCTGATAGGAGTTTCCCTTTGCCACGGATCTTGAGATCAGATCCACGCCGGAATCCTCGCCCTCAAGGGTCACGGAAAAATCGGAACTGGCCTTTTCGGCGCCGTCGGTGAGAAGCCTCTCATGGATGATCAGCTTTGCGTCCTTTGCAAGAACCGCGCAGGTGGAGCGCTCTGAGTGATTGACTCCGCTGATCTGGGTGGTGTCGATTTCCATACAGGCGCCCTCCTCCAGAGTGATCTGCGTGACCGGATTGATCCTGCGCTCTCCGGAGCCGGTTCCCGTCCCGATATGCTTTTCCTGATAGAGCACTTTTGCGTTCTTTCCCACAAAGAAGCGGTGGATTCCGTTGTGGACGGCCTCATCCTCACCGTCGGAGTGGACGCCGCAGCCCGCCACAATGACCACGTCGGCGCCGTCCTCCACATGGAAATCGTTGTAGACAAGATCGTTTACCCCGCTTTTGGTGACGCAGGCGGGAATATATACCGTCTCGTGTTTGGCCGCCGCACTGATGTAGATATCGATTCCCGGCTCTTTCTGTCTGGGCTCGATGCGGATGGTTTCGGTGGACTGCCGGCCGGCGCAGCCTCCGTTTTCCCGGATGTTAAAAGCGCCCTTAAAATCTTCCCTGAAATCGGAGATCAGGGAAAGCAGATGGTTTGTAGTGGAATTCATGTCAGCACTCCTCCTTTCCGGACTCGCCTTTAGGGCAGAAAGCACATCTCTCGCCGGAGAGAAGCAGGGGCAGGATCTCTTCCTTTTTCCCAAAGGTACGGAGCTTCCCGTCCGCAACCACGGCGACATAATCGGCGATTTCCATAATGCGTTCTTGATGGGAAATAATGATGAGCGTGCGTCCGCCCTGTCTTTTCAGCTGCTCAAAAGCGTCCGTGAGATTGGCAAAGCTCCAGAGGTCAATGCCTGCCTCCGGTTCGTCAAAGACCAGGATCCGGGCGTTTTTGCGGGCCAGAACGGTAGCGATTTCCACACGCTTGCTCTCCCCTCCGGAAAGCCCCCCGTCCACCTGCCTGTCCATATATTCCTGGGCGCACAGCCCAACGGCGCTGAGGGCGGAACAGAGCCGCTCCTCCGAAAGAGGCTCCTGCGCTGACAGCTCAAGAAGATCCCTCACGGTAAGGCCCTTAAAACGGACGGGCTGCTGAAAAGCGTAGGCAATGCCGCCCCTGGCCCTTCTGGTAATATCCCAGTGCGTAATCTCTTCTTTATTTAATAGGATCTGTCCCTGGCTTGGCGTATAGAGCCCTGCTATGATTTTGGCAAGAGAGGTCTTGCCGCCGCCGTTGGGTCCTGTGATAACGGTGAGCTTTCCTTCGGGAACGGAAAGATCGATCCCCTTTACAATCTCCTCGTTTTCAGGAGTTTTCCAATGAATACCTTTTAGTTCAAGCATAATGATCTCCTTCCTTCGGTATTTTAGGTACATCTTTATTTTACTTCTCTTTTGAAAATTTACAAGCCCATAGTTTTCTTGCCTATCCCCGGATAATTTGATATGATTATTCCTGAAACAACGAGCGGTTAACTGCATGGAGAATACAGTGGGAGGGCGATGGGTTATGAAGCTGCCGATTTTTGAGAAGTACATTGACGAACTGATTGACAAAAGCACGTTGGATCTGCCGGCGTGGAATATCGAGAAGGCGAAAGAGGGAAAGGCGTCGGGCTGGAATTACATAGACGGATGCATGATTCTGGCATTGCTTGAGGTCTACCGGGCCACGGGGGACAAGAAATACTATGAGTTCGCAGACGCCTTTATCGATCACAGGGTGAGGGAAGACGGAGGTATTGTGGGCTATCAGGCGGAAGAATACAATATAGACAATGTCAATGCGGGTAAGACGCTGTTTTCTCTCTATGAGCTGAACGGAAAGGAAAAATACAGAAAGGCCATTGATCTGATATACAGCCAGGTGAAAAACCAGCCGCGGACCCGGGAAGGGAATTTTTGGCACAAGAAGATATATCCGAATCAGGTGTGGCTTGACGGCATGTATATGGGCCAGCCTTTCTATATGGAGTATGAGACGAAGTTCAATCACCGTGAAAATTACGGGGATATCTTTCGGCAGTTTCGCAATGTAGTGGAACACATGAGGGATGAGAAGACAGGTCTTTATTACCATGGCTATGACGCTTCCAGGGAGATTTTCTGGTGCGATAAGCAGACGGGGCTTTCCCGCAATTTCTGGCTCAGGGCCCTTGGATGGTATTCCATGGCGCTGCTTGATACGCTGAGTAAATGCGAGCCCGGTAAGGAATATCAGAAGGAGTACGAATTCCTGAAGAAAACCTTTGTGGAATTGATCGATTCCATGTTAAAGTTCCAGGATGAGAGCGGCCTGTGGTACCAGCTTCCGGCCCTTGGGGGAAAGGAGCCCAACTATCTGGAAACCAGCGGAAGCGCAATTATGGCATACTCCCTGCTCAAGGGAGTGCGCCTATGTTTCCTTCCCGAGAGCTACAGGGAGTACGGCTTAAAGGCTTTTAACGGCATCTGCGACAGATATCTGAAGGAAAAAGACGGCCGTTTAAGCCTTGGAGGAATCTGTCTGGTGGCAGGGCTTGGCCCTTTTGACAATATGCGCAGGGACGGCAGTTTTGCCTATTACATGTCGGAGCCTGTGGTGGAGGATGATGCAAAAGGAGTAGGGCCGCTGCTTTTGGCATATACGGAGATGCGAAGACTGGGATAGAAGAATGAAAATACTGAAAAAAATATTATATCTTTTCCTTTTCTTGTTTACGGCTATGGGCGTGTTCGTCCTGGTCTGCGCCTTTCATCCGGATCTTACGCAGAGAGTGGCGGATTTTCTGTATCCGGAGCAGGCGAGAACGGGAGACAGCCTTACGGCCGACAGGGAGTCAGGGGAAGAAGAGCCGGACGTGCAGGCGGCGGGACCGGGCCAGGCCGGGGGATCCCTGGAAAATACGCAGAAAGCTCTGGAAAATCCCAGGGAGCCTTTGGAGAACAGGCCGGAGGTTTCGGAGGATGCGCCTTCCCGGACAGGCCAGTCCCAGGCCTATGTGATTACGGGAATAACGGGCAGAAACGGCTATGAGCCCATCCGGGAAGAAGGGCAGGAGGTCGAAGAGGAGGAGGCGCAGCAGCTCGGCGAGAGGCTGGGGCATGGGAATACCGGGGATGATCTGACCTTTGATCCTGTTTTTTATCCGTACTATCAGATGCTGGATGAGAGAGGAAAGCATCTGTACCGACAGATCTATGCCAATGCCAATGATTTGAACGAAGCCTTTGCCCCGGTGGAGGAGGTGGAGGTCAATGAGATGACGGATATTTTTTCCGCGGTGATCGGAGACCATCCGGAGCTCTTTTTCATGAACACGGCTTATTACTGCAAATACCGCAGGAGCGGGATCTGTGTGGAGATCGACTTGTCCTATAACAGGACGGCGGATGATCTTTTACGGGAGCAGACCGTGTTCTGGCGCAGTGCGGATGCGATTATCAACGAGGCTCTGACTCTTCCGGACGATTATGCGAGAGAAAAATTCGTGCATGATGCCCTGGCGGACCGGATTACCTATGATCTTTCTGCGGAAATGGGGCAGAGCGCTTATAGCGCCCTGGTAAACGGCCGGACCGTATGCGCCGGCTATGCCAGGGCTTTCCAGTATATCATGCAGAGGCTTGGGATTCCCTGCTATTACTGTACCGGCTATGCGGGGGAAAATCATGCCTGGAATATTGTGGGGCTGGAGGACGGCTTTTACAACGTGGATGTGACCTGGGACGATACGGACAGCGGGAGGACTTACGATTATTTCAACAAGTCGGACGGTGATTATGCGGACACGCATGCAAGGCGGGATCTTTCCGTAAACCTGCCGCCCTGCGGCGGGGAGAGATACCGGAATCTGGAAAGGAGTGCGCAGGACGCAAAAAGAGGGATCGAGGAGCTGGGAATGACCCAGGATCAGGTGATCACGTCCCTTGCGGATTATAATGCGGACTGTTATAACAGGATTGCACAGGCGGATTCGGAAATCTTTGTCTTTGCCAATGTGATGGAAGGGGAAGAACTTCTGCGTCAGTGGAGCGATTCCTACCGGACGGGGGCCTATAAGGAAAATTATCTGGAGGACGCCATGCGCGCGGCGGGAATGGATTACTGCGAGCTGCGGCTTTCCGTGGAGGAGCTTCGGGAAGACCGGTATTTGGTCACACACCAGATATCCGCAGGCTTTTCCGGGCAATAGCGGCTCAAAGCCGCCGGTTTCCCAAATTTAGATTGACTTTAGCGCTTTAAACCTGTATAATCGATAAAGCGGTAAAGTGATAAGCCGTAAAACTATTATGGGAGGAAACGATTATGAAAAAATTGTTAGCGGTTTTTTTGACGGCTGCCATGGTGAGTTCTCTGACCGCATGCGGCGGTTCAGGCTCTGGTGAGAGCGCTTCGGGCAGCGGCACACAGGAGAGTGCGAACGAGGCGGATGCAAATGCGGAAGACACTTCCGGTGATCAGGAAGCCGGCGGAGAGGATGCTGCGCAGACCGAGGGAGACGGCACGGTATACACGGTCGGAATCTGCCAGCTGATGCAGCATGACGCACTGGATGCGGCTACCCAGGGCTTTAAGGATGCACTGACGCAGGAGTTTGGAGACCAGGTGGTATTTGATGAGCAGAACGCACAGGGGGATACCAATACCTGTTCAACGATTATCAACAGCTTTGTATCCGGCAACGTGGATCTGATTCTTGCCAACGCCACACCGGCCCTTCAGGCCGCCGCCGCAGGAACCAATGAGATTCCGATTCTCGGAACTTCCGTGACGGAGTACGGCGTTGCTCTGGATATCGACGGCTTTTCCGGAACCGTGGGCGGAAACATATCCGGAACCTCGGATCTTGCGCCTCTTGACGGCCAGGCGGATATTCTGCAGGAGCTGTTTCCGGACGCCAAGAATGTGGGCCTGTTATACTGCTCTGCGGAGGCGAATTCCCAGTATCAGGTCGATACGGTAAAAACCTTCCTGGAGGAGAAGGGCTATACCTGTGAATACTACGCATTCTCAGATTCCAACGACCTTACCTCCGTGGTAACAAAAGCGGCCGGTGAGACGGACGTGATCTATGTGCCCACGGACAATACGGCGGCCACCAATGCGGAGCTGATCAGCAATGTCTGCGTTCCCGCAGGAGTTCCGGTGGTTGCGGGAGAAGAAGGCATCTGCGCAGGCTGCGGTGTTGCAACCTTATCCATCAGCTACTATGACCTCGGCGTTGCCACCGGAAAGATGGCGGCAAGGGTTCTGAAGGGAGAGGACATCTCCGCCATGCCCATCGAGTATGCGCCAAATTTTACCAAAAAGTATAACGCATCTCTTTGCGAGCAGTTAAATATCACGATTCCCGAGGGCTACGAGGCAATCGGAGAATAGACATGCGGCCGGATCCATAAGCTGCGGCTTACAGACAGGGCAGCGGGAGAGAAGCTTCTCCGGTTGTCCTGTTTCCATGAAAGAAACTGTTCCAGGAAAGATACTGTTTTCGGAGGAAGAACATGAACGTTTTCAATCTGCTGAACGCTCTGCCGGGCGCCGTGGCCCAGGGATTAATCTGGGGGATTATGGCTATCGGTGTCTATATTACTTATCGGATCCTTGATTTTGCGGATCTTACCGTGGACGGCTCCCTGTGTACGGGAGGCACTGTCTGCATTATGATGATGCTCTCGGGGCACAATGTGTTTGTTTCCATGCTGGCCGCCACTGCGGCGGGGATGGTGACCGGTCTTGCCACCGGATTGTTTCATACCTTTATGGGAATACCGCCGATTCTCTCCGGTATTCTGACACAGCTCTCCCTGTATTCGGTGAATCTGAAGATCATGGGAAAAGCCAATCAGGCGATCAATGTCGACAAATACAGCCTTTTAGTTTCCCTGCGTCACATAAAAGGCGTTGTTTTTTATAGAAATCCTATTTTTGTGGTTACTCTCGGCATCATACTGGTGGTGCTTGTTCTGTACTGGTTCTTCGGGACCGAGCTTGGATGCTCCCTGCGGGCTACCGGCTGTAACGAAAACATGTCCAGGGCCCAGGGAATCAACACGAACCTCTCCAAGGTGCTTGCGCTTATGATTTCCAATGGCCTTGTGGGCCTGTCCGGGGCGTTTCTTGCGCAGTACCAGGGCTTTTCCGATGTCAATATGGGCCGCGGAGCCATCGTGATCGGCCTTGCAGCCGTGATTATCGGCGAGGCGGCGTTTGGAAGGATCCTCCACAACTTCGGGTTTAAGCTGATCGGGGTGGCGCTGGGATCCATTGTGTATTATATTGTGCTGCAGGTGGTGATCTGGCTTGGAGCGGATCCGGATTATCTTAAGATGTTCTCCGCCCTGGTGGTTGCATTTTTCCTTGCCATACCACATTGGAAGAAGAAGCTGTTTTCCGGTGCACTGGCAAAGAAAGGAGGCGGCAGCCATGCTTGAGATCAGAAATGTGACTAAGGTTTTTAATCCGGGTACGGTAAATGAGAAGCTGGCGCTGGATCATTTTTCCCTCACCCTTGAGGAAGGGGATTTCGTCACCGTAATCGGCGGCAACGGAGCCGGAAAATCCACCATGATGAACGCCATCGCCGGGGTTTGGCCGGTGGACGAGGGGCAGATTCTCATCGATCAGGTGGATGTGACCAGGCTTGCCGAACACAAGAGAGCCAGATTCCTTGGAAGAGTTTTTCAGGATCCCATGACGGGAACTGCGGGAACCATGGGAATCGAGGAAAATCTGGCCCTTGCAAAGCGCCGGGGGCGCGGACGTTTCCTGAGAGCCGGAATCACCAAGAAGGAGAGGGAGGAATACCGGGAACAGTTAAAGATCCTGGGGCTGGGCTTGGAGGACCGTATGACCACCAAGGTGCAGCTCTTATCCGGAGGGCAGCGCCAGGCGCTTACCCTTTTGATGGCCACCATGCAAAAGCCAAAGCTCCTGCTTCTGGATGAGCATACGGCGGCCCTCGACCCCAAAACTGCGGCCAAGGTTCTGGAAACTACGGATTATATCGTGAACAGGGATAAGCTGACCACGCTCATGATCACTCACAACATGAAGGACGCCATCACCCATGGGAACCGGCTGATCATGCTTATGGACGGGAAGATCATACTGGATATCAGGGGTGAGGAAAAGAGAAGCCTTACCGTGGAGGATCTGCTTCACAAGTTTGAGGCGGCAAGCGGCGAGGAGTTTGCCAGCGACAAGGCGATCCTGGGATAAAGAGTTTGGAAGTTTACTTCCAAACTCTTTATTGGTGGCAGCAGCGCAAGCATGGCTTGCGCTATGCAGGGGTATAAGGATGAAAGAGGAGCTTTTAAGAGAGCTGAAAAAGATAACGCCCGAGGAGGAACGCATTCTCTCGGGCAGGACAAAGATCGACAAGGAAATTTACATGTCTGAAAAGTGGGATGTGGTTGACGCCGGAAAGCTTATGGATGCCGGAAAGCTGATTCAGGTGCGCACCCACACTCGATTTGTGCATTTCCCGAAACATACTCACAATTATATTGAAGTGATCTATATGTGTTCCGGCTCCACCCGACATGTGATCGACGGGAATGACGTGGCGCTTATGCAGGGGGAGCTTCTGTTTCTGAACCAGACGGCTGTACAGGAAATCTATCCTGCCGGAGAGGACGATATAGCGGTTAACTTTATTATTCTGCCGGAGTTTTTTGACTATACCCTGAAAATGATCGGGGAGGAAAATAATCTTCTGCGCGACTTTGTGGTGGATTGTTTAAGGGGAGAGAACGATTCCTCCGGGTACATGCATTTTAAGGTTGCGGATGTGCTTCCGGTTCAGAATCTTCTGGAAAACCTGATCTGGTCGATCTGGAACAGGCAGCCCAACAGAAGGAGCATCAACCAGGCAACCATGGGGCTTTTGTTTTTACAGCTTATGAACCATATGGACCGCATGGAGATGGGAACCGGTGGAAAACAGCGCAGGCTCATGATTGACGTGCTGGACTATGTGGAGGAGCACTACAGGGAGGGAGGGCTTTGTGAGCTTGCGGGACTTCTTCATTATGACATTTCCTGGCTTTCCCGGGAAATCAAGAAGATTACCGGAAGAAACTTCACGGAGCTTTTGCAGGAAAAGCGGCTGAACCAGGCCGCTTATCTTTTACAGCACACGTCAATGCCCGTGATGGATATTGCGGCGGCGGCAGGCTATGACAATACCAGCTATTTCCACAGGATTTTTCAGAAAAGATATGGTTTGACACCGAGGAAATACCGGTTAAAAGAATGTAAATAGGCGATATTATGGAAAAGAGAGGAAAATAAGTAAAATTTGCCCAAAATTAAGGCTTTGTTAAGGTGACTTTTTCGGAAGCTGTGTTACAATTCGTATAGACAATTTTGAAAGAAGGCATGAGAATGAATTGTAAAAGGGGAATGATACTTACAGGTGTTCTGGCGCTGGAGCTGCTCCTGCTCTTTTTTGTGTGCGCAGGAAAGGCCAGGAGCCATGAAAATGATTATACCGAGTATTCTGCAGATCAGCTGTCTTTGGCATGGGAGGATGAAAAAGGCGATTCGGCCTCTAAGACGGCCTTTGGCATTGACGGGACACAGCAGGGCATAAACCGGAGAATTATCACCCCGCCTGTCTCTTTGCGGCGGGGGGGCTATGCGGTCAGGGGGCAGTATGAGACGAACACGGCCTCTCACAGCTCCACTGGATGCCGAAGCAAAGCGGTATGTGAGGCACAATATCCCTGGATCCACTCCGAGTCCATGCTGCTGGCGGATCATTCGGCCACGGCGGAGTATTTTGTCTATGTGGGGAAAGATAACACGGAGGCGAGGATCGAGAACGTGATGGATGACGGATGCCCGCAAACGGTCCAGATTGACCAGATTACGCTCATGTACCTGAACGGGCGTTCTGCACTGAAGGAAGCGCTTGTGCTGCTTTTGCTCTTTGGCCTGCTGGATGCGGCATGCTGGCTCTTTCTCTGCCGCAGGCAGGAGGTTGAGGCGTGGCTGTGGGAAAACAGGATGATTGTCCTTTCCCTTTTCGCCCTTTTATTTGTGGTGCAGCTGCCCATGACAATGAATTACGTGCCCAAGGGCTACGATCTGCGGTTTCACTTTTATCGCATCTATGCGATTGCGGAGGGGCTTCGGGATGGGGTGTTCCCTGTGCGGATCCACCCGGAATGGTTCAACGGCTACGGGTATGCAACGGGAATTTTTTACGGGGATGCGCTGCTTTATCTGCCGGCCGTTCTCTACCTTCTGGGATTTTCCATGGGTACGGCCTATAAGGTTTACCTGCTTTTTATCAATTGTTTCACTATTGGAAACGCTTTTTTCTGTTTTCGGAAGATGTCCGGGGACCGGTATACCGGCCTGTTTGGAACTGTGCTTTATACCGCTTCTTTGCACCGTCTGGTCGCACTCTATACCAGGGCAGCCGTGGGAGCCTATACGGTGATGGCCTTCTGGCCGCTGCTGATTCTGGGATTTTGGGGGATCTGCAGGGGAGAGGAGAAGGAGAGGGGAAGGAGCTGGATCTATCTTACGCTGGGAGCATCCGGTATTATCACATCCCACGTGCTGGGCTCTCTCATGACGGTTCTGTTCACCGTCCTGTTTCTGGCCGTCTTTTTCAGGGAAATATTTCGAAAGAGCAGCCTGGCGCAGCTGGGTAAGGCGGCAGCCGGTTCTCTGGCGTCCTGCCTGTTTTTCATCGTCCCCTTTCTGGACACCTACGGGAGCATGACTCTGACAACCTATTACGGAAACAAACCGCTTTCCTATAACTCGGCTTTCCTCTCCCAACTGTTTTCCGCCTCCTATAATGCGGTTGCGGATGTCAAAGCGGATTTATATGGGATGTATCAGGACATGCCCATGTCCGTAGGGCCTGTGTCGGCGCTTATCCTTTTTGCCGTCGCATGCTTCCTGCTGCAGGAGCGCCGGATGGAAAAGAGGGACAGGAGCCTTTTTATCCGCCTGCTTTTTCTGCTGTTTCTTTCTCTGTGGATGTCCACCAATCTGTTCCCCTATATGTGGCTGGACGAGTATGTTCCTGTGGTGTACGGCGTTCTCAAAAAGTTTGAATTTGCCTGGCGCTTTCTGGCCGCGGCATCGGTCTTTATCACGCTGCTGTTCATTGCCCTTGTATCAAAAGCGGCAAAGCACTATGACAGAAAGAAGGTAATGGCTGCGGGCGCATTGGTCAGTGTGCTGTTTTGCTGGCAGGGGGCGGATTACCTGTTCCAGTATAATAATTTGATGATACCCTTTGAATATGAGTACAGTTTCCGGGATCTGACGGTGCGGGCGGTCTATGACGGGGCATATCTGCCCAAGGGAACCGATTATCTGAATCTGAAGACGGATCTGAAAGTATCGGATCCGGAACTTGTGAGCGCACGGCTGGAGGCCAGGAACGGGACAACCCTCACGGTCCGCATCTGCAATGAATCCGGGCAGGAGCAGACCGTGGATCTGCCCCTTCTCAAGTATAAGGGATATCATGCAAGAAGCGAAAACCAGGAGCTGCCGGTCTCCTGCGGGGAAAACAACAGGCTGCGGATCACGGTTTCTTCCGGCTTTGACGGCACGGTGAAGGCGGGCTTCGAGGAGCCCTGGTATTGGAGAGGCGCAGAGCTTGTTTCCCTGCTGTTCTGGGTGTGGATGGTGTGGTATCTGGTCAGGAGAAGGAGGATGTCCTGATCAGCATAGTCCGAGTGACAGAGAAAGAAAAAAACTGGATCGATTTCGAATCGGAAATAGCAAATGAAGAACGGGAGGAAGCACAAAGACGATAATTTAAGCAGCAACAACCCATGGAGCCAAAGTAACCGTGGTGATTGGAATCTGGCAAATGGACGAAATTTTGAGAAGGTTATTGAATCTGTATCCAATCTAATGTTGAAAGAGCAGTTTCGTAGCCTTGAATGCCGGCATTGTATTCTTCTTCCGTAATTTCATTTCCGTTTTGAGAATAAGTAAATACAGGTTCCTCTCCTTCTAAACGACTGATTGCGGTAAAAGAATCTATTCGTTCGGGAGTGAATCCGTCTGCGCCTATTCTGTAAAAATCAACACCGGTTTCCGCGGCACTGCTGCTGTAAAATACTTCTATCACACCGTTTTCATAAAGCGAAAAATTGGTTCTGTAACCAAACTCCATTTCCGGGAAAAGATGAACTGCATTCGTTCCGTCATAACCATATAAATCATAATTCCATGGGCAAAAAGAGGGATTTGATACACTGTTTTCTCCGCCTGCAATAATAAGTTCCATTGTCCCGTTTCCGTCTATATCATAAAATGCGTAATAAATATTCTGCTTATGGGTGCGGATTTCAAGTCCGATATCCTCCCCAAAACTGCCGTCATAATTATCGGAATCCCGTAGATCAATATAAAAATCATTTTGAACCATGTCACGGTATTGCGACAAAACAGGATCGTATCTGTTTGTATTTTCAGAAGGTGCTTTTTGATTGTCCGCCGCATCATTTCCGTTTGTCATGTCTGTATCCCGGCTTTCCTCTTTTGCAGCATTCTCTGTCGCCAGGTCTTCCTTGCCTGAGGCTTTTTCCACAATCACGTCGGGTTCTGCTTCTCTGGTTGTATTGGCTGCGCAGCCTGCAAAGAAAAGTGTTGTTGATAAAACGATAGCGGCTGCCATATGCGCTTTTGCGTTTTTTCTGATTTTCATGTGCTTCACTCCCTGATTAAAATTCGACTTGTCCGTTTGACAATTTCCTATTCTATCATAGCGCTTCCGTTTTCTCAATAGAAATAAAATAATTGATCTGTTTAGATGAGGTTTTGCGAAGTGACGGTAATATTGGATGATAAGCGGGAAGAAAGACTTCAAAAACCGGCGGAGAGATTCAAGAAGATGTATTTCCAAAGCCTGCAGGATATAATGGTGTTAAGAGTAGAGGTGAATGAATTATGGATGCACTGAGAAAAGAAGATATTTAGACAATAGAAGATATTTATGCTTTGCCAGATGGAGAACGGGCAGAACTGATTGATGGGAAAATTTATTATATGGCTCCACGTAATACAAAACATCAAAGGTTGGTACATTTTTTGACAGAGAAATTGGAAATTATATTCAAAGTAGCAATGGTGAATGTGAAGTGTTTCCGGCTCCGTTTGCTGTATTTTTGAATGAAGATAATACAAATTACGTAGAACCGGATATATCTGTTATTTGTGATTCCTCAAAATTGGATGACAAAGGTTGTCATGGAGCGCCAGATTGGATAATTGAGATTGTGTCTCCTGCAACAAGCCGGTGGATTATTTTACAAAGTTGTTTAAATATCGAACGGCAGGTGTTAGAGAGTATTGGATTGTTGATCCTGCAAAAGAGATGATTACAGTGTATCGATTTGAAAAGGAAACTATGGAACAATATTTTTTCGGTGGAGATGTACCAGCTGGAATATATGAAGATTTTTCTATAAAAATGGCATGTTCCACAAAAAACGCTTAAAATGGGCACTTTTTGACCCTGTTTTCATACCCTGCAAATAAGGACACTTTTTTGGACAAGAAGTGTGTGGTTTAACAATTAGAGGGCTGAAAACCGCATAAATACGTGCTTTTTGGAGAGCGTAACTAAGAAAAAACGCAGATTTTACACCAGTTTTACACCAATTGAGAGCCTTGATGTGATAATTAAATATTCGGACACATGCATAAGTCCATAACCGTATCAAATAATTTGATCAGTTGTGGGCTTATTTTAGTGTCTAAATATATCATTCGACAAATTCCGCGCATTCACTCTCAAAGCGTCTCTATGAGCCCCGCAGAGCGTCACAGGGACATTCCAGAACACAATCCACGGCAACAATTCCATGCAAACTTAAAACACGGATTTCATAGCCAAAACAAAATCATAAAGGAGGGGCAAAATCATGTATGGCACGGTAACAAGATATCTGACTGACAGGGGATTCGGCTTTATCAGGGGAGAGGACGGCAACACGTATTTTATCCATCATTCCAGACTGGACGGAGAATATATAGCTCCTGGATATTATGTATCCTTCAGGCCATTCCAGAATGACAGAAGCGATTACAACGCAAGGAATATCACGGTGATCGAGGCACCGGAGAGGAGGAAAAGTCATGGCAAAGCACATAAAAAACATGGATGAGCTTGCGCAAGCGATTCAGCCGGTTTTACTCAGGATGACAGACAGGCTGGCAGAGGAAGTATACGAGACATTGAACTATTTTTTACAGGATTATTATTCGGGGTATGATCCGTCAAGCTATCGGAGGACAAAAGATTTCCTGTATTCGGCGGTAAAGGTGGATGCAAAGCCATACAAAGGCGGCGTAAAGGCAAGCGTGTACATTGATTATGAGAGCATGAATAACTATGTAAATGCAACCGGATTCCGGGTAGCAACGTTCGCGAATGAAGGTACACACGGAGGATTGTCGGTAAGCCATAAGCCCCATGTGTGGGATGATACCCTAGATAACACGGTAAACAACGGGACTTTATTAGAAATGGCAATTGAATATTTAAAAAGCCGTGGAATATCAGTAAGACGATAGGAGGATTAAAACGGATGGCAGTACTGAAAAAAGAATTTATTGACAGAATGGCAGAGACAGGAGGCATTACGAAGAAAGATGCCGGAAGGGGAGTGGAACTGTTTTTCGAAACCCTTATGGAGTGTATGAGTGAAAATGAGAAAGTAATGTTTTCCGGATTGGGAAGGTTTGAGATGAAAACCTATAAAGAGAAAGTATGCAGGAATCCACAGGGCGGCGATAACTGTATCGTACCAGAACATAAGAAGATGAGATTTTATGCAAGTGAGACTTTGGCAGACAAGATTGAGGAAATGCGGAGGGAGGAATAATACATATGGGATTGATGAATAAGACGCAAAACTGCGCTGAATGCGGTTTTATGAAAAAGTATGATTACGATAAGAAAATTTATTATTGTGATCATGAAGACAGAATTGACGATATGGGGAAGTTGGGTGTAGGAGAGTTGCCGGAAACAAGCCCTGAGTGGTGTCCGCTGAGAAAATAAATAATCGCTATTACAGGGCAATCAAAATAATCTGTAAAACCGAAATTCAAGAAATCTTAATAACTATTAACCGTGTCGATTGTGTGTATCTGCACAATAATTCCATTATATAAAGTAAGCCTCATCGCCGCCTATGTGCTTCACCTCTATGCCCTCACGGCTCCAATAATCATGCAAAACGTTTTCAGCCTTTTCTATCGGTTCAATGCTCTTCAGATCATCCTTTGTCAGAGGTTCCACGCCTTCCACCTGTGAGATATGAAACACGTTGAAATATCTTAATATGGGAACCTGCTTTGTTTCCTTTGTGCCGTCCTCTTTGGTCTCTTCTATAGGCTGGATTTTCCAGAAAACGACTATTTCCGACTTCTCGCCTTTGCGGACGTGACCGCCCAAGCTTTCCCATTGGTTGTAAGTAGCGTACTCTCCCTCGTGTTTGAGAAGCATCTGGTTTAATAAGGAATAACTTTTCTTGCTGATACGGTTGTAAGCACCGCCTTTGATTCCCGTCCAGGGCTTCCTCCAGGGGATGATTCCCTTTTCCAACTGGTTAATGATTCTTTCTGTTAGCATCTCGTATACTGACTTTGCCATAACCTCATGACCTCCTAAAATAAAAAAGTGCAAAGCCCTTGATAATTCAGTAGACTTTACACTTCTTTGATTAGTGATGAGATATATGTAATTGTGGCTACGCCGTGTGTACTGATCTGTCTTTCGTATGGGTTGAAAGTATTTCATGTACTCTTTCGACTTCATCAAGTAACAGTGTATCATCACGATGTAACCGTCTTAAATCTGCTTTAACGTCAATCATATCCTTTTCAAGACCAATTACTTTTTCAAGTAATAAATCAAGTTTTTCACTGTCTGTCATATAATCACCGCCTTTTGTACGATATATAAATTGCTGATTTTTATTAAGTAATTACAGTATATCACAGTCAAAGTATAAAGTCTATTGAATTGTCAAGGTGCTTTGTGGTGTGTTGTGGTTTGATTTGATAAGTCTATTGTACATTATAGTGTACATATTGGCCGGTGATAAAAGTACACAAAAATATACAAATATAATTGTAAAATGTATACAAAAGTGTACAAATGTATTGAGTCATATTGATAGATTTGTTAAGGTATGATATATTTATGACATGGGAAATCATAGAGCCAGGCGGCTTACCCTCTTGATTTATCGGAGGGACTAACCCTCCAGATGAAAGAAAGGAGGGCGTTGCCAATGATTACATATTCTGATCTGATTCAGACAGGAATTTTCATTGTTGCCCTTGTTGGTCTTTGCTATAAGATTTTCAAGGATAAACGAAAATAGCCGCCACTATTCGCAGTAGTGACGGCTGGACTGTAAAAAGTTTAGCTTAATTATTGAGGGTAGCCGCTTCTATGACTTCCCTTTTGTATATGTAGTATAGCATATATATTTTTTCGTTTCAAGTTTTATCATGAATATATTCTACAATGTCTCCAGGTTGACAATTTAATATTTCGCATAAATACATAATAGTATCAACAGCAACATTCGAGTTATTATTTAACCTATTTACAATAGTAGGAGAAATATTGTATTTTTCTCTTAGATCTCTTTTTTTTATATTTTTTTTATCCATCAATTCAAATAATTTTCTATAACTAATCGTTCCTGAATATTGTTTTTCTCTTTCTCCCATATGAAATACCTCCGCAATGATATTGTACACTATTGTGTTCGAAAAGTCAATAAAAAATATTGTACACAATTATGTACTTCTCACAATAAATTAAGTACATTTTGTATACTTTATCAATGGAAATAAGTATATTTAAGTGTACAATAGTCTTACAAGGTCAAGCAAGACACAAGCAAAGCAGACCAAAACAAGCAACCAGGAAGCCCGAAAAGCTTCTATAAACTTAAAGCAATATACCTGTGAGGATGCACCAACATAGCGGCGAACAATAGTCAGGAAGACAGGATGATTTCTTTTCCATCGCAAACATGACGTTATGGCAGGCGTACAACTCTTATAACCCGGATATGAGAATCAGCTTTGACGTGTTTCTGCGCACCTGCCTAGAGAAAAAATTCAAATCCGAACTGACACGCAGATATCGGAAAAAGCGGATTATAAACAAGCTGGCCGTATCACTGGACGCAACCGATGAGAGTGACGAAAAACACAGTCTTTTGGATTTCATACCGTCCGATTTTGACACGTTCGAGGAAGCGGTCAGGCGGCAGGAACACGGACAGTACAGGGACAAAGCGCATGAATATGTCTCAAGACTGTCAAACCAGCAGGTGAACATACTGAATCTCTTAATGGACGGCTACAAGCCCCACGGGATACGGAGGATATTGGAAATTTCCGCAAGGGAATATGCGGACAGCCTGCAGATCATGAGAAGTTACGAGAACATAAAAATCTTATTTTGAGGAGGAAACCACAATGAAGATCAGGAAGCAGACATTTAGTTTAGACCAGTATTTGAAGCTCATGAAAGCGGAAACAATCCGCACGGATCAGGAGTGTCAGAGATTGTCCGGGCAGTGGAACGCAAACATGGTAAACGAGCTGATAGCAACTGTGTTGACGGACAATTATATTCCTCCCGTTATCCTGGGAGAGGAAACGGCGAACGGAATCACGAGGCAGTGGATTATTGACGGACTGCAAAGGAGTTCCTCTCTTTCCTTATTCCGCTATGGAAACACAAGAATCACAAAGGACTTGGACGAATATATTGTAACGCATCAGCGGAAAATTTTAGATGATAACGGAAACCCCAAGAGAGACGCACAGGGGGAACTTCTTTGGGAATCCGTGGAATATGATATCCGCAGTAAGACGTATGGCCAGCTGCCGGAGGAACTGCGGGACAGGTTTGACGGATACCAGATAGAGACGGCGATCCACCAGGACTGCGACATATCGGAGATTTCCAAGCTTGTGCGGAAATACAACAACCACAAGGCCATGAACCAGGCACAGAAAGCCTTTACCTACGTGGACGCTTTTGCAAGGGAGATCAGGGAGATCACGGCGAACCGATTCTTTTTGGATGCCTACACATGCAGCCGCAATGACAGGAAAAACGGCACACTGGAACGGATGGCGGGCGATATGGTGACTCTGTGCAACTATCCTGTCCAATACAGGAAGGATTCAAAAACGGCGTTCAAGTGGCTGAATGAGAATGCGACTATCTCCGACTTTGAAGAGGTCAACGGACTGCTTACAAGGTTGACGGCTTGCATAGGCGCGGAAAAGGAAATCAGGGCATTATTTAACAGCAAACATGCACATATCTTTGTGGCAGCATTCAAGGCGTTTACGGAATCAGGGCATGAGGATGCGGAATATGGAAAATTCCTGGAATGGTTTGCGAACGGTGGAAACAAAACGGAGATTAACGGAAAATCATGGGAAATGATGGGAGTAGACCCCTCCACAAGGGACACAAGCGTTGTACATGGAAAAATCAATTATCTTGTGACATTGGTGGAACAGTACGCAAAGGAAGTCAGGAAAGCGGCATAAGATAATGGAATGGGGAGGGGGACATCCCTTCCCCGTATGAAAAAGGAAGTATTTTCATACCGTATTATATTTTTTGTCAACGAGGGAGCCGGAAGCGTAAAGCATTACATAGGCACTCCATACAACGGATTAAGGCAGTCATTGGAAACCGTTATTAGGAGAAATTTATCCTTGACTAATCGTGTGATAATAGCGGAAACAACGGCTTTGAAGAGCGGAAAATGTGTCCATCTGCAAAGCGGGCAGTCCATAATCATTTAGAGAGGAACGGGAATAATATGATAAGTGGATACGAATTTGGAAAAACAGAGATACAGGATTGCTTTGAAGACGGGACGGTCAACACATTATATTCTCCAGTAATGGATTCAGTGGATTTTCCCAAGGGAATCAGGGATAAAACGGAAGCAATCATTGAAAATATGATATATAACTATGAAACAGAGAATAATTGTAATTTGGACTTATCAGCGATGTGTATTAATGCGAAGCTGGATGTCTTTATGAATAAAACCGGAAAATGGTCATATGAGATAGCGGTTGTGATATCCGGCAAAAGTGGATGTGATGATGTATGGATTGAGGAGGATTACAGTATAAAGCCAGAGGATCATTTGTATGAGATCTTTAGAAGGTATTTTATGGAACAGTTGGAAAGCAATTTGTTTGACGGATATAGAGTTGACGTACGTAAATGCGTACGGTATAATGTAACAGAAGGGAGATGATGATATGACCGCAATCAGCGTAACAAAGGCAAGAGAAAATATATATCAAATACTATCTGACGTAAATAATAGTAGCCAGCCAATTACAATTACAAACAATCGTGGAAAAAATGGCGTTCTCATATCAGAAGACGATTGGAATGCTATTCAAGAAACATTATATTTGAATTCTATACCAGGTATGACGGAGAGTATTATTGAAGCAGGAATAGAGCCTTTGGAAGAATGTTCTATATATAATCCAAATGAGGAGTGGTAAATGTATATAATCAGATTTAGTAAGCAGGCCGACAAAGATAAAAGGCTGCTGAAAGGGGCAGGACTTGATTTAAAAGCAAAAGGTTTGTTGAATATTATAGCGGAAAATCCTTTCCAAAATCCACCACCATACGAGGGATTAGTGGGAAACCTAAACGGCTATTATTCCAGAAGGATTAATATACAGCATAGATTGGTTTATCAGGTATATAGTGAGCCAGTTGTCGTTGAGGGAATAGAATATGAAGGAACAATAAAAATTGTTCGTATGTGGTCACATTATGATGCTGTAAGATAAAAGGGAAGCATCAACGGAAGAAATCAATCCCTTATGGTGTTGTTCGATAAACCGATAAGCCTCTAATCGATTTCCTTTGCAAAGAATGCCGCTGCTTTTTTAGGAAAAGATTCTCCTTGTGGAGTTCTTCATTTTCTCGCTTGAGCCTGAGAAACTCTTTCATGTTATCGTATTCGGTTTTGATGTCGGGGCTTGTCTGGCATTCTTTGTTGAATTCGCCGCCTCCCCTAAGGGAGGTTCACCACATTGGAGATGCTGGCTTTGGATACGCCATACTCAGCTGTGATGCTTTTGTAGGTTCGCCCTTCTTCCTCATGAAGGCGGACAATCTTCTTCTTAAATTCTGGAGTGTAATTCTGTGGCATAATAAGTACCTCTTTCTTTATTGTTTTAGTATATCTCATTAGCCACTCCCGTTACAACTTTAGTATAGCACTTCATCTCCTTTACTTGGATTTAGAGTTTTTGGAGTGAACACTAAAAACTCTAACCCTAAGTTTACAGGAGAAAGCTACATATTTCACTACACGTTCTTATTTGACGCTTACCAAATAAGGACACTTTTTTGGACAAGAAGTGTTCTTTTTTTATCCCTGTTTTTGGGCTACAATACGATTAAAGATCAGGCGAAGCAAAAGAAGGGAAAGGGTATGGCGGTATGGAAAAGTATTATCTGGCGGTGGATATCGGCGCGTCCAGCGGGCGGCATATACTGGCGCACAGAAAAGCGGGCGGGATGATCCTGGAGGAAATCTACCGTTTTCCAAACGGGATGAAGCAGTCCGGACAGGAGAAGGTCTGGGATGTGGATCAGTTGTTCGAAGAGATCAAGACCGGAATGAAGAAGTGTGCGGAGCTCTCCAAGATACCGGTAAGTATGGGCATTGACACCTGGGCGGTGGACTTTGTGCTTCTCGATGAAAAGGATCAGAGAATCGGGGAGGCCGTGGCCTACCGGGATGAGCGGACCAGGGGCATGGATGCGAAGGTGTATGAGAGGATTTCAAAAGAAGAGCTGTATGAACGGACGGGAATTCAGAAGCAGATTTTCAACACCATCTATCAGCTGATGGCGCTTAAGGAAAAGAAACCGGACCAGCTAAAGCAGGCGGCAAAGCTTCTGATGATTCCGGACTATTTTCATTTCCTTCTTACCGGGAAGGCGGCGGCGGAGTATACCAATGCCACAACCACCCAGCTGGTGAGCCCGCAGACAAAGGACTGGGATGAGGAGCTGATCGGGAAACTTGGGTATCCCCGGGGGATTTTCCAGAAGATTGAAAAACCGGGAACCTGCCTTGGGACGCTCAGGCAGGAGATTGTAAAGGAGGTTGGCTTTTCCTGCGATGTGGTGCTTCCGGCAACTCACGATACGGGTTCCGCGGTGATGGCGGTTCCCTCCAATCAGGAGGATGTGCTCTATATCAGCTCCGGAACCTGGTCGCTGATGGGAACCGAGCTGCGGGAAGCGGATTGCAGAAAGGAGAGCGGGGAGCACAATCTCACTAATGAGGGGGGATATGACTACCGGTTCCGGTATCTGAAAAATATCATGGGGCTATGGATGATCCAGTCCGTGAAAAAGGAAATCGCAGGAGAACTTGGATTTGGGGAAATCTGCCAACTGGCGTCAGAATGCGGGATAACCTCTCTGGTGGACTGTAATGACGAGCGTTTTCTGGCACCTGACAATATGACCCGTGAGATCAGAAAGGCCTGCAGGGAATCGGGCCAGCAGGTTCCGGAGGGTATCGCACAGGTGGCTGCGGTGATCTACAACAGTCTTGCAAAATGTTATGCGGACACCAAGAAGGAACTGGAAGAGCTGGCCGGAAAGCGCTACGACGGGATCCATATCGTGGGAGGCGGCGCAAATGCGGATTATTTAAACCGCCTGACCGCTCACAGGGCGGGCGCTATGGTGTATGCGGGGCCCACGGAGGCCACTGCCATTGGAAATCTGGCGGCGCAGATGCTTGCTGCAAAGGAATTTGAAAATCTTGCAGAGGCGAGAAGATGCATTTTTGAATCCTTTGAAATCGAGAGATACGAGCCTTAGGAGGATGATGAGACCTTTTGGTCCCGGCGTCCTGACAGAACAACGATCAGAACCTGTGTGCGCACAGCCTGCGCAGGGAATCTGATCAGGGGGCGGGAAGAAGGAAAGCGCCTGCGCCATATAAATGATGAACCGGCTGTGCAGAAAAGAGGGAAAAATGAACCAGACAGAACGTTATGAATCGGCAAGGGAACAGTATGCGGCCATCGGAGTGGACACGGATGCGGCCATCGCAAGGCTTAAGGAGATTCCGGTATCGCTCCACTGCTGGCAGGGGGATGACGTGACCGGCTTTGACCATGACGGGCCCCTGACCGGGGGAATCCAGACAACCGGCGATTATCCGGGAAGGGCCAGGACGCCGCAGGAGCTGATGCAGGATATGGATCAGGCGCTTCGGCTGATGCCGGGAAAGAAAAAGCTGAATCTCCATGCGAGCTACGCTGTCTTTGAGGAGGGCGGGTATGCGGACCGCAATGCGCTGGAGCCGAAGCATTTTGCGAAGTGGGTGGAATTTGCCAAAGAGAGAGACATGGGAATTGACTTTAACCCCACCTTCTTTTCCCATGACCGGGTAAAGGACGGTCTCACGCTCTCAAGTCCGGATGAGGAGACGAGGAAGTTCTGGATCGAACACGGAAAAGCGTGTATCCGTATTTCCGAATACTTTGCAAGGGAAACGAAAGTTCCCTGTGTCATGAATATCTGGATTGGGGACGGCTATAAGGATATTCCGGCGGACCGCATGGGGCCCCGTATGCGCTATAAGGATTCCATCGAGCAGATTCTCTCAGAGCCTTATGACAAAAGCCTGGTAAAGCCCTGTGTGGAATCCAAGGTTTTTGGAATCGGCGTGGAATCCTACACGGCGGGAAGCGCAGAGTTCACGTTAAGCTTTGCGGCTTCCCACGAGGGATGTCTTCCCCTCATGGACAACGGGCATTACCATCCGACGGAAGTGGTTTCCGATAAGATCCCGGCGCTTCTTTGCTTTTTCCCGGAGATTGCGCTGCACATCACAAGGCCGGTGCGCTGGGACAGCGACCACGTGGTGCTCTTTGACGACGAGACAAGGGAGATGGCGAAGGAGATCGTGCGAAACGACGCACTGGAGAGGGTTTACATGGCGCTGGACTATTTTGATGCGGGAATCAACCGGATTTCGGCCTGGACCGTGGGCTTTCGCAGCTGGCAGAAGGCGCTTCTTAATGCGCTGTGTACGCCAAATAAGGAGCTGAAACGGCTGCAGGAGGAGAACCGTCTGACAGAGCTCATGGTCTGGCAGGAGGATCTCAAGACCTATCCCTTTGGCGACGTCTGGGAGGAATACTGCAGGCAGTGCGGCGTTGCGGCGGACAGGAGCTGGTTTGAGGCGGTGAGGAAATACGAGGAAGAGGTATTGCGCAGAAGATAGAGAACGCACCGGCCCATGCCCGGCCTTGCGAAGGGACATGGGCTGCGCAGACAGGAGGAAATCGGAATGAAATTTTTGGATGCGGAATTTGTACAGGGATTTATCCGTATGGCGGACGACGGCTGGCAGCAGGGATGGCATGAGAGAAACGGCGGGAATCTGTCCTATCGGGTAAAGCAGGAGGAAGTGGAGGCGGTTCGTGAAAATTTTGAGGCCGGGCAGTGGCAGCCCATTGGAACCGGCGTTCCGGGGCTGGCAGGGGAATATTTCCTGGTGACGGGAAGCGGGAAGTATTTCCGGAACGTGTCGATCAAGCCGGAGGATTCCATCTGTATGATCGAGGTGGACGCAAGCGGAGAGAATTACCGCATTGTCTGGGGACTGGTAAACGGCGGGAAACCCACTTCCGAGCTTCCCTCCCATCTGATGAACCATGAGGTAAAGAAGGAAGTGACGGATGGCAGGTACCGGGTGATCTACCATGCCCACACCACCAATGTGATTGCGCTTACCTTTGTACTGCCCTTAAAGGACGAGATCTTTACAAGAGAGCTGTGGGAGATGGCGACGGAATGTCCGGTGGTGTTCCCGGACGGAATCGGCGTGGTTCCCTGGATGGTTCCGGGAGGCCGCGAGATTGCCGTGGCGACCAGCAGGCTGATGCGCAAATATGATGCGGCCATCTGGGCCCACCACGGAATGTTTGCCGCAGGCGAGGATTTTGATCTGACCTTCGGGCTGATGCATACGGTGGAGAAGGCGGCGGAGATTCTGGTGAAGATGCTGTCCATGCGACCGGATAAGCTGCAGACCATAAGGCCGGACGATTTCAGGGATCTTGCCAGGGATTTTCATGTGACCTTACCCGAAAAATTTTTGTATGAGAAATAGAAGATTGAACCATAAGTACCAGATATGATATAATTTATCTGGTACTTATGGTTTTCTTTTGACTTAGACAGAATGCATATTCTGTCTAAGTCTGCGCTTCCTGAAACGGAAGGGATGCGCAGATCTTTTGCGTGATTTTGGTGGTGAAACAATGCGGGTGGAGAAGAGCCTGAAAAATTTAATATACGGCTGTGTTTCCCAGACCGTCTTTTCCCTGTACGGCTTTGTCATGCGCTTTGCCCTGATTCATACCCTGGGCGTGGAGGCCGTCAGCCTGAACGGCCTGTTCACGGAAGTGCTAGCCATGCTCTCGCTGGCGGAAATGGGGGTGGGGTATGCCATCGTGTACCATCTTTACGTGCCCCTCCGGGAGAAGGATGAGAGAAAGCTGGCGCAGCTGATGAACCTTTACAAGACGGCTTACCGGTTCATTGCGCTTGTGATCTTTGCCGCAGGGCTCTGCCTTCTGCCTTTTGTCCATCTCTTTGTCAGCCGAATGGAGATAGATCTGGGGTATTTGCGGCTGATTTATTTCCTGTTTTTGGTTCAGACTGCCTCATCCTATCTCTGGTCATACAAATCATCGCTCTTTAGTGCGGATCAGAAGGGTTATATGACGGTGCGGTGTTCCCTTCTGATCCGGGGTGCGTTTCACGCCGTCAATATCGTGTTTTTGCTTCTTACAAGAAATTATATTGTCTATCTGCTGATCCAGATCTTGTCCACGCTTGCGGTCAATCTCGCAATTTCCCGAAAGGCCGACAGGCAGTACCCGTTTCTTAAGAAGGCGGAGCAGCTGCCCAAAGGAGAGAAGGAGCAGATTTTCAGTAATATCAAATATATATTTGTGGGAACGCTTTCCGGAAAGATCACCAATTCAACGGATAACATACTGATCTCCGTGATGGTGGGAACCCTGCATATCGGAGCCTACAGCTGCTATTCCATGATCGTCAATACTTTCAAGAAGTTTGTGATGCAGATCAACCAGGCAACCACCGCAAGCATTGGAAATCTTGTGGCGGAGGGGAACAGGGCGTACACGGAAACCGTTTTGCGGCGGCTTACCTTTATCACTTATTGCCCTGCGATTTTTGCGGCGGCAGGCATTTACACAGTTTCCACTCCCTTTATCCGTCTTCTGTACGGGGAGGAGTACCTGCTGCCCATGCCGGTGGTGTTTATCTGTGTCCTGAATCTTCTGGTCTATCTGACCAAGAATCCGCTATGGAGCGTGATGGCGGCATCCGGGCTGTTTAAGCAGAACCGGAATATTTCCGTCATCGGGGATGTGCTGAATCTGCTGATCTCCGTGCTCCTTGGAAGAAAGCTGGGAATTGCCGGTATCCTTCTCGGAACCAACTGCACGCTGGCCATCCAATGGGGATTGAAAACACTGCTTCTTTTTCGTCAGTCTCTGTTTTTTCCGAAAGGCGCCTATATCCGTCTGGTCATTAAGGCGCTTGGATGCGGCGTGTTCTGTTTGCTGGCCGCACAGGGGCTCTGCATGCGGCTTCCCGTGACGAATTTGTATCTTCAAATCTTTGTCTACGGGATCTGTACGGAAATGATCGTGATCGGAATTCATTTTCTGCTTTTTCATTCCACACCGGAATTTAAATATGCGGTGGAAACCGGAAAGAAGCTGCTTGCGCAAAAAGCGGGCAGTGAGCCTGGAGGTGAAAAAAATGTGTAATCGGAAAGGACTTGTCTCCTGCGTGACTCCGGTCTACAACGGAGAAAGTCATCTTGAGCTCATGCTGGATTCTGTCCTTGGACAGACCTATCCATGGGTGGAAATGATCCTCGTGGATGACGGATCCACAGACCGCACGCTGGAGATTGCGGAGAGCTACAGAGAAAAGTTTGCCGGAAAGGGATACAGCTATCAGATCCTTCATACCCCGCATCAGAACGCTTCGGCCGCCATCAACTGCGGGCTTTTGCAGGTTACGGGAGAGTACCTGATCTGGCCTGACAGCGATGACATTCTCGAGCCCGAATCCATCAAAAAGAGAGTGGACTTTCTCGTGGAGAATCCGCAGTACCGCTGTGTCCGCTCGATCATGTATTACTTTGATTCGAACGGCCCCATCGAAAAAGCGGATGAACAGCTGGGGGATCTGACAAAGGAGAATCTTTTTTACGATATCATAGAGTTTGGAACCTTTGTCTGCTGCGGGTGCTATATGTTAAAGACCAGAGAGTTTTTTGAGATTTATCCACAGAGGCATATCCCGGAATATCCGGTGGGGCAGAATCTGCAGATGCTTCTGCCCTATATGTACCGTTATCTGTGCCATACCATACCCGAAAGGCTCTACGGGGTTCAGGTACGCCCGAACAGCCATTCGAGAAGGAAGCTGACCAGGCAGGAGGAGGAACAGAAATACCGGTATTTTGAGTATATGATGGATGAGCTGAGCGCAGTCTGCAAGCTGCGCAGCCTTTATGCCAAAAGGCGTATCGCATGCTGGAAGCTAAAGCGCAGACGGGATCTTGCGCTGAAATACGGGCAGAGGCGTGAGGCGGCAAAACTGAAGCTGCTTTTGTTTCTGTACGGGAAAGGGAAAATACACAAGATCTTGCTGTGGCCTGCCAAAAGGTTTCACGGATGGAAGGAGCGCAGACGTGCGTACAGGGGGTTAAGTTGAAGAAAAGAGGAAAATCCAAAAGCCGCTGCTGCGGCTGCGGCGGCTGTATGGCCGCATGCCCCTTCGGGGCGATTACAATGATCACGGACAGGGAGGGATTCGCTTATCCGAGAGTCGATCCGAAAAAATGCCGTAACTGCGGGCGGTGCGAGGCGGTCTGCCCCATGGGAAAGCACGGGGAAACACAGAAGGAGCGCCTTTATCTGGGAGTGCAGGCGAAAAGCGACGAAATCCGCTTTTCCAGCTCATCCGGGGGCTTTTTCCCGGTGCTGGCCGGTTATGTCCTGCGAAAAGGCGGGGTCGTCTTTGGAGCGGCCATGGAGAGAGACGGCTCGGTGGTACACAGGGGGATTCAGACAGGAGACGCCCTTAGCTCGCTGCAGAAAACCAAATATGTCCAGAGCGATATCAGCGGCTGCTTTTCCGAAGCGGAGAGGTATCTGGATCAGGGCAGGCTTGTGCTTTTTACGGGTACGCCATGCCAGTGCCAGTCCGTAAGGACATACCTTGGAGGCGGCAGGGAGAACCTCCTTCTGGCGGATCTGGTCTGTTATGGAACCCCGTCGCCGGAAATATGGAAAAAATACGTGAGGGAGCTGGAAAAAAGGTATGAAGGCGAATTCTCGGAATTCCGCTTTCGGGATAAGAGACACAGGGACAACGGGCATACCGTTTCGGTGCGTCTCGGAGACAGGGAATATGCCTGGCCCATGGACAGGGATCCCTTCTGCCGGGTGTATTTCCGCAATTATATGATCCGCCCTTCCTGTCATGAATGCGAATTCTGCACGGTGGAGAGGGACAGCGATATCACCATGGGGGATTTCTGGGGAATTGAGAAGGTGAAACCGCAGATGGACGACGGGATGGGAACTTCCCTCGTGATCCTGCACAGTAAAAAGGCGCAGGAGGTCTGGAATCAGATCAGAGGGGAATTCCGCTTTTTCCCATGCCTGAGAGAGGAAATCCTGCAGCCCAGACTGTGCGGCCCAACGGTAAGGGCGGATCAGAGGGAAAGTTTTCTTCTGCTTGGCAGATTTCTCCCCATCCGTCTGGCGGAAAGGCTTGCGGGAAGGTGGAAAAAAACATGATCGGCATTCTGACATTCTACTGGGCGGACGATTACGGGGCAATGCTTCAAAGCTATGCTCTGAAAACCTGCCTGAATCAATATGAAAAGACGGTACTGATTCCCTATTATCCCAGGGCGCTTCGTTCCCGGTACCGGGCGCTGTGCGATGATAAAAGCAAAAGCCTTCCCCGCAGGCTCAGACGGATTGCCAGACAGCTGGTATCCAGGAGCTTCTATTCCAGACTGCGGACAAGGCGGGACATGCGCCGCTTCCGGGAAAAGTATCTGGTGGAAAAGCAAAGAAGCCTTGCCACGCCGGGGGATATCTTCCGGTTCGGAAAAGAAATTGACACCTATGTGGCGGGAAGCGATCAGATCTGGAATCCGGAGATAACCGAAGGGTTCCAGGAGGGGTACTTCTGTGCGTTCCCCAAAAAGGACGTGACAGAGATCCGCTGTGTGGCCTATGCCGCCAGCATCGGATCAGAGCGTCTGGATAAGAAATATGAAAAAGCTTTTTCCCGGCTGCTGTCCAATTTTGATGCGGTTTCCCTGCGGGAGCCCTGCTCCGCCGCCTTTGTGGGACGGCTGTATGGCAAAGAAATCCAGACGGTCCTGGATCCGGTGTTTTTATTGGAAAGGGAGGAATGGGAAGCGTTTCTGAAAAACCTTCCAGGGAAAAAATGCAGCGACAGGAAGCGTAAATACATTGCGCTCTACTATACGGAATACAACCCGTCCATGGCGGGCTACCTTGAGCGTCTGGAGGAGCGTACCGGTCTTGGGACGCTGATTTTAAAGCCGCAGCGGCAGATGCATGTGTGGAGCAGGGGCGCTGAATATGCAGTGTGTCATGACCCTCTGGAATTTCTGCACGGTCTCTTCCATGCGGAATATGTGGTGACCAATTCGTTTCACGGGACGGCAATGTCGATTCTTTTTCATAAAAAATTTGCGGTATTTTCCCATCAGACCCGGGGTGCGAGAATACGGGATGTCTTAAAGGCGGCTCATCTGGAGAACCGTCTTGCGCAGGAAGCCCGTGATGCGGATCGGATGGAGGAAAGAATTGACTGGGACGAGGTGGATAGGGCGCTGGAAATACCGAAGAGAGAATCCGTAAAATTCATCCGGGAAAGCATACTTGGAACATGATTTACACAATTAGCCAGGAGAAAACTCAGGAATTGCTCCGGTCTGGCCGATATAATGTACAGAGCGAAATGGATTTCGAAGAAACAGGTCAAGGAGGAAAAAGATGAGTACGTTAACAAAGACAGAAATTGCCGCACAGGCCGCACAGGCCCATGAGGCGTCCGCCGCTTCCGCAAAGAAGCAGGCGAATTACGGGAAAACCATAGGAAAGCCGCAGCTCAGCGAGAAAGCGGAGGAATATTACAAGGAGCTGAAGAAAAAGTTTTCCAACATGGACTTCATTCTTGTCAGCAGCGATATGAAGGATGCGGCAAAGGCCAAGGCGGCAAGCTATGCCAATCCCAACAAGCTGGTGGTGCTGATCGACGAGGAAAAGCTGGAGAGAATGGCGACGGATGAGAATTTCCGCAAGCAGTACGAGAGTATTATCCAGAATGCGGGGACAAAGCTTCCGCAGCTGCAAAAGAAACTTGGCAGCAGTGCCTCCATGGTAAAGGGATTTGGCATGCAGATCAATGAAAAGGGACTTGCGTCCTTCTTCGCCGTGGTGGACAAATCTCTGGCAGCGCAGAAGAAGCGGATTGAGAAGAAGGCCCAGGAAAAGAAGGAGAGCGCTAAGAAGGATGCCAAAAAGGCCGCAAAGAAAGCGGAGGAAGAAAAGCTGGAGAAAAAGCTGACCGGGAAAGGCAGGGAGGAAGATCTTGTCACGGTGACGGCCTCCTCCATGGAGGAGCTTCTCCGCAAGATCAACGACGTGATCTATGATTCCATGAGCGACTATGCGCAGACGGATGAGGAGAAAATGGTGGGACAGCACTTTGATTCCAGATGGTAACCGGCACAGAGAAGGAGAGATAAGATGGCAGTTTCAGGCGTGGGATCCGGTTTTGTTTTCCGGAGCACTTCCCAAAAGAAAGAAAATACGAAAAAGGAGGATGGCGGTACGTTCGGAGATATTCTGGAGGCGTCCGAAAGATCCTCCAATGATCCTCTCACCACCCAGGAGATGATGCGGGAAATACGGGACAGGATGGGAGAGATTTACGACAAGGTGAAAAAAGGACAGACCCAGCCGAGCTTCCAGATCGGGGCCTCTTCCTTTACGCTTAAGGAGTGGGAACGCTTTCTTAAGAAATTTGACAAAGGCCAGGAAGAGCTGGAAGAGATGATCCGGGAGGCGAAGCAGGAGCAGCAAAAGAAAATGGCCGCTTTGGCGCCCGAGGGCAATGATGAATGGGTCAAAACAGTTTAAGTGAAATTGGACTGGAATATCCGCTTCCTTTTTGCTAAAATGAAACAAATATTACCTGTCGAATAGGAACGGCAGGGACAGGTAAAAGGGGATTGGGAAATGAAAGTCACGACAAAAGATCTGGCGCAGATCTGCGGGGTGTCAAGAACAACGGTAGTCAGAGCCCTGAATGGAACCGGACGTATCAGCCCGGAGACAAAACAGCGCATATTGGATACGGCGGAAAGACTTGGATATGAACCGGATCTGGCCGCAAGAAGCCTGGTTCTTGGCAGGAGCATGATGATCGGCGTTGTGGTTGTGGATCTGCGCAACCTTTATTTCCCCAAAATCGTGGACGCCATCGGACGGCGGGTGCTTGAGGATGATTACATTCTGAATATCACGATTCATGAGGACAACAAGGAAGCGGAGAAAAAGCTGATCCGAATGCTCACAGGTCACCGGGTAGACGGACTGATCCTGAATCCCATTAACAAGGGCGAGGCCTTCTATGAAATGATGAAAAACGTGAAAGTGCCTTATTGTGTTCTCGGGATCGACGAGTTTAAGGGATGTGCGGGAGTGGGAGTTGACGAGTTTGCGGCCGGAGTGGACGCAGCCGAATATATTCTTTCCAAGGGCTACCGGAATGTCGCTTTTGTCGTCCCGCCCCTGTATGATGCGGACGGAGTGCTGAACCTGGGGCATCACAGGCGGCTGAAGGGATTTGTCTCCGTGATGGAGAAATCAGGATACCGCTATCACGTGATTTACGACAGGGAAAACGAGCCCGGGTACCTGCAGAAGGCATTGGCCGTAATCAGAGAATCCGTCCGGGAAGGTAAGGCGGCTTTTTTGTGCTCGGGGGCCATGTTTGCGATGGATATCGTCGGAGCCATGCGGCAGCATGGATATTATGCGCCTGCGGATTTTGGAATTATGGCCTTTGACGGGATCGAGGAGTATCAGAACTGGAGTCCGAGCCTTGCCTCCCTTGACAATCATGTGGAACAGATGGGATATGCGGCGGGCGATCTTATCATCCGGATGATCCGGGGGGAGAGAACAGACAACCGTGTTGTCATTCCCCATAATATTGTGGAGGGACAGACCCTTTAGAGAGGAAACCGTGCTTTTGAATCAGGCACGGTTTTTTGCGGTATGGAAGAGGCTTTCCTCTGTACGGCCGGCGATATAGTCTGGAAGCGCAGAGAAAAACTTTTTGGCAATTTTGCCATAAAATGTCCGCTAAAGGCTCACGATTTATCAAGTAGTAATAAAAAAATGCATAAAAAAAAGAAATATATATGGATAAAGTGTTGACAAAAAGAATTGTTAATATTATACTTAGTATATCTTGAGGGCGTACACGTATACGCTGAGCTGAAAACTATACATATTATACAATGGAAATGAGTGGATAATCCTTATTTAATGGGATTTATTATTTTTTGTTGTTAGCGTACACGAGTACGCATATAAGGTTTGTGTATAATCAGTGATGAAATGTGCGTTTTTGGGAAATGACAAGCAATAGCGGGAATACCGCGGAAGGAGAGGAAATTAATGAAAAAGAAACTTGCATTACTTCTGACTCTTGCCATGACGGCCACGGCTTTGATGGCATGCGGCGGCTCAGGCGACAAGGGAGGTTCGTCTTCGTCAGGCGAATCGGCTCCTGCAAAGGAAGAAACGTCAGGCGATACAGCGGATGATACGAAGACAGAGGATTCTGCCGGATCAGAGGCGGCTTCCGGACCGATTACCATCGATTTCTGGAACTCTTGGACAGGCCCTGACGGCGACACTCTTGTGGCAAAGGTAAACGAATTCAACGAGACAAATGAGTGGGGAATCACCATCAACATGGATATCAGTTCCGAGTTTGGCGAGAAACTGGCTACCACGCTTCCCACCGGAGACTGTGCACCCCTTATCCTGATGGGAACCGGCGACAGATTCCGCTATGGCGAGTATCTGCTTCCCATCGATGATCTGTGGGACAACACCACGCTTGCGGAGGCGGATTTCAATCCTAACGCCATCGAGGTATGTAAGACAGACGGCGTTCTGTATGCGCTTCCGTTCCAGAACTCCCTGTACTATATGTACTGGAACAAGACTCTGTTCGAGCAGGCAGGCCTTGATCCGGAAGCGCCCCCTCAGAATTTCGAGGAGTGGGCGGAATATGCGTCCAAGATCACCAATCCCGATGCCAACGTTTACGGTTCCGGTCTGTTCCTTTCCTATGGCAATCAGGAAATGTGCGTGATGGGTATCGAAGGCGGCTGGGCTGTCAACAAGGCGGGCGACGGCAAATGGTCGGTAGATATCGAGGGAAATCAGGGTTATATTGATTATCTGACCTGGATGAAGGAGCTGTACAACAACGAGGACAACCCGGTTGAGAACGAGATCGATTCCATGTTCAAGGCAAACCAGATCGGTATCATGGTGAATGGTCCCTGGCTTGCTGCAGGAGCTGACGAATCCGGCGTGAACTTCGGCATGTGCAAGATCTTCGGAAACGAGCCTCAGGGCGACGTTGCGGGCTTCTTCGTGACAAGCGGAGCTACAGAGGAGGAGAGAATTGCATGCGAGAGATTCATGCAGTGGTGGTACACCGGCAATGAGGGAACGGATCTGACAGAGACCGGCGCAGGCGCATGGTCGCTGAGCATTGGATTCCCTACCGCTTATCTGCCTCTTGCCGAGACGGAAGCTTATACCGGCAACGAGAGACTGAGCGCTCTGGCTCTGGACGATACCAGCAAGGATTCCCTTTGGATTACCACGGATCCTGACTTCCAGGGATGGGGAGAAGCTGTTACCGCTATGGGCAACCTGAAGCAGGCGGTTGTTTACGACACTCCGATTGAGGATGCACTGGCAGCCACGCAGGCTGAGGTGGAAGCTCTTGTTAAGACCTATGAGGGTGACGACGCTCTTGCCGAATAGTTTAGCGAATCCTTAGATTCCGAACAACAGGAAGTGTGCGCTGCAAACTTTTTGTTGCAATGAATGAACCGTCATGCATGACGGGGGGAGAACCGATAACTGTTTTTTGGTTCTCCCTTTTTTTAACCTTATGACCAACACGAAAAGGAGGAAATAGAAGTGAACAAGTTTCAAAATATTCGTTCCTATTGGAACAAACCGCAGCATGCGGCGTATCTGTTCATCCTTCCGGCTGCCATTTTGCTTGTAGTTTTTAATGTGATTCCGCTCTTGGCGTCCTTTTACATCAGTACTTTGAATATGAAGATTTCCTTTGATAACGCTACCTTTGTGGGGCTGGCGAATTATAAGGAAGCGCTGACGGATGCCAGATTTTTGAACAGTATCAAGGTCACGGTTCTCTTCACTCTGATCGAAGTGCCGATTCAGATGGTCATGGGCCTTGTGATGTCCGCCCTTCTGACCAAAAACACATTTACCAACAAGCTGTTTCGCAGCATTTATTTTATTCCGATTATCTGCAGTGCTACCGCAATCGGTATCATGTTCCAGATCATTCTCCATTCCAACGTAGGCCTGATCACCTACTGGGTGAGGCAGCTGGGTCTGGGAAAGGTAAACTTTTTGAATACGCCGGGACTTACCCTTGGCGTTGTGATTGCCGTATCTGTCTGGAGGACCTTTGGTATTTCCACGATTATCCTGATTTCCGCCATGCAGAACGTTCCCTCTGACTATTACGAAGCCGCAGAGATCGATGGCGCAGGCAAGATCCGGCAGTTTTTCTCCATCACGCTGCCCTGTATCAAGCCTTCCTTCTGGTTCCTGCTCATGACAAGGATCATCGGCTCCATGCAGGTGTTCGATCTGATTTATACACTCACGGACGGCGGCCCGAATTTTACCACGGAGACGCTGGTTGCCTATGTGTACACGAAAGCCTTTGATTCCGGAAGCCGTATGGGATATGCCACGGCGATGTCCGAGTTCCTGTTTGTCTTCATCATGATCATCACGCTGATCCAGTATTATGTGATGGCTAAAACCGAGGATTAAACAAGCAACAAGATTCCCATGAGTTTAGTGTCACGCGACGGTGACAGAATGCGAGGAAAAATGAAAAGAAAAAGATTAAAATCAACGTTAATACATATTCCGATTTTGGTTATGTTCATATTTCTGGCTCTGGTGATGCTGATTCCCATTATCTGGCTGCTGCTTGGAGCGTTTAAGCCGGATGCGGAGATTATCGCCTATCCGCCCACCTTTTTCCCGGCGGAGTTTACGCTGAAGAATTTTACCAAGTGTATGCAGCGTATTGATATTCTGCAGTATATGAAAAACTCCATAATCTTTTCCGTGGGAACCACGATTCCCGCGCTGCTGGTGAACACGCTGGCGGGCTATGCCTTTGCAAGATATGAGTTTAAGGGAAAGAATATTATTTTCGTGACTTTTCTTGCTACCATGATGATTCCTTTCCAGGTAATCATGATCCCTGAATTCCTTGAAATTCACATGTTCGGGATGTATGATACTTATTGGGGACTGATTATTCCCAAGATTGCGTCGGCTTACTGGATATTCATGATGCGATCGGCTTTTGCGGGACTTCCCAAGGAGCTGGAGGAAGCGGCCCGCATCGACGGCCTGAGCGAGTTCGGGATTTACTCCCGGATCATGCTGCCGCTGATCAAGCCGGCTCTCGTGACCATGATTATTCTTGGAATTAACGGAAACTGGAACGACCTGCTTTGGCCTCTGATTATGACAAGCACCTCCCAGATGAGAACTCTGGCAAACGGTCTTGCCATGTTCGTAGGGGTGAGAACCATTGAGTACGGTGCGGCTTTTGCCGGTGCGAGTATTTCCCTGATCCCCATGCTTCTCATGTATATTTTCGGACAGAAGTATTTCGTGGAAGGTCAGGCCACCAGCGGACTGAAGGGCTGATATCGACAGGAAAGGGAAGCAGACTTTGCGGGTCTGCTTCCTTTTGATAAAGAGAAAGGGGTATAAGAGTATGAAGAAGACAAGGGTAACGATTCATCCCGTCTTTCAGGCGGGGGAGATAGACCGGCGGCTGTTCGGGGCTTTCCTGGAACCCATCGCAAGCTGGGTCTATGGCGGGATCTGGAATCCGAAGCATGAGAAGGCGGACGATCTGGGATTTCGAAAGGACATCTTAGAGCTCACAAGGGAGCTTGGAATCACGGCGGTGAGGCTTCCGGGCGGCAACTTTACCTCGGGCTGGGAGTGGAAGGATTCCATCGGGCCAAGAGAAGAGCGCAAGGCGCATCTGGATCTGGCCTGGAGACAGTACGAGACAAACGAGGTCGGTCACGACGAGTATCTGGAATGGGCAAGGCGGGTGGAGACGGATCCGCTCTACACCATTAATATGGGAACGGGAACGGTTCTGGACGCCATGCACTGTGTGGAGTATACCAGTCTTTCCGGAGGGACCTACTGGTCTGACCTTCGAAAGAAGAACGGCTATGAGAAGCCGCATCAGGTGAAAACCTGGTGTCTTGGCAACGAGATGGACGGGCCCTGGCAGATCAGTTCCTTTGAGAAGGATCCCAGGGGCTATGGAATCAAGGTGCACGAGGCGTCAAAGACAGTGAAATGGATTAACCCTGAGGCGGAAACCGTGGTCTGCGGTTCCTCCACGCCCAACAACCGGACGTACCCGGACTGGGATCTTAAGGTGCTTAAGGAGTGCTATGAAACCGTGGATTATCTTTCCCTCCACTATTATCACAATGCGCCGGAAGGGAACATGGCGGCTTTCCTGAGCGCATCCAGGGTGTTTGAGGATTTCCTGGAAACGGAGATAGCGGCCTGCGACGTGGTACAGGCCATGCTGCGCGATCCCCGGAAAATGATGATCGCCTTTGACGAGTACGGCTGTAATTTTGCGCCGCAGAGGCAGGTGACGGTGGGCAGGTGCGGGGCCATTGACCACGGTATCTATCCGGAGTTTTCGGCTCATATGGAAAGGCCGTTTCGCTTTAACGATCTGGAAAATCCGGAAAAGCCCGCAGGGAAAGAGAGTCAGATGTTAAATACCCTGTCCCTTATGTCCGTGCTGATGATGCTGATGCGCCATGCGGACCGGGTGAAGATCGGCTGTATGACGGGCGGCCTGTTCAACATTGGCTATGATGAGGAGAGAGTGTGGAAGCAGATCGGGTATTATCCCCTGGAGATGATGATTCGCTTTGCCAGAGGAATTTCCCTGAATCCCGCAGTGGACGGCCCGGGATTCGACGTGGAGGGCTACAACCTTAACGATTTCAACCAGACTCCGGCATACCGGGATATTCCATACATAGAGGCGGCGGCCAGCATGGACGAAACGGCGGGCGAGGCGGCCATATTCATAATCAACCGCAACTGGGAGCGGGATATGGAAGTTGAGATGGATGTCAGCGGCTTTGGGGACTGTGAACTGATCGAACACGTGGAGTTGTTTGCGGAGGATCTCTATGCGGCGAACACGGGCGATAAGCCGGATGCGGTGGTTCCCCGCATAAATGAGGAAACGGAGCTTGGAGGCGGGCTTATCTGTGGGCGGTTTAAGAAGCTTTCCTTCAACATGATCCGACTTTCCCTGAAAAAATAGAAGTGCGGCAGAATGTCTGCCGCAGAGAGGATGGAAATGAAAAATTATTTTGTAAGAGATACCTTGTTCGAGGAAAACGGCGGCGTGCGGCACGCCTGTGATGAGAGCAGGATTTTGTTGAAAAAGCGGTATTCCAGCGTGGTCTACTGCCCGAAGGCAGACGAGAGGGCGCCGGGGGCCATGTATCCCCGTGTAATCTGCCTTTCCCACAACGGAGAGAAAAACGGGACGCTGCTTGCAACCTTTGAGTGCTACACTCATGATACGCCCGTGTTTCCCGTCTATGAGAGTACGGACCGGGCCCGCAGCTGGCGCCTGAAAAGTAAGGTGGAGGATAAGGAGAAGGGCCTTGGCTGCCGCTTTCAGCCGCATTTATACGAGCTTCCCGCAGACTGCGGGAAGCTGCCGGAGGGAACCATACTCTGTGCCGGAAACATCATACCGGATGATTTCTCTTCCAGCTGTCTTCATATTTATAAGAGTGTGGACGGGGGAGAAAGCTGGGAATTTATGAGCGAGATTGTATCCGGGGGAAAAGCCCTGGTGGATCCGGAGGAAGAGGATACCAACCGTCCAGTCTGGGAGCCGTTTCTTACCGTGACGCCGGATAACAGGCTGATTTGCTTTTACTCGGACGAGCGTTATGCCGCGGGAAAGGGCTATAATCAGATGCTGGCCCACAAGGTTTCCGCAGATGGCGGATACACCTGGAGTGAGGAAAAGATCGACATTGCCTTTCCGGGAGGGCTGCTCCGCCCTGGTATGCCAATCGTGGCGGCCCTGTCGGATGGAAGGTTTGTGATGGTTTATGAAGTGGTCAATCAGGACAGGATTCCGGTTTATTTCCGGATCTCGGATTCGATTGAGGACTGGGGAGACGTGGATTTTATGGGAAATCCGGTGGTGTGCGAGGACGGAAGCTATCTCACGGGAACCCCTTACGTGACTTGGATTCCTCAGGGCGGGCCGGAGGGCACGATTCTTGTATCCGGCCGGGGATTTTCCCATATCCTGGCAAACAGTAACGGGGGAAGGGGATTCTGGGAGAAAATGGAGTGTCTGGTTTCCATTGACAACAGCTGCACCTTCACGGGATACAGCCAGTGCATGCTGCCTCTTGACGGGGGAAAACAGATCCTGAATCTCTGTCCAAGGCAGATTTCGGACAAACTGGCGCTGATCGAGGCGGCGGTGGCTGACGTCTACGTGAAAGCGTGATAGAAGAAGGGAGGAAGGCGGAGCATGAAGGAAGCAAAGGTTATCTTTGACAGAGATTTTGTCATAGGGGACGTGGATAAGAGATTGTTTGGCTCTTTTGCGGAGCATCTGGGAAGGTGCGTGTATGGCGGAATCTATCAGCCGGAGCATGAGAGTGCGGATGAAAACGGATTTCGGGGAGATGTGAAGGAGCTGATCCGGGAGCTGGGAGTGACCACGATCCGCTATCCAGGCGGGAATTTCGTGTCGGGCTATGACTGGAAGGACGGTGTGGGCCCCAGAAAGAGCAGGCCCGTAAGGAAGGATCTGGCATGGAATGTGACGGAGACCAACCAGGTGGGAACCAATGAGTTTGCGGCTCTTCTTAAAGAGCTGGACGTGGAGCTGATGATGGCGGTGAATCTAGGAACCGGAACGCCCAGAGAAGCCGGAGAGCTGGTGGAATACTGCAACGTGCGGGAAGGCACCTGGTGGAGCGACAAGCGAAGGGAGCACGGTGTTTCTGAGCCCCATAATATCAGGCTCTGGTGCCTGGGAAACGAGATGGACGGGGAGTGGCAGATCTGTATGCATACGGCAAAGGAGTATGCGAGGCTTTGCAAGGAGACGGCTAAGATCGTGAAGTGGCTGGATCCTGCGGCTCAGACGGTGGCCTGCGGAAGCTGCACCAACGAGATCGGACATAAGCCCTTTGGAGACTGGGACAGACAGGTGCTTGAGGAATGCTATGATTCGATCGATTACCTCTCCCTGCACCGCTATTTTAACTACAATCCGGAGAAGCAGCTCGCCTACAAAATGTACGATACCCAGGCGGACATTCCTTTCTTTTTCCGGGATCTGCAAAATTACCTGGACACCGTGATAGGGGTCTGTGATTTTGTGAAAGGAAAAAGGCATTCGGATAGGACGGTCAACATCTCCTTTGACGAGTGGGGCGTGATCACGGACACGGGTGCGGTTCCGGGAGGCGTGAGCCAGGAGTTTGGTTACGCCAGCTTTAAGCAGATGGACGCCATGATCTACGGCGGCATTCTGTGCACATTCCTGAATTATGCAGATCGGGTGAAAATTGCCTGCCAGTCGCTCCTGGTGAACGAAGGGGGAATGATTACCACGGACCCTAACGGAAAGGCGTTCCGTCAGGTGACGTTTTATCCTTTCCAGGATGCGGCCAGATTTGCCAGGGGGAAGGCGCTTCGTCCCAGTGCGAATCTGCCCCTCAAAGAGACGGAGCATCACGGAATGCAGGAGAGCATGACGATATCCTGTACCTATGACGAGGAGAGCGGGCATATCGCCGTGTTTGCGGCAAACTGCGACATGGACGAGGATGCAGGCCTTACCCTGGAGTTACGCTCCTTCGGGGAAGTGGAGGCGGTAGAGTGGAGGGAGCTCTATGATGAGGATCCCTGCGCAAAGAATACATTTGAGGAAGAATTCAGGGTTGTGCCAAAGAGCAGGGAGCTTGCCCAGCCTGCGGATGGCCGCCTTACGGT